>ENA-UAOZ01001072-UAOZ01001072.1-human-gut-metagenome-genome-assembly--contig:-NODE-1072-length-13189-cov-8.083904_pt1 | contig 13189 bp, 9 predicted proteins | sample MGYA00243474_ERZ654565 | MGnify/ENA primary metagenome ERZ654565 (study PRJEB26926, sample SAMN06164854) | human gut metagenome | biome: ENVO:00009003; feature: ENVO:2100002; material: ENVO:00002003...
ACGAGATGTAGAGAGGTCTCGTGGGCTCGGAGATGTGTATAAGAGACAGGATGCAGACAGAGGAAGATATTATGAATGATATGGAAAATGATTTACTTTCCAAAGAAGCGGAAGATAATTTTTTAGAACAGTTTGAAAAAGAATTGCAAAATGAGAAGTCGTCACCGGAAGAGGAAAAAACGGATGATTTCTTTAACAGTTTAGATCAGATTGTGGATGGAGCAGATCATAATAATAATGATGATGATTTCCTGATGGATACGCTTGGAGATATCCCGGGTATCGATGATGTGACAAAAACAGAAGATTTGTCACAGGCACAGACGATGGAAAAAGAGCCGGATGAACAGTCTGAAGATACAGCAGAACCGGCACAGGCGTCAGATGATGCCGGAAGTGATACTTTTGGTATGGATGATGCAGGCAGCACAGGACTGGATGATTTTGGAGACCTTGGCGGGGCTGATATGTTTGGAGACAGTGAGGCAGAAGAAACCGAAATTACTCCGGATGGCATAGAAGAAACTCCGAAAAAAGAAGGTTTTCTAAAAAAATTATCACGCATTCTTTTTGGGGAAGATGATGAGGATGAAAAAGGTGATTCTGTCTCATCTCAAAAAGAACCGCTAACAGGAGAAAATGCGGGTGACATTGATTTGTCAGATCCAAATATGCAGATATTGCAGGAACTGGGAGATATTCCGGATATATCGGATGCACCGAAGGAAGAAGAAAAGCCGGATCCGAAAGAAGAGAAAAAGAAGAAAAAAGAGAAAAAGAAAAAAGAAAAGAAGCCAAAGAAAGAAAAGAAACCAAAGCCAAAGAAAGAAAAGAAGCCAAAGCCGCCAAAGGAACCGGATCTGACTCCTCCATTGCCGAAGGTGCCGGTAATTCTGATCTTTGTAATGGTATTTTCATTCCTTATTCTTGTGGTGTTAGCAACAAATCTGGTCGGCTATTCAAGCAGCTTTTCAAATGCAGAAGACGCATATGCAAAGGGTGATTATGAGCAGGCATTTCAGGATGTGGCAGGTCTTGAAGTGAAAGAGAAAGATCAGGATACCTACAGAAAATACCGTATTCTGGCATATACAGCAGGTCAGTACAGAGCATATCAGAATCTGGTGAACCAGAAAATTTATGATATGGCACTGGATTCACTGATCAGCACGATCGGAAGATGTGAAGAATACAGCAGTGATGCCAAAGAACTTGGATGTGAAGGAGAGATTTCAGACATACAGGCAAAGGCAGAGGAAGCATTAGAAGCATTTAAGATTGATACGGAAAAAGCACTTGAAGTATATGACATGAAGGATCGGACTGCATATTCAAAAGAGATTTATCAGATACTGGATGATGCAGGACTTAGTGAGGAATAAAAATGATAGCGATCATTGACTATGATGCAGGCAATTTAAAAAGCGTACAAAAGGCACTTGACTTTTTACATCAGGAATGCGTGATAACGAGGGATTTTCATGAAATCCGTCAGGCAGACAAGGTAATCTTACCGGGGGTTGGTTCTTTCGGTGAGGCGATGGCCCAGTTAAAAAAATATGAACTGGATAAAGTGATACAGGAAGTGGCGGAGGAGAAAAAGCCATTTCTTGGCATCTGCCTTGGTCTGCAGCTTTTATTTGAGGGCAGTGAGGAAAGCAGCGGAGTGGAAGGTCTGCATTTGTTAGATGGGCAGATTCTGCGTATACCAGATACAGAGGAATTAAAAATACCGCATATCGGATGGAATTCACTGGATCTATGGAATAATGGAAGGCTCTTTGCAGGATTGCCGGAGCATCCATATGTTTATTTTGTTCATTCTTATTATCTGAAAGCAAAAGATGACAGAATTGTGAAAGCAACTACGGAATATGGCACACATATTCATGCTTCCGTGGAACAGGACAATATCTTTGCATGTCAGTTCCACCCGGAAAAGAGCAGTACAGTCGGACTTAAGATACTAGAAAATTTTGCCGGGATTTAAGACAGGAGGATAAAAATGTTTACAAAACGAATTATTCCGTGTCTGGATGTGAATAACGGACGTGTGGTAAAGGGTGTTAATTTCGTAAATTTAAGGGATGCAGGAGATCCGGTTGAGATCGCAGCGGCTTATGATAAGGCGGGGGCAGATGAACTGGTATTTCTCGATATCACAGCAACCTCAGATGCCAGAGAGACGGTCGTGGATATGGTGAGCAAAGTGGCAGAAAAAGTGTTTATTCCATTTACTGTAGGCGGCGGTATCCGTACTGTGGATGATTTCAAGGCATTACTCCGTGAGGGTGCGGACAAGATATCGATTAATTCTTCTGCAATCAACCGTCCGGAACTCATCAGTGAGGCGGCAGATAAGTTTGGCAGCCAGTGTGTGGTGGTAGCGATCGATGCAAGAAAGCGTGCAGACGGTTCGGGTTGGAATATTTACAAGAACGGTGGACGTATTGATGTCGGAATTGATGCTGTGGAATGGGCAATGAAAGCGGACCGGCTTGGCGCAGGAGAAATTCTTCTGACCAGTATGGATTGTGATGGAACCAAGGCAGGTTATGATCTTGAACTGACCCGTATGATCGCAGAAAATGTTTCTATTCCGGTGATCGCTTCCGGTGGAGCGGGGACGAAAGAGCATTTTTACGATGCGCTGACGGAGGGAAAAGCGGATGCAGCGCTTGCTGCTTCTTTATTCCATTACAAAGAACTTGAGATCTGTGATCTGAAAGATTATCTGGCAGAACGCGGTGTCTCTGTCAGAAGATAATAAGAGGGTAAATATCATGGCAATGATTACGAATGACTGGCTCCCGGCAATTCAGGGAGAGTTTAAAAAGCCATATTACAGGGAACTATTTCAATTTGTAAAAGAAGAATACAGCAGGGCGGTCATTTATCCGCCGGCAGATGATATCTTCAATGCGATGCATTTTACACCACTTAGTGAGGTAAAAGTACTGATCTTAGGACAGGATCCGTATCACAATGAGAATCAGGCACATGGTCTGAGCTTTTCCGTACTGCCATCACAGAAGGAGATCCCGCCATCTCTGCAGAATATTTACAAAGAGCTTCAGGATGATCTGGGATGCTATATTCCGAACAACGGATATTTAAAAAAATGGGCGGATCAGGGCGTACTGCTTTTAAACACGGTGCTGACTGTCCGTGCACATCAGGCGAATTCCCATCAGGGAAGAGGCTGGGAGCAGTTTACGGATGCAATCATACAGGCAGTCAATGCACAGGACCGGCCAATCGTATATATGTTGTGGGGAAGACCGGCACAGAGCAAGATACCGATGCTGACAAATCCGAAGCATCTGATTTTAAAAGCGCCACATCCAAGCCCACTTTCTGCATACAGAGGTTTTTTTGGATGCAGACATTTCAGTCAGGCAAATGATTTCTTAAAAGCAAATGGGATCGAGCCGATCGACTGGCAGATCGAAAACCTGTAAGTTCCCATAAATGAGGAGTGCCCAGACACCTTTCGGCGCCCGGGCTATTATGAAAAAAATTTATCAAGTATATTATAACAAGTTGTCTAAGTATTTTTTAACTGTATTTAGTATATCAATCATATATGAACAAAGTGTGAATAATAAATTAACAATTTTTTAGTAATTTAAAACAAAAAAACAGAAAAAAATACAAAAAAATTGGTTAGGTTATCCATACACCTGAAAAGACGGTTTTACCTGTGGAAAATGCTTGAAAATATAAAGAGAACGGCCTAAAATGACGATATAAAAGAAAACAGGGATGTTTGATTCATAACGAACAGGTTATTGTATTATTTCAAAGGAGTGAGATATATGGCAACAATTTCTGGCTATAATTCATATTCAATGGGAGTTTTGTTTTCTGGTCTAAACACTACATCATCTAAGAATTCATTGTTTTCGAACAGTATGTCAGGAAGTGATATACTTGGAATCAATTACAGTGACTGGGCAACAATCAGATCGGGCAGCTATTTTAAATTGTTAAATGCGTATTATGGGAAAGGTGGACAGGTCAGTGATTCAGACGATACAACATCTTCCTCAACGTCAACATCCAAAGACAGCACCAGGACACTCGCTGTGATTGAGAGTGATGCGAAGAGTGTGGAGAAGTCGGTTGCAGCTCTTCAGGAAACAGGGGATAAATCCTTGTTTAACGAAGTGACAAAGACAGATGAAAATGGAAACAAGACAACCGGTTATGATACGGATGCTATCTATAAAGCTGTTAAAAACTTTACAGACAGCTATAATAGTCTGATCGATGAAGTGGGTAATTCCAATACAAAGAGTATTTTAAGAGCCGGTGCCAGCATGGTGAATGTGACAGAGGCAAACCGTAAATCACTTTCTGATATCGGTATTTCCATAGGTGCAGACAACAAGCTTACCATTGATGAAGAGAAGTTTAAGAAGGCTGATATGAGTAAGGTAAAGGCAATGTTTGCAGACAACAGCTACTATGGAACAGAAGTGAAACGGCAGGCAGGCCGTGCAGAGTCTTATGCAAAGAGTGAGGCCGCAAAGGCGAATACCTATCAGAAATCAGGTTCTTATACCTATAATTACAGAACAGGCGAACTTTATAACTCTACGATCTGATCGCAGAGCTGCAGAAAAATATGTTGCTGTTTTTCATACATTTTGAAAGCGGACAGCAGCGGTCATACTGGTATGATGTGATCCGGACGGTGGAAGGATTATATCACAACAATCATTTATGAGAAACTCGGATTGGGTTTCTCATAAATTTTGCAAAAAAATAATCAGCGCACCGGAAAAAAAGATTGCACAATGGGGCGATGTATGGTCAAATAATAGATAGTGTAAAAATGGATGTTGACATCTGGCAGAATAGAAAATATTTGAGATAGATGAAATGGAGAAAAGAATGGCAGCAAAGAAAGTAGTAGTCGGTATGTCAGGCGGTGTGGATTCCTCTGTGGCAGCATACCTTTTGAAGGAACAGGGATATGATGTGATCGGTGTGACCATGCAGATCTGGCAGGATGAGGATGAATTTGTGCAGGAGGAGAGTGGCGGATGCTGTGGCCTTTCGGCAGTGGATGATGCCAGAAGAGTGGCAGACCGTCTTGGAATTCCTTATTACGTCATGAATTTCAAACAGGAATTTAAAAAAAATGTCATGGATTATTTTACTGCGGAATATTTAAAAGGCAGGACGCCAAATCCGTGTATTGCATGCAACCGTTATGTAAAATGGGAAGCATTGTTAAATCGGAGTCTTGCGATTGGTGCGGATTATATTGCAACCGGGCACTATGCGAGGATCGAGCAGCTTTCCAATGGAAGATATGCAATTAAAAATTCCGTGACAGCAGCCAAAGATCAGACGTATGCACTTTACAATCTGACACAGGAACAGTTGTCACACACATTGATGCCGGTCGGTGCCTATCATAAAGATGAGATCCGTAAGATTGCAGAGGAGATCGGTCTTATGGTTGCACATAAAAAAGACAGTCAGGAGATCTGCTTTATCTCTGACAATGATTATGCCGGATTTATTGACCGGGAATGCGGCGATCAGGTACCACCTCCGGGAAATTTTGTTCTGACAGACGGAACTGTAGTCGGAAAACATAAAGGGATTACGCATTATACGATCGGACAGAGAAAGGGACTGGGTATTGCATTCGGGCATCCGGTATTTGTCACGGAGATACGGCCGGAGACAAATGAGGTCGTACTTGGTGAGAACAGAGATGTATTTACTTATGAACTGGATGCAGATCATATTAATTTTATGTCGATCCCGGATATTCAGGATGAGATGCTTTTGAAGGCAAAAATCCGTTATTCCCACAGCGGAAGTATGTGCAAGGTGACAAGAACCGGAGAAGATACGATACACTGTGAATTTTTAGAGCCGGTGCGTGCGGTGACACCTGGACAGGCAGTCGTATTATATGATGGAGAATATGTTGCCGGAGGCGGCACGATCCTTTAGAAAAGCGATATGACGGAAAGCCGCTGGATGATAAAAAAGACAGCAGATTACACAAGATAAAAATGATGTGAAAAGGAAAGGAACTGGCAGCAATGACAAGAGAAGCGTTTAGGGAGCTGGTAAAAAATGGTCCGGTACTGCTTGATGGTGCAACAGGAACGAATTTACAGAAGGCAGGAATGCCGGTCGGAGTATGTCCGGAGCAGTGGATCCTGGAAAATTCAGAAGTGTTGATCGATCTGCAGAAACAGTATGTAGAGGCCGGAACCGATATTTTATTTGCGCCGACCTTTACCGCGAGCAGAATAAAATTAAAAGAATATGGTTTGGAAGATCATTTAGAGGAGATGAACCGCAAGCTTGTCGCACTCTCAAAAGAGGCTGCAAAGGGTACAAATGCGCTGGTTGCCGGAGATCTTACCATGACAGGAGAACAGCTTTATCCGTTGGGAGATCTGATGTTTGAGGATCTGGTGGATGTTTATAAAGAGCAGGCGAAAATTATTGCGGATGCCGGAGCAGATCTTTTTGTGGTTGAAACGATGATGAGTCTGCAGGAATGCCGTGCGGCTGTGCTGGCAATCCGTGAAGTATGTGACCTGCCAGTCATGGTTTCATTGACTTATAATGAAGACGGAAGAACACTGTATGGAACAGATCCGGTGACAGCGGTTGTTGTGATGCAGAGCCTTGGTGCGGATGCGGTCGGAATGAACTGTTCGACCGGACCGGAGGCAATGTTAGAGCCGATCGCGAAGATGGCAGAGTATGCAACGATACCACTTCTCGCAAAACCAAATGCCGGAATGCCGGAGCTGATCGATGGTCAGACCGTCTTTAATGTAGAGCCGGAAGAATTTGCCGAAGTCGGGAAAAAACTGGTCGAAGAGGGTGCTGCCATCATTGGAGGATGCTGTGGAACAACACCGGAGCACATCCGTGCTTTAAAGGAGGCAGTAAAAGGTATCCCGGTCAAAGCACCGCTTCAGACGAAGAGAAGAATGCTGACTTCAGAGCGTAAGTCTGTAGAGATCACGCTTGATGGACGTTTTATGGTCATTGGAGAACGTATTAACCCGACCGGAAAGAAAAAGCTGCAGGCAGAGTTAAAAGAGGGTTCCTTAAATCTTGTCCGTACCATGGCATTAGAACAGGAGAAAAATGGAGCATCGATCCTTGACATCAATATGGGTATGAACGGTATTGATGAAAAAGAGATGATGCTGCGTACCATTTACGAAGTGACTTCGACGGTGGATTGTCCGCTTTGCATTGATTCCAGCCATGTGGATATTATTGAGGCCGCGCTCCGCATCTATCCGGGACGTGCACTCATCAATTCGATTTCACTGGAAAAAGAAAAGTTTGAAAAACTGCTTCCGATTGCAAAGAAGTACGGGGCAATGTTTATCCTGCTTCCCCTCTCGGATGAGGGACTGCCAAAAGATTCTGCTGAGAAACATGGCATTATCCGCACGATCATGGATGAGGCGGTGAGGATCGGCATGGCAAAAGAAGATATCATTGTGGATGGACTGGTTGCCACGATCGGAGCAAATCCGAATGCAGCGTTAGAGTGTTTTGAGACATTTTCCTATTGCAAAAATGAACTGGAACTGCCGACAGCATGTGGACTTTCTAATATTTCATTCGGACTGCCGGAACGTACTTATGTCAATACGGCTTTTCTTACAATGGCGATCGCAAATGGTCTTACGATGGCGATTGCAAATCCGTCACAGGAACTTCTGATGAATGCCGCATTTGCGTCGGATATGCTGTTGAATAAGAAAGAAAGCGACATCCGTTATATTGAGCGCATGAATTTCCTGTCAGAAAAATATGCCGGTATGGAACGTGTCATGGTTCAGAAAACACCTGCAGGTACATCTGCGGCTGGCGGCGAAACCAGGAAAGAGAGTACGGGAAGCGGCGTATTTCAAGCAGTTTTAAAGGGAAACAAAGAACATGTATTAGAAGAAGTAAAAAAGATGCTGGATGGCGGAGCCAAACCGGATGAGATTATCAATGAGCATCTGATCGCTGCGATCAATGAAGTAGGAGAATTATTTGATAAAAAGAAATATTTCCTGCCACAGCTGATTTCTTCCGCTAATACGATGAAACTTGCAATCGAGTACTTAGAGCCGATGTTAGAGCGCAGTAATACAGAGGCAATGGCTACGATCGTTGTTGCGACAGTTGAGGGCGATATCCATGATATCGGAAAAAATCTTGTTGTTCTGATGTTGAAGAATTACGGTTATCATGTGATCGACCTTGGCAAGGATGTTCCGGCAGATGTGATCGTGGATACCGCAATGAATGAAGGTGCGAAAGTGATCGGACTTTCCGCACTGATGACGACCACAATGATGCGGATGAAAGACGTTGTGGAGCTGGCAAAAGAAAAAGGCTGTACGGCGAAGATTGTAATTGGAGGAGCGGCGATCACGGAGAGTTTTTCGGATGAGATCGGAGCAGATGGCTATTCGAAAGATGCAGCGGAATGTGTGAAACTGGTCGAACGCTTACTGGCATAAGACACTTTTAGTATAGTATAACATGTAAAACGAGTCTTGTAGCTTGTTTTACATGAAGTGCCAGTATAGAAAGCTGGATGTGTTGTTATATTTTTGAAATTTTTAGGAAAATATGAAAAAAAGTGTTGACTTTCATCTTCTGTAATAGTATACTTTAGAAGTCGGTTGCAAAAAGCAAAGGACAAAAATGGGATCTTAGCTCAGCTGGGAGAGCATCTGCCTTACAAGCAGAGGGTCATAGGTTCGAGCCCTATAGGTCCCATTACATCAGAAGTTCTGATGACAATTTAATATGGCGGAATAGCTCAGTTGGCTAGAGCATACGGTTCATACCCGTAGTGTCGAGAGTTCGAATCTCCCTTCCGCTACTTCAAGACCTCAGAGATTCTGAGGTCTTTTGTTGTATACCGGCAAAATTTTTTATATAATAAGTTTATGATACGAATCCTATACAGGCAGAATTCAATTTTACTTTTAAAGATGCAGGAGAGGAGAACTATGAAACAAAAATATAAGAAGCTGGCATTTTTCATATTATTACTAAGTATGCTTACCGGCTGTATGTTATTGAGTGGCTGTATGGAAAATACAGAAAATGGATCACAGAGCAGCTATATTGTAGATTCGGATGAGCTGCAGGATACAGAAAATCAGATGGAATTCGTACCGGGTTCTATGAAAGGTTCAAAACAGGAGGAAACGTCGGAAAACGAAGAACAGGGTCAGACAGAGCAAAGTCGTCAGACTGTCGCGGAAGAAAATGATGCGGAGCAGGTAAAGACGGCAGGTAATCTGGAAGTACATTTTATAGATGTGGGACAGGGGGATGCGACTCTGATCAAATGTGATGGTCATTCTATGCTGATCGATGCGGGAAATAATGATAAAGGTACACTTGTACAGAATTATCTGCAGCATCAGGGAGTGGAGACTCTTGACTATGTGATCGGCACGCACCCGGATGCAGACCACATCGGAGGAATGGATGTCGTTCTTTATAAATTTGACTGTAAGACGATCATCATGCCGGATGTTGCAAATAACACGCGCACTTATGATGATGTTGTGCAGACGATGAAAAATAAGGGATATAAGACCACTTATCCGGTTGTCGGGGAGACATACACGATCGGTGGAGCAGCATTTACGATCATTGCTCCAAACAAAGAGTATGGAAATGATATGAATTCCTGGTCGGTCGGCGTCCTTTTACAGAATGGAAACCACCGGTTTTTGTTTACCGGGGATGCGGAAGAGGGAGCAGAACAGGATATCCTGCAGAATGGCATCGATATCTCGGCGGATGTCTATAAGGTTGCACACCATGGAAGCAATACGGCAACATCCCAGGCATTTCTTGATGCAGTACATCCGACGTATGCGGTAATCAGTGCCGGGGAAGGCAATTCTTATGGACATCCGCATGCGGAAGTATTAAACAGACTCCGCGCAGCCGGAGTATCTGTTTTCCGCACGGATGAGCAGGGAACGATCGTTGCCACGTCAGACGGGACAACGCTGACCTGGAATATGTCTCCGTCAGAGAGCTGGCAGGCAGGGGAAGCAAAAAAGAGTCAGGACACAGATAAAAGTGAAAAGTCAACTGACAGTCAGAACAATGCAGAAACAGATGCAGCCGTAAGTAATCCGACAGACCAGACGGATGGAAATTCGGATGTGATCGTTCACATCACGAAAACGGGAGAAAAATATCACTCTGCCGGATGTCAGTATTTAAGAAAAAGTGATATTGAAGTGACATTATCAGAGGCAAAAGCAAGAGGACTTACACCGTGTTCAAAGTGTAATCCACCACAGTAAAAATATTAATAGAAGGGAAAAGAAAAATATGCGCGTAGGAATGGGATATGATGTTCATAAATTAGTGGAGGGCAGGGACCTGATCATTGGAGGGGTAAAGATCCCACATACATTAGGACTTTTGGGACACTCGGATGCAGATGTATTGCTTCATGCCATCATGGATGCACTGCTCGGAGCAGCAGCACTTGGAGATATCGGAAAGCATTTTCCGGATACGGATCCGAAATATAAAGGGATTTCAAGCATGAAACTGTTGGAACATGTGGCGGGACTGATCGCCGAAAAAGGTTATATTGTGGAAAATATCGATGCGACGATCATCGCACAGAAACCAAAGATGCGTCCGCATATCGAACAGATGGAGAAGAATATTGCAGCAGCACTTAAAATATCAGAAGATCAGATCAATGTGAAAGCGACCACAGAAGAGGGACTGGGATTTACCGGAACGGAACAGGGAATCTCTGCACAGGCAATCTGTGCGTTGACAACGATCTATGAGAGCAGTGTCAGCGTGGCGGATTCTGCAGGAGGCTGTGCGGGCTGTCCCGGACGTGCCTGTGGAAGATAAAAGACAGCATTATTTTTAATGGGATTGCATATGATGGCAGATGTGTTATCATATGCAATCCCGTTTTAGTTATTGTTGGAAGATTGCAGACGTTGGATCATAAGGTCGATCAATCCGGCAAAAAAGATGGCATCTTCTTTGGAAAGAGCTTTTTTCTTATAAAAGACAGGAGTATTCTCCTGACTATTCAGTTTTTGTTTTAAAATTTCCAGATCATGGGAAATATCATTGCGATTTTCATCATTTGTATCCATACATTCACTTCCGAAAAGTAAATAATTGACCGGGACATGAAAGTAATCTGCGATTTGCATTAAGCGGGAAGCTGGGAAAGAACCTTTTCGCAACTGACTAATATATCCATTTGAAAAACCCAGTTCTTTTTCAAGACGGGAGACAGGAATTTTATATTCTTTACATAGTTCTTTGACACGATCCACACTATTCATAGAGTACCTCCTTGTATTTTTAGAGAATAGACTAAAAACAGCATTGACAAATTAGAGAATGCTCTATATAATAGCCTTATGATTTAGAGAAAAGTCTAAATAGAGTAGACTCAATATGATAACGACGATTCATATTTTAGATGATGCTCTAAAAAGTGTCAATGTTTTTCTCTAAATCAGTAAAGAGAGGTCATATACGGATGTTAGAGAAAGTAAAAAAAATACCGAAGTCAGCTATATTATATCTGGTACTGGCGATTTTTATGATATTAGCTGTGTCTATGAAGGTAAATTATTACATTGATGAGATTTATACCTATGGATTATCAAACTACAATGGAAATGGCATTGATATGGAAATTGAGTATGATAAGACATATACGCCTGGAACGTCAGTGTATGATGATTATATGAAAGTACAGAACGGACAGCGTTTTGATTATGTGAATGTATGGAGAAATCAGACAAATGATGTTCATCCGCCTTTATATTATGCCTTGATACATACGATTTGTTCCGTTTTCCCGAATAAATTTTCGAAATGGTTTGCTGCCGGCATCAATATCATTTTTGTTCTGCTGACACTATATATGGTAAGAAAAATAATAAGTCTGTTCACGGATAATAAGTTTATTTTGTGGAGCATATCACTTTCATTTGTGACGCTCAGCGGAATTATTATGACGGCAACCTACTTCAGAATGTATTGCATGGCAACGTTCTGGGTAACTCTGCTGACCTGTCTGTTTCTGAAACAGGTTGATGAAAAACAGACCAGAAAATTTTATCTGCTGATTGGTCTGACAACGATAGCAGGTGCACTTACGCATTATTATGTGATCGTATATGCATTCTTTCTGTCCGTTGTTTATGGGGTATATCTGCTAAAAAAGAAACGGTATGCAGAGACAGCGTGGTTTTGTCTGACAATGGGATGTGCAGGCTGTATTTCAATCGCGGTTTTCCCGGCGATGATCAAACATATTTTCTTTGGATATCGCGGAACGGAAGCGATTGACAATTTTAAAAAGAGTGATAATTACTGGGATAATCTGAAGGCATTTTTCCAGATCGTGAACAGTCAGCTGTTTGGAAATATACTGGCATATATTTTGATCGCTTTGCTTGTATTGGCGTGTGTTGGTATGTTACAGAAATATACGGATGTTCTGGCAGAAAGCAAAATGACAAAGCTGTCATTACCGTTAGATCATAAGGTTAAGATCCGTTATATTCTGATTTTTGTGCCGTGTGTCTGCTATTTTATGATCGTATCGAAAATAACCTTTGTAAATGCAGACCGGTATATGTGGCCGATCTATGCGATCGCATTTACGGCTGTGATGTGTCTGACCTGTACGATTTGGAGACAGGTATTGAAAGACGGAGCGTTTATCGTGGTAACGGCAATGATGATCGCGGTGATCGCCTGGGGAAGTTTTTCATCCTGCGGATGGCAGTATCTTTTTCGGGAAAGTCAGAATTTACTTGCGGAGGCATATGCACACAATCAGTATGACTGTATTTGTGTGTTGGAGGGAGACAGTTACTGGCTGTATCCGGAATTTGCAGAGTATTCTAATTATAAAAGCATTACATTTGTTACCGCAGATGAGATCGATCAGGGACAGATCTCACAGTGGACAGATCATAACAATGGAATTGTGATATCTTATATCAATTATCCGGGAGATCGGGATGAGAATCTGAATCAGTTAAAAGAAATGTATGGTTATACGGGATATGAGTATCTCGGAACGTATGGCATGGATAATACCTATCTGTCTCTTATACACATCTGACGCTGCCGACGAAGCTAGAAG
>ENA-UAOZ01001074-UAOZ01001074.1-human-gut-metagenome-genome-assembly--contig:-NODE-1074-length-13165-cov-7.630282_pt1 | contig 13165 bp, 10 predicted proteins | sample MGYA00243474_ERZ654565 | MGnify/ENA primary metagenome ERZ654565 (study PRJEB26926, sample SAMN06164854) | human gut metagenome | biome: ENVO:00009003; feature: ENVO:2100002; material: ENVO:00002003...
GGGATAAACGCTGAAGGCATCTAAGCGTGAAGCCCCCCTCAAGATGAGATATCCCATTCGAAAGAAGTAAGACCCCTTGAAGACGACGAGGTAGATAGGGCAGGGGTGGAAGTGCCGTAAGGCATGGAGCTGACTGTTACTAATCGGTCGAGGGCTTGACCTAATTGGTTGTGTTCACAAAAAATGGAATGATAGATGTGTAGTGTATGCGGTTTTGAAGGTATATCAAATATCTTCAATTAAATAATCCTCGATAGCTCAATGGTAGAGCATTCGGCTGTTAACCGAAGGGTTGTTGGTTCGAGCCCAACTCGGGGAGTGAATGAGACCTGCAGGGATCCTGCAGGTCTTTTCGTATATTGAGTTGCCCTGTGTGATGTGATACAATAAGGCGTAGCTACTGTAAACGATGAAGGAGAAAAGAAAGATGAATGAAAGTTATACCAGTTTTGCCCAGGTATATGACATGTTCATGGACAACGTGGACTATCCTGCCTGGAGCAAATATCTGATTCAGCTTTTAAAAGAATATCAGGTGGAAGACGGACTGGTGCTCGATCTTGGCTGTGGAACGGGAAACATGACCGAGCTGCTCGCCAAAGAGGGCTACGATATGATCGGCGTGGACAATTCTGAGGATATGCTCGAGATTGCCAGTGAAAAACGCGCCGAGTCCGGCTTAAACATTTTATATCTGCTTCAGGATATGCGGGAATTTGAGCTCTACGGAACCGTGAAGGCGGTTGTGAGCATCTGCGATTCCATCAACTATATTCTGGAGGAAGACGATCTGCGGGAAGTCTTCTCACTCGTCAACAATTATCTGGATCCGAAGGGCATGTTTATTTTTGATTTGAATACCAAGTATAAATATGAACAGATGGGTGAGACTACGATTGCGGAAAACCGCGAAGAGGCAAGCTTCATCTGGGATAATTACTATGACCCGGAGGAAGAGATCAACGAATATGAGCTTGCCATTTTCATCCCGGAGGGAGAAGATTCCGATCTGTACCGTAAATTTGAGGAGGTACATTATCAGAGAGCGTACGATCTTGCGACGATCCGCCGCTTATTGGAAGAGGCAGGCATGGAGTTTGTGACGGCCTACGATGCATTCACAAAGGATGCGCCGAGACCGGAGAGCGAACGTATTTATGTCGTAGCAAGAGAAAAAGGAAAAAGTGAGAAATAGGAGAGAAACATGGATTATATTGTAAGAGCAACAGCGGCAGACGGACAGATTCGTGCGTTTGCAGCGACAACAAGAGAAACCGTAGAGACAGCACGCCAGGATCACAACACGAGCCCGGTTGCAACCGCAGCGCTGGGCCGCCTTCTGACGGCAGGTGCAATGATGGGCGTTATGATGAAGGGAGATAAAGACCTTCTGACCCTGCGCATCCATGCCGGCGGACCGCTGAACGGCATTACCGTAACAGCAGATTCCAAAGGAAATGTAAAAGGTTACGTCGGAAACCCGGACGTCGTGATTCCGGCCAACAAAAAAGGAAAACTTGACGTGGCAGGTGCTGTCGGCGTCGGATTCATGGATGTCATCAAAGACCTGGGACTGAAAGAGCCGTACGTCGGACAGTGCGTTCTGCAGACGAGTGAGATCGCAGAGGATCTGACCTACTATTTTGCAACGAGTGAGCAGGTTCCGTCCAGCGTCGGACTCGGTGTGCTGATGAACAAAGACAATACCGTCCGTCAGGCCGGCGGCTTTATCATTCAGCTGATGCCGTTCTGCGATGAGAAAGTCATTGAAAAACTGGAGCAGCGTCTGGCAGAAGTCAATTCCGTTACCGCATTCCTTGACGAGGGCCTGACTCCGGAGCAGATTCTTGAAAAACTGCTTGGAGACATGGACCTTGTGATCAACGATACCGTGCCGACCCAGTTTTACTGCAACTGCAGCCGTGAGCGTGTATCGAAAGCGCTGATAGCGGTCGGAAGAAAAGAACTGAACGAGATGATTCAGGAAGCAAAACCGGTGGAGCTGAAATGCCATTTCTGCAACAGCGCCTATGAATTTTCTACCGAGGATCTGAAAGAATTATTGCGTAAGAGCAAATAACAGTACTGTTTCAGGCGAAACGGAGGCTGTGAGAGCTTCTGTTTGCAGAAAATCTGTAACAGGGAACCAGATAGTGGAGGAAGAAAGAGATGAAACAGGGATTCGTAAAAGTTGCCGCCGCTTCCTGTGCGGTAGTGGTAGCGGATGTCAGAGAAAATACGAGAGTCATTCTGGAAACGATTCATAAAATGGAGGGCGAGGGAGCAAAGGTGATGGTGCTCCCGGAGCTGGCTCTTACCGGCTACACCTGTAGTGACTTATTCTGGCAGAGTCAGATGATTGATGCGGCGAAAGAAGGATTAAAGGAAATTGCCGATGGTACGAAAGAGACCGATGCGCTGATTTTTGTCGGACTGCCGTGGGAACAGGGCGGAAAGCTGTTCAATGTAGCCGCTGTGCTCTGTCACGGAGAGCTTCTCGGCATTGTGCCGAAAAAGTATCTGCCGAACTACAATGAATTTTATGAGCTGCGTCATTTTACGCCGGGAAAAGAAGCGGTGACAACAACGGATTTTTTTGGAAAAGAGGTTCCGTTTGGCATGAATCTGCTCTTCCAGTGTGAAAAAATGCCGCGTCTTAAGGTTGCGGCAGAGCTCTGTGAGGATCTCTGGACCCCAAATCCGCCGAGTGTGGCGCATGCGCTGGCCGGTGCGACAGTGGTCGTAAACCTTTCTGCCAGTGATGAAATGGTTGGAAAAGACAGTTACCGGAGAAGCCTTGTGAGCGCACAGTCGGCGCGTCTGATCTGCGGCTATATTTATGCGACAGCAGGTGAGGGCGAGTCGACGACAGATCTTGTCTTTGGCGGACAGCATCTGATTGCTGAAAACGGAACCATTCTTGCCGAGGCAAAACGATTTGAGAATCAGATCATTTGTGCAGATCTCGATGTGGATCGTCTCACAAGTGAGCGCAGAAGGATGACCACGTATCCGGAGCAGAGAAACGATGGGTATCAGGTCGTTCGATTCTCCTTGTCAATAGAAGAGACAAAGCTGACCCGTTACTTCGATCCACGGCCATTCGTACCGTCGGATAAGCATAACCGCGATCAGCGATGCGACGAAATTTTAAATATTCAGGCTATGGGACTGAAAAAACGTCTGGCGCATACCCATTGCCAGAGCGCAGTTATCGGTATTTCCGGTGGACTTGACTCGACGCTGGCATTGCTTGTAACGGCAAGAGCATTTGATCTGCTCGGGATTCCGAGAAAGCAGATCCTGTCTGTAACGATGCCGTGTTTTGGAACGACAGACCGTACGTATCAGAATGCATGTGAGCTGACGAGATGCCTTGGCGCAACCTTAAAAGAGATCGATATCAAGGAGGCTGTCAATCTTCATTTCCGTGATATCGGACAGAATCCGGAGAAACACGATGTGACGTATGAAAACGGACAGGCGCGTGAGAGAACCCAGATTCTGATGGATCTTGCCAACCAGTCCGGCGGTATGGTTATTGGAACTGGTGATCTTTCCGAGCTGGCACTTGGCTGGGCAACGTACAATGGCGACCATATGTCGATGTATGCCGTCAATGCGTCCGTACCGAAAACCCTGGTGCGCCATCTGGTGCAGTATTATGCGGACACCTGCGGGGAAAAAGCACTTTCCGATATCCTTCTGGATGTGCTCGACACGCCGGTCAGCCCGGAACTGCTGCCGCCGAAAGATGGTGTCATTTCTCAGAAAACAGAAGATCTCGTCGGACCGTACGAGCTTCATGATTTCTTCTTATACTATATGCTGCGTGTGACGTACGAACCGCTCAAGATTTACCGTGTGACAAAACTTGCATTTGCCGGTGTCTACGATGATGCGACGATCTTAAAATGGCTGAAAACGTTCTACTGGAGATTTTTCGCGCAGCAGTTCAAACGCTCCTGCCTGCCGGATGGCCCGAAGGTCGGAAGCGTTGCGGTATCCCCGCGCGGCGACCTGCGTATGCCGAGTGATGCGTGCGTGAAGCTCTGGAGAGAGGAACTCGACCAGCTGTAAAAAACAAAACAGGAAATACGGAAAGAAACAAAGATAATCCAAATTGGTGCAGACAATCAAATTTTGAGATGCACGACAGAAAAAAGGCTTCGGAGCAGAAGAATGCTTCGAGGCCTTTTTGCATGGAAAGATCAGGATTCTGCGGAGGAAGGATTTTGAGCCTGTTCGAGCGCCTGATTGATCGCGGAGACGAGCAGTTCGGAGGTGTAGCGGTCGTCCTCTCCGTAGATGAGGCCTTCCGTCGTCTGATTCACATAGATCTGGCTTGCGATGGAATCGAGCGCGGGCTCCATGAGCGGATACATGGCGGCGGTGGTTTCACTTAAGTTATTCAGTGAAATCGCGGTGATGCGGTCCTGCTCAACATTGACCTGCACATCGAAGGTCTGGTTGCCGAGGGAGATCGTGGAGGTGTAGATGCCGGGAATGTAGCGTGCATTTTCGGCGGAAGCAGCAGTGGTGACAGAAGGTTTTTTCGCAGAATCCTTCTTCCCGGAGAACATGATCAGAAACACTACGAGAAGAATCAGCGCGAGAGCAAGAAAAACAGCGGTGTAAACCACTTCTTTCATATGTAGTACAATGATTTTCGTTTTGGAACTCATGGGCGGGCACACTCCTTTTTGAAAAACCGTCTGTGAGCGGACGAGGGCGAACGGACGGGCGTTTTTACTATAATGTATGTAAAAGAAAAATCGTTTATGAAAAAAAGTGTCTGAAAAATCATTTCCGCAAGCTGCAAGTAATCTTTGGACAGTCTTTCTTCTGCCCGAAAATTAGTATATAATGTAATCGGTCACGATAACAAACTTCAGGGAGAGTCGGGAAAAGAGGAGGGGAAAGATGAAAAAAAGAAAAATCAGAAGGACCATGGGCGTTTTTTTTACTACTTTTTTGCTTCTGCAGATTATTTTACTGTTTCTGTACAAAGCGTTTATTGTTGATATTGCTAAAAAAAATGAGGAAAACCTGGTGGAAAATACGCTGCAGATTTATCATAATACGATGGAAGGTGTATTGGAACGCTTGGATGATAACCTGGATCTTTTACTGGGATATCGACTGCTTTTGACACAGCTAAATGGAGAAAATAACCTGGAAAAAGTGAAAGCGCAGTATAAAATGCTTCAGATTCTAAAGGAAAGATGTAAAGACACAAAGGAAGCGGATGCCTATGCGGTTGTTAATTGTAAAGACAACAGTATCCTGATTCAGAGAAATGGAAATATAACATATGATACAATAAAAGATATCAAAAAGTATCTTCAAAAGCGTAATACGTTTGATAAAACTCCTACATCCGGCTGGACTTCTACTGTTATGGGGGCGCAGGTGTATCTGGTAAAATATTATAATTATGGTGCAAATACGATCGCTGTATTGATATCAGAAAAAAGACTGGACTCCTTGTTAAACTATAATGATATGTCCATCAAAGAGGCAGCATTTTATCTTACAGACAAAAAAGGGGAAATTCTGTGCGCTTCAGGAAAAGATTGGGCATATGGAGAAGAAATAGAGAATCTGCAGAAACAGGATCCATCCATCAGTATCTATCAGGGATCTGTTCTGGAAGATGCATATCAGATGTATTACAGTGTAAAATCATCCGAGTATGCCGCATATTCTACCTCCGGTATCGTTATTTTTGGATTTTTAGTACTGTCTTTGCTTTTCTTTGGAACAATTGTCTGGTATATGCAAAAAGAAATCTTCCGGCCGATTGCAGACCTGTTCTGGGTGTCCAGAAAAATTCACAGTGGAGATTTCAGGGCAAGAGCGGAATATAATACAAACAGCTACGAAATGGAAGAAGTAAAACAGGCATATAATGATATGGTACAGACGATTCTTGAAATGAGGGTGCAAAAGTACGAACAGGAACTTCGAATGAAGGATGTGCAGCTGAAGTATATCCATATGCAATTAAAACCACATTATTTCCTGAATGCTTTATCAACCATTAACAGCATGGTTTATCAGCACGAGGAAGAGAATGTCCATACCTTTATTCAGGCATTTTCACAGAACATCCGTTATATGTTTCGAACTGGTCTGCATACCGTTCCGCTGCAGGATGAAATAAAGAATGCCGAGGGATATCTGGAAATGCAGCGACTCATGTACCGGGATTGCTTTTATGTCTATATGGATGTACCGGAAGAACTGCAGCAGTATCCGGTGCCGCAGATGATTCTGCATACATTTTTGGAAAATATATTTAAGCACGTGATCAGTATTGATTCGTTCACTACGGTTCTGATTCAGGCATTGTGGAGCTTCTCGGGGAAGGAAGTTTACTTAAAACTGGAACTATATATATCGCAGGGTCAATTTTCGCAGGAAATACTGGACTTTGTGAATAAAGATATGGAAATAACAGAAAAAAAAGATGGAAGTGGAATTGGAATAAAAAATGTAAAAGAGGTTCTGAAGATGATGTACGAGCAGGATCATCTTCTGTATTTGGAGAATCTGGAACCGGAAGGAACCAAAATAACCATATGGATTCCGAAAACACTGAAATGTACAGATGAGGAGAAAGACGAAGAGAGATGAATTTGCTGATTGTAGATGATGAAATTGTGACAACGCAGGTATTGGAAGAACAGCTGGATCGCGCGTTACTTTCTATTGACCAGATCTATGTGGCCTACAATACTTCTATGGCCAGAGATATTTTGCAAAAAAACAAAGTGGAACTGATTTTATGCGATATTGAAATGCCAAAGGAGAACGGGATTCACTTTCTGGAATGGGTACGAGAACAGAAAATCCAGACAGAGGTTATCTTTCTGACCAGCCATGAAAAATTTGAATATGCCTATGGAGCTGTACAGAATGGTGCGGCAAACTATCTGCTGAAGCCGATTGACATGAATAAAATCAATCAGGCATTGCTTCGTGTGACAGAAAAAATAGCCTGGAAACAAAAAACGGAGGAAATCCGGGAATATTGGAAGATCGGAAAAAGAAAGATGGTGCGATATTTCTGGACAAGAGTATTGCTGGAACCCGGTGTGCAAAAACAGGGACTCGAGGAGGAAATAAAGCAACAGGGGATAGCGGAAGAAATTCAGGAAAAATATTGTGTTGTGATTCTTCATTTTGCCAGTGGCAAACTGGACTTCGGGAAAGAAAAGGAACAGGAATCCATTTATAAATTTGCAATGGAAAATATTCTGGCAGAAGCATTCACAGAAAAAATCAGAATGGAAAATGTGATTTGCTGGGAAGAGAATACGGGGACCTATCTTGGAATTCTGTCGGAATTTTCGGAAAAGGAGACGAAGGAGAGAGCGGCACGGGTCAGAAAGATATTTGAAAAATATTTTCCTGATGCATTGCAGATCGGATACATTTCCCCGAGTGTTCCTTTTTATGAAGCAGGTTTGGAAAAAGAGAAAATAATGGAATATGACAAAACGCATATTTATGACGAAGGGGAAATAAAAGAATTTATGGCATTGCTTCGAGAAAAAGAGGCTTCCGGACATATTCTGGACGAAGATTATATCCTGCAGTGTCTGAACAAGGGTTCCAGGGTAAGTACACTGGAATATTTACAAAAAACGCTGCAGCATGTAAAGCAAACGATGCATTCCGTAGAAGGATTTCGCAATTTTCAAGTGGAACTGACACAGCTTGTAAGCAAATATCTCCATGATAAAAAGGAAAATATGAACAGCGTGATTCGTGATCCGATCTATCTGAAACTGGATATGAATGCTGTTAAATCAGAATTCTCTATGGTGCAGTGGATGACCTGGCTGATGAATAAGGTATTTGATCTGACACAGGAGGAACGGAAGGAAAAAACAGAAAAAAGGATCACAGATCAGGTAATTGATTATATCAGAGAACATTATACGGAAGATATTAACAGAAATACGCTTTCGGAGAGGTTTCATTTTTCGCCGGAATACATTGGAAAAATGTTCCGGAAGGATATCGGAACGTCGTTGAATGATTATATTAATTCCCTGCGCGTGGAAAAAGCGAAACATTTGCTGGAAAACACCAATACAAAGGTGATTGATATTGCGCTGGAAGTCGGATTTGATACTCTTCCGTATTTCTCATCTGTATTTAAAAAATATACGGGAGTTTCACCGGCAGAGTTTCGGAAAAAAGAATAGATATCTTAAAAACGAAAGTTTTTGTACTTTTTTGTGTAAGAACTTTCGTTTTTTTTGCGCTATGATAAGTCTATCAAAAGGAACCGGAAAGAAGAAAGGAGAAACAAATGAAGAAAAAGATTTTGGCGATTTTGATGGCTACCCTGACAGTAGGATCTCTGCTGAGCGGATGTGGTGGAGCACAGAGCAGTGATGCAAACGGAAATCAGGAGAGCAGTAAGCAGGAAAGCAGCGACAGCGAAGAACCGGCAGAGGTTGTATTTGCGTACATGACGCAGAACAATATCCCGGAGTCATCAGAACTGGAAAGAATTCAGAACCTGATCAACGATTATACAGTAGATAAGATCAATACAAAGGTCAAGCTGGTACTGTTTTCCAATTCTGATTATATGAATCAGGTGAATCTGATGCTGGCATCCGGAGAACAGCTGGATTTGTTTCAGGCCTATAATACGTCGCATCTGAAATATATTCAGGATGGAACAGCGCTGGATATTACAGAGTATCTGGACAGTGACCTGAAAGAAACAACAGAAACTCTTTACGATGGTTTTCTGGCACCGACAACGGTAGAGGGAAAAACATATGGAATTCTGAATATGGGTTCCAACTATGTACCGGGTGGATTTACCTATCGTGAAGATATTACCGAGGAACTTGGAATCGATATGAGTCAGGTTACCAAACCGGAAGACTTGACAGCAGTGTTTGCAAAGGTAAAAGAAGCTTATCCGGATATGACAATCATTGATCCAAACAGAGCGAATGCGTTATTTGAAAGCTACCTGGGAAAGATTGCTAAAATTGATCCATTAGGTGACAATATTGCCTCATCCGTTTCCGGTGTGGCTTATCAGGACAATGCAACTGTAGTGGATATGTATGAAACGACAGATTTCAAAGAACTGTGCGAACTGACCAGAAGCTGGTTTGAAGCTGGTTATTATGCAAGTGATGCAGCTACTACAACAGCAACTACTGCAGAATTACTGATGTCCGGCAACTGCTTTGGCACATTCTGTGGCTTGGGTAATCCGAAGATTGCGCAGCAGTATACAAACAACTATGGTCATCCGTTTGAAAATGTACAGATCAGTGATTCGATGATCTGGTCTGGAAACGGCGGAGCATGGATGGTAAATTCCGGCTGTAAAGATCCTTCGGCAGCCTGCAAATTTATGAACCTGCTGTACACGGATGCATATGTAGACAACCTTCTGGTCTATGGAGAAGAAGGGGTGGATTACAAATTGGATGAAAATGGTTGTGCAGTAGCACCGGATGGATATACGGATCTGAACAGTGTAGCCTATACCGATAATATGAACTACTATTTCTGGGGAAATAAATGGCTGACCTATCCGGTTGTAGGCGGTCTGTATGGAGAAGAAAAAGAGACAAACAAGCAGCAGAATTATGATGGAGATCATTCAAACTATTATGGTTTCCTTTACGACTACAGTGATAAAGAAGCAGAATATACCGCATGCCTGAACATTGTAGAAGAGTATAAAAAATCTCTGTGGGTTGGTGCAGCAGATGTAGATACAACACTTGCCGAGATGACAAAACGACTGAAAGCAGCTGGTATGGATGACCTGATTCAGGCAAAGCAGGAGCAGCTGGATGCATGGATGAGTAGCAAATAGGAAAGACTTTAAAAAAGAAAAGGCTGCGGAAATTTACCGCAGCCTTATTTATCAAAAAGGGAGTCGAATTATGACGAAAAGTGAGAAAAAACATGCCAGTAAAAATACATTAGCATTACTGTTGATTGCATTACCGGGTATTACATATCTGATCATTAATAACTATATTCCTATCATTGGAACCTTTATTGCGTTCAAAAAGTTCAGTTATGCAAAAGGAATCTGGGGAAGCCCGTGGTGTGGACTGGATAACTTTAAATTTTTGTTCCTGACAGATGATGCATGGGTCATTACGAGAAACACATTGTTATATAATCTGGCGTTTATCGTGATCGGAACCGTAGTTTCTGTGATTTTTGCAATCCTGCTGCATGAGCTGGGAGAACTGTTACGCGGAAAGTTTTTCCAGTCCGTGCTGTTGTTTCCACACTTACTGTCATGGGTTGTAACGGCGTATCTGGTATACGCGTTATTGGGAAGTACAACCGGTTTTGTGAACAATACAATTTTAGATGCGCTGGGGAAAAAAGGCGTAGACTGGTATACTGCAAAAGCTGCATGGCCGTTTATCCTGGTTATTGTATATCTTTGGAAGAATGCAGGATATAATGCGATCGTTTATATGGCAGGTATTGCAGGCATTGATAAGGAAATTTATGAAGCGGCAAAGATTGATGGCGCTTCTAAATTGAAACAGATTACGGCCATTACACTTCCGCTTCTGAGACCAACCATTGTTATTATGACATTGATGGCGATCGGCCGTGTATTCTATTCTGACTTTGGTTTGTTCTATCAGGTACCAATGAATGCAGGAACCCTGTTTTCTACGACGCAGACGATTGACACGTATGTATATCGTGGTTTGATGGAACAGGGTAATGTAGGAATGTCTTCGGCAGCAGGTGTATATCAGTCATTGGTTGGTTTTGCACTGGTCATGATTGCAAACTTTATTGTACGGAAAAAAGATCCGGAAAACGCATTGTTCTAGGAGGCAGGATATGAAAAAGACAGTCAGCGATGAAAAACGATTTATTGCAATAGCAACAGTTATTTTAGTGGTAATCAGTATTGTGGCGTTGTTTCCGATGATTCTTCTGGTGGTTGCGTCCTTTACCGATGAAAATGAACTGATTACAAACGGATATCAGATTTTGCCGAAGAAACTCAGCCTGGAAGCATATACCTACATGGTAAAACAGGCAGCAACAATCGTAAGATCGTATCTTGTTACGATTGGAACAACCGTTGTCGGAACCGGATTAAGCGTATTACTGACGACTTCGATCGCATATCCGATGGCACGAAAAACATTCAAATATAGAAACGCATTATCCTTTTTTGTATATTTTACCATGCTGTTTAATGGAGGACTGGTGCCACAGTATATTATGTGGACAACATTTTTCCATATTAAAGATACGTATGCAGCACTGATTTTTCCGAATCTTCTGATGACAGCATTCAATATTTTCCTGGTAAGAAACTATTACAGCAACAGCCTGCCGGAAGCATTATATGAAGCTGCACAGCTGGACGGAGCGTCAGAGCTTGGAATTTTCACCAAAATTGTATTTCCGTTGTCGAAGCCGGTAGTTGCCACCATTGGACTGTTTACAGGTCTTTCCTACTGGAACAGCTGGACCAATGCTTTATATTACGTACAGGATCCAAAATATTTTGGTATTCAGAATCTTCTGATGCGTATCATGAAAAACATTGAATATCTGCGAAGCGGAGCATCAGAGCTGGCGGCCGAAGGACAGGCAGTTTCGCTTCCGGGAAACTCCATCCGAATGGCACTGGCATTTGTCGGAATTTTACCAATCATTATTATTTACCCGATGCTTCAGAAATATTTTATCAAAGGTGTGGTTGTCGGCGCTGTAAAAGGCTGACAGAAAGGAGAAACAGATGGCAGCATATGTACATTGCAATTTTCACTCCTGTATCCTGCGGATGCAGGTAGATGTTTCGATTCTGCTTCCGGAAAAAGAGCGAATGGAAGATGTAGAGCAGGGAAAAAAGGGAGAGACTTTCGGGAAAAACAAAAAATATCAGACCCTGTATCTGCTGCATGGATTTACAGGAGACCATCTTTCGTATCTGAGGACCTCCAAGATTGAGCGTTATGCAGATGAGCATCAGATTATGGTGGTTATGCCAAGCGTATATAACAGCGCCTATACGGATATGAAATACGGACTGGATTATTTTTCTTATCTGACAGAAGAACTGACAGATTTTGTGGAGAGAAATTTCCCGGCAGCAACAAAGCGGGAAAACCGTTTTATTGCAGGAATGTCGATGGGAGGTTACGGTGCCTATAAATGGGGACTTACCTGTCCGGAAAAATTTGCGGCAATCGGAGGCGTTGCGGGATCTTATCATGCGGAATATCGTTATCAGGGAAAGGTTAACACGGTATCCACCCTTTGTGAAGCGTTATATGGTGATCCGCCTGCGATTACACCGGAGGTTCATGATGTTTTTACACTGTTGAAAAACCGGAAAGAAGAAGGAAGAGATATTCCGAGACTGTATACCTGCTGCGGTACAGAGGACAGACGTCACCAGGATTCGGTCGATCTGAAGGAGTTTGCGGATCAGCTGGGCGTTCCGCTGCTGTTTGAAGAGGGACCGGGAAGACATGATGATATTTTCTTTGATGAGTATATTCAGAAGATTCTGGACTGGATGAACTTTGCAGGGAAATCAGTAGAAGAATAAAATATACCGCAAAGTGGGGCTTGCAGATTGCGGAAATGATTTTTCAGACACGCGCTAAGCGAAAACACTACAGAATATAGAACTATTTAGCAGATAAAGACCCATATTTGTAGAAATTTTTCTTAGTGCGGCAGCCCCCACGGGAAATACAGGGAGAAGAGGAAAATGCAGATAGAAAAAGCAGCTGTAGCCGGAACACTGGAATCCAGCGATTGTATGGTTACGGTAGAAGATGGGGATGGCAACATAGATCTGGTACTGGAAAGTACAGTGATTCATCAGTATGGAAATCAGATCCGTCATGTGGTTCTGGATACTCTGGAAAATCTGGGAGTTCAGAACGTAAAAATTAAGATTGTAGATAAAGGAGCTCTGGACTGCACCATCCGTGCAAGGGTGGAAGCTGCGGTATACCGTTCCGCCGGGCAGTCGGAGCAGCTGCCATGGGGAGGTGCGATCCGATGAGAGACGCAAAAAAACGATTACGTCGTACCATGATGTTTTTAAACGCACAGAAGCCGGGACTGATTAAAGACTGTCTCTTATACACATCTCCGAGCC
>ENA-UAOZ01001103-UAOZ01001103.1-human-gut-metagenome-genome-assembly--contig:-NODE-1103-length-12883-cov-7.845728_pt1 | contig 12883 bp, 14 predicted proteins | sample MGYA00243474_ERZ654565 | MGnify/ENA primary metagenome ERZ654565 (study PRJEB26926, sample SAMN06164854) | human gut metagenome | biome: ENVO:00009003; feature: ENVO:2100002; material: ENVO:00002003...
AAAGAAGGAATTTACAAAGGACAATGCGGAAGTGCAGATACACATTTTATGGATGTTTATTATTATAAAGGAGATATTCAACCTTATTGCACTCCTCGTGAAGCCTTTGCCGCCCTCATAGATAAAATCTCCGGCAAAGGTACATGGGAATCCAATCCCTATGTATTCGTTTATGAATTTGAACTGATTGATTAAAAACGAGAAAAGATATTGATTATGAAACGTGAAATAAAAAAGTTCATATAGCATGAAGATAATTGTTAGTTTTTCCGGTGGTAAGGATTCGCAAGCCTGTTTAATCCAGGCTGCCAATAAATATGGAGCCGATAAAATAGAAGCCGTATTTTGTGATACAGGTTGGGAGCATCCCGATACTTATCAACATATTAGTAACGTGTGCAAACAACTTGATGTCAGATTAGTAATTTTGAGAAGTAAGAAATACACTGATTTTGTGGATATGTCTATCAAACGTTCCCGATTCCCGTCTTCCCAAAGAAGGTTTTGCACCTCTGAATTAAAAATAAAGCCGATGATTGATTATATTCTCTCACTTACTGAACCTTGCTTGATAATTCAAGGTATTCGAGCAAAAGAAAGCGAAGAACGCGCCAAACTTCCTTATGAGTGCAACTACTTCGGAGAATATTTCGAACGTGTGAAAAAGAATCGTAAAGGAAAGGTTATTGAGGTATGGAAGCAAGATTATCGTAGAAAAGATGTGCTTAAATGGTGCGAACATTATGATGCCAGTGTTTCCCGCCCAATCTTCCAATGGTCAGCACAAGAAGTTATAGACCAGATCCTTTCTGCTGGACAAAATCCAAATCCTTTATATTATCGTGGATTTTCCCGAGTTGGTTGCTATCCCTGTATTATGTGCAGGAAGCAAGAGGTAAAGCTAATTTCGCAAGAAAAGTTTGGACGAAGTCGCTTGATAGATGCCGAACAACGAATGAAAGAAGAAACCCCAAATGGTTCGTCTTTCTTCTCACCGGGCTACATCCCTAATCGTTTCTGTAAAAATAAGACTTATCCAACAGTAGAAGAAGTTTTCGAGTATGTAAACCGGAAAGATGCCGGCATGGATGATATGTTTGAACCTGAAGGTGGATATAGCTGTATGAGCCTTTATCATGGGCTTTGTGAATAAGAAGTTTAATTCAAATCCGAACAAATATGAATAATATATTTACAATTTGCTATTCAGAAGAAGAGGCTAACGAAATTGGACATTTCATAATGCGAAAAGGCTATGAAGGTGTTCAAAATGACAGTTACAGATATTGTCGTGAAGCGATTCGGTGGGCTTTCAGACAAGCTAAAAGACATCATTCAAATTGCATCTACATTGGCGTTAGAGGTTGTCAAATGATTGTATCCAAGAATAAAAGGAGACTTCGCAGGAACAGACTAAAATACATTGAGAAGAAACGAATATTTTACAACTTATTGAGCAGCTATTCAGAACGAATAGCAAAAATGACTAAAGAAAAATGTGTTGTATGCGGAAAAGAAACTGTATCAGTCATTAAGACTGATGCAGGCTATATCTGCTATAACTGTTATGCTGAGCAAAAGAATCCATCCAAAAGAAAAAGGAAGAAAAACAACGAGGAAGAACGTATGCAATGCAAGTTCTTTGAAGAAGTGGGAAAGCTATTCCCTAGGTTGCCCAATAAACTTCTTTTCGCTGTTCCGAATGGTGGAAGCCGCCATATAAGGGAAGCCGCTAATCTCAAACGGCAAGGTGTAACTTCCGGCGTATCCGATGTTATCCTACTAATCCCAAAGAAAGGCTACGCTTCGCTATGTATAGAGTTTAAGACAAAGAAAGGCATCCAATCGGAAGAACAAAAAGAATTTCAAAGGCAAGCGGAAAACTGCCGAAATAAGTATGTTATTGCCCGCAGTGTCAAACAAGGCATTGACGCACTAAAGGAATATCTGCTATAAAGGTGAGGGGGTCGCTATTCACGAGACCCCCTCACTGCTATTTTGAGACTTTTATAAATTCATTGTAATCAATCTTTGTGTTGGGATTAAAATTAACCAATTCCAGTTTATACCCCTTTGTGCCCCAACTCCACCACAAGAATTTTCGTTTTGGGATTCGATGAACAGCAGCCGCCAGACTATCACGAATATTATAATAAACCGTAGAATCCTTGAAACAGGCTATCACATGAGACCATTTGCTATTAACCTCTAAACAATCCGGTCTGTCCGGAAGTGGATGCCAACGGTCTGCATAGATTGTTTCTGTTGAATGAATCCCGGTTTTAACCAAAGCCTCAAGATGCTTGTTTTTAATTCCGAGTTCTTTTATTGTTTGAGCATCATCTGCACGATACTCTTTCAGCTCATCAATAGTCAAGTTCAATGCCGATACGGAAACAGCATTTAAACTATCCTGAATTTTATAACGCTCGATCTCTTTATTTAATACAGAAATATTATTTGAATAACGAGCACATTCACTATGCAAACCCCTATTGTATTTAATTAAGATACCAATAACCAATATTAGTATCCCGACAGCCATCAGCATCCACTTCTTCATTTGATTTTAAGATAATTAATAATACCAATAACATGAGTCTCTACAATACTTTTCTTCCCTTCTTCCGATAATAAGAAATCCACATCTTCCATATTATCCTGGAATAAGTTTTCGGTCAAAACTGCCGGACACTTTGTGTGCTTCAAGATGTAGAAGTTGCTTTCCTTATCTGCATCACCGTCTGTGGTATCCTTGCGCACCTTCATATCCGGCAAAAGTTGTCCGGCCGCTGCATATAGACAATCAGCCAGTCTGTCGGCTTTCGTCTGACCTGCCGAAGTCCATGCTTCCCAACCGCGCGCCTGCATCCAGGCAGAACCATTTCCCGCTGCATTACAGTGAATGGATACAAGGATAGTGTCACCGGACTTGTATTCGTTTGCCCTACGACAACGCTCGGATAAGGGGACATCTATTTCCTCTTTGACGATACGTTCGGCATCAACGCCTTGTTTGCGCAATTCCGCTTCCAAACGTACAGCAATCTCACGGGCATACGCATACTCTTTCAATCTTCCGTCCGGTGAACACTTGCCCGGAGTGTTACTTCCGTGTCCGTTGTCAATCAATATTTTCATTCTGCACGTCCTCCTTGAAATATTTGTCATAAACCACACGAGCCACCCATCCGGCAACAACACCGACACCGAATGATACAACAGTAGTCAGATTTACCCAAAACGGAGTGTAGTGCATGTAAAGCATAACTCCCACGATGATAGCGATAACAATCGCTGCAATAATCAGTTTCTTTTTCATTCTGTTACTCCTTATTTATTCATGTTATTAAAAAATTCAACCTTAGCCTCATCAATGGCTGTTTTGATATTGGCATAGGCACGTGCGTTATTGGCGCCGACAGGATTATAGATTTCCGACTCTATTATGTCTGAAAACTTCTTTACCCAATCCGTTGACATAAACTCACTGAGCCTTTTTCCGCGGTGAATAAAGTTATCGAGTTCAATACTCCGCTTTTTGATTATGGCATTACAACGCGTCTCTATTTTTCGTCTCGTCTTCTGCTTATCATCAATATTGTTCTCATCGCGCACATTGCGGACCAGCCGGCACAGCCTTTCACAATCAAGGTCAAAGAAGTTGTTACAAACCGAATTTATCTGCATCTGAGAAATAGGTTTTAGCCCCTCGTTAATATCAGAAAGGACCTCATTTTGAGCCTTGGTTTCCACGAGCAAATCATTTATCACCTTTTCCTGCCTGGTTATCACATTATCCACCAAATGTTTGAACCATTTGAAAATGAATAGCCACATCACACCGCATATAATGAGGAAGAAGGCTCCTGCAATGGCCACCATGCCAAAATCGCTAATCCCCTTGCCCACCTGAAGGGCCGCATTCACTGCATCCGTATTCATATTTTTGTCATTTTACTTTATGGATAGGTTTATACGAAAAAACTGCTCGACCATCACTTGGACTGTGAATTATTTTATCCCAGCCATACTTTTCCACCAAATTATTACTCGCTTTCATAACTCTTTTCTCCTAAAATATAAGCCAAGAGAGAAATTGAAGCATAAAAAAACAGCCGGAATTCGACTGCTTTAACTTTTAATGATTATCTTTGCAACATCTCACTTACAAACGCAAATTGCTACTAGAACATCAGAGGGTATATGCCCCCGGTTACGTTCTAGTAGCGTCGTGCGTTAATATGTAGGTGAGATGACAATTAACAGGCCGGGGGCTTTTCTGTATTCTTCTCCCCCCCTTTTTTATTCTAAAAAGTAGATTAAAAGCTATCTCGGCACTGTAAAGTTATTGAGGTATTGTTGTATATAATTTTCAGAATTAAAACATCTTGGGTAGAATATCAGTAGATTCCATACATTCTACCCACATTCTACCGGGCGTCTAAAATCAGGTGTGTTTTTCTCCTTTTTACAGCCTTCAAATCCCGAATAATCGTATTAGAAAGAACCTCTGAATACACCTCCGTAGTTCTGACCGAAGTATGTCCTAACAGTTTCTGGACAGTCGTTATCGGAACGCCCTGATGCACAAGCAGGGTCGCACAAGTATGACGGGCCACATGGAACAGAACCCACAAAGCAACCGTCAGCAAACAAGTAGCGACAAAACGCAACCCGTTTGAAATGAGTAGCTTTTCACTATTCTGCCAAATGCCGAAAACGCAAGGAAGTGCGGAATATTGAGCCATTTCTGTTACCAAGCCGTTAGCTGCCTGTTACCGAAGCAAGGATAGGTAACGCACGGAAAATGAAATTGTTGGACAGCCGTTTCTTTTGCGCTGATACGAAATGTTCTGCAAATCAATGAACGCTTATACTCAAAGTAATTTTGTAACCCAAAAAGTGTAAGCGATGAAGATTGAAAAATTCAAAGTGCTGCTCTACCTGAAAAAGAGCGGAACGGACAAGTCGGGCAAAGCCCCGATAATGGGAAGAGTTACGGTAAACCGCACGATGGCGCAGTTCGGGTGTAAGCTGTCGTGCAAGCCGGAGTTGTGGAACGCACGAGAAAGCCGTCTGGACGGCAAGAGCCGCGAGGCGGTGGAAACCAATGCCAAGCTGGACAAGCTGCTGCTTGCCGTCAATCATGCTTTCGACACGCTGATGGAACGCGGACAGGATTTTGATGCCACGGCGGTCAAGGAACTGTTCCAAGGCTGCATGGAAACACAGATGACATTGCTTAGAATGACTGACCGTATCTGTGAGGATTTGAAGGCACGTATCGGCATCGACCGTGCCAAAGGAACATATCCTGGCTATTACTACATGAGAATGAGATTGGGCGAGTTCATCCAGTGGCAGTTCAAGACGAAGGACATTGCTTTCGGTCAGCTTACCGAGCAGTTCATCCATGACTACCAGAATTATGTAATGGACGTAAAGGGACTGGCGGTAGATACCGTGCGCCATTATCTCGCCATTCTGAAAAAGGTATGCCGTATTGCCTACAAGGAGGGATACGCAGACAGGTGTTTTTTCGCCAATTTCACCCTTCCACAAAAGACAGAACGCACACCGAGGGCATTAAGCCGTGAGGACTTCGAGAAAATCCGTGATGTGGAAATACCCGCATGGCGCACCACACACATTCTTGCCCGCGACCTTTTCCTGTTTGCCTGCTATACGGGAACCGCCTATGCCGATGCGGTGAGTGTTACCCGTGAGAATCTTTACACGGACGATGAGGGAAACCTCTGGCTGAAGTACCACAGGAAGAAAAACGAGTTTCGGGCAAGCGTCAAACTGCTTCCCGAAGCACTTGCGCTGATAGAGAAATATCGTGATGACAGCAGACCGACACTTTTCCCGATGGTTCATCACCCCAACATGAAACGACATATGAAAGCCCTTGCCATCCTTGCCGGAGTGAATGGCGGCTTGTGCTATCATCAGGCAAGACACTCATTCGCCTCGCTGATTACGCTGGAAGCCGGAGTACCGATTGAGACAATCAGCCGGATGCTGGGACATTCCGACATAACCACCACGCAGGTGTATGCCCGTGTCACCCCGAAAAAGCTTTTTGAGGATATGGACAAGTATATCGAAGCGACCAAGGACTTGAAACTTGTCCTGTAATCATTAAAATCAGAAACTTAAAACATTACGACCATGCGCAGTACATTTTCCGTATTACCATACATCAACAGGAGTAAAGTAAAGGCTGACGGCACGACCGCCGTCCTGTGCCGCATCACCGTAGACGGCAAGAGTTCCACAATGGCGACAGGCATCTATTGCAGACCCGAAGACTGGAACAGCAAGACAGGCTCAATCCGTACCGTCCGTGAAAACAACCGCTTGTTGGAGTTCCGCAAGTCCGTCGAATGTGCCTATGAGGATTCATTGAAGAAGCAGAACGTAGTGAGTGCTGAGCTGCTCAAAAATACGCTGGCAAAGAAAGCCGTCATTCCGGTCAAACTGTTACAGATGGGCGAGATGGAACTTGAAAGGCTGCTTGTCCGCTCAAAGGAGATAAATTCCACTTCGACATACAGAAATTCAAAATACTACCAGAAGTATTTGACAGACTTTCTTGCCTCACAGGGAAAGAGTGATATAAATCTGGCTGAAATCACGGAAGAATTCGGCAATTCCTATAAAGCTTTCTTGAAACGCTACAAGAACTTCGGACCGTCACAGATGAACAAGTGCCTGTGCTGGCTGAGCAAGCTGGTGTATCTTGCCGTTGATTATGAGATACTCCGTACCAACCCGTTGGAAGACATGGAATACGAGAAGAAGCCCGCTCCGAGGCACAAGCACATCAGCCGTGCGGAACTGAAGACCATCCTCGAAACACCGATGCCCAACCCCTTGCAGGAACTTGGGCGAAGGGCGTTCCTGTTCTCGATTTTTACGGGACTGGCATACGTGGACATCATGCTGCTCCATCCACACCATATCGGAAAAACTGCCGACGGCAAGCGTTATATCCGTATCAATCGTAAGAAAACCAGCGTGGAGGCATTCATTCCCCTACATCCGATAGCGGAACAGATACTTGAACTTTATAACACAAAAGACGGCACCAAGCCTGTATTTCCGCTTCCGAGCCGTGACGAGATGTGGTTTGAAATACACGAGATGGGGGTTGCCATCGGCAGGGAGGAAAACTTGTCCTATCATCAAGCCAGACACTCCTTCGGGACTTTTTTGATTTCGGAGGGTATCCCCATTGAGAGCATAGCCAAGATGATGGGGCACTCCGGCATAAAGACTACCCAACGGTATGCAGAAGTTACGGACAAGAAAATTTCAAAGGACATGGACAATCTTATGGCTGTCAGAAGATTGTACGGGACAGGCGAATACAGGGAAAACAAGTTGTCAGCAAAAGACTAATGAGTATGGAACGAGGAATCATTACAATCAGTGAAAAAGGAGTGGTCGCCATACCGACCGCTCCCGTCAGGATGACACAGCAGGAAATGGCAGACCTGTTTATGGTATTCTGCTGTGACATCCGCAAGGCTATCCGTGATATTTATAAGAATCATGAACTGGTGGAAGAAACAACAATGTGTTACATCAGACAGGAAGACGGGACACGTTATGAGGTGTACAGCCTCGAAATGGTCATAGCTCTTGCGCTCAAACTACGCAGCAGGGAATGTATGGCTTTCAGAATGTTCATTATGGAAAGACTGTATGCGCCCAATCGGGAAAAAACCATTCATTTGTTCTTTTCACTGTCCGAAGCCAATACACGATACAAATGTTAGTGTTATTTGTATCTATAATGATAATAATGCAAGAAGCCGATGGCTGGGTAATTTACCTGTCGCCATCGGCTTCTGTTTCTTTCATACTTTACAAAATTACGTTTCCGTTCGGTAGGCGTTCCGATACCCGCCCATCACCAGCCTTTCAATATCCGATTCCTTGTAGAGAATCTTGCCGCCTAACTGACAGTAAGATACCATCCCGTTGTTGCGGTAGTCCTGCAAGGTACGTCGGCTCACCTTGAGCCATGCCGACACTTCCTTGTCCGTCAGGAAGCGTTCATTACCGAATGAAGCCTTACTTTTTTCGTTCATGTTTTCAATGCCGTCAAGCATGGTGTCCAATTGCTCCATGACGCCGACAGCCCATTCATCGTTTGTTATAATCGTTTTGTTCATTTATTACAGTGGATTTAGTGGTACATTAAATTCAATTACATTCAGATGGTCTTTCTCCGACAGGCGGCATCCTTTCGTCTGTCCTCCACAAACCGTACGATACGCAGCACGTCCTCCGGCTTGTAGAATATCTTATGCCCAATCTGGGAGTAAGCCAGCGTGCCGTTGTCGCGAAGCGTCTGCAAGGTTCTCGGACTGATGCGCAGCTGTTGGCAGACATCCTGATTGTCCATCCAGCGGCTGAGTTTACCTTCTTCTCTTTTACTAAGGATTTCATTCACCCGGTCGGAGAAGCGGCTGAACTTCCCGACCATTTCTTCGAACACGTCTTTCGAGATAATCACAAATTCATTCATTGCATATACTGTTTTTTATTGTTGATAATCCTGTTTGCCTGCAAAGTAAAGCCAACATCTGCATCGGACAATGGCTTTACGGCTGACTGGCAGCTTGTGGCAGCAACTGGTCGGGAATGGCATTATCCGCCAAGTTCGTAACGGTTGTTCCAAGCGTCCGTGATGCAAAGAAAAGCCAAGTCTGGCATAGTTCAATCATTCCGTAAGGTCGTGGCAGCATTTGGCACCGATGTGGTAGCCTATGACGCTTTTCGTTTTTATTGTGCTTTCACTAAGATTTCAGCATAAGTGAAGAACATTATAGTATCATTGGATATACAAATTACCAATCATAAAACACTTATCACTTAAATATACAACCTTATAGTTGTACTCTTCAGGTATTTATATTACCTTTGTATTCAAACAAGATAATCTTTCAATAAATACAATGACAGACAGAATGTATTGTGATGCCTTAGAAACCGTAAGATGCACAGCTAAGCTTGGGCAGGACAACAAAGATTGGGTGAAGTACTCGCAACAGATTGCTACTACTATGTTCAAACGAATGGCGGAACTTGGTTTGACACAACAGATGCTTGCTGAAAGGATGAATTGCACCCAACAATATATTTCTAAAGTGTTGAAGGGGAAAAAGAATATGTCGCTGGAAACGATATGTAAGATAGAAAACGCATTGGGTATTGAGATTATCAAAAATCTGAACGGAAATAAATAACAAATAAAAGGCGGAGCAAAATATGTCAATACAAAGTGAAGCGGCATTGGAAGCCGGACTTATCGCTACACTTCAGCAAATGGATTATGAGTATGTCCAAATTGCGGAAGAAGATAATCTTCAAGCAAATTTCAAACGGCAGTTGGAGATACACAACCGTAAACGGTTGGCTGAATATGGTCGAACTGAATTTACGGCAGAAGAATTTGAAAAGATTCTTATCTATCTTGAAGGCGGTACACGATTTGAAAAGGCAAAGAAACTACGCGACCTTTATCCGCTTGACACGGCAGACGGCAAACGTATTTGGGTGGAATTTCTCAATCGTCAACAATGGTGTCAGAACGAGTTTCAGGTTTCCAATCAAATAACGGTGGAAGGTCGAAAAAAATGTCGCTACGATGTGACTATTCTTATAAATGGTTTGCCATTAGTGCAGATTGAATTGAAACGCCGTGGCGTGGAACTCAAACAAGCGTATAATCAGATACAACGTTATCACAAGACATCTTTTCACGGATTATTTGACTACATTCAGTTGTTCATTATTTCCAACGGCGTAAATACCCGTTACTTTGCCAATAACCCGAACAGCGGTTATAAATTCACGTTCAACTGGACGGATGCAGCCAATGTGCCGTTCAATGAACTGGATAAATTTGCTGCCGCTTTTTTAGAGAAATGCACTTTGGGTAAAATCATTGGCAAATATATCGTATTGCATGAAGGCGACAAATGCCTGATGGTACTCCGTCCGTATCAATTCTATGCCGTAGAAAAGATATTGGACAAGGTAAAGAACTCCAATGACAACGGTTATATATGGCATACGACTGGAGCAGGAAAGACTTTAACCTCGTTCAAGGCAGCACAACTCGTTTCCGAACTGGACGATGTGGATAAGGTCATGTTTGTGGTTGACCGCCACGACCTTGATACACAAACCCAGTCGGAATATGAAGCCTTTGAACCGGGCGCAGTGGATGGTACGGACAACACGGACGAACTTGTAAAGCGGCTACATAGCAACTCCAAGATAATCATCACTACTATTCAAAAGCTCAATGCCGCAGTCAGTAAGACATGGTACAGCAATAAGATAGAATCCATACGCCACTCACGTATTGTAATGATATTTGACGAGTGCCACAGAAGTCACTTTGGGGAAAGCCACAAAAGAATAATGAAGTTCTTTGACAATGCCCAAGTGTTCGGATTCACGGGTACGCCCATCTTCACGGAAAATGCCGTGGACGGGCATACCACCAAAGAAATATTTGGCAATTGCCTGCACCAATATCTTATCAAGGATGCCATTGCCGATGAAAATGTACTGGGATTCCTTGTAGAATATTATCATGGGAACGAGAATGTAGAAGCGGGTAATGCCAACCGAATGGAGGAAATAGCCAAATTCATCCTTAATAATTTCAATAAGTCAACTTTTGACGGTGAGTTTGACGCCCTGTTTGCCGTGCAGTCTGTGCCGATGCTTATACGTTATTACAAGATATTCAAGTCTCTGAATCCGAAAATACGTATCGGTGCGGTGTTCACATACGCTGCCAACAGTAGCCAAGATGATGAACAGACAGGAATGAATACAGGACAGTATGTCAGTGAAAGTACAGGTGAAGCAGACGAGCTTCAAGCCATCATGGATGACTACAATGAAATGTTTGGCACAGCATATACTACCGAAAATTTCCGAGCCTATTACGATGACATCAATGAACGCATGAAAAAGAAGAAAGCGGACATGAAACCGCTTGATCTCTGCCTTGTCGTTGGTATGTTCCTTACTGGCTTCGATAGCAAGAAGCTAAACACACTCTATGTAGATAAGAATTTGGAGTATCACGGTCTGTTGCAAGCCTTTAGTCGTACAAACCGTATTTTGAACGAGAAAAAGAGGTTTGGCAAGATTATATGCTTCCGTGATTTGAAAAGTAATGTTGATACAGCCATCAGGTTATTCAGCAATTCCAATAATCCGGAAGAAATAGTACGCCCTACGTATGAGGAGGTAAAAAAGGAATACCAGCAGTTAGCCACGGACTTCTTACAGAAATACCCGGAACCAAGCAGCATAGATTTGTTGCAAAGTGAAAAGGATAAGAAAGATTTTGTGTTGGCTTTCCGCGACATTATCCGTAAACACGCAGAAATTCAGATATATGAGAATTACAGTGATGAAGCGGACGACCTCGGTATGACCGAACAGCAGTTTATGGATTTCCGAAGCAAGTATCTTGATATTCACGATACATTTGTTCCTTCGGACATGCCTTCACCCTCTCCAAACAATGGTGATGAGACACCAAGTGATGAAAGGTTGGAAGATGTGGATTTCTGTCTTGAACTTCTTCATAGCGACATTATCAATGTGGCTTATATCCTTGAACTGATTGCCAATCTTGACCCATATAGTAACGATTATGTAGAACGGCGCAAGAGTATCATTGATACGATGATTAAGGATGCCGAAATGCGTAACAAGGCAAAACTCATTGACGGTTTCATCCAAAAAAATGTGGATGAGGACAAGGAGAACTTTATGTTGCAACGGCAGAAGGCAGATGGTACAAGTGAACTCGAAGAACGATTGAACAGGTATATCTCAACAGAGCGAGAAAAGGCAGTAAGCTCATTGGCGCAAGATGAGGGGCTTTCTTCTGATGTGCTTGACCATTATCTGAAAGAATATGATTACCTGCAAAAAGAACAACCTGAAATCATACAAAAGGCATTGAAAGAGAAGCACCTCGGTCTGATAAAGACACGTAAAGCTCTGACACGGATAATGGATAGACTACGTAACATTATCAGAACTTTTAATTGGGATTAAAAAGTATGTTAATCATGAAACTAGGCAAACTGGAACAGATAACAGACCTCCGTTCTGTATGGAAGCATGAGGCTAAAGATTTTACACCTTGGTTGGCTAAAGAAGATAATTTGGAAATTCTTAGTGAGGCTATAGGCATAGACATTGTCGTTGAAGAACAAGAGTCCCATGTCGGGGATTTTAGTGTTGACCTATATGCAACAGAGGAAGGTACTGGGCGACGAATCATAATCGAAAACCAATTGGAAGAAACCAATCATGACCATTTGGGAAAGATTATTACCTATGCTTCAGGAAAGGATGCCGAGGTAATTATTTGGATTGTCAAAAAAGCACGAGACGAACATAAGCAGGCGATAGAATGGCTGAACCAGCATACAGATGATAAGTTCGAATTTTTTCTGATAGAAATAGAATTGTGGAAAATCAATGATTCAGAACCAGCCCCAAAATTCAATATCGTAGAACGCCCCAATAATTGGGCAAAGGCGATGAAGAAAACAGCCGGACTTTCGGAAACAGAAAACTTGAAGTTGGCATTTTGGGAAAAATTCAATGATGAAGCCCCTAAACATTCAGCATTTATAAAGGAATTCAAGTTGCGAAAGCCACAAGCCCAGCATTGGTATGACCTTGGCATGGGGTCATCCGCTTATCATCTTTGCATGACATTAAACACTAAGAATAATTGTCTGTCAGCAGGATTATACGTTAATGAGGATAAAGATCTGTCTCTTATACACATCTCCGAGCCCACGAGACCTCTCTA
>ENA-UAOZ01001113-UAOZ01001113.1-human-gut-metagenome-genome-assembly--contig:-NODE-1113-length-12820-cov-10.964904_pt1 | contig 12820 bp, 12 predicted proteins | sample MGYA00243474_ERZ654565 | MGnify/ENA primary metagenome ERZ654565 (study PRJEB26926, sample SAMN06164854) | human gut metagenome | biome: ENVO:00009003; feature: ENVO:2100002; material: ENVO:00002003...
ATGGTGTACGAAGTTTCCGCCGATGAAGCCGGCGCCGCCCGTAACTAATACTTTCCTCATATCTGTTTGGAATGAATGATTCAGGCCGTAATGTCGGCCGCAATGGCGGTCGTTTCCGCCGCTTGCCCGTCGAAGGAGCAGAACTTCGAGTTCTGGGATTTGTATTCGGGTACGATCTGTTTCATCAGCCGCACCGTGTCGGGAACGTTCACCTCGCGCGAGAGCTCCTCGAGCCGGCTGACGACCCGGCAAGCCTCGTGGTAGTCGTATTCCCGTACCTGGGCGATGCGGATTTTGTCGTGCGGGGTGGGCAGCGTGTTTTCGCTGTTGCTCAGCACCTCCTCGTAGAGCTTTTCGCCCGGCCGCAGCCCCGTGTATTCGATCTTGATGTCCTCGCCCTCCTTGAGACCCGCCAGTTCGATCATGCGGCGGGCGAGGTCGGCGATACGGATCGACTCGCCCATGTCGAAGACGAAGATTTCGTTGCCGTCGCTCATGGTAGCGGCCTCCATCACCAGGCGGCAGGCCTCGGGAATGGTCATAAAGAAACGCACGATGTCGGGATGGGTGACCGTCACGGGGCCGCCCTTCTCGATCTGCTCGCGGAAGCGGGGGATGACCGAGCCGTTCGACCCGAGCACGTTGCCGAAGCGGGTGGTGACGAACTTCGTGCCGCCCGCAATCTGTCCTGCAGCGATGGCCTGTCCGAAGCTCTGGACGTAGATTTCGGCCAGCCGTTTCGAGGCTCCCATGATGTTGGTGGGATTTACCGCCTTGTCCGTGGAGATCATCACCATCTTCTCGATGCCGTAGCGCATGCAGTGGTCCGCCACGTTGCGCGTTCCCACGACGTTCACCAGCACCGCTTCGCACGGATTCTCCTCCATCAGGGGCACGTGCTTGTAGGCCGCCGCGTGAAAGACGATCTGCGGCCGGTAGGTGCGGAAGGCATAGTCGAGCCGTGCCGTGAGCCGCACGTCCCCGATCACGGGAACGAATTCCAGGTCGGGGTACTTCTCCTCCAGTTCGAGGCGGATGTTGTGCATCGGGGTTTCGGCGTTGTCGAACAGCACGAGCCGCCGGATTCCGAACGTGGCGAGCTGGCGGCAGAGCTCCGAGCCGATCGACCCAGCCGCCCCCGTCACAAGGATCGTCTTGCCGCGGAACCCTGCGATGATCTCGTCGAGCGAAATTTTGATTTCGGGCCGCCCCAGCAGGTCTTCGATCTTGATCTCGCGGATATTGGCCTTCATCAGCTTACCGTCGGTCACGTCGTCGATCGGCGGGGCGATCAGGATTTTGATGCCGCTGCGGGTGCCGAGCTGGATAAGCCGCTCGCGCTCTTCCTGCGCCGTATCGTAATTGGGGAAAAGGATACCCTGTATGTCGTATTTGTCCCGCACGTAACGCACGTTCTCGGCCGTGAGGAAATAGTAGATGGGCAGGTCGTTGATCTTGTAGGAACGCAGGCGCGAGCCGTGAACGATGAAGCCGCAGACGTTGTAGTGGGGCGAATTCTGCAGCCGCGAGACGAGCGATACGGCCTTGTCGTTTACCCCGTACACCACGATGCGCATGCGGCGGTTATTCTTCAGGAAGTTGCGCTTGATGGTGTCGTAGGAGAGGATCATGGCCACACGCACGGTAATCAGGGAGCACACCGAGAGCAGCAGGTCGAACGTCGCATAGACGTAGATGTACGTGTGGTCGGCAGGCAGCAGCGCGGGAAAGGCCGAGATCAGGCCGAACATGAGCACCACCTTGAAAACCGTCGCCGCCCCGATTTTCCACACTTCCCCCAGCGTGGAGTGGCGGATTACAGAGCGGTAGGTCTTGAACAGGAAGAAGCCGCCCATGCTGAAGCCGCCGGCCACCATGCCCAGCAGCAGGTATTTGTCGGGGCGGAATACCGCATCCGGCGCCGTGAAGGCGACGGCGCTCACCGCGGCCACGATCGTAGCGAACGACGAGATGCAGACGTCGATAATGAGGATCAGCCACGATTTGAGGTACTTGTCGAAGCGGAGTCTGTCCGCTAATGCTCTTTGCATATATGGCTTTGTATTGGGGTTCGGGTTATTTGGGGAAAGTGCATATCCTGGGGACACACCTGCGGCAGAGCACAGTTGTCACTTATGAAAAAAGCATCGGAAGCATCCGCCCACCGCCAATCGTCCCGCGCATCCCTACCATAGGGCCTGCATAAGTAGCGCAAAGGTAACAAATTATTTCCGGCAATGCAAGCCTGTCCGCGGGAGGTGTCACGACCGCGTCGAAACGGAAGATTGCTTTTCTGCGCTACTTCGTAAAAAGACATAGAGAGGCCTTTCGTCAAGCGCCTCTCTATGCAATTTTCTTGTGAACTCGCTGGGGCTCGAACCCAGGACCCCAACATTAAAAGTGTTGTGCTCTACCTGCTGAGCTAGCGAATCAGACCTTATTGCTGTTAAGCGGGTGCAAAGATAGGCACTTTTGTTTAAAAAACAAATGGATTAAGGGAAAAAGTTTTGAGAACGACTTCTGCTTTTACTCTTCTTGTTGATTATCAGTCTGTTCAAACTTGTGAATTTTTTCTCTGTTTATGATGAAACGTTGATAGTAGGAGAGCATAAGGGTGGTAAGCGGAAGTGCTATAATCATACCCAGCATACCCATCAATGAACCCCAAATTGATAAAGACAGTAGGATGATGGCAGGGTTTAGGCCCGTAATCTTCCCCATGATACGCGGTACGATGAATCCGTCTTGAATGACTTGTACTATTATGAATACAGCAAGGGCCGATGCAATGATAATCCAGAAGTTTCCTCCCGTATCCGCTGCTTTCAGTATGGCCAGCACGATGGTAGGTATAAAGCCGATAATCTGCAAATAAGGTACTAGGTTTAAAGCGCCGATGAACAAGCCGAGTCCAATGGCCAGTGGGAAATCAATAATCAGAAAGCCTATACTGAACAGAATACCGACACACAATGCCACGAATGCTTGTCCGCGGAAGTATCTGTTCATGCCGTCTTTCACATCGTTCATTACATTGATTACGAAGGGCCGGTATTTCTGTGGTACCAGGTGGGTCCACCCTTCGGAAATGCTTTCGTAATCCAGCAATATGAAAACTATATAGAGAAGAATGAGGAAGAAAGTGAAGAAACTGAACAGCAGATTGACGGATTCTGACAACAAGGACCAGAGCCGGGGAACGGTTTCCTTGATGGCGTTCAGCATATTCTCTTCCTTGAACAATTGGGTGACAAACTGGGTGTCTATGTTCTCACGAAGGAATTCAGAGAGTGTTTTGGGCACATTGCCGTCGTGGGTTCCGTTGGAAAAGTAGTCTATTACCAAATCTTTTACCCTGACGAATTCGTCCATCATGGGAGGCACAAGCAGATAGAAGGCGGTTCCTCCTACAATCAGAATACTGAATAAGGCGCAGAAGATGGATATGACCCGGTTCTTGAGCCTTAATCTGTACTGGAAGAAGGTGACCAGGGGGTATATCAGATAGGCAATGAGCCATGCGATGAAGAATGGCAGCAATACGCCGCTTAGACGCTTGAAGAGCATAAGGATGCCGATAATAATGACACCGAGTATGACACCGCGGATAAAACTGTCGAATGTAATCTTTTTGCGTTCCATAATGCTCTGTTTTTTGTATTCGTTAATGACCGCTTTCCTTTTGGTCGGCTTGGATGGCTTGCTGATAGCACTCTCGGCATAGCGGTTCGTACTCTTCGGTTTCTCCCAGCAGTACTTGTTTGTCGTTCTTGACGGTACGGTGGGAGAACGAGGCAAGTTGACCACATTTCACACAGATGGCATGTACTTTGGAAACTTCGTCTGCAATGGCACACAGTCCCGGCATAGGGCCGAATGGAATACCGCGGAAGTCCATATCCAGTCCGGCTACAATGACGCGTATACCATTGTTGGCAAGCTGGTTGCATACATCAATCAGGCCGCTGTCAAAGAACTGGGCTTCGTCAATGCCCACTACATCTATCTCTGAAGTGAACAGCAGAATACTGGCAGATGAATCGATGGGAGTGGAGGCTATGGAATGACTGTCATGCGATACTACATCGGCTTCGGAATAACGGGTGTCTATGGCAGGCTTGAATATCTCTACGCGTTGTTTGGCAAACTTTGCCCGTTTCAGTCTCCTTATCAGCTCTTCGGTTTTGCCGGAGAACATGGAACCGCAAATGACCTCAATTCTTCCCCTGCGTTTGGTTTCCTGTATATGATCTTCTGAGAATAATACCATGCTTTCGAGTGTTATATTTAAGCGCAAAAGTAACACTTTTGTTTGCTTTCCGATATTTTTTCATTATTTATTTCTACATTTGTAGCGTTAACACGGACTGTGTAAAGGATATGCAAACCCTATTAAACGACATAGAATTAGATATTCAGGAATTGAAATGTTTGATGCAGGCCATTTCAAGTGATGCCAATCCGACATTGAAGATTGTGGCAAAACGGAATATCCAGCAGATGAAGGCACGCTTGGAGGCGTTGCAAGAACTGCTTGAGGAGGCGCCAACGGCTGTTGTGTCGCCCCTGGAGGAACCCCCTGCTGTTACTACTCCTTTGACCGAATCGGTTTCTCCGGTCGAATCGGTTATTCCTGATACAGTGAAGATGGTATGTGAGGAACCGGAAACAGTTCCTATTTTGGCAGAACGCATCAAGCCTGCCAAGGATTTGAAACATGCCATCAGTCTGAACGATTCATTCCGTTTTGTCCGCGAACTGTTCGCAGGCGATGCTGCACGGATGAATGAAGTGGTACGACGTTTGGGTGAGGCCCCTTCTTTGGACAAGGCTATGGATATTTTCGTTTCGGAAGTGCAGCCGGATGAAGAGAATGAAGCCGCTGTCGATTTTATGGAACTCCTCAAAAAATATTTCAGCTAAACAACCGATAAGTATGGGAAAACTTTATGTAGTGCCTACCCCGGTAGGGAATTTGGAAGATATGACATTCCGTGCTATCCGGATTCTGAAAGAAGTGGATTTAATATTGGCTGAGGATACACGTACTTCCGGCATATTGCTGAAACACTTCGAAATAAAGAATGTGATGCAATCTCACCATAAATTTAATGAACATAAAACGGTTGAAAGTGTTGTTAATAGAATAAAGGGGGGAGAAACTGTAGCTTTGATTTCGGATGCAGGTACACCGGGTATATCCGACCCGGGCTTTCTGGTGGTCAGAGAGTGTGTGCGCAACGGCATCGAAGTGCAATGCCTGCCGGGAGCGACAGCTTTTGTGCCGGCATTAGTGGCTTCCGGATTGCCGAATGAGAAGTTCTGTTTTGAAGGTTTTCTTCCACAGAAGAAAGGAAGGATGACTCGCCTGAAGGCATTGGCCGGGGAGCGTCGTACCATGGTGTTCTATGAGTCTCCCCACAGATTGGTAAAAGCTTTGGCGCAGTTTACCGAACATTTCGGTGCCGGACGTCAGGCATCTGTTTCGCGGGAAATTTCAAAGGTGCACGAAGAAACGGTGCGTGGAACGCTTACAGAATTAATAGAACATTTCACGGCGAACGAACCGCGCGGTGAAATTGTGATTGTAGTAGCAGGAATAGACGATTAAATAACTTCATTAACCAAACGTAAAACGAAAGCGTATGAAAAAGTTAGCAGTTTTAATTGTATGCGCGGCTGTAATGGCTTCGTGTGACAGTTTCTCTGGTGGCAGTAAGAACCAGCTGAAAGCTGAAAATGATTCTTTATTGATGGAACTGACTCAGCGTAATGCTGAATTAGACGAGATGATGGGTACTTTCAATGATATTTCAGAGGGATTCCGCCAGATTAATGCGGCGGAGAGCCGTGTGGATTTGCAACGTGGCGCTGTGGCAGAAGGCTCTTTGAATGCCAAGCAGCAGATTGCGTCGGACATTGAATTTATCCGTAAACAGATGGAAGAGAACAAGGAGCAGATTGCCAAACTGCAATCTATGTTGAAGAACAGCAAAAACAACTCTGTTCAGTTGAAGAGAGCTGTAGAATCTTTGACTCAGGAGTTGGTGGCAAAGACTCAGCGTATTGAAGAATTGCAGGCTGAGCTGGCTTCCAAGAATATCCGTATCCAGGAACTGGATGCTGCCGTGACCGGCTTGTCTAGTGAGAAGGAGGAATTGACTGCCGAAAATGAGGCGAAGGCCAAAACCGTTGCCGAGCAAGATAAGGCACTTAACACAGCTTGGTTTGTGTTTGGCACAAAGAAGGAGCTGAAAGACCAGAAGATATTGACAAATACCGGGCTTTTCAAAAAAGGCCAGGTGCTGAAAGATTCTGATATCAACAAGGACTACTTTACACAAGTGGATATCCGTACGACAAAAGAGATTAAACTATACTCCAAAGATGCTGATATCTTGACCACTCATCCTGCTGGCTCTTATGCGTTGGAGAAAGATGATAAAGGACAGCTGACTTTGAAGATTACAAATCCGAAAGACTTCTGGAGTGTGTCCAAGTATTTGGTAATCCAAGTAAAATAACACTGTTATAAGATTGATACAGAACGGACGCAGGTTATTGGAATTGATAATCTGCGTCTATTTTTATATATACCTTTCCTTTAAGTTATGGCATCTCAATATAAAAACCTCTTTTTTGATCTGGACGATACGCTTTGGGCATTTTCCCTTAATGCACGTGATACATTCGAAGAAATGTATCACAAGTATGACTATGGTCGTTTCTTTCGCTCTTTCCTGCATTTCTATACTCTTTATCAGCATCGTAATACAGAACTGTGGGAAGAATACGGTAGAGGGCAGGTCAGTAAGGAAGAGTTGAACCGCCAGCGTTTCCTATATCCTCTGGAGGCAGTAGGGGCGAGGGATGTTGCTTTGGCTGAGGCTTTTTCTGATGATTTCTTTTCGGTCATTCCCACAAAAAATCGGCTGATGCCGCATGCTTATGAGGTGCTGGAATATTTGGCGGGGAAATATAACCTCTATATCCTTTCCAATGGTTTCCAAGAACTGCAATGTCATAAGATGCGTTCGGCAGGTATCGACCGCTTTTTTAAGAAGATTGTTCTCTCTGATGACATCGGTATCTTGAAGCCCTGGCCCGAAATTTTTCATTTTGCCCTTTCTGCCACACAATCCGAGGTGCGTGATTCTTTGATGATAGGCGATAGTTGGGAGAATGATGTGGCAGGAGCCAAAGGAGTGGGTATGCACCAAGTGTTTTATAATGTAACGGGGAAGGAAGAACTGCCTTTCCAACCGACTTATCATATCAGTAATCTGAAAGAATTGATGCAGATTCTGTGACATTGAAATTTTTAGTTGTACTTTTGTCTACAGAAACGTATATTATACAGCTATGGACACAATCTTACCTTTCGCTTTACTTTGTTTTACCTCCTTCTTTACGTTGACAAACCCTCTCGGCACCATGCCGGTGTTTTTGACCATGACGCATGGAATGACAGACCGTGAACGGCAGTCGGTAGTATCGCGCGCCACTTTGGTTGCCTTTATTACGATTATGGTTTTTACGTTTGCGGGACAGTTCCTCTTTAAATTCTTCGGTATCTCTACCAATGGCTTCCGTATTGCCGGTGGAGTTATTATCTTTAAGATTGGCTTCGATATGCTGCAAGCCCGTTATACCCCAATGAAGCTGAAAGACGAGGAAATCAAGACTTATGCCGATGATATTTCCATTACTCCTCTTGGAATTCCGATGCTTTGTGGTCCTGGTGCCATAGCCAATGCCATTGTGCTGATGCAGGATGCCCATACCATTCAGATGAAAGGAGTTCTTATAGGAATGATTGCCTTTATTTATCTGATTACCTTTTTCATATTGCGTGCTTCCACGCGGTTGGTCAAAATCCTGGGTGAGACGGGAAACAATGTGATGATGCGCCTGATGGGACTTATCCTGATGGTTATTGCCGTTGAGTGTTTTGTCAGCGGAGTGAAACCGATATTGGTGGATATATTGAAAGAAGGAGGCATACCATCACTGGCACACCTCCTCTAAACACTTTATTTATAAAAACACATTGGGAGAATTCCCAAGTTTCTTTAGGCTACTATTGATTAATAGCCTGGATTTTGTTCTATGTTCGGATTGGCATTGATTTCACCGACGGGAATCAACGGGAGCGCTTTCTTGGAGTCGCGGTTGAATGTACGCGCTTCTTCGCTCAGTACGTCGTGCCATCCTCTGTCATTAACGTCCGTGTAGCGTGTAACGGTTTCACCTCGGCGCATAACATCGAAGTAGCGCTGTCCTTCACCTACAAGTTCCTTGCGGCGTTCGATGTAGATGCGGTCTAATGTGATGTTTCCGCTGGTTACTTGCTTGCTTTCATCCGTTGTGCGGTTGGAGATGATATCGTTCAGCAAGTTGGCAGCCTTGTTCTTGTCTCCGGCTTGGAACGCTGCTTCTGCTGCTGACAAGTAAACTTCTGACAAGCGCAGCAATGGGACATTGGAGTAACGCACATCTCCGTTTACAGCAGGCATTTTGTTGATGTAAACTTTACGTTTGTCAAATCCTCCTGCTGCCGCTGCCAATAATATGTCGTTACGGATGTCTGCCGGGTCGGATGTAAGCATGTCAGAGAAGTCTTTTGTGACAATTACATCTCCATATCCGGGAGAAGCGCCAGCCTTGTCGGCATATAAATAGGCAATACCTTCACGGTCTGTCCAGTCAGTATTGTTGTTGATGGAAATCTCGAACATGATTTCTTTTGAATGATTGGCATCACTTTTGCTCCATGCAGCAACATATTCTGACGGTTCCCAAAGTTTGTAAGACGAGTTTGATATGATGTCTTCAGCTACGGATAAAGCCTTGCTCCATTCGCCTTTTGTCATATATACACGTACCTGCAAGGCTTTGGCAGCCCAAAGGTTGACATAACCCACTTCATTAGTTTTGGGCAGTGCATTTGAGTTGATTGCATCTGTCAAATCCTTTTCAATTGCCTCATAACATTGGGCTACCGTGCTGCGGCTTGGCTTTTCTGTCGATTCCAGCGGGGAGGTAGCGATGGGCACACCGAGTGAGCTGCCTTGATCTACCGTATAAGGTTTACCGTAGATACGTGTAAGGTCAAACAGTGCCATGGCGCGCAGAACTTTTGCTTCTGCATCATATTGGTCAATAGTGGCTTTTGCCTCTGCCGCATCGGTCAGGTTGCCACTTTCTGCTGCCTGAATCAGACGGTTGGCGCGTGCTATGACTACATAAGGCATCTGCCATACGGCTGTTGAGGTGGTGAAATTGTCGGCAGTTGTATATTCCATATAGTAGTAGAAGTTTGCTCTTCCACTTCCACCGTTATATTCATATTGGATATCTTCCCCTCTCATGTCACCGTATACGAACATGAGGCGTCCATAATAATTAATCAGGCTACTGTTACCTTTAACGGCAGCATAAAGTCCCGTCCGCACATTGGCCAAATCATCGCTGTTCTTGATTGCGGTTTCAGCATCTATTCCGTCTGCGGGTGACTGATCCAGCCAACTGTTGAGGCATGATGAAGTGCTGACTGCCATAGCTGCGCAAAGCGTTGCTGTGTATAATGTCTTTAATATTTTCATTTTCGTATCTTTATTAGTTAGAAATTCAATTCTATTCCGAATGTATATGTTCTCAATGCCGGAGTCTCAAATGTGCATAGTCCGTCTACACGCATTTCCGGATCTACAAATAAGTCTTTAGACTTCCATGTAAGCAGGTTGGAACCAGAGAAGTAGATTCTGGCTTTGCTGAGCCCAAGCTTGCTGATATAGTTTTGCGGAATGCTTACACCTAATGTGAGGTTCTTCAGACGTAGATAATCAGTAGGCATCAGCCAGCGTGAAGACAGTGAAGCAGCGCTTCCATATTCAAATTTAGGCAATGTGGCATTCGTGTCGCCCGGGCCTGTCCACATCTTTGAGATGTCATAGTATGTCGGTACGGCACCACCGTATAGATATGAACCGCCATTGGAGTGCTGCCAAGTGGAGTAGTCAAAAGCATCACCACCCAATGAATAAGTGAAAGTGAAGCCCAAGTCGATAAACTTCCATTTGAGGTTGTTGGTAAGACCGCCTTCTATACTAGCCTGATGCTTGCCTACAATAGTTTTGTTGGCTTCAGAGATATTTGTAGTTGTCTTGCGGGCATTCTCTGTTCCGTCATTCAGATAGAACATTTCTTTACCGGTCTCTGCGTCGACTCCGGCGTATTCATAAACATAGTATGAATAGTAAGGTTCGCCTACACGGTGAATCAGCGGTCCTGATACGATTTCATTCTGCTGGCCATCCAATTTGGTCAGTTTGTTGCTGTTGTGTGCCATGTTCAGAGAAGTGGTCCACGTGAAATCCTTGTTTCTGAAATTGGTTGATGTAATGGTCAACTCAAAACCGGAGTTCTTCAGTGAACCGATGTTTTGCGGGGTGGTATACCCATAATTGCCATCATAATATCCGCCGACTTGTGATACGGGGAGGTCATATATAAGGTCGCTGGTTTTACGCTGATAGTAGTCGAATGTTACAGAGATACGGTCGATGAATGAAAGGTCGAGACCGATATTCCATGTTTTGTTCTTTTCCCATTTCAGGTCCGGGTTTGCAATTCCGACGATTGACATTCCTGACTGTCCATTGTATATGATTCCGTATTTATAAAGATTCATATAAGCATAATAGTCTGATGGTTGCGTTCCGTTTACACCGTATGACACACGGAGCTTTCCATCTGTCAATACACTCTTGACAGGATTCAGGAAACTTTCGTCTATGAATCTCCATGCTCCGGAAACCGACCAGAAACTTCCCCAACGGTTTTCTCTTGCCAGACGTGAACTTCCGTCGGTACGATAGCTGAGACCGAGATAATATCTGTCTGCGTAGTTATAATTGGCACGTCCGAGGAACGAAGTCATGCGATAGCTCTGTCTGTTGGTTTCGGCACTTGTTGAACCGGCATTTGTCAATTCGTACAAATCACCCGGATAGTCTTGGCCTGCCATGTAGTTGAAAGCATATTCCGTATCTTGTGTTTCAAAACCAAGCAGGGCGTCAATATTGTGTAGACCGAAAGAGTTGATGTAAGAGAGCTGGGTTTGTGTATTCAGCTGGTCATTACGATTGACGATACGCTGCATGACACCACCGGGGGCACCATTGTTTGAGTGTCTGTCCCAAAGAACGTCATTGGTTCCTTGTGCGTAATCATAAGCAATCTTTTCACTTAAATTCAACTTGTCCCAAATATTGTAGGTCAACTTGATTGTATTGAATGCCTTCATCAGGGTATAAACGTCAGAGCTGTGTTCTCTTTCATACAAAGGATTGACTCCAAATACGCCGCAACCATTGTTTAATGTGCCGTCTTCATTATAAGGGGTTGATGAGGGGCTTTGGAAGAATGCGTAATTGGCCACAGGTCCATCATAGGAGGTAGCTTCATTAGTTTTGTTTTGTCTTACTTTTGAGAATTGGCTTGTAACCTGAACTTCAAAGTCTCCAAACTTATGAGTGAGGTTTGCATTACCAGTGAAACGTTCCAGACCTTGTTTGTAAATGATACCTTCCTGATTGGTATAAGCTACTGAGGTGTAGAACTTGGTACGGTCATTGCCACCAGATACGCTCAGCTGGTAGTTCTGATGAGAACCGTTACGGAAAAGCAGGTCTTTCCAATCCGTCCATCCGGTTGAGGGTTTTGAAGCAAAGTCCTCGATGTTCTGGTCTGCAAAAGTTGCGGCATCTGCATCGGACATGTTTCCGGTGTATAACCCGTAATTCTTGAGACCGGTCCATAAGAGTTCGCGGCGCGAGTCACCGTCAAGCATAGGACGATAATCTATTGCCATGTTTGAGAAACCCCAGTCGGAACGGAAACTTACATTTGTTTTGCCTTGTTTTCCGCTTTTCGTCGTAATGACCACAACACCGTTAGCAGCACGCGAGCCGTAAAGAGAGGCAGCAGCCGCATCTTTGATAACTGTGATAGACTCGATGTCATTGGTATTGAGTGAAGACAAAATATCAGTTCCTGCATCACTATAAGTGAACTCGGATAAGTCTCCACTTGTGACCGGTGTTCCGTCAATAACATAAAGCGGATTGTTTCCGGCATTGATGGAACCCATACCACGTACACGGATACTGCTTACAGAACCCGGATTACTTGAACTTGAGCCAAAAGTAACACCAGCGACATTACCAGAAAGTTTGTCGGCAACAGAAAGAACAGGTACATCTTCCAAGGTGGAAGTGTTTACAGTAGAAGCAGCTCCAGTAAATGATGCTTTTTTAAATGTACCGTAACCGGTAACCACAACCTCTTCAAGCAGCTCAGAATCGGATTTCAAAATTACCTTTACATGAGGTTTAATCGTTACTTCTTGGGTTTGCATACCAACAAACGAAATCACCAGAGTTTTCGCGGAACTACAATATGTCTATATTGTTGATAATAAGCAATACAAAATAAACAAAAAGAGCTCCTGAAATAAAGTATTCCTCTAGAGAAGATACTCTATACATATCCACTGTAAATGACAATCTACTTATATGATACTATTTGTAATGGTAATATCCTGATTTGAAGGTGTTTAATTCTGTACTGATGTGCTATAATCATAACGTCAGGATCTTTTTTCTCAAAAACTAGAAGGGCTTTGTCAATATCTATCATTTAGTTGCTTTTTGTCAATTATTTACTCGTGTTGTTTATTCCATCTATGAGAATGTAAACCCTTATGTAAAATACTATTGAATTTATAATGGTTACATAAACACTATCCCTGTCTCTT
>ENA-UAOZ01001117-UAOZ01001117.1-human-gut-metagenome-genome-assembly--contig:-NODE-1117-length-12805-cov-31.900863_pt1 | contig 12805 bp, 15 predicted proteins | sample MGYA00243474_ERZ654565 | MGnify/ENA primary metagenome ERZ654565 (study PRJEB26926, sample SAMN06164854) | human gut metagenome | biome: ENVO:00009003; feature: ENVO:2100002; material: ENVO:00002003...
AGCCGGATAAAGGAGAAAAAATGAAAGCAGAAAATTTAGGAAGATTATCTTTGTTGGTAAGCGTACTCCCATTGACCCTGTTTATCATCCGGCACTTGAAAATCGGCATGGAAGCGCCGTGGGTTTATATCATCTTTGCAGTGTACGCGCTTTTGATTATTGCGGGCTTTGTATTCGCAATCTGGCTGGTGAAAAACAAAAGGACACGGACGGCCACATCTAAAGCGGCATTAACGCTTAGTTCTCTGTATGTTGCGTTTTTCAGCTTCTTTATTTACCTAACAGTAGCAGCCAGAATTTAACCTAAAGGAAACTAATTATAACAGCAAACTTATTTCAGATAGCGAAAACCTGCCGGACGACGGCAAAAGAAAAAAAGCCGTCGTTCAGCAGACAATTACTATGCCACAAATTCAATCTTACGGCGGCTTTGAATACATCAAGGCCGCCGTTTCTTTTTGCTTCGACGACCCCTGCACCGTGTTCTGGCATGGCGGCTTTAGGAGGGAGCCGCCATGCAACGAAAACCGCTTCGACAAATTCTGACAGGGGTTAGCCTGTCAAAAAAAGCCGTCCCCCGGCAGCGGGGACAAGCGGCTGCGAGTATGTACTATACCATGTAGGAAAAGAACATATTGCTTTTTGTTTCGCCCAGCGGGTCTTTGACCTGCCGGGCGAATTTTGTTATTTCCTGCGGTCTGCTATCCGGCGCAAAAAGAAATTTCAAAAAAGTGAAAAAAGGAGGCGTTTAGCGGGCAGCCAGAGAGATTCCATTCGCTCTATTGGCGGAAAGGGAGAGAACCACCACATCCCCCACAGAAAGGGGGTGAGAAGATGGAAGCAATCCCCCGCAAATACGGTGAATGGGGCCAGTTTGACCGCTACTGCAAGCTGGTTCTGTACCATGAGGCGATAGATTATCTGCGGGAAATGAAGTGCCGCCGCGACCGTGAAGTGTCGCTGGACGCCGTTTCCCCGGCTGATTGGGACAAGCTCTCGACCGTAGATCGGTATTCCTGCGACAGCTTTACATTCAGTTCGCATGGTTATGACCTACATATCGACAACGAGCTTGTGGCCGAAGCGTTTGCCAGCCTGCCAAAAGACGAGCAGAGTATTTTGATTCTCCGCTTTGTTCTGGATTTGACTGACGAAGAAATCGGCCGCCTGATGGGAATGTCCCGCAGCGTAGTACAGCGCCACAGGACAAGCACCCTGAAAGACTTGCGTATAAAATTGATGGCGTTCATGCCGGAGGGAGGTTAAACGCGGATGAAGCAATCCAGTTACAAGGGCAAAAGCCCTCTGCCTGATTTTGTGATCGACGCGGCCTGCGCCGGTAACGCCGAAGCCGTGGAGCGTGTCTTGCAGCATTATGATGGCTATATCAATAAGCTGTGTACCCGGACGCTCTATGACGGCAGCGGCCAGCCTCATATCTGCATTGACGAGTATATGAAGCGCCGATTGCAAATCAAGCTGATCCATTCCATCGTTAGTCCCATTGGCGACTGACGGTTAAGGCCCCGGCCATAGACAGGCGGCTTTCCCTTTCCCCGCCTGCCTGTTTTCCCGGCGGCCCCTTTGCTCCTTGACAAATACGCCCGCAGGACAATGGCGGCGCGTCATAGGGCAGACGGATACATTCTGTCTGTGCCGAGCCGGGCGGCAGGTGCGCCAAGAGGCTTTCCCTCATTGGGATAAGCGGAGCGATTTTACCGGGCCGTAAAGCAGGTGTGGCAGCCTGCGGGCGACGACGCGCAGGCAGGACAATGATACGCCCTTGCCGTCGTAGTCCGAGCGTTTGAAGCGTCGCAGGCAACGAGCAGGGCCGCGTGAGAACCACGCGGGGGTGAGATTCCCGTGGAGCTGTGCCAGCAGCCATCCGTTATTTTCTGCCCACTTTCACAAAAAACAACCTTTGTTTTGAAAAGAAAGGGGGCCATGTTATGAGTAATAACGATGTGCCTATTTGGGAAAAATACACGCTTACCATTGAGGAAGCGTCCAAATATTTTCGGATTGGGGAAAACAAACTGCGTCGGCTTGCCGAGGAAAACCCCACCGCTGGCTGGGTGATCCTGAACGGCAACCGCATCCAGATCAAGCGGAAGCAGTTTGAAAAAATCATTGATTCCCTTGACACAATATAGTGAAAAAGGGCCTTGCGCGTGTTATAATAGGTTATAAGCGTGTCAAGGCTCTTTCCGTCATGGAAAGGAGCATGACGAAATGCCAAGAAAAGAACGAGATGAAAAAAGACGGGACAACAAAGGCCGCCTTTTGAAGTCTGGAGAGAGCCAGCGATCAGATGGAAGATACGCTTACAAATACATTGACACCTTTGGAGAACCCCAGTTTGTTTACTCATGGAAGTTAGTACCTACCGACAAAGTACCTGCCGGGAAGCGGCCCTGTCTTTCCCTGCGCGAGAAGATCAAGCAGATACAGAAAGACCTTGACGACGGGATAGACACCATCGGCAAGAAAATGACCGTGTGCCAGCTTTATGAAAAGTACACCCGGCAGCGCGGGAATGTGCGGAAAGGAACCCAAAAGAGCCGCCAGCAGTTGATGAAACTTCTGTCCGAAGATAAGCTGGGCGCGGCCAGCATTGACAGCGTGAAGCTGTCTGACGCGAAAGAATGGGCCTTGCGTATGCAGGAAAAGGGCGTTGCCTACAACACCATCTGCAACAGCAAGCGTTCCTTAAAAGCTATCTTTTATATGGCCGTACAGGACGATTGCCTCCGCAAGAATCCCTTTGACTTCCAGATCAATGAGGTTATCAACGACGATACCGTACCAAAGGTGCCGCTTACCCCTACACAGGAAAACGAGCTTTTGGACTTCATGCAGAACGATCCCGTCTATGCCAAGTATTATGACGAGGTGGTGATCCTGCTGGAAACCGGGCTTCGCATTTCCGAACTCTGCGGCCTGACGCCCGTTGACCTGAATTTTGAGAAGCGCTTTGTGAATGTAGACCACCAGCTTTTGAGAAGCACCGAGGACGGCTACTATATCGAAGCGCCAAAAACAGAAAGCGGATTCCGTCAAGTGCCTATGAGCGCAGCCGCCTATGAAGCGTTTGAGCGCGTGTTAAAGAAGCGCAGGGACGGCAGGTGCATTGAGGTTGACGGTTATAAGGACTTCCTGTTCCTGAACCGGGACGGCCTGCCCAAAACCGCCGTCAACTATGACGCCATGTTCAAGTGCCTTGCCAAGAAGTACAACAAGTGCCACAAGGAGCCGCTGCCCGATGTGATGACGCCGCACACCATGCGGCATACATTCTGTACCAGAATGGCAAACGCGGGCATGAACCCCAAGGCATTGCAGTACATCATGGGACACGCCAACATTGTAATGACGCTGAACTATTACGCCCACGCTACTTTCCATTCCGCACAGGAGGAAATGGAACGGCTGCAAGCCAAGGCAAAAACCACCGCAGAGGCCAAGCCGGAGCCTGCGGCGGAAAGCGCCGAGGAAACCAAGGCGGCATAAGTAGTACGCAGAATTTACTACTGCTTTTACTACTTTTGAGAGTGAAAACATGAGGGGTAATAAAAAGATTTGTGAGGTTCTTCCGATATGAAAAGTGCCGGAAAAGCCCGGAATAACGGGCTATACCGGCATATAAGAACATCTAAAGAGATAATTAGAAATCTATTAAATGATTTGAGAGAATAGTACATATCTGCCATCTGTTTCTCTTTATCCAATTCCATCGAGTCAAAGCGCATCTCAGGCAAACATATAGATATTTTAACCACATCTGTATCAAATTTATCTCTTATTTCCTGATATGCCTTTTCCTCTTCTTCACCTTCTATCATTTTTATCTTATGGCTCGTACTTGATTTCTCAACCTCTCTATCCCCAACATTCTGCGTCATCATCCGCACGATCCTCTCCGGACCTCCCATACTGGTAATCCCCATTGCCAGCACACAGACAATAACTGCTGCCAGTGCGAGATATATTTTCAAAGGCTTCTTTTTACGGCGGACTTTCTTTCCGGAAAGTTCCTCCGGATCCTTTTGTCCGATCCCTGCCTTCAGCATCTTGCGTCCCAACTCCAGAGCCTCGCGATCTTCTTCAGAGAGATGGTTAATTGCTTCTTCTCTTTCTTCTGTTTCTTTCCTGGTCTGCTCCATCTCATATGCACGGATCTGTTCTCTTACTCTTGCGAGGACAGCTTCCTTTGTCCCTTCAGGCACGACAAGACTGGTGTCATTTTCCAGAAATTCTTCTTCCTCTCTGGCAATCTCTTCAAATTCTCTGGCAATGCATTCTTTAAATTCGTCTTTCTTATCATTCATTTTACTACCCTCAAATTTTTGACTGGTCTGTAAATTTCTCCATAGTTTTGCCACTTGACCTATTTCTTTCAGAAAGTATAATATAGATATAATCTTTATTATATTTTATGTATGCAAGAATAATACATATTCAAGTCTGGAGGTAATTATGAAACGTATTATCTTAACCGGTGGCGGTACTGCCGGGCATGTTACACCTAACATTGCTCTTCTGCCACGCCTGAAAGAATTAAACTATGATATTCACTATATAGGTTCTTATAATGGAATTGAAAAAGAACTGATTGAACAGTTCGGTATTCCGTATCACGGAATCTCAACCGGTAAACTCCGCCGCTACTTCAGCGTGCAGAACTTTACGGATCCGTTCCGTGTGATCAAAGGACTCGGCGAAGCCAAAAAACTTGTGAAGATCCTTCATCCTGATGTCATCTTCTCCAAAGGAGGCTTCGTATCCGTTCCTGTTGTTCTTGCCGGTAAAAGCCGTCATGTTCCGACCATTATCCATGAGTCTGACATGACACCGGGACTTGCTAATAAGATTTCCATGCCATCGGCATCAAAAATCTGCTGTAACTTCCCGGAAACCATCGAGCATCTTCCTGCCGGAAAGGCTGTTCTCACAGGCTCTCCGATTCGTCAGGAACTGTTATCTGGTGATAAATATAAGGCATTGGAATTTCTGCACTTCACTCAGGACAAACCAGTGATCATGGTCGTTGGCGGAAGTCTTGGTTCTGTTGCCGTCAACGATGCTGTCCGCAGTGTCCTTCCTGAATTGCTTCAGTCTTTCCAGGTAGTTCATCTCTGTGGTAAGGGAAAAATCGATGAATCTTTGAAAGACCTGGAAGGTTATGCTCAGTTCGAATATATCAAAGACGAACTGAAGGACCTCTTCGCTCTGACAGATCTTGTTATTTCAAGAGCCGGAGCCAATGCGATCTGCGAACTTCTTGCACTGCACAAACCGAATCTTCTGATTCCACTTTCTGCAAATGCAAGTCGTGGTGACCAGATCCTGAACGCCCGTTCTTTCGAACGTCAGGGATACAGTATTGTTCTGGAAGAAGAGGAACTGAATCATGATGTCCTCCTGAAAGCAATCACGGACCTTTATCAGAACCGTGAGACGTACATTCAGGCAATGAAAAATTCTCCTCAGCAGAATTCCATCGATACCATTATCGATCTGATCGAATCTGTTGTCAGACACTGATCTGCATTTATCTCTGTAATACATAAAAAACAGGTGGTTGTACTTCCACCTGTTTTTTATGTATTGTGTAAGCGGTCATACTCATCTTTGTACCTTTTTATCATCCATTTTCTTGCTCTTTTCAGCATACCTTCCAATGCATATAATGTAACGCCCATCTGCTTAGCGGCTTCCTTCTGCGGCATATCTACATAATATACAAGTGTCACTGCCTGATACCATCTGGCCTTTTTCTGATACAGTTCCCGGAATATATCAATTCCGAGTTTGCGGAAACCTTGTTCCTTGAGCATCGCTATCACATACTCTTCTGAACTGTCATCAACCAGAGCGTCCGGATAGTTCTCTTCCGACATCGTTATTTCCTCTAACGACACTTCGCGTTTATGGTCTCTTATATAATTCATGGCTCTGTACTTTGCAAGCATCAGCATCCATGCTTTGATCTGCTGCTTGGATTCATTTCCATTCTGTACATATGCCATGAAGAAGGCATCCTGCGCAATTTCTTCTGCTACGTGATGGTTTCCAGAGTATCTGAGTGCCTCCCTGTATACAACGTCAAAGTATTCGCTATATGCATCCACAAAAGCACTTTCCCCTGTAAACTCTCTTCCCACTTTACGCTCCTACCTTTTATCTACTTAATCTTTGATAAAACATCTTCTTTTTCTTCTTCTGTCAACTCATGCATCGTCCATCCAAGTCCGACTTTGTCATCTTTATGTCTCGGGATCATGTGTACATGATAATGAAATACTGTCTGTCCGGCAGCTTCACCGTTATTCTGGACAATATTGTAACCATCGCAGCCCAGTGCTTTTGTGAGCTTTGTGATCATTTTTTTCGCAAGGATCATTGACTTTCCTGCAAGTTCATCATCAATCTCATACAGATTGGCATAATGCTCTTTTGGCAGGATCAGTGCGTGGCCTTTTGCTGCCGGATTGGCATCCAGGATCACACGGAAATCTTCATCCTCATACACAGTCGCTGTCGGAATGTCTCCATTCGCCAGTTTACAAAAAATACAATTCTCATCCTTCATAATCTTATCCTTCTTTCTTTTAAAATTTATGATTGATTATTTAAACCGCCAATGCTAAACTGATACCTCAGAAAGGGGCGATAATTATTATGTTATCATCGACAGACCATGACAAATTACAACAGATTATGCAGGAAAATCCTGAAAACGAAGCACTTATAAACCGGCTTTTAACCTCTCATCAGATGGAGATCAGTACCATAAGTCACGAGATCCGTAATCCTCTGACACTGGTTTACAGTACACTTCAGCTTATCGAATCACAACATCCGGAAGTCCTTACATTTTCCCATTGGACGGAACTGCATCAGGATATCGAATACATGAAATTTCTCCTGGAGGATCTGTCTTCTTACAATAACGGAGAACGTCTGGAACTTACCCCGGTAAGTGCAAGCACATATTTCCGCAGGATTGCTTTATCCTTCGCTGCTTCTATTGTTGATACAGATATCGAATTTGTTTCCCGTATTCCCGAGGATCTCCCGGAAATATCTGCAGATCCCGTAAAGCTCCGTCAGGCAGTTCTGAATCTTCTTCGCAATGCCTGCGATGCACTGAACAAAAAGGCTCCTGATTCCCAGAAGCCGGTCATTACATTCTCTGTCAGTCTCCAGACAGATTCTCTGCATATCGGGGTCAGGGACAACGGTTGCGGTATCGCTCCCGAAGATCAGAAGACTATCTTCGAGCCATTTGTCACTCACAAACCGGACGGGACCGGTCTTGGACTTGCAATCACCCGCCGGATCATCCAGGCTCATCACGGAACAATTGCGTTCAACTCCGTCTTACATAACGGAACCACGTTTACCCTTACGCTTCCGGTACAGTAATACTCCCATCAGGAAGCCGGCTGCCAGGCCTCCGATGTGTGCCATATTGTCTACGCCGCCACTGGTAAATCCATAATATAATGTCAGCACAACCATAAACACTAATCCTTTGCCGGATATCTCTCCTATCCTTCCCCGGTTACGGATCGCCACATACAGAAGTGCACCGATAATTCCGAAGATTGCACCGGATGCGCCTGCCGATACTGCCATACTTCCTGTCAGTATGTCCCACCATGCAGACAGGATATTCCCTGCAAGGCCGCTTACAAAATATACGATGAGGAACTTTATCTTTCCTATCTCAAGTTCCAGATTCCACCCCATCGCTACAAGCACAACCATATTATTGAAAAGATGATCGTATCCGAAGTGGAGAAACATACTCGTAAACAGCCGGTAATACTCTCCGTTCTTTATCAGATATGGAACATACATTGCCCCATGCTGTAACATGAATCTTCCATCCTCCGTCATTCCCTGAAATGACAGTACCAGAAAGACTATTACATTCACAACTGCCAGTAATACAGTACATGGTGCTTTTATTGTGTTCTTATTCATCTTCTATCGTCCGTTACCTTTCAATCTATTCATTTTCTGTCTTTATCAGTATAACATAGATTACTTAAATATTACAATTCCTCTTCTTCAATATGCAGTCCGTCCCATTCTCCCCATTTTGTTTTTTTATGTTTAGTCAGGAAACGCTTTACCGGGATCCACAGATTATCTGTCTCACGCATGATCGAGCTTCCCATCTCCTGTTCCGTAATCCAGTCATGTTCTTCCGTATCGTAATAAGATGTCCGCTCTCTTTTTTCTTCCAGCAGTTCATCTATCATTGTTTTTCTTACTGGTTTTTCCATATCTTTTTCTTCTCTTTCCCCACATTCTGCGATTAGTTTCTCCAGACTGTAATTTTCTTCCATCGTTCCCTTATGCAGCAAAAATGCCAGCCGGACACATTCTTCTTCCTCGTAATCCGCAACTTTCACCATGTACTCTGTCAGCACATGGAATTTCTCCCATAGATCCTGCGTTGCCGGCGGATAATAGCAGAAAAAGAATTGCCCTTCCTCATAAAATATATATTCCGGTTCCAGTAGAATACAGTGGATATCCAGCAGATATTTTCCGGTTTCTTTCAGCACATTCCCAAACTGGTACATAAATTGCCGTATATCCTCCGCCTTTAACTTTGCTCTTGTATACATTGCCTGCATAGATATCTTTCCGCTTACATCATAATCATAATAACTGCTGCCATTCATGCCTCTTCCTGCCACCTTAAGGAATCCTTCCGGTGAATTGGCTTTCAGCATCTTCATCTGATAGTCCTCTTTATATAATACATGTTCTTCTATCGTTATCTTTCGTTCCATTCTTTCATTCCCCATTTATTTCTTTATCCTGCGGATATCCCGGATATACCGTTCCGGTTCTGTTACCGCTGCCCTGCTTTCTACCGCAAGTAACATCTTCCGTCTTTTCGCCACGGCCGACACATGGATCTCTTCTTTGCTCACGGAACATACCGCTACGGCTCCCGGAAAGAGGATGCACTTTTTCCCGACCCGCTCCTGAAATAAGGCTTTTAATTCCGCTTCCTGTATTCCGTCCTTTTCTCTGGCTTTCGTACTTCCGACAACAGCAGTCTCGTATGCTGCTCCCGCAATAATATTCTTGTCATGATAATAAAAACATGCCAGGACGCACCCCATAACAAGAAATAATATCATCGGCATCAGCAGGGACATTTCCACTGTAAAGCTTCCGTTCAGAGCATGTTTCTTATCTATGTTTATGATCCGTTCCATCTCACAGTCCTCCGATACATACGCCAAACAGATAGCCCACTGTCAGAAACGGATAGAATGGGAATGCAAGACTCTTCTTCCGTCTCAAGGTCACGCATCCCAGAGCAAGAATCCCCAGAATAAAAAATGAAGTCGCAAGAACTTCCAGAAGTCCCCATACACCCAGATAGATTCCAAGTATCAGAATCGCCAGACTGTCACCGTATCCAATTGCTTCCCGTGTAATCTTACTGATTCCTATAAATATCATACCGATCAGCCCGCCTCCCAGCGATACCATCCAGTCTATATTCTGTGTAACCGCCTGATATAGAACCGTTCCTGCCATACACAATAACAGTACATCTCTCGGAACTTTCCTGATCTTATAATCCATAAACGACAGTCCTGTCAGTATGACCATCGCCACGATGCGGCTTACCGTCCACATTTGGAACATGCCCCCTTTCCCGCTGCCTCCGATACCGGTATCGCATAGATTGTCCGTTTTAATCCACTGCATGACAATGAACTATGATACCGGTCTCCAAAATTTGTAATGTATATAGTTCCTGCATTTCCTTTCATGCAATGTTCACATGGATAATATCTGCCGCCACTTTCATTACGAAGATCAGACACCGTACCCATATGTGTCATCCGAATCGACAGATCCAGATAGGAACAATGATAATCTTTGTGATATACAAGACCGTTCTCCGTCACATAGACCGTATCATTTCCCATATCGGATAATCCCTCTTTTTCATATCCGCTCCATGCTTTTATCTTCATGGTTTCCCTGCATTTTACCTGTCTGATACCGAATACCGGCACAGGAATTTTCACCTGATATTCTGCGTTCAATGTTCCAATCCCGGTACGCACAGACATTCTTGATGCCGAACAGTCCATCCCACTGCTGCCGCCTGCAATGATACTTCTTTCCATCCTTGTCTCTCCGATTGCATAGACGACATCACGCTCTACCTTTGACGGCATCAGCATCTGTGTGATACAGGTGTCTTTTGCCGCCTGTTTTCCTGCATACTGCAGACTGCTCCTGACTGCAGTATGTACTGCCATCATTTCCAGAAGGTACAACAGTGTCGCAACCGCCAGGAAAAACAGCGGTACCGTTGCTGCCACCTCTACGGTAACGCTTCCCTTTCTTTTATTACGGAATAATTTTTCCAATCGTGTTGAGGCGGATAAAGATACCCTTTCAGATACTGAATGATTGATAGGTTGTGAGGGGGAGAATAAATTATTTCTCATTTTGCGAATCCTGCTCCTTTCTTTATTATTTTTATATTTCCGGGATTTCTAACGATACCTGAAAGGGCATCTTTATCCGCCTCATGTCATTGTTCTTACACGCACTACTGATAGCCGTAATATGTCTGAAATCTATACGATATCCCTCTTCTCAGCTTACACACCGTGTCCACTTCCATTCTTCCGACACAGTAATCGATCCGAAATGACGGCTGGCTGTAAATCGTCTGCATATCCTTCTCGATCACTCCCATGGTTCTTACTGTTAATTTCCCTTTATCTTCCAGGAATAACAACATTCGCACATAGTCTTTGTAGTCCATACCACCTTCTACATCCGCCCCATCGCCGGTGTCTTCCTCTGTCCCAAGCTTCATAAGACCGGATAATGAGAGCTGCCAGCTTGCATCGTCTTTTACAACTGCAGTCTTTTTTCCATTCAGCAATGTTCTCACATCCATCACGGATTCCCCGTATGCCCATGCCAGAAGAATTCCCTGCGCTGCAGCTTCTGTAACCGCCGGTACCGCAAGCAGTGTACATAATGTCCCTGCCGCTGCCCGTGCCTCAGCCTGTCTGGTACTGTTGGTCTGCAGATACAGATAATTCGGCACGAATCTCAGCAGCACTAATTTGTTCGCGACCGCTTCCAGATTCTCCCGGTCACTTTGCCTGCCAGCCAGAATATATTCCACTTCATAGTCCAGGCTCCCACCCTTCGGTTCATCCAGAAAATCCGCAAAATGTTCCTGTATATACCCGCCCAGCAATACGGAATCCAGTGTTCCTCCTTCCGATTCCACATCTTCAAATGTTCCGTGACCGGTCTGATTCTCTCGGTTCTCCGGCATGTCCTCTGACACAATCTGTTTTTCTGATACCTGTGTTTCTTTCGGTAATACCAGATTCAAAATCGGTGCCTGCTTCAGTCCTGCTACATGTTCCAACGGATTTCCTTCACTTGGAAGTTCCATTTCCTGCCCGCTCAGAAGCTCCTCCAGATGATCTGTCTGCGCTTTTTCTTCTCTGGTAATTTCATCTGCCTGCCGTTCCTGATTCTTCCAGATGGAAGTACTTCCAAGATATTTGTCCGCCCATGAGATTCCGTATTTGTGTTTCATGTATTTACCGGCCTGATCCATGAACAATTCCCCATTCTGATCTGTGAACAGCCGGATTCTCTTTATATCATTTTCCATATCAGCACCGTAATATGACAGGCGGTCTAACAAATTCTGCTCACTGTATGTCCCGCTTTCATATCCTGCTTCTATGGCAAATACATCATAATGTTCCAGAAGTTCTTTTTGATATTCCGCAAATACGCACTCCACTGCCCGGTTCATATCTGCCCTTCTGTAATTCTTTGCCATCTGGATGGATGCGCTTTCCGTCAACGCAAGTACAAGCGAGACAAGCAGAATAAATGTCAGTGTCAGATATACCGTTACCTCTCCTCTTACATACCCTGTCGTCATCTCCTTCTTTCCGGTGCTCACCACACTTAAATTCCGGAACTTTCGCTGGTAATCTTTTCGAATATTGTCTGCACCAGACTGGTAAGCTGTGATTTGAAGATAATCACAAGTCCGATCAGTCCGACCAGGATCAGGATCACTTCTACCACCCCGATCCCCCGGTCGTCTTTTAATACCTGTAATGCATATCGAATTCTCCACATACTGTATTCCCCTTTCTTCTTTTTCTTTTATTTTTCATCTATATCTGCAATGTCAGAAATGCCGGTACTATCACAATGACCAGTACCACCGCCAGCATAAGAAACATTGGAAGCAACAGCTTTGTCCCGGCTTCTTCCCCAAGCCTTTTTGCCTGTGCTTTCCGCTCTTCAAATGCCTGTATGGATTCCAGTTTTAACAGTTCTGTCAATCCTTTTGTTCCTTTCCGCAGATTCTGTGACAACAAAGCCCCCAGTCTTATATAAACCTGAACGTCACACCGTCTGCCGAAATTCTCATAGCTCTCCGATTCTGTCACACCACTGTCCATCTCATGACAGGTCTGTATCATTTCTTCATATGCGTACCTCTTTTTCCCTTTTCTGGTCTTATCTCTCAGACGGCCAAGATGTACAATGATATCCAGACCGGAGGCGATCTGTCTCTGAATTGCAGGAAGGGGAAGATCCATTCCCATCAGTACCATCGTTTCCAGACGACTTAGCATATCCTTCGGACTGTTTGCATGGCCGGTGCTGAGACTTCCGTCATGCCCCGTATTAAATGCCTTTATATGGACTCCCTATGTTCCCATCATGCAGAAATACAATATCTGTACTT
>ENA-UAOZ01001131-UAOZ01001131.1-human-gut-metagenome-genome-assembly--contig:-NODE-1131-length-12643-cov-5.152050_pt1 | contig 12643 bp, 14 predicted proteins | sample MGYA00243474_ERZ654565 | MGnify/ENA primary metagenome ERZ654565 (study PRJEB26926, sample SAMN06164854) | human gut metagenome | biome: ENVO:00009003; feature: ENVO:2100002; material: ENVO:00002003...
CGAGATGTAGAGAGGTCTCGTGGGCTCGGAGATGTGTATAAGAGACAGGGAGAAGATACAGGAACAGAGATTCCGTTAAAAAAGCTCCGGGAGTTTCGAAGTCTTACGAAAACATTGCTGGAGCAGGAGCTCCCGGACAGTCAGACGATCGCCTGCGAGTGTCCAAACTGTGGGGCACGGGTGATTGTGAAGGAACACGAGGTAACAGAAACCTGTATTTTCTGTCAGTCTAAGATTCTGCGCTCGAATGTGCAGATGCGAGAAGGCTTTCCGGAAATGGTGATTCCCTTTCGGTTGAATCGGAAGCAGGCGGAAAAGCAGCTGGACGAATGGGTGGAGAAGCATTCCGATAAGAAGGAATCGGAGATCCTGAAGGAAAACAGGAAAAAATTAAAGGGAATTTATCTGCCGTATGAGCTTATACGCGGTCCGATCCGCTTCAATGTGGCAAGGGATAATTCCGACAGGCGGTATACCTGTGGAGGATTTCTGGAGCATGTGGCGGTCAACGTAACGGAACGCTGCAATAACCTGCTGCTGAATGGAATGGAGCCGTTTCTGTGGGAGGATCTGGAACCGTTTCAGTTTGGATATATTGCCGGTCATGCGGCGGAGGTCCCGACTGCGGACGGCGAGGAGCTGAGGCGGCGTGTATTTGAGGAGGTGGCGGAGGAGTATCGCCCAACCGTGGAGCGCACGATGCAGACAACCGGGTTATCCTTATCTCCGCCTACAGATGCGCTTCTTCGGATGCCCGCATTCCTGCCGGTTTATTTCCTGGATTGCGGAGACGTCCAGGCGGCGGTAAACGGACAGACAGGAAAGGTATCTGTGCTGGCCGCAAAGGAAACCAAAACGTATCCCTGGGTGATTGAACCGCTTCTGGGGACGCTGGCTGTGATGATCTTTATCTTCTTTGCTTTCCGCAATTATGGCGGAGTGCCCATGGATCCGAAGGAGCTGTTTGAGCTGGTGGGCATGGCCGGACTGTTGGCAGCGCTGATTCTCTTTACGATATTCAGTAAAGGAAGAGAGGCCAGAGTCCGGAGAAAAATTTATAAGAGTATCAGTGAGGAAGAAAAGAAAAATCCGGGGGAGACGATGGAACCGGTCTTTTTTGAACAGATCCAGGGTCAGGAGATTCCGGTACGGCTGGGTTTTTATTCCGGCGGGCGTATGGTGAAGATTGCGCTGATTCTGCTGCTTACCAATCTGTCGCCCAGTATACTGGCATGGCTCTTCACGGCGGTTTCGTGTATCGGAACCGGAGACTTGGCGTTGCTTGGGCAGCTGGATTATAGCTACAATGTGGTCTGGCTGTGTCTGTCCCTGCCGGTTTCCGTGGCCGGGTTTGTTGTATTCGGCCGAATCGAGATTTATGATTCACCGGTTATCTTCCGGATTCTGGAAAATGGAGGACGAAAACGGATCCGGGTGAAAAAGGAGAACAAAAAGACGCTGCATATGCGTTGGAGGACAGTCCGCAATACGATAGGAAACTGGGCGTTTCCCTTGTTGATTGTATTGCCGCTGTATGCCATGACAGTCTATATGATTATGAATCCTTATCCCTAAGAGGAAGGGCAGACAGGAAAGGGGGAACGGAGATGAAAAAGAACTCAAAAACAGGCGCAGTGATACTGATAGCGCTCGGTTTGCTTTGCGCTGTCTCTACAGTGAAATCGTGTGGTACAAAGCGTGCGGCCATTCAAGAAAAAGTGGATGATGTGGTATATGTGGGACAGGGCAGCTATGATCCGGCAAATGACGGAAAGGTTGTGATTGTCTGCGGAGAACTGAAGGTTCTGGAACAGGCCTATGATGACGAACTGGGACTTACGATCGATGCTCCCCGCGCCATGCGAAGCGCAAAAAAAATGAAGCTGAAAAAGTGGAATCTCCCGGCAACAGAGGAAAATATGGAATGGAATTCCGATCTGGGCGTGGGCGGGATGGAAATCTTCCAGGGTAAAGCAGATGTGGGAGCTTATCATCTGTCCGAGGAGTTTATCGACAATCTTATGTTGGGAAAAGAGTACGAATTTGATGAGGAGATGCTATCGGAGGCAGGACTTGCGATTCTCACAGACCGGAAATACCGCGGAGAGAAGTTCATCGGAACCCAGCGAATGGGCCGGGGCGTCTTCGAGGAAGGCGATCGGCGTTATCAGTATTCCGTTCCCCAGCAGAGCGATGGGGATATGGTGACGGTAATCGGCATTCAGGAGCAGGATACCCTGACCTATGTAAAGGGGGCTACCCCCAATATGCTGAGCGGAGAACTGGACCAGAAAACCGCGCTCAAAAAAAGCGGAATGTCTTCCGGCGGAGTCAGCATTTTCCGGCTCCTTCTAACGATTTTACTTCTGGCAGCCGGGGGTGGAATGCTGTTCCGGAAACAGGAACAAAAGAAAGATAGAAATAGCTTATGAAAAAAGGAAAGACAGGCTGGATATTGCTTGTGGTATTTACTGCGTGGGCGGCGCTGATCGCAGGCTGCGGAAAATGGCCCGGAAATAAGCCGGATAAGGAGCCGGAAGAGACGACGCTTCCGGATATTCAGGAGCTGACGTATTATATGCATGGAACGATGATGGAACCGATCTGGAGCGTAAGCCTGATCCGGCAGGGGGAAGAAGCGCTGGTACGGGTGGAGCCCTGGGCTAAAGAAGAGGAGGAGTTCTACGATTATCCGGCGGAGGCAGAGCTTCTTGAGAAAGCCCGTGCGATTCTGGAGACCTATGACGTGGCGTCCTGGGCCGGCTTCCGCGGAAGGGATCCCAATGTCTCAGATGGATATTCCATGAGGTTCCAGGTGAAATTTACAGACGGAAGCAAGATAGAAGCATCTGGTGAAAATCAGTTTCCGAAAAATTGCCGCGATGTTTTCTCTGGACTAAATGATCTGACGGCCGAAGCGAGGAATAAATTTACGGAAGAGAAAAACGGTTAATGCAGTGCTTTTGAGGGACAAACTTTCGTGCATTCATAGCAGAGAATACACTCTGTTCCGTTTTTCCGCTTGCGGGTTTCCTTATTAACCTCCACGTTCATGGGGCAGACCTGCAGACACTTCCCGCAATGGACGCACTTATCCTCATCGCAGTGGACGCGCAGAAGAGAAAAATAGCTCATAGGTTTGAGAAAAACCGTAATGGGACACAGATACTTGCAGAATGCCCGGTTATCTTGAAACAGGAAGGCAAACACAATACCGACAAGGTAATAAAGCGCATTTCCGGCCAGGAAAAGCCAGAACATCATTTGTTCCAGATGTGCCACCTGCATCAGAAAGAGCCCGGAAACCAACGCCAGAGACAGAAAAAACATCACATAGCGAAGGATGCCCAGCTTTTCTTTTCGTGGCTTCTGCGGCTGATTGTAGGGCAGAAAGTCCAGCACCATAGCTGTCCAGCAGGCGTAGCCGCACCAGCCACGCCCAAAAAGCAGCGGTCCGAAAATCTTTGCAACCGCGTAGTGGATAGTCGCTGCTTCGAAAACGCCGAGGAACAGGTAGTACCAGAACCCTTCAATCTGCATATTTTCACGGGAAATCACGCCAAGGTACAGCAACATATAGCTGCCCACCGCCAACTGGACGAAATGCCGGGCATACCGTTTTCCGGCGGTAAACAGTGCTGTTCCAAGCCCAAGGCAGGCTCCGATGTAGCTGAAATTCAGCAGATAGAAAAAATTGTCCTTTGTGAGCCACAGCGTAACTGCCACTGCTTCAAACAGCAGAAACAGCAGCATAGATGGCACGTATTTGTGAAGTCTGTTTGGGATTTTCGTCATCTCTTTGATCCTCTGCTTTCTTATTTTTTCTCAATGCACGGACTGCCAGGCCGGTGCAAGAGCATGTCTGGTATCTTAGCATAAGTATAGCAGAGAAATGAAAAAATAGTAATCAGATTCTTATAAAACATCTGCAAAAAAAGTGAAACGATTACAGGCGCAGACGGTTATGACCGCCTGCGCCTGTAGTCGTTTGGAGTCATGCCAAACTGTTTTTAAAAACTGTCTGGAAGTGGCCTGGACTGGAAAAGTTTGATGTATTCCTATGCATAGGGTATAATGTCTTTAGGGAAAAAGATATGATTACGAAAACAAAATATTCTGCAAACATGATAGAGAAAGCAGGTATGCTATGAAAAGAAAAATTATGATTGCGGCAGTGGCAGCTGCTGTGATTGCGATTCTTTCTGTTTTGGCACAGACACCGGCATTAATCTGAGAAATCGAAATGATCTGCTGTGAAATTTCCGGCGGATCATGGAAGGATGGGAAAACTGGCGTTTCACAAATGATTTTGCCTACTTTCATACAAAAAATACTTTGAATATCAAGAAATCTATGCTACACTGATACTGCATGACAAAATAAAAGAAAGTGGGGATTGTAGTATGAGTGGTCTGTTTCGGGCTCTTCATCGGACAAAAGTGTTTCGAAATCTGACGGAGCAGGAGTTTGCATGGGTTTTATATGATGTGGGAAATTCGGCATTTATTATGCTTGCCTGTTCGCTGATTCCGATCTGGTTTAAGAGTCTGGCAATCGGTACAGGGCCGGGAAAAATCAGTTCGGATCAGGCGACGGCGTATTATTCGATTGCCATTTCCATTGTTACGGTGGTGGTGGCACTGATCGGTCCTGTCTGCGGTGTGCTGGCGGATCGTAAGGATAAGAAAAAGATCTTTTTTACCACAACGGCAGGTCTTGGCATCACAGGATGTGTGCTGAATGGCGTTGCAACGAGCTGGGTGCTGTTTCTGGTCATTTATATTGTGACAAGAGTCTGCTATAATGCATCGCTGACGATTTACGATTCCATGCTGAATGATGTGACAACGGAGGAACGTATGGATGAGGTATCCTCCTATGGCTATGCGTGGGGATACCTGGGATCCTGCATTCCGTTTCTTGTAGCACTGATTGCTTACGTTCTGGGGCCGGATATGGTCGGGGTACTGCCGGATTTTGTCTCTAAGATGATTGGCTTTGGCGTGACGGCTCTCTGGTGGCTGGTGGTGACGCTGCCGTTGCTGAAGGAGTATCGGCAGAAGAATTACGTGGAAATGAGAACGGTTACCGTCGGTCAGACATTTGGAAAAATATTCAGAACCCTGAAAAAAATCGCAGTTTCGGACCGGAAAGTATTTTTCTTTCTGATTGGATTCTTTCTCTATATTGATGGGGTCGGAACTATCATTGACAACTGCATCAACATCGGAACCGATCTGAACCTAAATACGGTCGGACAGGTTGTTTTCCTGCTTGCCACGCAGGTTGTCGCTTTTGGAGGATCTCTGTTTTTTGCAAAACTGTCGCGGAAAAAAGATACGGTATCCCTGATTCTGATCTGCATTGCAGGCTATTTTGTCATCTGCCTCTATGCGCTGACACTGCGGACGCTGGTGCACTTTGCGATTCTGGCATTTGGAGTGGGATGCTTTCAGGGATCGATTCAGTCGTTGTCGCGGTCGTATTATTCCAAAATTATTCCGGCGGAGAATTCGGGAGAATATTTTGGCATCTACGATATTTTTGCCAAGGGCGCTTCCTTCCTTGGATCTGTAGTCATTGCAGTTGTAAAGCTGGCGGGAGGAACGATCAACGTAGCGGTTGCATGTCTGGCGGTTTTCTTTGCACTTGGATTTGTTTTTCTGAAAATTGCAGACCATCAGCCGATGGCGGGTGAAAAATAAAAGATACACAGCATAAAAAAATCTCAAAACCAGGAGAACAAGAGCAACTGGTTTTGAGATTTTTTGCTTTTGACTCCGGGGTTTCACATGGAACAGACCAAGAAACTGGCATTAGGCATTCTCGCCCATGTGGATGCGGGAAAAACGATGCTGGCAGAGGGAATTTTATATCAGACAGGCCAGATCCGGAAAGCCGGAAGAGTCGATCACAGGGATGCGTTTCTGGACACCGAGGAGCTGCACATTGGTACCAGACCCCATTACACTTCTATCTGCAGACCCCGATTGCACAGATTCATGATTACAGCATGGCGCAGTTTGAGCATTGGACGAAAGAAACATTCTCTGCCAATTTTCGCAAAATGCTGACGCTGGAACAATACCGCGATCCAAAACTTGCGCAGCTTCATCATGATTATCTGGCGGGCGGACCATTGGAATATATGGCGGCGATTTTTCGTAAGCTGGCGTTGGAGTTTTATCTGTGAGAAGAACCTGGAAGCTTTTGAAAAATTTGAAGCCGCATTCCCCAAAAAGGAAAAGCTGAAATTGCCGGGGCAGCTGTTCTGATTCGAGCGATAAAGTTTGGCAGCAGAACGATGCTGAGGGGTAAGCAGGTGTGTGATAAAAGGAGAACAGGACAATGGGGGAATCCCGTGTCCTGTTTTTTTGCCCCTGAAAAGTGGAAATTTCCTATCCCCTCTGCATACAATACAGGTAGAGTATCTTTTCAAACCCGTTCAGAAAGGATGATCATTATGACGAAAGGCATTGTAAAAATAAAGAAAAACCGTGCATTTGTAGAGCAGCAGAACGGCGAGGTGGAAGTGGCTTCCGGGCAGTATGTGTATCTGAAAGTGGAAAATTGCTGGATTCCGGTGGTGGTGCGGTATTCGGCGCGGAGGAAGAAGTGGTATTTTAAGTATCTCGAGGAAATCCCGGTCTGCGGGCAGAAGGTGCTGCTGAAGGCGTAGCCGGTAAAGGGCGTTTCACGTATGTTTAACATGTGTTTAATATTTCTATGATGTTCTGTTTATCTTTCCCAAGTATGATAGAGACAGAAAAACAGACGAAAGGAGAAAGCGATGAAAAAAGGAACGGTTCGAAGACGCATTTTTGTATCCGACACAGCGATGGTTCTGGCGACGCTGTTTCTTTTCCTGCTGGTGAATCTGCTTGTGCTAAAGATCTACTCGGAGGCGATCGAAAAAGCATTTCTGGATTCCGCAGAGCAGATTGCGAATGCGCAGGAGCTGGAAGAACTGTTAAAACAGCGGATCCTGTACCAGAATAAATTTTTACTGCTGACTGCGGCAGACGGCATCGCCTGTGTTCTGATTCTGATCGGGGTCAGCCGCTTTTTTACAAGAAATCTGACTTCACATATCATGGAGCCGCTGGATACCCTGGCAGAGGGCGCAAAACGGATTCAGAACAATGATCTGCAGCAGGCAAAAAACATCCGCTACACCTGCACCCAGGTCGCTGAGGCGCGTAGACATCTCGGCGAACCATTTCTGCAGAACCGCGAACCCCAGCGCATTGCCTTCGAGCCGGTCGCCCTCATGAAAGATCAGTCCTTCGTCATCAACTACCTAACCGACGGACTGCGGAACGGAACAGCTTTTGGCAGCCCGGATCTAACCGTAAAAGGCCGCTGCCAGACCGAACCCTCCGGCCCGGAAATTCTTTCCGGAAAAGGAATGTGCCTCTACGAAATGGGCTTTCCACAGCACGAAACCGTAGAAAAAGTATTCACCGCCGCCAGGGCTGCCGGTCTGTCACCGGAGAGCGTTTACTGCGAAATGGTACTGTAAAACGTCGTGCCGGAGAAATGTTTGTTTCAGTATTTTACGGCGGAGAGATCACAGATATAAAAACTTACAAAATCGTAATTTCTGTGCAGATGACGGAATGATATGGTATAATGACATCAGTAAGCGGTGTTGAAGATCATTGATCGATATAGGTGTGAAAAAGTTGTTTACATTTCCTGTAAGCCCACCAGCCTGGCCAGAGACCTGCAGGCCTTCCAGGCGGGCGGGTATGAGGTGGAACGGGTCTGCTGTATCGACCAGTTCCCGAATACGGTTCATATTGAGACCGTGTGCTTGCTTCGGTTGAAGCATTAGCAGAAGGTCCAGTGGATCTCGATGTCGGCATTCAGGACCACGATCTTGTCGATCAGGAGCCGGATCATCCGGTTGATGTACTCCGTGTTCCCGGACTGGTATGCCGTTTCAAAAGCAGACGCATAGGACTGCACCTTCTGAATATCAAGGGGAACGCTGGTAGAGGCGCCTTCCAGGCTCTTCTGCAGCGTTTCTTTTTCGTGCTTCAGATCCGCGATCCGGTCCTCGATGTCGGCCAGATCCAGGACACCGATCTGATACAGGTTCAGGAGCTTGTCCATCTGAGTCTGCACTTCCTTCAGACGATCCTGGAACAGTTCCGCTTCATCAACCTGCGGCCCGGAGTCCTCCTGGATGATGGACTTTACATATTCCTCATCCACGGCGAGCTTCCGGATCTCGTTGATAATGATCTCATCGAGCTCTTCCTGGGTGTACGGATGCAGCCGGTTTGTACAGTGATCGGATCGGATCATGGCCTTACTGGTCCGGCTGACAGAATAGCAGACATACCGCCGGAGATCGTATCCCCGGGTGATGCGCCGAGGCTGCATCCTGGCTCCGCAGTCCCCACAGTACAGCAGGCCGGTCAGCAGGCTTGTAGACCTGCAGCTCTGCTTCTGAACCTCCTTGTTATGCACAAGGATCGCATTCGCCATATAGAAGTCGGTCTCGGAGATGATCGGCTCATGCAGCCCGTCGAAGAGCTCGCCGTTCTGCCGGACCTTTCCAATGCAGATCGGGTTCCCAAGAACCCGGCGCACGGTCGTTCCGTTCCAGTTTCGCACCTTGCCGTATTTCTCGGCCATCCGGGCCGCGATCCCGTTGATCGAGTTCCCGGATAGGAACAGCGAGAAGATCTCCCGGATAATGGCTGCCTCGAACGGATCTACCACAAGGTCATTGCATCCAGGCAGGAACTTATATCCAAGCGGCGGATGGGAGCCATTGTAGTGCCCCTTTGCGATCCGGGCCGCCCGGCCCATCATGGTGCGTTCTTTTATGTTCTCGCGTTCCAACTGGGCGAATGCTGCCAGAATCCCAACGATCGCGCGGCCAAAGGCGGTGGATGTATCGAAGGACTCCATCATGGACACGAAGTCGCAGTCGTTCGCGAGGAAGACGTCCTCGAGCATGATCAGCGTGTCCTTCTGCGACCTGGAGAGCCTGTCCAGCTTCCAGACAATGACCTTCTTGACGAGATGGCCCTGGACATCGCGGATCACTTCCTGGATCGCAGGACGGTCCAGAGAAGCTCCGGAGAAGCCGGCATCAATATGAACTTTATGAATTCGGAACCCCATGGCCTCACAGTACCGCTTCAGTCGGTTCTCCTGCTCTACTACGGAGTAGCCTTCCATGGCCTGCTCCATCGTGGAAACACGGATGTACAGATCAACGAGATCTTCCGGCGGTTCTACGGCCAGGGGGATGAGTTTCTTATTTTTCATATCGCATATCCTAAAAAAGAGTATAAAAAAATAAACCCTTGTGGATTTAATGGAAATGCGATATACTTTTTTTGTATGAACAGTATACCGCTTTCCACAAGGGAAGCACAAAACCGTCTGGTGTTGGCGCACTGGGCGGTTTTTATTTGTACATAAAATAATAAATCGTAAAAAAAATATTGTCCCTTAGCTCTTTAGGGTAGAAATACTTCCCTCCAATCTCCTCAAACACGCCAGCTTTCAAAAATGGTTTTATGTATGCTTTAGGTATCACGTTCGCCTGATCGCAATCATAGTATCCAAGATATAATATTTTGGAAAAAGCGTTCTTCTCTCTTTCACTTAACTTGTCAAACCTCTCAGCCAGGAACATTCCATTTTTAAAAAGGTCATCATAAATTCCGTTTTCAAGAGCTATTCTGTACATGTGCCAACAAGGCAAGTGAAATTTTTGATAGTAGCCGCAGTTGCATTTTTTTAACGAGGTCATAACGCTGCCCTGGAGTACATAGTCGTTAAGGCAAGCGTGTTTGAATTGGACGAGATTTTTATAATATGGATCGAAATAAAAGCCAGGGACTCTGCTTTTAAATATCCACATATTGTCGGTCTAAGCTCCTTTCTCATTTCCTTCGGTTTTGCCTATACCATTCGAAGCTGACGATTCTGCCGCCGCTTTTTTCTGCAATTCCAAAGTATGTCTGTACGCCTCAACGGCGGAGTCAATATCGATTTCAGCAGGACATTCCGGAATGGCTGGAGTGTCTTCAGACACATCATAGCATCCAGCAGCGACCTCCGCAATGAAGTTAAGAATTACATCCCGGTCCTTACGGGAAAGATTGGAGAATTTCTCCACAATCACGTAATCTCGATGTGAATAATTATATTCTTCAGCCAGGGCATCCAGCGCCGTACTTGGTGCAGCCTTAAACATCTCACCGGTTCCGTCTCGGAGCCATTCTTCATTTACATTAAACTCCTTACAGATAAGAGACACAACAGCGTCTATTGGTTCATTTCTCCCAGACTCATATGTAGCTATCGTATTTCTTTTTATTCCAAGCCTTTCACCGAACTCCTGCTGAGTAAGATCAAGGACTTTCCTTAACTTCTTAATTCTTTCGTTCAACGTTTCTCACCTCCTTGCACTTGATTATATGCTTAAAATGTTACTTTGTCAACAAAAAGTCGCGGAGAAACACAAAATATATTGACAAATGGGATTATGCGACTTATAATGTTCGCATGGAAACATGAAAGGAGGAAACAACATGAGCAAAGTTCAGACAACAGGGTTCGATCCAAAGGCGATCGACGACGCAAAGGTATTCTCTGAAATCTACATCAAGCTGCCTTCGGATAAGAAGGCGATGGTGATCGCTTTCATGAAGGGCATGGAGGCGGCAAAGGAGACTGCAGAGAACGAGACAGCGGATGCGCTGCTCACAAGGTAAACAGAATACGGAGAAAAGAGGGATGCGGGACCTCTTAAAAAACCCAGGTCTGGTGGAGCCGATGCAGATAAGTCCATCCGGCGGGGCGACTGATGCCTGCAGAGAACCGTCGTCATAGGGGTGGAAAGCGCAAACCCTAGTAAAAAAATCCCGGCTTGGAGGCAGATGAGAACACCAGGAGAGAGAACATCCGGAGCATGGACTGGTGGGTGCGAAATACACCCGGATGGCGGCAATGAAAAAACCGCACTGCAGGCGACTGGCAATACGGCAACCCAAAGAATACTCAGGGGGCAGGACAGACAGGTTCTTTTATCGCTTTGGAGAACCTGTCACAGACTACCGGGCCCAAGAAGCCTAGAGGGCAGAAGCAGGATCCGGAAGCGAGAAGAGAGGTGAAGAGAGATGATCACACATGTGATGAGTGATGGAACCAGGAGAAAGAGCATGGACGGGGTCACCATACCAAGGGATCACCCAGTCTATGGAGTCATTCAGAAAATGTACAAGATGGAGGGGATAGAAGGTGAAGCAACCCAAAAAGCTGACAAGGAACCAAAAGGGAGAACTGCGTGACAGGTTCGGCATAGATCCAAAAGACTACGCCTGCCTTCACGACGTAGGATATGAGGCCTTGTACATCCATAAGAGAACAGGAGAGAAGGTGCGGATCAGCAGATCTCCAGAAGGAGGGAAGCGGATATGCGCAGAAGACGAGGCCGAATAAGAAAAAGAAGGGCAGCCATAAAAACATTGTGCAGTGTGCTCGGAAGCGTGGCACTAGGATGCGCGGTGTGGCTGGCCCTGATTTTGGCTTTTCTGTTCGATCCATACGAGCCCCCAGGACCTCCAAAGATCGTGGAAGCTCACGGCATGTCGTACACCTTGGAGGAATGGCAGCAGCTTCAGGAGGAGAAGGCAGCGTATGAGGCCGAGGAGGCCGCCAGGCAGCAGGAGGAGCTGGAGTACATGCAGAAGGTCCAGGAGGCGGGGAATTCCCGGATCAGTGAGACCAGGAAGCTGACAGAGATCCGGAGCCTCGACTGGAGCGGAGAAGAGTCGTACATGCTGGCCAAGATCGCAATGGCTGAAGCAGAAGGAGAAGGCACGGAAGGGAAGGCTCTCGTGATCCTTGTGGTCCTGAACCGCGTATGGGATGAGGAATTCCCGGACAGCATCGAAGAAGTAATATCCCAGGATGGGCAATTCACATCGTACTGGGATGGAAGGTACGACGAAGCCGCTCCGGATGAGGAATGCTGGGAAGCCCTCCGGATGATCCAGGTGGACAAGTGGGATGAAAGCCAGGGAGCTACATACTTCAAGAGTTCTTCAGACGAGTCAACATGGCACAGCAGAAACCTGCAGGAACTCTTCACCCATGGAAATCACACGTTTTACAAGGAGGCAGATGAATGAAAGTTGTATATGTTCCGGTCGGTAAGGAGCCGGAAATAAAGGAAATTGACGGGACGCTCGAGTCCATGCAGGAGCTCGTGGGCGGAAACATTGAGACAGTCCCATATGAAAACATACGCGGCATGGTATGCGTCCTGAACGAAAAAGGGAAGATAGACGGAATGGACCCGAACCGTCTGATATTCGGAGGAAGGGACTTCATCGCCGGAGACTTCTTCGTCGCAGCGGTCGGGCCGAATGAAGACGGGGACATGGACATCATAGGCCTGAATGACCGCCAGGAAGAGTTTGTAATGAAAACGATCGGCTTCGGGAGGTTTTACAAGGAATGAAGATAGCAGTAAAAGACGGAAAGATCCTGATCAAAGAAGCAGACGCCACACAGATGGCAATCATGAAGTCCTGGAACAAGCTGAAATGGAACAAGAGCCTTCAGATGATGGTCTGTCTCTTATACACATCTGACGCTGCCGACGAAG
>ENA-UAOZ01001167-UAOZ01001167.1-human-gut-metagenome-genome-assembly--contig:-NODE-1167-length-12319-cov-6.158920_pt1 | contig 12319 bp, 9 predicted proteins | sample MGYA00243474_ERZ654565 | MGnify/ENA primary metagenome ERZ654565 (study PRJEB26926, sample SAMN06164854) | human gut metagenome | biome: ENVO:00009003; feature: ENVO:2100002; material: ENVO:00002003...
TGTATAAGAGACAGATATATACAAGAAAAGAAAGTGATGTTCCATTGCTCACTGAAACTCCACTTTCTTTTTCATGTTTTTATTTGTTACAGAATCTTATACATTGATCTCTGCTGTTACTCCAAGAATATCCTTATTTGCTTCCAGCACAGGATTCACGACGTTCTTCAGATATACATCAACCTGAATCGGCGCACGTCCCACATATTTTGCAGGATCCATCGTCTTCTGCAGTTCTTCCAGCGAAAGATTGAATGCAGGATCTGCAGCGATCAGTTCAAGAAGGTTGTTGTCTAATCCTTTTTCTTTGACATTTCGTCCGGCTTCCATAGACAGCTCACGGATTCTCTCATGAAGTTCCTGTCTGTCTCCACCTGCTTTTACAGCATCCATCATGATATTTTCTGTTGCCATGAACGGAAGTTCTGACATCAGTCTCTTTTCGATAACTTTCGGGTATACTACCAGTCCGTCTACAACATTCAGACACAGATCCAGGATACCATCAATTGCCAGAAATCCTTCCGGGACACTGAGACGTTTGTTAGCAGAATCGTCAAGCGTTCTCTCAAACCATTGTGTTGCAGATGTGATTGCCGGATTCATGGCATCTACCATCACATATCTAGAAAGTGAAGCAATTCTTTCACTTCTCATAGGGTTTCTCTTATATGCCATTGCCGAAGATCCGATCTGACTCTTTTCAAATGGTTCTTCAATCTCTTTCAGATGCTGAAGGAGACGGATGTCATTGGACATCTTGTGTGCGCTTGCTGCAATACCTGCAAGTACATTTACCACTCTGGTATCTACCTTACGTGAATAGGTCTGACCTGATACCGGATAACATGTCTCAAATCCCATCTTTTTGGCGATCATCGGATCGATCTTATCAATCGTCTCCTGATCTCCGTCAAAGAGTTCCAGAAAGCTTGCCTGTGTTCCGGTCGTTCCTTTTGATCCGAGAAGTTTTAAACTTCCTTTTACATATTCCAGATCTTCCAGATCCATCATGAATTCCTGCATCCAGAGTGTTGCTCTCTTACCTACTGTTGTAGGCTGTGCAGGCTGGAAATGTGTAAATGCAAGTGTCGGAAGACTCTTATGTGCATCCGCAAACTTTGCGAGTTCGGCAATCACATTGATCAGTTTCTTTCTGACAATCTCCAACGCTTCCGACATCAGAATGATATCTGTATTATCGCCTACATAGCATGAAGTCGCACCAAGATGAATGATTCCTTTTGCATTCGGACACTGTTTTCCATATGCATACACATGAGACATAACATCATGACGGACTACCTTTTCTCTTTCTTTTGCCACATCATAATTGATATCATCTGCATGTGCTTTTAATTCTTCAATCTGTTCTTCTGTAATATCCAGTCCCAGTTCTTTTTCCGTTTCAGCAAGTGCGATCCAGAGTTTTCTCCATGTACGGAACTTCTTATCCGGCGAGAAAATATACTGCATCTCTTTGCTTGCATATCTTTCTGAAAGTGGACTTGTATATCTGTCATTACTCATACTAATAATCTCCTTCGTCAATTCTTCCACCCGACTATTTTAACCTGTTTTCTATTCAAATGCCAGCGAAACATCTCTTCCAGGTACTTCCATCGGATAATTACCGGTGAAGCATGCGTCACAATATGCCAGATCACCGACCATGTTTTTTAATTTATCAACTTCCATATAGCCAAGCGAATCTGCCCCGATCATCTCACGGATCTGCTCTGTTGTATGGGAATGTGCGATCAGTTGTTCATTCGAAGGCACATCTGTTCCGAAATAACATGGATGCAGGAACGGTGGTGAACTGATCCTTACATGTACCTCTTTCGCTCCGGCCTTTTTGAGCATCTTGATAATGTTCGCACAGGTTGTTCCTCGTACAATAGAATCATCTACCATAACAATACGTTTTCCCTTTACAACCTCTTCGATCACGTTCAGCTTGATCTTCACACTGCTTTCCCGCTGACTCTGTTTTGGCTTGATAAATGTTCTTCCGACATAACTGTTCTTGTGGAATGCCATGCCATACGGAATTCCCGACTGTTCCGAATATCCTTTCGCCGCAACCAGCCCGGAATCCGGTACTCCGACAACCAGATCCGCATCAACCGGATAAGATTCTGCCAGAGCTTTCCCTGCAACAATTCTCGCATGATATACATTCACATCATCGATCACGCTGTCCATTCTTGCGAAATATATATATTCAAAAATACATCTTGCCTGCTTTTTGGGATCGATTGCCATAGTTTTATCTGATTTCATTCCATGTTTTGTAAAACTTACAATCTCTCCAGGCTCTACGTCTCTTACAAATTCTCCTCCAACGGCAGCAATCGCACAGCTCTCCGAAGCCAGGAAATAAGTATTATCTCTTTTTCCAATACAAAGAGGTTTCAATCCAAATGGATCTCTGGCACCGATCATCTTTCTCGGCGAACTGACAACCAGTGCATACGCTCCCTGTATCTTCTTCATCGCATTTTTTACCGCATCTTCTGCCTTCTCTACATTCAGACGTTCTCTGGCGATATGATATGCGATCACCTCCGAGTCAATCGTTGTCTGGAAAATAGCGCCTGTGTACTCCAGTTCATGGCGAAGTTCAATGGCATTTGTCAGATTGCCGTTATGTGCAATTGCAAGGATCCCTTTCACATAATTGATAACCAACGGCATCGCATTCTCAGCTCTGGAAGCACCTGCTGTCGAATATCTTACATGTCCGACACCAAGATTTCCCTTCAATTCCTGTAAAGACTCTTCATCGAACACTTCATTTACCAGTCCAAGTCCTTTCTTGGAATGTACTTTTCTTTCTCCATATGTATCCGTTACCGCAATACCACAGCTTTCCTGTCCTCTGTGCTGCAATGCAAAAAGTCCATAATAAACGGATGGTGCAACATCTCCGCCATCCATATCATAGGCTCCAAACACACCGCATTCTTCACCCAGTCCTGTTGTTACTTTTTCAAATTCACTCATAAATGCAGACTCCATTCTTTTCAAATTTTTCATTTGTCAAAACTGTCTTTAAAAAGCATTTTGCTATATCAGTATAATACAAGGCAAACGGAAAAGCAATATTTCCATCTACCTTGTATTCCTGCTGATACATTATTTATAATGCGTCGTTTAATAAGCATAGCTTATAATCCCGCTCTATTCATTAGTTTTCCCGCGGTTAATCATTGAATTTTCCGAGAAATTCTTTCATTCTTTCATTAGATGAATCGAATACTTCTTCCGGAGTTCCTTCTACTGCGATCACACCTCCATCCATGAAGATTACATGATCCGATACGTTTCTCGCAAAATTCATCTCATGCGTAACAATCACCATCGTCATATGCTCCATCGCAAGTTCCCTGATAACTTTCAGGATCTCTGCAGTCAGTTCCGGATCCAGCGCGGACGTCGGCTCATCAAAAAACAGAATATCCGGATGCAGTGCAAGTGCTCTCGCGATTGATACACGCTGCTGCTGTCCTCCCGACAACTGACAAGGATATGCATCTTCCTTGTCGGCAAGTCCCATCTTCTTCAAAAGTTCTCTCGCTTCTTTATAGACTTCTTCTTTCTTTCTCTTCTGTACTTTCAGCGGTGCATCAGTGATATTCTTCATCACCGAATAATGCGGAAACAAATTAAAATTCTGAAACACCAGTCCAAAGGTTCCGGAATAATGGATTTCCCCTGCATCCGCAGTCTCAAGCCCCGTTGCACATCGAAGAAGGGTTGATTTTCCCGAGCCGGAAGGACCGATGATACCAAGGACTTCTCCCTTTTCCACCTTCAGAGAAATGTCTTTCAGAACTTCGACCCCGTTAAAACTTTTTTTGATATTTTTCATTTCAAGCAGACTCATGATCTATTCCTCCTAGTGGTAATAATTCAACTTTTCTTCAATCTTTTCCATAATCATCGCAACAAGCAAATTAAATACATAATAGAAGATACCTGCTGCAATATACGGAACCATGGAAGTCTGTGCCGCCGCAATCTGTTTTGCCATTGTAAACATCTCCGTTACAGCCAGCACAAATGCTAGTGAAGTGTCCTTTACCAGCGTAATGATCTCATTGGTCACTGCCGGCAGAATATGCTTACATACCTGAGGAAATACGATTCGGAAAAATGTCTGGCTTTTGGAATATCCCAGTACCTTTGCCGCTTCATACTGTCCTACCGGAATTGCCTCAATCCCGCCTCTGTATATCTCAGCAAAATATGCCGCATAATTAATTGCAAAACCAATCAGCACCGCAGTCATACGGTATCCTGTGGAAATGCGCATTCCAAACAGATAATATGGTCCGAAATACACTACCATCAACTGAAGCATCAGCGGGGTTCCTCTCATAATCGATATGTATAATTTTGATATCCATCTGACCGGTGCAATCTTCGACATCCTCCCGAATGCAACCACCAGTCCAAGCGGCAGTGAAAAAAGTAATGTCAGAATAAATATCTCTGCCGAGATCCACATTCCTCCACCAAGTTCTCTTATCAGTGTTCCTATCTCCATCTATAATGTCCTCCAGTTTTTTCACGCTTCTTCCGAATGAATGGCGAGCCAAAAGGGACCAATCCCCTCCGGGGTTGGCCCCTTCATTTTACTTGCTGTTCTTTCCTATACAAAGAGCTCCCGGAACTCCGTAATCTGCATATTTTTCTGCGATTTCATCAACCGTTCCGTCTTCGGCCATCTCATCCAGTGTCTTCTGAACTTTATCTTTCAGCTCTGTGTTTCCTTTTTTGAATCCGACTGCATACTGTTCAGATGAAATTTCTTTGTCCAGGATCTTGTAATCATCCGGATTTTTCCTTGAATTCACCTGATAGTTTGCAACTCCGATGTCCATAGCGATCGCATCACATGCACCGGATTCCAGATCCATGAATGCTGTATTGTATTCTGCAACCTGATTAAGATCTGCGAAGGTTGCCGCCAGGTCTTTCTGATCTCCTTCCAGAGCCGCAAGTGCAGAAGAGTCTGTCTGTACTTCTACATGTTTTCCTTTCAGCCCCGAAAAGTCATCAATCCCCGAATCACTTCTGACTACCACAACCTGCTTGTTGTCAATATATGGATCCGACCATGTATAATCATCTTCACGGCCATTCATAGTGAATCCATTCCAGATACAGTCAATTGTTTCCGAATTTAGTTCCGCATCCTTAGAATCCCAGTCTATCGGCTGTTTTACCAGTTTCCAATCATTTCTATCACATACTTCCTGTGCAAGATCAAGATCGAATCCTACATATTCTCCGCTATCATCTTTATAACCATACGGAGGGAAAGAAGCATCAAACCCAACGATCAATGTGTCATCATCATTTTCTACTTTTGATTCTTTTGCCGATTTCTTTCCACTGTCAGATGAACCTGAATCTTTACTTCCACAGCCTGCCAATACCGTTGTAGCTGCCATTGCCGTAACAAGGAGCAGTACTAATCTCTTTTTCATAACATATATCCTCCTGTATTCCTTTTACGTGTGCCAAACAGCCGCTACGCTCTTTTACCAGTTTAGCAGTTGATTACTTTACCACACTAAAATCTTTGGATATATTATCATATTCCACGGTGTTTGTCAATCCTGCGGTACTCCTTTTTCCATTCATTCAGCTTTTCTTCCGGAATATCCGCACCTATCTTTTTCTTTGTTTTTTCCATTTCATCACGCAAAATAGTGTCCAGACTCAGAAGGATTGGATTCCCCGACAGCATTTTTAAGTATTCATCATGCGGAAGAGCTTTATAACAGCTATAAAGATACGCCTTCAATATATCAGGCTGTTCACATATCTTATACGCTTCCTGATAAGCCTTTGCCGCTTCTTTATACAGGAACTGATGACCATATGCAGATCCCATGCTTGCATACACACGACCGTAAAACTTTTTATCTACCGATTCATCCCAGTCTTTGTTAAGGATGGACTGATATACTAAAATCGCTGATTCGTATTCTTTACTGTTTTGAAGCGTATCCGCCTTATATTTTTCTTTTTCTACGTCTCTCTGTGACTGCAGTTGTTCCAGAACACTCTGCATCTTATGAATTTCTGCCGCGGCATAGATATTAGATTCCTTCAGGATCGTAAGTACAAATTCTTCCATCGATCCATTCTCCCGAAGAAGCCTTCTTAATTCCTCTGCCAGCTTCGGCAGTTCCAGTTCATCCCCGACCCACCGGCACAATCGTTCATTGACGATCGTATAATCGATCAGATACAGATTATTACAGATGTAATAACACAATTCTTCTATCGTGTAAATCCGCATATGAACTCTGGATATTTCAAAAGGTCGTTTGGCCCGTTTTTTATGACAAAGAATTAAACTGCCCATTGATACCTCCTAAATGTAATTCCTTTTCTACAAGGAAATCTGATGCCGGATAAAATTCTCCGAAACCAACATCTTTAAAACGCAGCCTGCAGGTACGCTCATCCATAAACATGACTTCAATCTGAAGACGCAAAGAATAATCTGTTCGTTCCGGCAGTTCTTCCAGTGACACTGTCTCAACTTTAAGATCCTCTCCGTCAAGTGTCTCTATATGGATCTCAATATCCGATGTATCTTCCAAAATCACTTCCCACTGTCCGTCTGCCTCATACCAGTGTGTTCCCCATGCAACAATCGGATACCATCCTTCCTGTCCGCCAATTCTCATACGCAGGCAGATCTGTTCTGTCATCTTTGTTCCATCCAGATAAATCGGACCATCATCATACGGATCTGCATAGCGCATGGATGAATAACATGCACCCTTACTGTATAAGTTATTTCCAAGGAAAGCCCTCCGTCCGTTACACAGTACCTTCAGGGAATTCGGATACCAGTTATTCTCAAATCCCTCTCCTGTCAGATAAACAGACGATACCACTTTTTTATCAAATACATTCTGGATGAAAGACTTAAAACTCTCATCCGCATCTTTGGCTTTATCTACATTCAACACAGGATAGATTGCTTCCAGTTCTTTCATGTGCGCATTGGCGACTTCTTCTACTGTCACAAACATATCCCTGCTCTTGGTGCTTACTGTATTCAGGCGGCGCAGCATATATGCACGGATTTCCTGCGCATCACAATAAAACAATGCTGATTCATATTGCCACAATTCTTTCGGCTGATAAAACATATACTGACAGAAACTTTCCTTATAATCCTGTACAAATACACATTCTCCCGGTACACCGATATATTTTCCGATTCCCTTTAACATCTTCGACATATCAACATTCGTATACGGAACGGAAAACGTAATATAATCAATCTGTTCGAATTTCTTCAATGTCATGGAAATGAACTTTGCAAGAAGCCATACGCCATCATGGATTTTCCCGCCTACACGTACTTTTTTTCTTTTTACAGCTTTACGGAACAGATGAGTGACAATATCTCCCTCTCCCGCTTCTCTCAGTCGTTTTGCTTCCTGTCCATATACCCATCGTTCTTTATAATAGCCAAGGATCAGAGGAATCTGATAATTATCAACTGCTGCTTCCATCGTTTCCGGTTCTTCTTTATTTTCATCATAATAACTGATCTGACAATTCTTTTCATTCAGATCATAGCCCAGAACACTTCCTTTTTGCATTATCGTCTCCTCCTTTCATTTTAATATATCTTAAATATCTGATCTGCCATCTGTTCTTCTTCTTCAAACTCAAGCATGGCTTTCGAACGTTCCGCATCCGAATCCATATCTGTCATTGCATTCAGCATCTGATATTTTCCGGCAAATACACGTTCTTTATCTGTTTTCAGCGTCTTCTTGTCTGTTGTGATCATTTCTCCATTTCCGGATTCCTGGAAATAATAATTCACTGATTCGTCATTATAAAGGACAAATTGTTTTACATACAGGTTTTCATAGACCGGCATCATTGCCTCTGCCCGGTATCCCAGTTCTTCCCGGTCTTTTTGTTTCATCTTATAGTACAGTCTTACTTTTCCTCCCGGTTTACAGCGGTATGCTGCCATCACCTTATTATAGAGTTGTACTTCCCGCAGCCATTCCTCTTTATAATTCATGTAATATGGGAAGACTAGTTGTTTTTCGCACATTTCCCGTAGTACCTGATGAAGGACATCTTCCAGTTCACCTGTGTATTCTTTATCTGAATAATATTTCAGAAGTGCAATCTTACATACATCCGGCAGATCTTCTTTCTGATCACATTCATTTGCAATGATTTCAAATACACATTTTTCCAGACTTCGTCCATATACGATATATTCCCTTGTAACGTAAGCAAGATATGCCTGTTTTAAGCGAAAATATACATTGTCCGACAGATAATAATCTTCAAAAATATGCTCTTCCTCATACAATGTCTCCGAAAAGACCATCTGTGTAATGATCCGTTCACTGACCTTATAAGACGGAACCCCATATTGTTTTAATACTTTCCAGAGCCGCTTCATATCTCCGATTGCGCCACAGTAATACTCCGCAAGATACGTAAGTGTCACCTTGTCATACTGTCCTCTCCGGAACATTTCAAAAGCAAGATAACTTAAGAAGTCATCCTCCGTATAATTTTCTTCCCTGATTCTTCTGCTGCAAACCAGGAAGACATCCTTATCCTCAAATGAATCTATCCCCTTTGCCTGGATCTTTTCATAATCCGGTTTTTCTTTCTCCGGCTCCTGATTCCAGAATCCTGTAGATGCTGCATATTTTCTGCACATATCTACAAAACGCGGCTCATAAAACAGTCTTTTCGTCTCATATGGAATGGAATCCGTATAATGTCTGCCCTCTACAGACTCCCATACAATTCTCGATTCCTTATCATACAGATAAATGATAGCTCCATTCTTCGTATCATACGGGATACGCTGACGTACCGAACCATCTTTTTCAATTACCAGCACACATTTCATCCCGCGTACCTTTGTCCTTACTTCATAAGAATAACAGATGTCACGCATCGCCTCCATACGTTCTGCCGTCATCTCGTCTTCTCTGCAAAATCTTTTGTACAATGTACGCAGTGATTCTGTTATGTGGCGCTTTTCCAACTGTTCCCATGTAAATGCCACCATCTGTTCTCTGTAATTCAGATACAGATCTCCTGCCTGTTCCTCATGGATCACAAGACTTGCATACAGATATGCAGCCTTCTTATAATCGAGAGCATTTCCATGCATAAAATATAAAACCAGCGATTTCGGCAACGGTCCGTGCGCACTGTCTTCGTCGATTGTCATCATATAATATTCATAAAGCTGGGCAATCTTAAGATCCGAATCAACTGCCTTCTGATACCATGAAAAATACTTCTTTGCCGTTTTATTTCCTTTGATCAAAAGTGTACAGATCGTATTCAGTATCATCGGCTCTTCATACATCTTATAGATTCTTTCCAGGATTCTGAACAGATTGTCACTGTATTTTTTCTGCTGACTGGCAAAATTTGAAATATAAAGTGCCAGTTCTTTTGTCATCATGCGGTATTTGGTCGCAAAATTCAACACCTGAATCTCAAATGTGCCTAATTTCTTAAGAAGTGTCGGCTTTTCCTGATAGCACAGATATGCTTCCAAATAGAACATTACTGCATGGATTCCATACTCAAACTGCTGTTCCAGAACTTCCAGACGTTTATAAGGATTCTTATATCTGTTGTCAAGATTCAGGATCATATAGAGCAGCCACCAGGAATCCTGATGACGCATATATGTCTTTCCAACCTCATCCAGCACCCGTTCTTCATAGTTCACATCTCCGCGGATCTTTGCAGTCAGATACAGATAATAACAGTTTGTCAGCGGATCTTTTCCGATTGCGAACCGATTATAATTGTAATTCTCAAGAATCCATTTTGCTTCTTCCGTCTTGCCTCCGAGCAGATAGATATTACCAAGCATCAACTGATATACTTCATTCAGAGGATCCAGCTTACGCAGTGCTACCATCTTCTCGACCGCACTATCCACCCAGTGTTCCAGTGTCACTCTTCCTGCCACATATCCTACATATTCTTTGATGATCTGAGCCAGTAAAAGTTCCGGCATCCTGTGATCTTCGTCATACTCCTGATTCTGCAATACCTCAACTTCATAAGTGAGTGTCTCATATGGTGTCACGAACTTCAATGCTCCGTAATTCCGTCCGCCATGAAGTTTCTCTGCTCTTACCACATATTCAATCTCATGTGCATTTCCCACAAAATCTTCTGTGCTGATCTCAGGTCTGGACACCCGGATAAAATCACCGACTGTCTCAATATGGATCGGCATATATCCCCATGTATTTTTCATCAGAGTCAGTGTTCCCTTTGTCGACTCTGTCAGATCTTCGAATAGCATCCCCTCTCCCTGAAGCGTAAGGAAAATGCATTCTTTCTGTTTGATCCCTACCATGAATTCTTCCATGGCCTGTTCTCCGAGAGACCATTTGCGCATATTATCGTACAGATAGAATGTACGCTCATTCTCATATTTTAAAATCTCATAGAATTCTTTGGAACGGAAGAGCCTTCCCGCTTCTGAAAAATCCTTAATTGCAAGTTTACGGAAATCATCGGTACTCTGTACTTTTCCATAGGTTGTCATCACATATGGTTTCTCAATGATTGCCGTAAAAGCCAGTTCAAACTCACCACCGGTACATACAACCGTGAATTTTCCTTCCTCTACATGTCCCGGGCGAAGTCCCCGTCCGTCATACGTAAATTCCACTCTTGCCGGATTTCCCTCAAATCCCTGATCTTTAAAATGGACACGGAAAGAAGACGAGTACACCAGTCCTCGTATCCTTCCCTCATTGTTTGCCCTCATTGTAAAACTTCCTCTGTATACTTCCCCTTCACCTATAATGAGTACCAGATTGGTCTCATCGAATATAACATCAGGTCGTATCAACTGAAAGTCGCCTTTTGAAAATTTTTGGATTTTATTTTTCAAGTCCTACACCTGCTTCTTTCGTTGCTTTTTTCTTAAAACATACTATAATAAATTATAGCATTGTTTGTCAATGAATGGCAATGCCGGAAAGAGAAAATATCAAAATTGTGTCGATAGGATGGAAAATATGAAAAAAAAGCCAGAATTTCACGGAAGCGATCTGGAAAAGATCGCAGATTATTATCACCTTAACAAGGAAAATATCATTTTATTTGGAGCAAATGTAAACCCTCTCGGATTATCCGGACAGGTAAAAAAAGATCTCGCAGAACATCTGGATATCATCAGCAGTTATCCAGACAGAGATTATACAGATCTGAAAAAAGCAATTGCTGCATATACCAATACCTCGCCGGAACATATTGTTGTCGGAAATGGTTCTACAGAGCTTATCTCACTTCTGATCAGCCAGCGCGCACCAAAAAGAGCGCTGCTTCTGGGACCGACCTATTCCGAATATGCAAGAGAGCTGAATCTGGTCGGCGGCACACTGGAATATTATAATCTGAAAGAAGAACAGGATTTCAGATTGGATATTTCCGATCTGACCGATACACTGAAAAGTGATATTGATCTTCTGATCATCTGTAATCCGAACAACCCGACCTCTTCAGCCATCAGTACCGCTGATATGAAAAAGCTGTTAACCGTATGCCGGTCACTTGGTATCTTCGTTATGATCGATGAGACTTATATCGAATTCGCACCGGAAAGCACTTCCCTCTCTGCAGTTTCTCTTGTACCGGAATTCGACAACTTCATGGTCATCCGCGGTGTATCCAAGTTCTTCGCCGCACCTGGACTTCGCTTTGGTTATGGTCTCACCAGTAATCAGGCATTTCTTCAGACGCTTCTTACCCACCAGAATCCGTGGAGCCTGAACAGTATCGGAGCTTATGCCGGAGAACGGATGTTGAAAGATACCGATTATATTAAGAAGACCTGGACTCTCATTGATTCCGAGCGCACCCGAATGTGCACAGAGCTTTCCGGACTGGATACCGTAAAGATTTATCCTGCTTATGCCAACTTTGTCCTTGTAAGGATTTTAAAAGAAGGACTCACTTCTTTCGATGTCTTTGAAAAAGCGATTCACCAGAATCTCATGATCCGGGACTGTTCTTCTTTCGAAAGCCTGAACGGAGAATATGTACGGTTCTGCATTATGAATCCAGAGGATAATGACCGGCTGCTAGATGTATTCCGTTCATTATAATCAATGCAGAGAACCTGCCACCGGCAGCTTCTTCCGAATGCATGGCAATACAAACACCTGTCTGCGGCCCAGTATCATTCCTGAAATGATCCAAGTTACAGCTGTCTCTTATACACATCTCCGAGCCCACGAGACCTCTC
>ENA-UAOZ01001175-UAOZ01001175.1-human-gut-metagenome-genome-assembly--contig:-NODE-1175-length-12214-cov-5.347973_pt1 | contig 12214 bp, 9 predicted proteins | sample MGYA00243474_ERZ654565 | MGnify/ENA primary metagenome ERZ654565 (study PRJEB26926, sample SAMN06164854) | human gut metagenome | biome: ENVO:00009003; feature: ENVO:2100002; material: ENVO:00002003...
TTGGTGCGGCGGCTGGAGCCGGACTTGTGGCCGGCAAGACCGCCAGGGCCGAGTGCGGACAGACGGCGCTTGTGAGTCAGACCGGTCAGGGGGTTCGCCTGGTCCATGAACTGCGAGAGCTGCGAGGAACCGAAGAACTCCTTGATGGAGGCCACGATCGGGCGGATGTTGATGAGCGACTGCGGGGTGATCTCGTCGATGTCCTGGGAGCTCATGCGCTCACGGACGACGCGCTCCATACGGCTCATGCCGATACGGAACTGGTTGGCGACGAGCTCGCCGACGGTACGGATGCGGCGGTTGCCAAAGTGGTCGATGTCGTCGACCTTGAAGCCCTGCTCGCCGGCAGCGAGGGACAGCAGGTAGCGCAGCGTCGCGACGATATCCTCGTCGGTGAGCACCGTGACCTCTTCCTCGGTGGTGAGGTTAAGCTTCTTGTTGACCTTGTAACGACCGACGCGGGCCAGATCGTAGCGCTGCGGGTTAAAGAGCAGGCCCTCGAGCAGGCTGCGGGAAGCGTCCACGGTGGGAGGCTCACCCGGGCGCAGACGACGGTAGATCTCGATGAGGGCGTCCTCGCGAGTGAGGGCGGTGTCGCGCTCCAGGGTACGCTTGATCACATCGGAGTTGCCGAGCAGCTCGATGATGTCGTCGTTGGTGACGGCGATGCCAAGGGCGCGCAGGAACATCGTGGCGCTCTGCTTGCGCTTACGGTCGATGGAGACCATGAGCTGGTCGCGCTTGTCGACCTCAAACTCAAGCCAGGCACCGCGGGACGGGATGATCTGGGCCTTGTAGATCTGCTTGCCCGAATCCATCTCGGAGCTGTAGTACACGCCCGGGGAGCGGACGAGCTGCGAGACGACGATACGCTCGGTACCGTTGATGATGAAGGTGCCCTGATCGGTCATCATGGGGAAGTCGCCCATGAAGACGAGCTGCTCCTTGATCTCGCCGGTCTCCTTGTTGGTGAGACGAACGTCGGTCAGAAGTGGGGCCTGATAGGTCATGTCCTTCTCGCGGCACTCCTCGACGGTGTGCGCGGGGTCGCCGAACTGATGCTCGCCGAAGGTAACCTCGAGAACATGGTTCTGGCTCTGGATGGGGCTGGATTCCTTGAACGCCTCACGAAGGCCCTCGTCCTTAAAACGCTCAAAGGATTCCCTTTGAACAGAGATAAGGTTGGGGAGCTCCATGGCCTCCGGGATTTTCCCGAAGCTGACGCGCTTGCGCTCAGTGGCAGTGTATGCGTAGGTCACCAGGTTTTTCCTCCTTCACGGAAATGCTCGGTGGGTTGGCGAGGCATAGCTTCGCCAGTTATCGCAACCTAATAGTTTATCAGGTACCGACCGTTGGGCAAGAAAAGCCTTGACGCGATTGAGTTTTTGGAGTAGCAAAATTTTTTGACAGAAAACACGCAGGTAGATAGTGGTATACCGAACATCTGTTCATATCATTTCTGTGAACAGAGAGCCAACAATCGCAGCTCTTATAAAAAACGGGCGCGAACCGAGGTCCGCACCCGTAAATGTCGATGCCCGAAGGCTTACTTGCGCATCAAGCCGCCGCGCTCGTCTATGGCGTCCCAGAAGGCGCTTGCAAAGCGAGGATCGCTTGCAGCCATGAGGGCGTTGGTTGCCATCCAGCCAGAGGGAGTGCCGGTGTCGTAGCCCGACAGCGGGTCGATGACGACCGCGTACATGGCCTCGCGATCGAGCGAACGGGCCATTGCGTCGGTGAGCTGGATCTCGCCGCCCTTGCCGGCCTGCTGATCTGCCAGCAGGTCCATGACCAGCGGGCTCAGCAGATAGCGGCCGACGATGTACAGGTTGGACGGAGCAGCCTCGGGAGCGGGCTTCTCGACCAGACCGCCGATGCGCCAGACAGCGCCCGGCTCGGCATCGGCAACGCCCTCGGCGCCCTCGAGCGAACCGACGCGCTCGCCGGCGATAACGCCGTAGCGGCTGACTTCCTCGGGCGAGCAAGCAGCGACGGCGATAACCGAAGCGCCACCGTGCTCCTTGGAAACGGCGAGCATCTTGTCGCAGATGTCGCGGTTAGGCACAACGTAGTCGCCCAGAAGAACCAGGAAGTTCTCCCCTGCCACGGCGTCGGCAGCAGAGCGAATAGCATGGCCGAGGCCCTTGGGCTCGTACTGATAGCGGAAGTCGACCGGCATACCGCCAGCGTGGGCGACGGCATCGGCATAGGCGTTCTTGCCGCGCTCGCGCAGCAGGTTCTCGAGCGAGCGATCGGGCTGGAAGTAGTTCAGTAGCTCGGGCTTACCGGGAGAAGTAACGATGATGGCATCGTCGACTTCCTCGGGGTCGAGCGCCTCCTCGACGACGTACTGAATGACGGGCTTGTCGAGCACCGGCAGCATCTCTTTGGGCGTGCACTTGGTGCCAGGCAGAAAACGCGTGCCAAGACCGGCGGCGGGGATGATTGCCTTCATGTTATTCAAAGATCCTTTCGCAGGCGCAAAAGCGCCCCATGCGTGCGGCACGCAGCCGCAGACCAAATTGCGATACCCAAGCATCTTACCGCTGGAACTATATGTCGCTACAAGGCAGAGACAATTCTTCAGCAGGTCAACGCAAATTATTGCTCGAATGGTGCAATTTTATTGCCCAACGGCAAGGCACCCGATACGACGCAAATCACAGAACATGGCAGTTTGAGCTACCGATGCCGAGGGACCGAAAAACAAAAAAGACGGGGCTCGCAATGCGAACCCCGTCTGCAAAGAAATCTGGCGAGAAAGCCTGATTACTTGAGGGTGACAGCAGCGCCAGCAGCCTCGAGCTTCTCCTTGGCAGCCTCGGCGTCCTCCTTCTTGGCACCCTCGAGAACAGCCTTGGGAGCGCCCTCGACGACCTCCTTGGCCTCCTTCAGGCCAAGGTTGGTGAGCTCACGGACGGCCTTGATGACCTGGATCTTGTTGTCGCCGAAGCCCTCGAGCACGACGTCAAACTCGGTCTTCTCCTCGGCCTCAGCAGCGCCAGCAGCGGGAGCGGCGACAACAGCGGCAGGAGCAGCGGCGGAAACGCCGAAGGTGTCCTCGATAGCCTTAACGAGCTCGGAAGCCTCGAGAAGGGTCATTTCCTTAAGAGCATCGATGATCTCATCGGTGGTAAGCTTAGCCATTTCTAAGTCCTTTCGGTTTCCGTGTCTGTGCACGGAGATCAGTTAAAACACGGCGCGAATGCGCCAGGGGTGCGGCGTTGCCGCCGCGGGTGAAAACAGCGACTAGGCTGCCTTCTGCTCGGAGACCTGCTGGATCGAACGAGCGAGACCAGAGGAAACGCCGTTGACGCAGACAGCGATGTCGCGAGCGAAACCGGAGATGAGACCGGCGATCTGGCCGAGAAGCTGATCCTTGGTGGGCAGCTCGGCGATAGCCTTAACATCATCAGCGGAAACGGCCTTGCCGTCGGAGATACCGCCCTTGATCTCAAGGACGCCCTTGGACTTAGCGGAGAAGTCCTTAAGGGCCTTAGCGGCCTCGACCGGCTCGGACTCGTAGAACACATAAGCGACGGGGCCGGCGAGAATCTCGTCGAGCTCGGGCTGCTCCTGGTTCTTGAGGGCAATCTTGACCAGGTTGTTCTTGTAGACCTTCATCTCGGCGCCGCACTCGCGAAGCTGATGACGCAGCTCCTGAGCCTGCTTAACCGTCAGACCGTTGTAGTTGACGACGAACAGACCGGCGTTCTCGGCGATACGGGACTCGATCTCTGCAACCTTGTCGATTTTGTACTGCTGGGGCATGAATTACACCTCCTCGAATTCTTTCCGGGCACGGTCCGCCACAAGGACGTGACGGGGGCATGTCCAAAAAGAAAGCCCCCGCGCTGCATGAGCGACGGGGGCGAGAAGACATATCTACTCGACCACCTCGGCTGGCGGGATATCCCATTAAGCTCGCGGGCGATGCCCGTTTGCACCGGCTGTCTCTGGCAGCGGATTCGTGCGTGAACCGAAAGTATTATGGCGGGGACCCCGGCGTCGGTCAACGGCAACACTGGCTGCACACAATTCCACCATCTCGGTCGCGCCGCCAAAGGCCAGGCGCAAGCTTTTCGCTCGGTCAGGTCCTGGGCTCGCACGAAGAGCACATTTAGTGCTCTTCGGCTCGTGCGGAATCTACGAAAAGCTTGCGCCTGGCCTTTGGCGGCGCGACCTGTGTTGACTTTGGGGCAGCCAGGGTTGCCGTTGGCTGACGCCCCCACTCATAATGCTTGGGTCGGTGGGCTGATGGTTTTGGGTCCCGTTGGGCTATAAGGTTGAAATGAAGGTGGACAGGCGGCGGAGGCCTTCGTCCAGGTTTTCGTCGGAGACGCAGTAGCTTAGGCGGATGTGGCCTTCGGTTCCGAAACAGTCGCCCGGGACTAGGGCTACGTTTGCCTCTCTGATGGCTTTGATACAGAAGTCTTCGCTGGTTAGGCCGAACTTTTTGATGCTCGGGAAAGTGTAGAAGGCTCCTACGGGCTCTACCACGTCGAGGCCCATGGCGTTTAAGGCTTCGAGTACGCGCTCGCGGCGGGCTCGGTAGACTTTGAGCATGGGGATTGGGTCGACGGTCAGGGCTCGGGCTGCGGCGTCCATTTCGAAGGAGACGGCACTCGATACTAAGTATTGGTGAGCCTTGGCGATCTCGGCGATGACGGGTGCCGCTGCCGCGAGCCAGCCCAGGCGCCAGCCGGTCATGGACCAGGGCTTGGAGAAGCTCTCGATGATGACCGTCTGTTCACGCAGCTCCGGGTGACGCTGGGCAAAGCGCTCGTAGCCATCCACATAAACCAGGCGGTTGTATACGTCGTCGCAGACCACGTAGATGCCCGCCTGCTCTGCCACGCGCGCCACGGCGTCGAGCGAAGCCGCGTTGAGGATGCAACCCGTAGGATTGTTGGGCGTGCAGATGACGATGGCCTTGGTCGCCGGCGTCACGCAAGCACGAAGTGCGTCCTCGTCAATCTGGAATTGCGCAGGCTCCGTATCCAAAAAGACCGCCTTGGCGTGGTTGGCCACGACGATGCTCTCGTACAGGCCAAAGGCCGGCGTGGGGATAATGACCTCGTCGCCGGGGTTGAGCATAGCCATGAATGCTGCCGACAGGGCCTCGGTCGCACCGTCGGTTAGGATGACCTCGTCGGCCGAAAACGTAAGGCCCGCATCCCCCATGTAGGCAGATAACGCCTCACGCAGGGCGGGGCGACCGTTGTTGGGCGGATAGTGCGTGTCACCGCGGTCCAGTGCGGCGGTCACCTCGGCGCTAATCACATCGGGCGTGGGAAAATCGGGCTCGCCAAGCGCAAGCGCGATGCACCCCGGATGCTGGGCGGCGAGTGCGTTGATTCGGCGGATACCGGAGGGCTTAAGCGTGGCAAGCGAGGTATTCATGGGCAGACGCATGGCGTTCCTTTCGTAAGGGTTGCACTAGGATAGCGCGGCGAGGCGCCGTCAGACGGTGTAACCTAAACGGAAACGAGCCGGAAAGGAGGCGGCATGGAAACGACCGCGCGTGGCGACGTACCAAAAACACTGCAAACCATTGCGTATATCAGTATTCCCAATAGCGCCGATCTTGATTTTTTGCTCTGGGACCTGCAGGATGCCATCGCCGCCTATGCCCGGCTTTCCGGCACCGCACTCCCCCGCCCGGTTGACCTGAAGGCAGATGATGCCAACGCCGCCGTCGATGGTATCGTACTGGCCGCTAAAGATGTGGCTGACGATGAGTCATTAACGGCTATCGAGCGGGCGCTCGATCGTTTTGGCGGTACGGGAACGCGTGTCTACGTGATTATCCAGACCACCTGCGAGAGCCCCGAGCCGGCACACGAGGTCGTCAAGCGTCTTCGCAAGGTATGCGAACAGCGGGAACAGCTGTGGTGCGGAGGCGTTGTCATCTGTGCCGGCAGCGGCTTCGCGGCGCTTCGTCATTCTCCGCGCATGGGACTTTTGCGCCGACCGTTTTCGGAGGCCATAGACAAGCTCGTGGGCGCCTTTCGCATGGGGTGTTCCGTTGAGCGCGCACAGCGACTCGGTGGCGCCGCAGCGGGTGGCGTCGACACCGATGGCATGATTTACGCCAAGCCTGAGCTGCCCGCGCCGATCTGGCGAGGCGTTCTGAAACGTCTGGGTGCCCACACTCAAACAAAAATCTAAATTAAATAACAGCCCAGTCAACGGCTTCGTGCCAACGCTCAACAAGACGTTCCAGGCGCCAGGCGGCATTGGCAGGACTTGTCGAGGGCAGGACGATGGCAGGCAACCCCGTCCGATCTTGCAAGTAGCGCTTGTAGAGCCGCCCTGCCGTACCGCCGTTACAGACAACGACCTCGATCGGCGCGGCATCGGTAATGCGCTCGATATGTGCCGGCACAACGTTGCGAATGCTCGCGTCGCTCGAGCCCTTAATGTCGCAGCTCTCGATTGCATCCCACAGGGCCACGCCACCGTTCAACAGCATGGATCGCTTGGCGGCAATCGAGGCGTCGAGCGTCGCGGGCTCACCGCTTGCCAAAGGATCGCCCTCGTTGGGCGGTACAGGCATACCGAGGCACGTGGCCATCACACGCCAAAAGCGATTCTGAGAGTTGCCGTAATAAAAGGCATTGGCGCGCGAAAGCACCGAGGGAAACGACCCGAGCACCAAAACGCGCGAGTGCTCGTCAAACACGGGCTCAAACCCATGCTCAATATGTTGATAGCCCTCGTCAGATACGGCCATGGGCTAGGCTCTCAACAGATAGCGCACCTCGTAGGGTGCAAGCTCAAGGGTACCCGTCAGCTCGACCGTGGGCGCATCGTCGGCAAGCAGGTCGACGAAGGACCCGTTGAGCTCGCCGGCGCCAAAGGTGTAAGGCTCACCCACGGCATTCACCGCCACGAGTACCGTCGCGCCGTCACAGGCGCGCTCGAACAGCAGCTGCTTGTTCTGGATCACCACGTTGCGATAGGCACCGTAGTTGAGAGCACGGGCAGCCGCGTCGTCGGCCGAGCGAAGGTGCGCAAGCTGCGTGATGAACGCCGTCAGCTCGTTGGGCGCAGGCTCATTGAGCGCAGGTCGCAGCGCCCAGTCGCCATCGGGGCCACCCTTTTCGCCGGCAATTCCCCACTCGCTGCCATAGTAGACGCACGGGATGCCCGGCATGCCAAAGAGCATGCCGTAGGCGGGACGCAGACACGACTTGTCGGTGAGGATACTTGCCAGGCGCGGCACATCGTGGTTGTCGACAAACGACAGCAGATGTTTGCCGCGGTAGATGCACCACGGATCGCCGCCAAACTGGCGGTGCAGCGAATGGGCGATCTCGAACATGTTGACCGAGTTAAAGCTGGAGTACAGGCCCTTGTAGCACTCGTAGTTGGTGCAGGAGTCGAGCATCTCGTCGTTGACGATTTGGTTGTAGTCGCCGTGGAGCGTCTCGCCGATCAGCACAAAGTCGGGCTTGAGCTCACGGGTAAAGACGTGCAGGCGGCGCATAAAGTCGCGGTCGAGCATATAGGCAACGTCCAGGCGCAGGCCGTCGACGCCAAAGACCTCGGCCCAGCGGCGCACGGACTCGAGCAGGTAATCGACCACAGCGGGATTTTGCAGGTTGAGCTTCACAAGCTCAAAATGGCCTTCCCAGTCCTCGTACCAAAAGCCATCGCCATAGCAGGAATCGCCGTCAAAGCTAATGTGGAACCAGTCCTTGTACGGCGAGTCCCACTTGCGCCCCTGCACATCGCGGAAGGCCCAAAAACCGCGGCCGACGTGGTTGAAGACGGCATCGAGCACCACGCGGATGCCATGGGCATGCAGCGTGTCGCATACGGCGGCAAAGTCGGCGTCCCCACCCAGGCGACGGTCGATATGGCGCAGGCTGCGTGTATCGTAGCCGTGGCTATCAGATTCGAGCGGTGGGTTGATGAGCACAGCGCCAACGCCGAGTTCCTGCATGTAGTCGGCCCATTGGGCGACCTTCATGATAGGAGCATCGGGGTTGGGCGCGGCGTTGGCAGCCTGGGCGAGCTCATCCTCGGCAACGGGCGCGGCGTTTTCGCGCGGAGCCCCGCAAAAGCCCAGCGGATAGATCTGATAGAACGTCGTCTCGTATGCCCACATAACAGCCTCCCGGTAAGCTCAACACAACGACATCCATTGTATGCCCAGCTTGTATCCTCTCCCCCAAAATAAGTTGCGGTGGAATAGTTCCTGTCTGGGCCTTCAGAAGCCTTAAACAGGAACTATTCCACCGCAACTGATGAGGGGACGTGATTAGGCGACGGGCTTGGCGCGGCGGATGGCCGGAAACAGCACGGTGATGGCGAGGATGACGCCCACGACGGCAATCGCCCCGCCCACAAAGCCGATCCAGGCGATACCGGGACCCGAAACCACGGCTCCGCCGATCGCGGTACCCGTGCCGATACCGAGGTTGAACAGGCCCGAGAAGATCGACATGGCGACGGCTGACGAATCTGCCGGCGTGTGCTTGATGAGCTCGGCCTGAAACGCCACGTTAAAGGCCGTGGCGCAGCAACCCCACAGTGCGCAGACGGCAAGCACTGTCACGAGCGACGATGCGGCCGGCCCCATGAGCAGCAGGGCCACCGGCACGCCGGAGAGCGTGATAGCCAAGAACGGGAAGCGATGCCCATCGAACAGGCGGCCAAACAGCCAGCTTCCGAGCAAACCAGAGCAGCCAAACGCCGTCAGCGTCATGGTGATGGCGCCCGCATCGACGTGCGCGACCTGCGCCAGGAAGGGCTCGATATAGCTGTAGCTTGCGTAATAGCCGGTCGCCATGAAGACCGTGACTGCGTAGAGCGCGATGAGGAGCGGGTTCTTGAGCAGCTCGGGCAGCTGTTTGACGGTAAAGCGCTCACCCGCCGGCATGGCCGGGAACACCGCTGCCTGGTAGACGACCGCGATGGCTGAGAGGCCCCCGACCACGGCAAACGTCATGCGCCAGCCCACGGCCAAGCCAATGGCGCGACCGAGAGGCAGGCCAAAGATCTGCGCGATGGACGAGCCCGTGGCGATCATGCTGATGGCGAGCGCGCCGTGGCGAGTGTCGACCAGGCGCGAGGCCATAATCGAGGCGACTGACCAGAACACGGCATGTGCGCAAGCGACCACCAGGCGCGCGCAGACCAGGATGGGATAGGTCGGCGCCACAGCGGACAGGAACTGACCGAGCGAGAACACGGCCAGCACGCCCAGCAGCATCCGCTTGAACTCGAAGCGCGAGGCAAACACCATGAGCGGCAACGACAGCAGCATGACGCCCCAGGCATAGACCGAGATCATGATGCCCGCCTGGGCCTCGGTGAGCGAGAACGACGCGGCGATATCAGTCAAAAGGCCGATGGGCATAAACTCCGACGTGTTGAACACGAACGCACAGCAGGTGAGCCCGACGAGTGGGAGCCACTGCTTGAGCGTGATGCCGTCTTGCCTTGTCTGAGTCATATATAACGTCTCCAATCGTTTTGAGCGGAGGCGATTATATAGCAACGGCCCCGCATCCGTCAGCAACAGATGCAGGGCCGAAAACAATTCGATACACAGAGGTTGCGCCGTCAATACATAACTAAGCCAACCCCAGCAATATGCCCGCCGAATGCACGACAAACGCCACGATCCAGGCGACCGTCACTTGAAACGCGAACACGGCAACGGCGTAGCGCGCGCCCAGCTCGCTCTTGACGGCGCCGATGGCAGCCACGCAGGGCGGATACAGCAGCGTAAAGACCAGAAACACATAGGCAGTAAACGGCGAAAACATGGTCGACAGTGCCGCGGGCGAGGTCGCGCCCAAAAGCACCGTGAGCGTCGATATGACGCTCTCCTTGGCGATAAGTCCGGTGACGAGCGCCGTGGACGCACGCCAGTCGCCAAACCCAAGCGGCGCCAGCGCCGGCGCGATGATGCTGCCGAGGCCCGCAAGCAGGCTTTGCGACTGATCGGCGACCACATTAAAGCGAATGTCGAACGTCTGAAGGAACCAGATGACCACGGTAGCGGCAAAGATAATGGTAAAGGCCTTGGTAATAAAGTCCTTGGCCTTATCCCATGCCAGCATCACTGTCGTCTTGACGCTCGGCAGGCGGTAGTTGGGAAGCTCCATGATAAACGGCACCGGGTCGCCCTTAAATGCCGTGCGGTTGAGCACCAAAGCCGCGATGCAACCGACCGCAATGCCAATCAGATAGAGCGAGACCATGGCGGGAACCGTCGCCTGCGGGAAAAACGCCCCGCACAGCAGGCCGTAGACCGGCAACTTGGCCGAGCAGCTCATGAACGGCGTGAGCATGACCGTCATCTTGCGGTCGTGCTCGGATGGGAGCGTACGGGTCGACATGATAGCCGGCACGGTGCAGCCAAACCCGACGAGCATGGGTACAAAGCTGCGGCCCGACAGGCCAAAACGACGCAGCACCTTATCCATGACAAAGGCGACGCGCGCCATGTAGCCCGAGTCTTCCAGAATGGAGAGGAACAAGAAGAGCACGACGATAATCGGCAGGAAGGTCAGCACACTGCCCACGCCCGTAAGCACGCCGTCGACAGCCAGCGAGCGCACCACGTCGTTGGTGCCGAACGCCTTGAGGCCCGCATCGGCCGAGGCGATGATAGCAGCGATACCGTCCTCCATGAGTCCCTGCAACGCCGCGCCGATCACGCCAAACGTCAGCCAAAAGACGAGGCCCATGATCACCAGGAACGCCGGAATGGCCGTGTAGCGACCCGTCAGGATGCGGTCGATCTTGACGGAGCGCACGTGCTCGCGGCTTTCGTGCGGTTTGACGACGCAGCGCCCGCACACGTCGCCGATAAAGCTAAAGCGCATATCGGCCAGCGCGGACAGGCGGTCGGTGCCGGCCTCGCCCTCCATCTGGGTAATGATGTGCTCGATAGCGTCGAGCTCGTTGCGATCCAGGTGAAGCGCCTCGGTCACCAGCTCGTCGCCCTCAACCAGCTTGGTCGCCGCAAAGCGCACCGGGATGTGCGCCGTCACGGCATGGTCCTCGATCAGGTTGGCAATGCCGTGGATGCAGCGATGCAGTGCGCCGCCGTCCGATCCATCGGGCGCACAGAAGTCCAGGCGACCGGGGCGCTCGCGGAACCGCGCCACGTGCAAGGCATGATCCACCAGCTCGCCGATACCCTCGTTGCGGGCAGCGCTAATGGGAACAACAGGCACGCCCAACAGGCTCTCGAGCAGATTGACGTCCACGGCGCCGCCGTTGGCCGTCACCTCGTCCATCATGTTGAGCGCGATGACCATGGGGCGGTCGAGCTCCATAAGCTGCAGCGTCAGGTACAGGTTACGTTCGATGTTGGTGGCGTCGATGATGTCGATGATGGCGTCGGGGTTTTCGTCCAAGATGAATTGGCGGCTGACGATCTCTTCGCCCGTGTACGGCGACAGGGAGTAAATGCCGGGCAGATCGGTAACGCTTGCCTCGGGATGGTTACGGATGGTGCCGTCCTTGCGGTCGACCGTCACGCCAGGAAAGTTACCGACGTGCTGGTTGGAGCCCGTAAGCTGGTTGAACAGCGTGGTCTTACCGCAGTTTTGGTTGCCGGCGAGGGCAAAATGCAGCGGTGCGCCCTCGGGCACGGCCGTTTTTGCCGCACGGGGCGAATACATCCCCTCGCCGAGTGCCGGATGCTCCGTCGTTCCGATTGCGGCGTTGGCGCGCGGACCGGTATCGGTGTCGTGCACATCCACGAGCTCAATGCGTGCGGCATCATCCTTGCGCAGCGTCAACTCGTAGCCACGCAGGCGAATCTCGAGCGGGTCGCCCATGGGGGCGTACTTCATCATGGTGACTTCGGTGCCCGGCGTTAGGCCCATGTCCAAAATATGCTGTCGGAGTGCCTGGTCGTCCGATGCCACCGATGCGACAACGGCGTCCTTTCCAATCTCGAGCGTATCGAGCTTCACGTCCGTGTTCCTCCCCCGGCGCCCACAGGGCGTTGCATTTATGTTCACCTTGGCTAACCGTTTGCCACGGCTAACCAATTTAACCATGCATGATAGCGCGAACACACAACGATGTTCAATCAGCAAATTGGCGCAATGGGGACAGGCAGGAGAGTTCAGGGCCATAGTTTCCCGATGAGGCCTCTCGGGGAAACTACATCCCAGAATTCTGGGGGACTGCGGACGATTTCCTGGACCGCTAAATCGCGGCCATCCCCAGCGACGAC
>ENA-UAOZ01001202-UAOZ01001202.1-human-gut-metagenome-genome-assembly--contig:-NODE-1202-length-12032-cov-8.336729_pt1 | contig 12032 bp, 10 predicted proteins | sample MGYA00243474_ERZ654565 | MGnify/ENA primary metagenome ERZ654565 (study PRJEB26926, sample SAMN06164854) | human gut metagenome | biome: ENVO:00009003; feature: ENVO:2100002; material: ENVO:00002003...
CTTCTAGCTTCGTCGGCAGCGTCAGATGTGTATAAGAGACAGTACGGATACTGTCTTTCCGGGTACGGCATCCGGCAGCAGCAATTTGCCTCTCTGACTCGGCCCGGTACTTGCCGGGCGGTTTGACCAGATGGAAGTTGTACTTGCTTCGGCTGGTATCCACATCGGGATTACTGGCGTACTTTTCCTTTGTGCGCTCGTTATGGGCCTCGATATTGCCGATTTCAGGCCCCTTATATTTGGCAAATCGCATAATCGCGTATTGTGCTTTTTCCATACTCAATCCCTCCGTTTCTGCCAGACAATGTCATATCCCAGCACGTCAGCCAACTCCACGGCCTCCCGATACCGCAGCGATTCCCGCTGCAATTTTCCGGAAAGATTGGATACGCTGTCGCTCCACCCATACTCATCGTGCAGCTGATCAACGACTTCCTGCATGGTGTAACCGGCGCGGATGATCTGCGCCTTGATTTCGTTTCGGATACTTGACTTCATAAAATATATTCCTCCATTTTCGCAAGTGAAGCCCTTTGTCACTTGATAGATAAAACATGATTTTCGGTTGCGTCATAAAAAGAACCGGCTACGCTGGGGAGCGCACCGGCTTTGGTCAATGGTGAAATTTGTGCAAATGCTGTTTTGCGATAGAAATGATTCCCTGCGTATCGTTGGTCAACGGCGGAATATTCGACTTCACAGAAATGCGGGACTTTTCACTGTTCGGGCTGTATTGTCACAAAATGCTGCAATCTGTACGTCGTTCCGTGAGCCGCCATCCGGCGAACTGTATACGGATAAAAGAGAAACATTTCGCTGTTTTGAGATTGCTCTAAAATATGCCTGCAAAATCACCGCTTTTACTGACCGCTTCAGGTGTGGTCAAAATGACCACACCTACTTCACAGCACAAAAGCGCGAAGAATTTCACGGTTCTGGTGGTGGACAAAATATCCATAACCACTTTTACACATCAAAATAGGTGTACCCAAAATGGGCACGACCACTTTATCCAAATGAAGCGCCTCTACAATATATGAGGTAACAGGGTCAATCGCTGCGTACATACGTACCGGCGACCAGATCGGAAATCAATCCCGCCAGTCTTCCGGTACGTACGTACACTGTGAAGCGTCCGTAAACTCGTTTATATGCGGCCTTGCCACTGCCTCGATCCCCATAAAGCCCCATACCCGGCGTCCTGCCGAATTGGTAATCGTGTTGCAGTGTTCCAGATTGTACTTACCGCAGGCTGCCACCAGCGCATCGCTGAAGCTGCGGCGTTTGAGTGCAGTCAGGCTATTTTCCTCGCACCACATCCGGTAAATGTCGTAGCAATCCTTTGAACTGATGGACGCATCCGCTTTCAGCCGGATATAGCCCTCGGATTCCAGAAAATCAAACACGTTATTGTTGTCCCGCTTGACGGCCTCCCGGTTCTCTTTGGTGCGCTGGCTCTCGGTGAACTTGAAGTTGTTCGCTACCAACCGCTGCAATCCCGCAAAAGCCCACAGCAGAATGCCCTCCACCTCGGCCTTCATCTTCTCTGCCAGGTCGGGATCATCCACACGGTCGGCAGGTTTCTCTTTGGCGGTCAGCACCAACTGCCGCCGATAAAAGCCATCACTGCGGTCAAAGAGAGCCTGCAAGTCGCCATTGCTGAATGCCAGCAGCCGGGCGCACATCCATCCCTGATAGCTCTGCTTGCCTTTACGCTCCAAATCCATTTTACCCTGTGCGGTGACGATGGATTTGACATAGTTGGTCTGCCGCAGGGCCTCCATCCGCATATCATCATCGACACACAGCAGAATGTGTTCCAGATCAGCGCGGGCAAAACGGTTCTCGGAAATTTTGCCGATGCTGCCGTCCTTCATGTTGCTGCCGAACAGGGCGGACAGCACCGCGCCGATCTGGCTCTTACCCTCGCCGCCATTGCCCTTAATGACCATCATGCGCTGTCCCTTGTTGCTGGGGATCAGGCAGTAGCCGATATATTCCTGCAAAGTGGGAATGTCCTCCGGGTAAAGAAGCCCATCCAGAAAAGCCAGCCAGCGGGTCGGCGTGGGCGCATCGGGATTATAGGCCACCGGCAGGCGGCAACGCACGATGTCCGGTTTTCCCTCCGTAAAGGAGCCATCCAGAAACAACGTGCCGTTTGCCAGATGAATGCGGTCAGCCTCCGGCGGGAAATCCTCTACCAGCGCCGCCAGCTTCATCAGCTCCACGATATTGCTGATTTTGCGGGGGATATTGCTGACCGCACAGCATTTCAGTTCCTCAAAAATTTCTCCACGCAGTGGCAGCTCATCGGTCACGCGGCCATCAGGCGTGAAAAAAGCCCCGTTTGTGTAGATGATTTTGTGTCTGCCGAGAAAATCATCACAAAACAGGGCTTCATTGATACTCTTGCCGTCAAACCAGATGGGCTGGTTGGCCTCACGCGATTGCTCGTTCTTCGCCACGGTGCTGTACCTCCTTTTCCAGACGTCTGAGCCGCTGCTCCAGCGCGGTGATAGTGCCGTCCTTCAGCAGCATATCCACCGCTTTCACACGCTGCTTCAGTTCCGCAAACATGAGAACGTCCAACAAATCATTTACATACTCGATCATATGACAGGCTTCCACAAAGCGGTCATCCAGTTCATCCTCCGGCGATTGCGGGGCATATTCGACCTTCCAGCGTTCCAGCAGATGCAGATAATCGCAGAGCACCCGCTGGCAGTGTATCTCATCGTTGCGGAAAGCCCGCGCCAGCGGATAGGGCTTTTTCAAAGCCATCGCTGCCGGGGGCTTGTCCGGGTCGATGCCAAAGTCATAGGCCAGCTTCTTTGCGGCCTCGTAGCTGCTCAGGCCGAACAGCCGCGCCACAAAATCGATCACATCCCCGGTAGCCCCGCAGCCAAAGCAATAGAAATAATCCCTGTTCAGCTTCATGCTGGGATGCCGGTCATCGTGGAAGGGGCAGCAGATCATATCGCCCCGGTTGACCTTACAGCCGTAGTATTCGGCGGCCTGCTTCACGGTGACAGCGGATTTTACAGTTTCAAATAAATTCATAGGCTTTGTCCTCCATTATTTATTGACGGTATCTGCCCGTCTGCCTGAATATACGGGGAAAAAGCCTATAAACCGAAAAATCCGCTAAAAGTGCAAGAAATGAAAAAACGCCGCCCTGAAATCTTGCAAAAATGCAAGACCTCAGAGCGGCGAAGCCAGCGGAAAGCATTTGCCCGCGCTGGTTTTATCAGGTATAATGGATAAAGAGAGTTTTCAGAAGAGAGGTGCGTCACATGGAGGGAGCCTATCTGCCCGGCAATATCCGGCAGCGGATGCAGGAGCTTATGAAGGAACATAAAATTACCCAGGCACAGCTGGCGACCCGCATCGGCAGCACCGAGAGCGCCATCAGCCGGTTTGTCAGCGGTAAGACTGATAAGATCAGCACAGAACATTTGCTCCGCATTGCGAAAGTGTTTGAAGTCTCCACAGATTTCCTGCTGGGGGAAGTCAACACGCCCGACCGGACAAATTTTGATATTGAAGAACTGGGCCTGTCGGTGCAGGCGGCGCGGAATCTGTACACCGGAAAAGCCAATGCAGAGATCGTCAACCGCCTTTTGGAAAGCCCTCGCTTTGCAGAAGTCACCTATATGATTGAGCAATATTTTGACGATACGCTGGCCGCCGGTTTCGCCGGACAGAACCAGATGCTTACTACTCTCAGCGCCATGCTGCGCCGAAACAATAAAACAGACGCTGCGGTGCAGGCGGCCAGAACTGTCAACCGGCAGAAAGTTCCCGTATATCAGGCAGACCTGACGATGATACAGAACACATTTATGGCGGCGCTGCGGGAAGTGAAGAAAGAGATCGGCAACGATTTCACAGCAGCGCAGTCCTTGACCAAGGGCATCACTCAGCAGATGTTTACCGAACTCACCAAAGGGGCGGATGTTCATACTCCGACCATCACGCCCGAAATGATTTCCGCCGCCGTCACCCAGAGCGCAGCGGGGATGGACGGTGTGCAAAAGGAAGCATTAGACAAGTTCGGTCAGGCGCTGACGGAATTTCTCCAATCCACCTTAGACCACGCGCAGGAGAAGCAAAATGCCGACCCGGAGCAATGAGCAGCTGTGCAGACTGGCACAGAAAGGGGATACGGCTGCCCGTGACATTCTGCTGGAAAAGAATCTGGGATTCATCCGAAAAATTGCGCTGGAGCAATACCGAAACATGGGGCTGGATGAAAATGATATTGGAATTGATTTGGATGATTTGATGCAGGAGGGAAGTATCGGCCTGCTGAACGCGATCCCTTTGTTTGATGCCGGACGGGGCATGAAATTTCTGACCTATGCAGCACCGGCGCTCCGCAACGCCATGACGGACTGCATCCGCGCCGCCCTCGGTTTATTTGAGCAACGGATGGTGGATAAGAAAGACGGCCCCGGCTTCCAGAGAGTATATCTGGATGACGTTCTCTCAGAGGATGAACGGATGCTGCGGATCGAAGCCATAGCCGACCCTCACACCCAAACGCCGGAGCAAATCTATATCCAAAAAGAGCAGCTGATAGAATTGTATGCGGCGCTGGACAAGCTGACAGCCAGAGAGCAGACCTATCTGCTGTACCGCTATGGCTTTACCGATGGAATCGAGCACCCGCTGATCGGCGCGGCGCTCCATTTCCATCTCAGCGAGAGCTGGACAAAGAAGGTGGAGGGCGAGGCGATGGACAGCCTGCGCGGAAAGCTGCCGTGGTGGTTCTGATACGATGGGAAGCAGCGGCTGACGGGGGCTTTGATATACCTTTGTTCCGCAAATGACACGGCTGACAGACAGTGCTTGCCCGCACCGCCTGCCAGCCTTTTTCTGTCGCTTATGCTGCCCCGCAAGGGGCAACCTTTCCTGCCAGAACGCCGCAACTGTGGCCACACTTTTCAGGGTGTGCTACAATTCCGGCTGCCATCTGCTCCACAAAGGTATAACACACTAGACTTTCCTACGGAAAATCGTGTGCCACGAAACCGCCGGTTTCTTTGGATTCTTCCGGTCAAAGGGGAACACTATCCCCTCTGAACACCCCAGACAAAGGAGAACGCTGTTCCCTTTTGGAATCCCCTTGCCAATAGGGATGCTACCGCCCTATTGAATGATTTAGATAAAAAACAAAATAAAGCATAGTTCGCCAGCACACCGCTATTCTGTCATTACCTTACACAGACATCTTGTAACTTTTTCGTTAAGCCTATTGACTCTGATACTTCGGAAGAGATATAATATAGTTGCTACTTAGCGAGCCTAAATAGCAAAGCTAAAGAGAGGCGACGATATGAATAACAAATATGTCCAGCAATTCAAAAAAGGCTCTCTGGAAATGATACTTTTATGCCTAATCGGACGCAAGGAGACTTATGGATATGAAATTATAACTGAATTGAACAATAGTGCGTCTGTTTTGGGATATGCGAAAGAGGGAACCATTTACCCCATTTTGTATCGTTTGCAGGAAGCAGAACTAATCAAATGCCGATTGGCTCCGGCTGCGGCAAATGGCGGCTCAAAAAAGTATTATTCTTTAACGGATAAAGGCAGGAATGTACTTGATGAACTAATCTTATTTTGGTCAAGCTATGAAAACTGCGTAAACGGCTTTATAGAAAGTTATCAACAAGCGAGGGTATCCAAATGAAAGAACAATATATCAAACAGGTTGAAAAGGAACTATCTTTACCACGCAAAATGAAAAAAGAGGTTGTACGTGACTTGAATGAAGTTTTTGCGTCTGCTATGGAGCATGGAGAAACAGAGCAGCAGATTATCCAGCGTTTGGGGACGCCAAAAGAATTTGCAGACAGCACCGCAGAACAGTTTGGCATTGATAACACCAAATCGAAAAAAAGGAACGGTATCATTTCTACTCTTGCTGCGCTTGTTATCGCGGCTGCTGCCTTTTCGGTATATGCTGTTACACAATCAGGAAAAGTACCAGAAGGAGCAATCGGACAAGCCGACGCGACAACAAATATACAGATTGAGGGCGCGTTTGCCTTTGATATTTCGCAAATCCTTTTGGCTATTGGGTTTGCAGCAACAGCTATTGCTCTTTTGTTAATTATCCGAACCATACACAAAAACAGGAGGTAACCAATGAAGAAATATATTTCTGTATTCACAATCATGATTATGATTTTTTTGGCTGCGTGTTCTAATCAAAATACCTCATCTACACCGACAAGCAATGAGAACAATACGCAATCTAATAGTGTTACAAAATTGGACGAGGGTGTTTGGCCTGAGAATGAGTACACAGAGGGGCTTCCTGTTGCGCCTGGTACGGTTGCATGGGCTACACTTGATACAGAACATGAGAATTGTAATATCAACCTTACCGGTATTAGCGAAAACGACTATAACGAGTATATGGAGCTTTTGAACCAAGAAGGCTTTTCCGTAATTGAAAATGTGTCAGAGGAAATCGAGGGAGAAAACTATGTTTCTATCGGGACACTTTTATCAAACGACGAAAAGTGGTTAAGTATCAGCTACATACCCAATAGTCTAACTATCTACATTTCCTTTGACAATAACTGAAAGAGATCACGGAATAGCAAAGCCAGCCGAGCCAGTCAACGGTCAAGATGAACGGCGCAAGCGCCGCCGTTGACAGCCCCGCCCGCCTTTGCAGATAGGCAATCAAGGGGCGACAGCAAGGAGTGCTGCCGCCCACAGTATTATCAGAGAGGGAGAATTCTATGAGAAATCGGATTGTAAAAGTGACAGAAGTTGTAGTCAGAAGCGCTTTTTACATCATCTCAAACTATGTATTTGTTAGCATGGGACTATCATTTCATACTCAATGGATTTCAATTCTATTTTTGCTTTCAATGGTATGGTCTACTATTGATTACGGAAAGTCCATAAATGAAATAATCGAAAAAAAGGTAATTGCTGAAATACTATGTATATGTTGCATTGCACTGAGTATAGCGATGGCATATTTTGTGGGATATATTCAAGGAGCATTCGTTTCCCTCTGAAAATACAGGGCCACAACTTTCCGCTTAATATATCAGTATGGAACAAGTTATCAAAAAGTCATGAATGCTCGTAGCTCACCGGCCCGGCCAGCAAAAGCAGTAAATCTGAAATTGATTTACTGCTTTTTTGCTCAATAGACTCTTAAATCATCTGAAAATATTTCAACGCATCCCTGATCGCCGCTTCCTTCTCCGGCGGACATTTTGGCACTTTGGCATCTTCCTTCTTTGACAGGTTATAATTTTGCCCCACATCCAGCCCGCACTTGCGCTTTATCTGTGAGATGTACAGGGAAGATACCTTCAAACCGGTATGCTCCAACACATACGCCTTGATCTGCTCATAAGTCGCGCCCTTCTGGAAGCCGGACATATCCATATCTTCCAGCGAGAACTCCACCCGCACCTTCTTTGAGTCGATTTCTCCCTTGGAAAGCAAAACAACCGTCTCAACATGCCCCGTATTCGGAAACATATCCACACAGCACCCCTTTTTAACCTCATACCCACTCTCCTGCAACATAACCAGATCCCTTGCAAGACTTGTAGGCTTGCAAGAAATATACACCATTGACTCCACGCCATAGTCAATTATTTTCTTAAGTGCCTTAGGATTGATACCATCTCTTGGTGGGTCGAGGACGATAAAGTCTGGCTTGTCCTTTATGTTATCGAGGGCATTAAGCACATCATCTGCGATGAACTCGCAGTTATCAAGTCCATTTATGCCCGCATTAATCTTGGCAGCTTCTACGGCTTCCGGTATTATCTCAACGCCAATGACTTTCTTTGCAACTGGGGCTAACATCTGCGCTATTGTTCCTGTTCCGCTGTACAGGTCGAAGATTACCTTGTCTTTGGTTGTTCCTACATAATCTCTTGCCTTTGAGTACAGGACTTCTGCGCCAAGTGAGTTAGTCTGGAAGAATGAAAATGTTGTAATCTTGAATTTAAGTCCAAGAAGCTCTTCTTCAATATAATCCCTTCCGAATACTATATCTGTCTTTTCATTGATTACTACATCGGCAACACTGTCATTGTAAGTGTGTAAGAAGCCTGTTATCTCTCCATCAAGTGACAATGCTTTTAATCTGTCTGCAAGCTCGTCCATAGGGATATCATTTACTGTAGTTGTCACAATGTCCACAAGGATTTGTCCTGTCTTTACGGCTTTTCTTACAAGCAAATGTCTAAGATACCCCTCGTGCTTCATTTTGTGGTAATAAGTGAGATTTTTCTCAAGTGCATAATCATATACACACTTGAGTATTTTTCTGTAATCATTATCCACAATCTTACAACCTGTTACTGTTACTATGTCATACATACTGTTTCTCTTATGTAAACCGAGAGCTATCGGACCATCTTTTACCTCATCGCCAAATGAAAATTCCATTTTGTTACGGTATTCACTTGATACAGGGCTTCCAATTATTCCCTCCCACTCATATTCTGTATTAATAACAGGAGCAAGAAGCTTCTTCACTGCATTTTCTTTCATCTTTAACTGTTCTTCGTACTTCACAGTCTGGTATACGCAGCCACCGCATTTGCCAAAATGCTCACATCTTTCGTTAGTTTCTGTATCTGCCTGACAGACAACTTCAAGAAGCCTTCCTTCACATTTGCCGTGCTTCTTCTTATTTACCATAAATTTAACTGTCTGTCCCGGTATTGAATTCTTTACCACAACCTTTTCCTCTATAGTCTGTCCGTCTTCCTCTGTCTTAACTATTACATTTCCCTTATTAGGAAAATCCACGCTTTCTACATAACCTGTATATATGCCGCCTTTTTTCATCTTTTATCTCCAATCCTTCTATATAATCAATCAGGAAACTAACCCTGTCCTTATTCTTTATCAATTTTTTATACGAACCAACCACCAGCTAACCAGCCTTCCTCCCACATCACCGAACATCTAAAAAACCACTGGCTGTAAGCCAGCCAGTGGTCTTTGTCTTAATCATTCTTTAATTGGCAGAATAATTAGTTCTCGAATTCATCATCATCTTCAAAGTCTTCATCAAAGTCGTCATCATCAAAATCATCATCAAAATCATCAAGATAATCTGGTGTGAAGTATCTATAGATTGCATATACGATAGCTGCTAATGCTGCAACCGCTCCAATAACTGCTAATACTATGATAATTACATTACTTTTCTTCTTGCTCTCTTCTACATCTTTCTTGTGAAGAAGTTCATTGAGCTTGCTTGCCGCAATAAGCTCTTCAATCTTATCCTTATTCATAACAACCGCTCCTTTCAAAACACTTTTAAAGTAAATATATTGTATCACAACATATTTTATTTGTCACCATATTTAGGCTTTTTTAAGCTTTGCAAAGCCTGCAAGCATTTTCTTTAAACCATACTCATCAAATGTTACAGTTACCATATAATCTCTTGTGCCATTATCAATTGAAATTACTTTTCCTTTTCCAAACTTGGCATGGACCACAGTATCGCCAACACAATATCCCAGTCCAGATGTTCCTCCAGCACTGCCAACAGAGGCAGTCAAACCCGCTGTGCCATATGAAGCACCTGCATAACTTCCGCCTGATACAGATTTTCCACCTGCTGTCAATCTACTGCCAGTTCCACTGTCTCCAACTCCAGCAGCCTTCGATGACTTCTTTAAATCAAATATATCCATAGGGAATTCTTTACCAAAACCAACCTTAGTATTCGCCTTTCTCACTGAAGACCTGTATCCTGTTGAGGTTGAGCCGCCGATTGATACACGTTTTGGTTCTTTATAATTCACATTGCCTGAGCCGTATCTGTTAAGAGCGGCTTTGGCATTGGCTCTGATATTATACGAACGTGTTTCCTCTGAGTCATCTTTTCCTCCATATGCAATCTTACCTTTATTATATCCTGAACTATTATTTTCTATGTGCATATATTCTTCGGGAATTTCTTTAATAAAGCGTGATACTTTATTCATCTGTGTTTCACCGCGTACCATACGCATCTTCGCACTGCTTAAATTAAGTATCTTCTCTGCTCTTGTTATTCCTACATAGCAAAGTCGTCTTTCTTCCTCTATCTCTGCAGGGTCATCTGACACTATTGTCATATAACTTGGAAAAAGGCCATCTTCCATTCCTGTCATATACACAATAGGGAATTCAAGACCTTTGGCACTATGTAATGTCATAAGCATTACCTGCTTATCTGACTCATTAAGATTATCAATATCTGCTATGAGTGCAACTTCTTCAAGGAAACCGCTTAATGTAGGAGTTTCTTCCTTCTGTCGGCAACTCTCCTCATAGCTTACTATTTTGTTAATCAATTCATCTATATTTTCCTGTCTTGCTTCTATTTCTTCTGCTGTTTCGCTCTCTGCAAGACATTCTATATATCTTGTATCACTTACAACAGTTTCGGCAAGTTCTTTTATGCTCATAAATTCCTGCTTTGCCTTAAGTGAACCTATAAGTGTAACAAATGGCTCTAACTTTCCAACACCTCGTTTTATCGTATCGATATGCTCAGCATCGCACAGAGCCTGCCAGAATGTTATGTCATTCTGGTCTGCATATTCCTGAACTCGTTCAATGGTTGTCGCACCAATTCCACGCTTTGGAACATTGATAATACGCTTTACTGCCTGTCCGTCCATACCATTATCTATAGTCTTTAAATATGCAAGTATATCTTTTATTTCCTTACGCTGATAAAAGCTTATTCCGCCATATATACGGTATGGTATATTCTTTAACATAAGCTTTTCTTCCAACGCTCTAGACTGTGCATTAGTCCTGTATAATATGGCAATATCGTTGTAATTCCAGCCGTCCCTTACCATAGAACTTATGCTGTCAACAACACCCTGTGCCTCATCATATCCATTTTCATAAAGTGTATAATTAACCTTTTCACCCTCGCCATTCTCTGTCCACAGACTCTTTGCTTTTCTTCCTATATTATTGCTTATTACCGCATTGGCTGCATTAAGAATTGTCTGTGTTGAACGGTAATTCTGCTCAAGCTTTATTACTTTAGTTCCTGCAAATGTATTCTCAAAATTCAATATATTGGTAATATTGGCACCCCTGAACTTGTATATTGACTGATCATCATCCCCAACCACGCAGAGATTGCCATATTTGGCAGCAAGCATTGATATAAGCTTAAACTGCGATGTATTAGTATCCTGATACTCATCAACCATAATATACTTAAATCGTTCCTGATAATAATTAAGTACTTCAGCATCATTTTCCAATAATTCTACAGTCTTGTATATTAAATCATCAAAATCAAGTGCATTATTAAGCTTTAATGTCTTCTGATACTCCCTATATACATTGGCAATTCTCTTGCCGTTGTAGTCGCCGCCAGCCTCAAGCTCCATCTGGTCCGGGCTCATAAGCTCATCTTTAGCGTGCGATATCGCATTCATAATGGTCTTTTCCTTGAGCATCTTAGTATCTATATTGAACTTCTTGCATATATCCTTTATAACGCTCTTGACGTCATCTGTATCATATATTGTAAATGTATTGGAATAACCGATTCTATCTATATAACGTCTGAGAATCCGCACACAGGTCGAGTGGAATGTGCTTACCCACACTTCGCCAGCCTGCTGTCCTACTGTGGCATCAACTCTCTCTCTCATCTCTCTTGCCGCTTTATTAGTAAATGTAATAGCAAGTATATTATATGGTGCTACACCACAATCATCTATAAGATAGGCTATCCTGTTAGTAAGAACTCTTGTCTTTCCAGAACCTGCTCCCGCTATAATAAGAAGCGGACCCTCTGTCCTTTTAACCGCTCTTTTCTGGCAGTCATTTAAACCATCTAAATTCATATACGCTCCAATCCAATGTGTGATTATACTCACACTATCTCCACTTTAACTTACATATGCACTTAACTAAAATCAACAGTACATCTAAACTTAACCTTCACATACTGTGCATACACCTGTCTCTTATACACATCTGACGCTGCCGACGAAGCT
>ENA-UAOZ01001216-UAOZ01001216.1-human-gut-metagenome-genome-assembly--contig:-NODE-1216-length-11976-cov-6.706820_pt1 | contig 11976 bp, 9 predicted proteins | sample MGYA00243474_ERZ654565 | MGnify/ENA primary metagenome ERZ654565 (study PRJEB26926, sample SAMN06164854) | human gut metagenome | biome: ENVO:00009003; feature: ENVO:2100002; material: ENVO:00002003...
ATATTTAAGTGTGTATTTTTAAAAGAGTTAAGAATATTACCAATATTTCAGCAGTATCATCTTTTTGCGGACAAGGCTTATTGTAACGGCTGCATGTGCTACACCCGGTACAGTAATTTATTATTTTATCACGTAGAAATATCTTTTCCACTTCATTGCCTGACTCCATTGCTCCACGCATAAATTCGTCACACAATGTATCAGAATTTCCGCCACGACGCGGACTGGAAGATAATATCAGCACTTTCTTTGCCATAATTCGTATTTTAAGAGTTATTTTTGTTTCTTTTCCAACGGCAAAGATAAACTATCCGCCAATAATTTCTGTAGATAATTTACAGATAAAATAACCTCGATTACGGATTCTTCTTTCCTCTTATCTAAAATTCGTAAATCCCTCTTGCAAATAGGGAAATTCCCTATATAAATAGTAATATTCTCTTTATAGTATCATTTTCCCCACCTATTTTTGCAGTATAAGAAAAAAACAGTAAACTAAAATCAAATGGATTATGAAAACAAAGATAAGAGAATGCTTCGGTCTATTGGTATTTGTCCTAACCATGCTTAGTTTGACTTCATGCGAAGTAGAAATAGATAGCTGGTATGATAATGATGATTATAGTGAGGTATATTATAGAAAGACACATGAACTGTGCAGCCGTACATGGCAGGAAAGTTGGGAGCAAGATGGAAAATATTACACCCAGCGATTGGACTTTTATGAAAATCGGACCGGAAAAGACTATATACGAGTGGAGTATCGAGATGGCTGCGTAACTGAAGACATATATTACTTTGATTGGAATTGGGATAACAATACACAAACATGTATCCGTATGAAATACGGACCGGATGACGTCTCTTATTTTGAACGCATCTGGATGAGCGACAATACACTAAGTGGTTTGCTTGACGGTACAGAAGTTTATTTTAAAGGAAGGTATTAGGAAAAAAGAACGAGGTGGCTGTCAAAAGGCAGTCGCCTCGTTTCCATATCAGTACTTTCTTTGATAATGTAGATAAAGTTATTCGTTCTTCAGACTGAGAATGGGGTTTTCGTTGGCTATCCGCCATGACTTGATAATCACACAGCCCACGATGAACGCCAATACAACGATGAATACACCTGTATAAAACAGCCAATCGGTAGTCATTACATCCCGAAACTGCGACTTCCATACCATTCCTGTATAGTGCGAAAGAACAACGCCTATCAATATGGCCGGTACAGCGATACGGATGACATCTGTTGACAACATCAGCAAAATGCCTTTCACTTCCGCCCCATTAATCTTGCGGATGGCAATTTCCTTACTCCGACGCCGTATCTCATCATTAATATAACCTACCAATCCCATCAGTGTGATGGCTAAGATAGCAATGGTTGCCAAAATGATAGAATCCCGAAAAACGCGTTCTGAATGGAAAGAACGTTCCATCTGTTTGGCATAAGAGGTAAACTGTACATTATCTTGCGGATAAAGTTTCTTCATTTCTTCGTTCAAGCGTTTGAGGTTATCATCAAACGGTTCTTTCAGCCTCACATGCATTACATTGCCACGTCCGCTGCTCCAACGAATCTCGACCGGCTCCATTTGCGCCGCATCAATAAATCTGAACCCATCCAATATACCTGTCACCGTACCATGTTCGGGTACATACTCACCTACTCCGTTATTGTCCCACTTCATGGCACGCACAAATTCTTCGTTGACCAGTATTTCCCCTTCGGCTGTCGGTGCTTTTCCCGTTTTCAACCTCATCCCTATAAAATTAAAGAACTCCCTGTCAAAGAAAGTCAGGCGCGGAGAAAAAATCATATTGCCACTATTGTCATTCACCGGATAAGGAGACGGAAATCCCAACATTCCGGCTTCTGCCGTAGCAGCCCCTTCCACGTATGGCAGGTTATGAAGCAAACTGAGTGTGTTGTCCACATGCTCATACGAATCATAAACAGACGCCAACCGTTCCATATTGTAGCCTAAATCTTTTGACATCGTATAATGGTATTGAGAAAAGACTACACACGTCATCCCGACTAAGAATGCCGTACCTGCAAATTGCACAAAAAGCAACGGATACTTCCAGCGTTTCTTGTTTTCAGTGTATTGGCGGAAAACCTGGGTAATAGGAATTGAAGAAAAGAACCGTCCCGGCATGATACCTCCTATGAAGAACAGAAACAGCACCACCAAAGCAGGAGCCCAAATGTTTTGCAAGCTAAACAGTTCTCCGACAGGTGTCTGAATCAGTTCTTCTATTTTTTCATTGAAATTGAGAATGATAAAAGCAATCAAAGCTAAAGATATACATACGATTATGGCTGTTTCCCACAAAAACATTCCGAATATGCCTCCTGTACCTGCCCCATTGCATTTGTGTACGCCAATGGCTTTGGCACGGTAAGCCAGCGAAGAGAGAGAAATAAGCACGTAATTCAATGTCGCGGTGAACAGTAATGCTATTGCAAGTATACCCATAATATAAAGCATTTTCACTGTATTCCAATTGTCGAGATGCAGTCTGCGCAATGGAGAAACCATTACCTCAATACCTTTTACTCCAAACTTTCCATAGTGATCCATGGGCATATATTGGCTCATGATGATAGACGTTATACCTTTATTGATAATTTCCGCATCTGCTTTTGAATGCTTCAGGCGGACAAAAGCCTGATAATTGCCACCGGTGTTCCATCCCAATCCGCCTTTGTAATATTTCGTGCGATTGGCAATAGAGATAACGGCTTTCGGGCGATATAATGTGGTATTCAGAGGGATATCGGCATAAATACCTTTGACTATAAAAGGCTGATAATCTCCACCAATATTGTATAACAATGTTTTTCCTACCGCACCATCACTTCCGAAAACCTCTTTGGCAAAGGATTCGGACAAGAATATCATATCCGGGTTAGCTAAATCAAGCGCATTGCCTTTGTATAAAGGAAGCCCCATTGTTTGAAAAAAAGCAGAATCGACCATAAGAACCGTTTCCCTATAAGCTTTATTTCCATGAGACATCTTCCCATAAGCCTCTGTTACTGTCGTAAAACTTTCCACTTGAGCGGAAAAGTGCCGGGCAATCGCAGCAGCAGTAGGATAAATGTTATTGCCATGAAGCGGCTTTCCACCATCCCACCCTGTTTTTACCACATACAGCTGTTCGTTGTCCCGGTAAAAATTATCATAGCTCAATTCGTATGCTACTTTAGCAATCAAAATAACGGAGACAAGCAAACCTAAAGTAATGGATACCACTTTGACTATATTTGAACCTTTTCCACGAATGACATTTTGGATAGCATATTTCAATTGTTTCATTGCATTATGGTGTTTTATTTATGACTACTCAATACTAATTACTAATTTATTCTGATTTGATACTCTTTACCGGATTTTCATTAGCAATGCGCCACGCTCTGATTACCACACAGGTCACGACAAGCAACATTACGAACAAAGCAACTCCAATAAAATATAAAACATTATATAGATTCCAGGCATTATCGGGATAAATGCAAGTGGCACTTTCGATTTGTTCGGGCAGATTTTCAGCCTAAAGCCAGACGTTCTGCATCGGGATAACACTTCTCATAGCTTAATTCAAAAGCGATTTGCGAGAATAACAATATGCCGATAGTCAGTCCGAGTGAAAGAGAGATGAGCTTCGTCACATTACTTCCACGCCCGTGAAGAATCGTCTGGATTGCATAATATAATTGTTTCATCTGTGTTGTCTTGGGCTGTTACTCTTTGACGTTTGCTACAATGCTACCATCAAACAAATGGATAATTCGATGCGCAAAACTTGCATCGTGTTGTGAGTGAGTCACCATAACAATGCTGGTACCCTCTTTATTCAGTTCTGTCAATAAATTCATAACTTCGCTTCCGTTCTTTGAGTCCAAATTACCGGTAGGTTCGTCCGCCAAAATCAGTTTCGGATTAGTTATCACGGCACGTGCAATGGCAACACGCTGTTGCTGACCTCCCGATAACTGTTGAGGGAAATGCTTGGCACGATGACTGAGATTCATACGTTTCAATATTTCGAGGACACGCTCTTTGCGTTCACTCGCCTTAATACCCAAGTAAGTCAAAGGTAGCTCCACATTTTCAAACACATTCAGCTCATCTATCAGATTGAAGCTCTGAAAGACAAAACCTATTACTCCTTTGCGGAGTTGTGTACGCTCCTTCTCTTTCAATCCTGCCACTTCCTTATCTATCAACTTGTAACTTCCTTCGGTTGGGTTATCCAGTAATCCCAAAATATTCAGCAGAGTAGATTTGCCGCAACCGGAAGGTCCCATGATAGCAACAAATTCTCCTTCTTTGACTTCCATACTTACGTGGTTCAATGCTATGGTCTCCACTTCTGAAGTGCGAAACACTTTACTCAAATTCTCAATCTGTATCATATTCGTTTTTATTGTTTAATTATTCACTTTTAATACTGTTCACCGGATTATCATTTGCTATTCTCCATGTCTTTATCACTACACAACCAATGATAAAAAGTAAAGAGACAAAAGCTATCAGGATATAATAGTATATCGGAAATTCAGCCGTTTCAGAAAACTGGTCCGTCCACAAAGCTCCCAAATACCAGGCCCCCAATGTTCCGATACACACCGCAGGCATTGAAGTCCAAAATATATCTTTCGAAAGCAAAAGCAAAATAGAAGACGCCTCTGCCCCATTTACCTTACGAATGGCTATTTCCTTACTGCGACGTTGCATCTCATCATTAATATAACCAATCAATCCCATCAAGGTAACAAAAAGGATGGTTATGGTGGCCATTAGCGCAACACTTCGAAAATCGACCACAGTGCTGATTTGTAGTTCTGTTGCCCGTGTTTCAGACACAAAATTCAAATCTCCATCCGGCCAAATATTCTTCACATCTTCATTGAGTTTCTTTAAGTTCTCATCAAACGGCTCTTTCAGCTTTACTTGAATACAGCCACTAAAATCAGAACGATATTGGAATACAACCGGTTCCTCCGGCACGAAAATAGGATTAGATGAACGAAAATCTTCCGTCACTCCCACAATAGTACCCAATATTTCATCATTGTTACGAACCTGGCGACCGATAGGATTCTCTTTCCAATGCATAACTTCCAGGAACTTCCGGTTAACCACAACTTCATCCTGTTGCTTCAGGTTACGTCCTTCTTTCAGTTTTATTCCTACAAACGGAAGATAGTCTTTGTCAATTGTATTGCCTCGCATACTATATTGCTTTCCACTTTCCGTAGTAACCAGACAACCACTCATTCCTTCATATAGAGGCAGACTGCTACTTGCAACAGCTTCTACATAAGGCAAATTTTGAAAAGTAGAGCGTGCGTTTTCAGGATTACTGAAATAGTAATAGGTAAAAGCCATGCGTTCTGTGCTGAAACCTCGGTCTATATTGGTCATGTGATTGGATTGCACCAATACAAGCGCCAACAATGCAAAGATGAATGCCGTACCGGTAAATTGGATGAAAAGTAACGGACGCTTCCAGCTTTTCTTGCCTTCCGTATATCTGCGAAAGACCTGCGTAACCGGTATTCTTGAAAATTGTAATCCCGGCAATACACCACCCACTATGAAGATAAATAAAACGGCACAAACCGGTGCCCATAGATTCTCATAAGTAAACATGGCCTCCAGACTGGCATCTGCCATTCTTTCAAGCGGTTCTTGGAAATTAAGCATAAGGAAAGCCATCAATAGGACAGAGAGGAAAATAAGAATCCCTGTTTCCCACAGAAACATTTTCATGATTCCCCAATCTGACGCTCCATTACACTTGTGCACACCAATGATTTTGGCACGGCGACTCAGTGAAGAAATGGAAATCAGCACATAGTTCAATGTAACAGTAAACAATAGAATACCTGCTAAGATAAGCAATACCCAAATAATGCCCATACCATCATAATTTCTGGCCAGTCTTAAATCAGAAAAGGGAATCAGACGAAGCGACCAAGTATAATTCTTATCCTTATCTTCCTGCGGAATATATTTTTCCAGCATTTGGTCTATACGATTATTTATCGTTTCCATGTCGGAAGGATGGCGTAAGCGAATATAAGCAAAATAACTGTCACCTCCATTCCACCCCCAATAGTCCCAGCCATATTTTCGTGTGGTAGCCATAGATATGATAACCCTCAAATCATAAAATGTAGAATTCTCAGGATAGTCTTCATAAACACCTTTTATGGTCATCGGCATGCTTTTATTCAAATTCACAACCTTGCCGACAGGATCAGTCCCGGCAAACATTTCTTGTGCCAAGCTCCGGCTGATAAACAGTATATCGGGATTATTCATTTCCGAAGCCTGCCCTTGCAATATCTTTGTTCTCATTGTCTTAAAGAAACAACTGTCGGCTATCAATACACCCGGACTGAAACGAACGTCATCCTTATAAAGAGAAGTTCCTCCCCACCAGAAATGCGTTGTTGTGGCACTTTCCACTTCTTTGGGAAAACTTTCGGCTATGGCACCGGCCATAGGGCCCATTGTCATAAAGCCGGTGTCCTTCTCTCCGTTATGATTCCATTCAATCTGCACTGCAGCCAGACATTCGGAATCCTCATAGCAAGTATCATAATTAAACTCGAAGGCTTCGCGCGCGAATATCAAGATACTGACCGTCAAACCCAGAGTCAGCGAGATAACCTTTATAAGATTAGCCCCACGCCCATGAATCAATGTCTGAATTACATAATAAAGTTCTTTCATATTTTATTTTTTGTTTCTATTCGTTCTCTTAAAGAATAATGCAGAAAACGTGCCAAAGTCACAGTTCTCTATAAATAAGAGCTTTAGTTATTTCATTCCGCCCCGATAGTGTCTAATAATTAGACAGCAGTGTATGATAATTAGACAACAATGGTTTATTGCTGTTCCAAAAAGCTTATGTCTAATAATTAGACACTGCTTAGGAGGTTAGGCGCCAAATACTTATCTTTGTTTCAAGAATAAACCAAAAGATTATAGATATGCAAGGAACCATAATTGTGGTAGACGATAATAAAGGGGTGCTTTCTGCCGTTAAGCTGCTGTTGAAGAATAGCTTTGAGCGTATCATTACCCTCACCTCACCTATCACACTGCCTGCCGTGCTGCGTGAAGAGAATGCACAGGTGGTATTGCTTGATATGAACTTCAGCAGTGGGCTTAATACCGGCAATGAAGGGCTTTACTGGTTGCACGAAATAAAAAAAATGCAACCGTCATTACCCGTCGTGCTATTTACTGCTTACGCTGATATCGATTTGGCTGTACGTGGTATAAAAGAAGGAGCCGCGGATTTTATCGTGAAACCTTGGGATAATACCCGATTGGTAGATACACTGTCAGCTACATGCCGAAACAGTTCTAAAGGAAAGAAAAAAGCAGAACTCCGCAGGGTGGTATCATCAATGTATTGGGGTGAAAGCAATGCCATGAAACAGTTGAGGACACTGATAGAGAAGGTAGCCCAAACAGATGCAAATATCCTGATTACCGGAGAGAATGGTACCGGGAAAGAAATGCTGGCACGCGAAATCCATGCGCTTTCCGAACGATGCCGGCGCAATATGGTAACGGTGGATATGGGTGCCGTTACTGAATCTTTGTTTGAAAGCGAATTGTTCGGGCATGTAAAAGGTTCGTTCACCGACGCCCATTCCGACCGGCAAGGAAAATTCGAAGCGGCTCATGAAGGTACTCTCTTTTTGGACGAAATAGGCAATTTGCCTTATCACCTGCAATCCAAGCTCCTTACTGCCATTCAACAGCGTAGTGTGGTGCGTGTGGGCAGCAATGATCCCATTCCTGTAGATATCCGTTTGATTTGCGCCACTAATTGCAATTTGGAAGAGATGGTACTCAAAGGCAGGTTTAGGGAGGATTTATTATACAGAATAAACACCATCCATATTGAAATTCCTCCTTTACGTGACAGAAAAGAAGATATTATCCCCCTTGCCGAACGGTTTATCGACCGTTTCTGTAAGCAGTATGACAAAGGAAATATCATTCTTTCCTCTTCCGCAAAGGACAAGCTGCGCGAGCATCCTTGGTATGGGAATATTCGGGAACTGGAGCACGCCATTGAGAAGGCTGTCATCATTAACGAAGATGGAATATTGAATAACGAACATTTTCACTTTCCCCGTAAAGCCGGCACGCCTCCTGCCGAAGCTGCCGTCTCCACATTGGAAGAAATGGAGTTGCAGATGATTCAAAGAGCCATGGAAAAATGTAACGGAAACCTTTCGGCCGTGGCTGCCCAACTGGGAATAACGCGTCAGACCTTATATAATAAAATGAAGAAATTCGGTTTATGATGAAAAAAGTGACTGCCTCTTTTATCTTCCGCCTACTTGTTGTTGTCGCATTGGCGACATCCGGTTTATGGCTGTATATGCACCACAATTGGTTATGGTTATGCCTTGTCGTTCCCTTATTCTTCGTTTCAATATATTGGTTTCATCGCCTGTATACCTATAATACAAGAAAAGTGGCATTTTTGCTTGACGCCATTGAGAATGACGACCCGGCTGTGCGATTCTATGAACATAGCCCCGACAAAGACAATTCATCGGTCAACATGATGCTGAACCGCATAGCGCGAATCTTATATAATGTAAAACAGGAAACAGCCCAACGTGAGAAGTATTACGAGCTGATTCTTGACTTCGTGGAAACAGGAATCGTTGTACTCAACAGTAAAGGTGCTGTCTATCAAAAAAATAAAAAAGCAACGCAACTATTGGGAATGGACGTCTTTACACATACCAAACAACTATCCCGCATTTCAGACGAACTGAAAAAAGTGATGGAAGAAGCTCTTCCGGGAGATAAATCACAAGTACAGGTCAGTACGGAGCGCGGTACAATCAATCTGGCGCTACGCGTGTCGGGCATAAATATCAAAGAGGAAGAACTACGTATTATCGCTCTCAGCGATATCAACCGCGAGTTGGACGAACGGGAGATTGATTCATGGATTCGGCTTACCCGGGTTTTAACTCACGAAATCATGAACTCCCTTACTCCCGTCACTTCGTTGAGTGAAACCTTGCTGCAATTACCGGGAGCTGAAAACGAGGAGATGCGGCAAGGATTGGAAACGATTCACACGACAGGCAAAGGACTGATAAATTTCGTCATGTCTTATCGCAAACTGACACGTCTTCCTTCACCGGAACCTTCACTGTTCTATGTACGTCCCTTCCTCGAAAGAATGATAAAACTGGCGTGTCATCAGCATCCTTGTCCTCATATCAGCATCTCCCTGCATGAAGCGAAAGACGATTTGATTGTCTTTGCCGACGAGAACCTCATTGCTCAAGTGGTGACTAACCTGCTTAAAAACGCCATTCAAGCAATTGGTGATACACCGGACGGACTAATCACCCTGAGAGCATACTGTGACGAACAGGAAAGTGTACATATCGAGATTGCTAATAATGGTCCTGTGATCGACCCCGAAGCTGCCGAACAGATTTTTATTCCTTTCTTTACCACCAAAGAAGAAGGAAGCGGAATCGGTCTGAGCTTGAGCAAACAAATTATGAGACTTAGCGGTGGCACACTGACATTGTTGCCTTATAAAGAAGACAGGCAGACTACCACATTTGCATTGGTGTTCAGTTAAATTCTTCTATTGACCCAAAATCAAATAAAAAATCTCCTTTCACTACTGTCAATCAAAAACTATATTTCAGTTCTTTATGACAGCAGAGAAAAGAGATTTATATCTAAAAAGTATTTGAGTATTTTTTAGTTCCCTGATTTTTACTTAGCCACTTTTTCCAATCTCTTCATAATAGAGAACATAAATAAAGCAGCAACCAGACAGCATACAATCAATACACTCCATACCATCCACAACTGCATTTCACCCCAAATCTTACCAATTTCACCAACCAACTTATTACCTAATGCAGTAGCTACAAACCAACCACCCATCATCAATCCTTTATATTTGGGAGGTGCAACTTTAGAAACAAATGAAATACCCATTGGTGATAGCAGCAATTCAGCAAAAGTCAACACCAAATAAGTAGAAATCAACCAATTAGGAGATACTAATTGAGAAGAAGAAATACCATTCGCTTCCACTTCCGACGGTGTGGGAAGTCCCATAGAACCCATAGCCAAAATAGCAAAACCAATCGCAGCAATAAGCATACCAAACGCAATTTTACGAGGTGCGGAAGGTTCTTTTCCGGCTTTAGCCAAAGAGCTAAATACAGCTAAGGATACCGGAGTCAAAGCAACAACGAAGAAGGGGTTGAATTGCTGGAATATCTGGGGAAGAATAGGCAGAGTTGCATCCATCGTACTATAATTTACTCCCAAAAGAATAATGACAGCAACTGCTACAATACCTGAAATAGTTTTGCTTTTACTAATTTTAGATTGAAAGAAAGAAAAACCAGCGTAAACCAATACAATCAGTAAAGTAAGATTCCATACACTAAAGCCTAACCGATCGAGCCCTTCAGCAGAATGAGCTGTATAGTCACGGGCAAAGAAAGTCATGGTAAGACCATTTTGATGGAATGCCATCCAAAAGAAAATAACGACAGCAAATACAAGACACAAAGCAATAATGCGTTGTTTTGTCTCAGCTGGAGTAAGTTCTTCGGAAGTAGCAGCCTGTTGTGTACTCTTATTGGCGTTAGCTTGTTTTGTATTGACATCTGCATGTTTAAACGTAGAACGGAATGCATAATAAATAATGATAGAAATAATCAATGAGATACAAGCTACACCAAAACCATAATTATAAGCTTCCCCCAATTTATCAATATATGTAGAACAGAATGATGCAGTATCACCAGCAAAATTCTGAGCTACTTTCAGGCTTTCAAGTAATTGTGAACCCTCAGGAGTTATGGTTCCATTTTGAAACTGGTGTGCCAAAGCCGGAATCTGTCCATCGTATGTTAAGTTAGATTTTGCCAACATCCAGTTTGTTATTTCTGTCGCCATTGTAGGGGCATATAAGGCACCGATATTAATAGCCATATAGAAAATACTAAATGCCGAATCGCGCTTACTTCTGTATTCAGGAGCATCATAGAGATTTCCTACCATTACTTGCAGGTTACCTTTAAATAAACCGGTACCTAATGCAATCATTGTCAATGCACCGAACATCATCCATTTAGCGATATCATTTCCTGCAGGAATAGAAAGTAGCAGATAACCGAAAAACATGACAAAAACACCTGTGGTCACCATCTTTCCATAACCAAATTTATCGGCTAACCAACCACCGATTAGAGGAGTAAAATAAACACCAGCCAAGAATGTAGAAAAAATCTCGGATGTTTCGGCTGCCGTATATCCAAACTTAGCTTGCAAAAAGAGTGTGAAAATCGCAAGCATTGTGTAATAACCAAAGCGTTCGCCGGTATTGGCGAGAGCTAACGCATATAAGCCTTTAGGCTGTCCTTCAAACATAAGTAATAAGATTTATAATTAATAGTTAATATTGATTTTTTGCAAAGATATAACTTTTAGCCAATCTGAAAAAAAAAGAACCACGAAAGTGGCTCTTTTTGCATGATTATTCGATGAAAAGGGATGTTACTTCCGCTTTAGCTTCTTTTATAAGGTCATTGGGAGCAATTTTAATTTGTAATCCCCGTATGCCGGCACTGATATAAATAAACGGATATTCAGTGCATGTTTCATGTATATAAGTAGGAAAGTGTTTCTTCATGCCAATGGGAGAACAGCCGCCACGGATATATCCCGTCAAAGGAAGCAGTTCTTTCATCGGAATCAAGTCACATTTCTTATTGCCCGATACTTTGGCAGCCAGTTTTAAGTCTACCTCGTGTTCTCCGGGGATAACACAGACAAAATGCCCTGTTTTATCTCCGTGAAGTACCAAGGTCTTAAATCTGTCTCTTATACACATCTCCGAGCCCACGAGACCTCTCTACATCTC
>ENA-UAOZ01001245-UAOZ01001245.1-human-gut-metagenome-genome-assembly--contig:-NODE-1245-length-11825-cov-8.116398_pt1 | contig 11825 bp, 8 predicted proteins | sample MGYA00243474_ERZ654565 | MGnify/ENA primary metagenome ERZ654565 (study PRJEB26926, sample SAMN06164854) | human gut metagenome | biome: ENVO:00009003; feature: ENVO:2100002; material: ENVO:00002003...
GGGCTCGGAGATGTGTATAAGAGACAGGAAAAGGCTCCTGCAGCTATAGGACCTTATAGTCAGGCGATTGAGGCAAATGGTATGGTATTTCTCTCAGGTCAGTTGCCTGTAGATCCTGCTACCGGTGAATTTGTTCCGGGAGGAGTTGCCGAACAGACTGCTCAGGCTTTTGAAAATATCAAGCATGTATTGGCAGCAGCCGGTTTGACTACTGCAAATATTGTAAAGACTACTGTTTTTTTAGCGGATATGTCCTTATTTGCAGAAATGAATGCTGTTTATGCCAAGTATTTTGAAGGTGATTTTCCTGCCCGTTCTGCAATAGCAGTTAAGGCATTGCCGAAAGGTGCATTGGTGGAAATCGAAAGCATCGCTGCAAAATAACAGCTGTTATTTTGTCTATTGTAGGGGAGGAATATATCCGACCCTATAGTGAATATAAGTTTTAGTCTGGTGACGGTTATAGACTTCGGTTTCATGTCGGGTAAATGGATTAATGAATATGAGGAAAGTAAATTTGAAACAACTCGATAGATGGCAGTGGTCAACTATTGTGCTATCTATCATTTTGGTGATGGCATTTTCTGTATTTGTTTATCGCTATGAACCGTTTCGGAGTGGTTTCGAAATAACAGATCAATTAGGGGGGAATGTGTTTCCGGCTACTATACTTTCTACAGCTACTACGGATGGAGACTTGATTGTTCCTGCCGATTCCGATTATATTGGTAATCCGAAATCAGGTATTGCTATTCGTATAAAAAACAGCTATGCCAATAGTAAATTGCGTATTGAAGTGGCTGAAACTCCTTTCTTCTCTGAATCTGTTTCCGAATTTATTTTGCCTAAGCCCGGTAAGGAATATCTTGTTTTCCCCGACATCATTTGGAACTATCAGGCTTTGCGTGACAATAATCAGGCAGTGCCCGTTAGTATATCTGTCAAGGCGGAACTTAACAGAAAAAAAATGCCTCAGCGATTGAAAACCATTTCTATGCGGAGTATCAATGAGTGTCCGCTTGGTTATGTAGACGATAAAATGAAATTTCACGATACAGGTGAGTTTTTTGCCGCTTATGTGAACGAGGAACATCCGCAGATAGACAAACTTTTGCGTGAAGCATTGGACACGCGCTTAGTCAATCGTTTCCTGGGGTATCAGGGAGATACAAGTCAATCCGAAAATGTGGATAAGCAAGTTTATGCTTTATGGAATGTATTGCAAAAACGTAACTTTAAATATAGTTCCACAACCAATAGCAGTTTGTCGTCGAATGTGGTTTATACTCAGCGTGTGCGTACGTTGGATGATGCATTGGAGTCTTCGCAGATAAACTGTGTAGATGGGAGCGTGTTGCTCGCCTCATTGCTCAAGGCGATAAATATCAATCCTATATTGGTACGTATCCCCGGGCACATGTTTGTGGGTTATTACACAGACAAGACTCACACCGATATGAATTTTCTGGAGACAACAATGATTGGAGATGTGAATTTGGACGATTTCTTTCCTGATGAAAAACTGGATTCTACCATGGTGGGGAAATCGCAGAATCAAATGTCGAAACTTACTTTTGAGAAATCAAAAGAATATGCCAATAAGAAATATAGAGAAAACGAATCGCTTATCCATTCGGGAAAAGTGAATTATATGTTTCTGGAGATAGACAAGAAGACACGTGCGCAAGTACAACCTATTGGTAAGTAAGTTTGTTATAAAAGGTATGGAATTAGTTTATATTTATCATAGCGGATTTGCCCTGTTGGGCGATGGGTATACTGTTATCATGGATTATTACCGTGACACAGAAGATAAACAGGCGGAAGCTGCTTTGCGCAGGTTGATGAATGAACAGCCTGAAGAACCGGTGGTGGCACCTGAACAGGGAAAGGTGCATGATGAACTTTTGCACCGCCCCGGAAAGTTATATGTGCTGGCCAGCCATTTTCATCCAGATCATTTCAATAAGGAAGTATTGGACTGGAAAACACAGCGACCAGACATTATCTATATCTTTTCGAAGGATATTCTGAAACACAGAAGAGCGCAGAAAGAAGACGCCGTCTGGTTGAAAAAAGGAGAGGAATATGCTGATGAAACCTTATCGGTCAGGGCATTCGGATCTACGGATGTAGGAGTATCTTTTCTGATAGAAGTAGAGAATAAGAAATTTTTCCATGCCGGCGATTTGAATAACTGGCATTGGATGGAAGAAAGTACGGAACAGGAATGGAAGGGATATGAAAAGAATTTCCTTCATGAAGTGGATAACCTGTATGATTATACGCATGAACTGGATGTAGCAATGTTTCCTGTAGATCCGCGTTTGGGACGTGAATATATGAGAGGTCCCGAACAGTTTGTGAAGAGAATAAAAACAAATATTTTTGTACCGATGCATTTCGCGCCCGACTATGGGAAAGCAAATGCTTTCCGTGCTTTGGCAGAAACCCATGGAACACATTTTATAGAAATAAAGTATCCCGGACAGATTATAAAAATTTAAAGAAATATGAAAGTAAAAGGAAGATTTGATCATTTTAATATTGATGTAACGAATTTGGAACAGAGTATTCGATTCTACGAAACTGCATTGGGGCTGCATGAAGCCAATCGAAAAGTAGCTGCTGATGGTTCTTTTATTTTAGTATATATGGCTGATGATCATAGTAACTTCTTGCTGGAACTGACTTGGTTACGTGATCATCCGCAGCCTTATGAATTGGGCGAAAATGAAAGCCATCTTTGTCTGCGTGTAGAAGGAGATTATGACGAAGTGCGTAAATTCCATAAAGAAATGGGATGTGTATGTTATGAAAATACAGAGATGGGGCTATACTTCATTAATGATCCGGATGATTATTGGATTGAAGTATTACCGGTGAAATAAATAAATATAAAAAATAGGAACTATGAAATACATTGCTCCCGGTGGCTGGTTCTCGCTGGAATATCCTGCGGGTTGGCGTGAGTTTGAAGATACAGAAGAGAGTTTTTTATTTTATGACCCCGACAAATGGAGTGGAAATTTCCGTATCTCGGCTTATAGAGGTGCTGACACAAACTATGGAAAAGAATGTGTCAGTTATGAATTGAAAGAAAATCCGGCTGCTGAATTGACCCTGATAAGAGGTGTGCAATCGGCTTACAGTGTGGATAGCTTTCAGGAAGAAGGCATTTGGTACACCTCTCATTTTTGGGTTATTGATTGTCGTGATATATGCGTGGAATGTTCTTTTACGGTAGCTAAGGGTGGTGATAAAACTGTTGCCGAGAATATTATCGCCAGCATAGAAATACGCCGTGAAAATAAGGCTTATCCTAAAGAGATTATTCCTATTCGAGTGCTTGAGATAGGCGAGGTGAATAGTGCTTATGAATGGGCCTCAAGTACGATAAAGAAACAGCTTACAAAAGACTTCTCTTCGCAGGAAGAGGATATCGAAAAGATTCAGGAGGTAATGGATAGCGGGCGTTTCCAACCTCAACAGCGTATGGCTTGGGAGAACTTCGGTGTGGCTTTTGGCACAATTCTGGTTAATGAGATGGAAGGCATGGAATGGGTGACAGTGATAGACGGAAAGGAAGAATATCCGGCTTTGCAGTTTATGAATTCCGATATGCTGATTGATCCTGCCGCCATAGTATGGAATAAAGCGAAGAAAAACCTTCCTTGTGACCTGAAGGCTGAATTTAAGAAAATTAAGCGCGAAGCGGAAGCTGTGTTGGATGATATTAATTAAAAAAGAGAATGGTTCCATATTTACAGATAGACGGACTTACAAAATCGTTTGGTGATTTGGTTTTATTTAATCAAATTTCTTTGGGGGTAGCCGAAGGACAACGTATCGGTTTGATAGCCAAGAACGGTAGCGGTAAGACTACATTATTGAATATTATAGCCGGAAAAGAAGGTTATGATGAAGGCAGCATTGTGTTTCGTCGTGATTTGTGTGTAGGCTACTTGGAGCAAGATCCTCACTATCCCGAAGAACTGACTGTGCTTGAAGCGTGTTTCCATCACGGTAATACTACCGTGCAACTTATTAAGGAATATGAAAGGTGTATGGAAACCGAAGGTAATCCGGGAATGGAGGACCTGCTGGCACGCATGGAACATGAAAAAGCCTGGGATTATGAACGAAAGGCAAAACAGATTCTTTCGCAACTTAAAATCCGTGATTTCAATCAGCAGGTGAAGCATCTCTCGGGAGGACAGCTCAAACGTGTTGCTTTGGCGAATGTGCTTATCACGGAGCCTGATTTCCTGATTTTGGATGAGCCTACCAATCACCTCGACCTTGATATGACGGAGTGGTTGGAAGATTATTTGAGACGTGGCAATATCAGTCTTTTGATGGTGACTCACGACCGCTATTTCCTTGATCGCGTCTGCTCTGAAATTATCGAAATAGACAATAAGCAGGTTTACTCTTATAAAGGTAATTACAGTTATTATTTAGAAAAACGCCAAGAACGCATAGAGGCGACAAACGCTGAAATAGCCCGTGCCAATAATTTATATCGTACGGAATTGGAATGGATGCGCCGTATGCCACAGGCACGCGGACATAAAGCGCGTTATCGTGAGGAGGCTTTTTATGAGCTGGAAAAGGTGGCAAAACAACGTTTCAATGACGGTAATGTGAAGCTGGAAATGAAGGCGTCATATATCGGCTCGAAAATTTTTGAAGCAGACCATCTTTACAAGAGTTTCGGTGACTTGAAGATTTTGGACGATTTCTCTTATATCTTTGCCCGATACGAGAAGATGGGAATTGTGGGAAACAACGGTACGGGAAAATCCACCTTTATCAAGATTCTGATGGGCGAGCAGAAGCCGGACAGCGGTACGATAGATATTGGCGAGACGGTGCGTTTCGGATATTATTCGCAGGATGGCTTACGGTTTGATGAACAGATGAAAGTGATAGATGTGGTGCAGGATATTGCCGAAGTAATTGAACTGGGCAATGGTAAGCGCCTTACAGCTTCGCAGTTTCTTCAGCATTTTCTTTTTACACCTGAAACGCAGCACAGTTATGTGTATAAGTTGAGTGGGGGAGAGCGGCGCCGGCTTTATCTCTGTACGGTGTTAATGCGTAATCCAAACTTTTTGGTACTGGACGAACCAACCAATGATTTGGATATTATTACTTTACAGGTGTTGGAAGAATATCTTCAGAACTTTAAGGGTTGTGTGATTGTGGTGAGTCATGACCGTTACTTTATGGATAAGGTGGTAGACCACTTATTGGTATTCAAAGGACAAGGTGATATTCGTGATTTTCCCGGCAACTATTCTGATTATAGAGATTGGCGCGAAGTGAAAGAGCAACGTGAGAAGGAAGCCGAGAAGCCGAAAGAGGAGAAAACGGCACGTGTACGGTTGAATGATAAACGCCGTATGACTTTCAAGGAAAGGAAGGAGTACGAGCGGTTGGAAAAGGAAATAGGAGAACTGGAACAGGAGAAAGCAGATATAGAATCTGCCCTTTGTAGTGGAACCTTGAGTGTAGAAGAGCTGACCGAGAAATCGAAGCGATTACCGGAACTGAATGATTTGATTGATGAAAAATCAATGCGTTGGTTGGAACTGAGTGAAATAGAAGGGTAATGAGGTATTGTTTAGTTTGTAGGGGCGAGGTTTGCTCGCCCGAAAACAGTTTGCTTTGTGTCTTCGGGCAGGCGAACCCTGCCCCTACAGCTGACGATGGGATAGGCCGGTTTCGTTTTGATACACTCTCCTGTTGCAAAAAGACTTTGGTGTTTTTTAAAAAGACTTTGGTGTTTTTTAAAAAGACTTTGGTGTTTTCTGAAAAGATCGGGAGGTTTTCCAAAAAGACCTTGGTGTTTTTTATGTAAGGGAAGATGGAACCACCCTCACCAAGTCGGTCATTTCTCCTTTTCCGTTCATCCTTACATATTAGCCAAAACGCATTATCAATCAATCGTTTAACAATGACAGAACATCCCCTCATTCCCCTTTCAGCCATGCTTCCCAAGCTACTTTTAAACCAGCCTTCAGCATTTCTCCTGCCGGAAGAAATTTTACAGATGAAAGGAGACTGCAGGGGTGGTAACAAGATGTCCATTCACTACCGGAGCCCTACCAACAGGACATTTCAGCGGTAGATGAAAGGAGGAAGGAAGAAGCAATATTTCCTTCCTCCGCTACTATGATATCTGCCGGCTTCTCATCAAATGTTCGCCGTCGAGTCCTTCAGATTTCACTTCACGATAAACCTTTACCCTTGGGATTGTGTCTAAACACTGATAATGCTGTCATTTTGTTAGTAAGGGCGAGATTCGCTCGCCCAAAATAGCTTGTTTGTGTATTACTCCCAAGATCGTGACCGTTGGTTCGGACAGGCAAACCCTGCCCTACAGTTGATGATTTGATAGATCGGGTTAGCTTTGATACATCCCTATCAGACTGCGACAAAGACTTTTTAAATAATGCCTATATAATCTCAAAGCTTCCCTCCAAACGGATATCCGCCGATGAAGCCCCAACCATTACTTTGAAACTTCCCGGCTCTACACAAAAGTTCATATTCTTATCCCAAAGCCCTAAATCCTGCGGACGAAGTTTGAAACGAACGATTTTTTCCTCTCCCGGCTCCAAAGAAATACGCTCAAACCCACGCAACACTTTTGTGTAAGTCGTAACACTGCTCACTTCATCACGCAAATAAAGTTGTACCACTTCATCTCCTTTTACCTTTCCCGTATTCTTCACTCTGCAACTTATATTTACTTCACCCTGTACCCCTTGTTCCTTGGGAGTTATTTGCAAATCACTATAAACAAAAGAAGTATAGCTCAAACCATATCCGAAAGGATAAAGTGCACCATAAACCGAAGTACTTGCAGGGACATCCGATCCCGGTTTAAAAGGAAAGGCAAATGGTATTTGTCCTACTGATTTCGGAAAAGTCACAGCCAGTCTTCCACCCGGATTGTAATCTCCAAACAAAGCCTCAGCCACTGCCTGCCCGCAAAACTCACCGGGAAACCAGGCATGTAATATCGCCGGAACATTAGCCGCTGCATAATTAATGGTTGCCGCACGACCGTCAAGCAACACCAACACTACCGGCGTGCCTGTGCCCATCACAGCTTTCAACAACTCTTCCTGACGGCCAGGCAGCTCCAAACTGGTGCGAGAACGGTCTTCCCTTACCGTCAGTTCATTACCGCCCAGCACCATAATGGCAACTTCTGCATTTTGCGCAGCGGCAACCGCCTCATCCATCAGCCTGCTTTCTTCTTCCGTCTTCGGGAAATCAAGAATTTCACTTTCCGGGAAATGCGGGTCTATAATATCACAACCCTTCCGATAAACCACCTCTGCATCGGGAAGCATTTCCTTTATTCCCTGAAAAACTGTCTTTATCGGTGCATTGGCAGGTCCGTAACGGCAGATAAGTTGCTTCTTCTCTTCGGCATTCGGACCGATAACAGCCACCTTCCGAATCGATTTGGATAAAGGCAGCATCTCTTTCTCATTCTTAAGCAAGACCAATGACTGACGCGCTGCATCGAGTGCCACCGCCTGATGTTCTTTGCTATGTACTATCTTCTCGGCCAATTTTCCATCACCGCGATACGGGTTGTCGAATAATCCCAGCCAAAACTTCACCCGAAGAACCTCCGCCACACGCTTGTCCACCGTATCAAAAGAAATCTTTCCATCGGCAATTGCCTTACGCAAAGGAATTATAAACTCGTCGGGAGCAGTAAAATTAGTACGCACATTCAAACCGGCATTGACACACTGCGCAATACCGTCTTCGTATGTATCAGCCACCTTATGTTTGCCTGCAACAAACTCCACCGCCTCACTGTCAGAAACCACATACCCCTTGAATCCCCATTCCTGACGCAAGATTTCGGTCAGGAAATGATAGCTTCCGCTAATCGGTTCACCATCATAATCATTATAAGAGCTCATCACGCCCAAAGCCCCTGCATCTTGGAAAGCTACCCGGAAAGGCTCCAGATAGAGCGTTCTCATTTCACGCGGTGCTACATGGGGATCGGTACGCGTTTGCCCATCGCGTCCGCCCACAGGAATACTGTAAACAGCAAAATGTTTGGGAGTGGCAACCAAATTATGCTTTTGAAGGGTAGTTACCATTTGTTTACCTAGTTGTCCCACCAGATAAGGATCTTCACCATACGTTTCCACACAACGTCCCCAGCGGGGATCTTGCGAAATATCCAAAATGGGAGAATAAATATTGGTATAGCCCAAAGCATCTGCTTCACGTGCCTCCACTTCGGCAATACGCGCAATCAGTTCTTTGTTCCAAGTGGCACCTTGTCCACACTGGGCAGGGAAATAAGTGGCACGGTCGTGACACAAACCACGTATACCCTCGTTTGTAAAGTCAACCGGAATACCCAAACGAGTTTCTTCAATAAACCACCGCTGGATAGCATGCTTCGTATCTACATGCCTGATGTAGGGAAAGGCATACTCTGAACGAAACTTGCCGAGACCGTTATGCTCTTCATCAATATTTCCAATGCCGTCTTTCCATATTTCGGTTTTCCAGTTTTCTTGAGGCAACGCATCTTTCAAAATACGCCCCGAACCGTAAAGCGTGGCCATCTGACAGGTTTTCTCATCAAGAGTCATTTGACTCAACAAATCCTGCACACGGTCTTCCAACGGAGCCTTGGGATCTTCATAAATATCCATCACTCCATTCTTATTAAAGTCAATCCAGCCTTTATGATAAATACTTTTTTGAGGGGATGCCGCACTCATCTGAGAGTGAGTACATAAAGCCAACAAGCCTAATAATACAATTTGGTTTTTCATAAGTAAATATTCTTTCGTTGTTCGATATGCGTGTTTTATTTTCAGTAACCAATCACTTATCTGCCCCCAACCATGTCCATTTATGCCAAATACCTTCCAACGGTCCTTGCTTGTGACTCTTCAACCACCATTTACAGAAACAGACCTGCAACAAGAAGAGCACAAACCCGATTATCAGACTAAGCGCATAGCCACAGTAAGGAGCGAGATACAGTCCGAACGGGAAATAAATGACAGCACCGGCAATAGACTGTCCGATATAATTGCTCAGACTCATTTTTCCATAAAAGCGAAGATTGGATACAAACTTCTTGAAGCCTTCCTTTTGATAAAGCAACACAAAAGATGCAACCAACACTACCGTGAATGCAAACTTCTGCCACATATCGAAAGCCGTCCCTACTGTTCCCCGAACAAGTAAGCTGTCACTTGCCATCACCAACTCTTTCAACTGGAACAACGGAGCAAATGCGATGGCAGAAATAATAAGTGCCTTCACCCAGAAACGTGTATTGGTTTCGGAAGAAACAAAAAGCTGCTTACGGCCGATATACAGTCCCATCAGGAACAAACCGGCAGTCTGCCAGAAACGTCCGGCACCCAATGCCCAATACAAACTCGCTTTTTGACCGTAAGTGATGTTCTTCCATAAGAACTCTCCCAAATTCCCCTCTTTCGTATAAGCCGCCACTTCCTGATACATTGCTCCTACCCCCAAATCGGGCAACGTATGCGACGGGTCGTACAAACTTACTATATAATGATACCATTCAACAGGTTGCAGTAAAAATACAATAGCTGTAACAAGAATGGCACAATCACTCCATTTGCGCACCACAAATAATACGACACCCACTACAACAAACAGTAATAGGACATCTCCTGCCGGGAAAAAAGCAGCATTGACAGTAGCAAAAACGGCTAATAAGACAAGACGCCAAAGAAAACGATAGCCAAAATCCTTCCCTTTCCGTTGCTGATTAGCCGACTGAATATAGAATGTAAATCCGAACAGCAAAGCAAAAATAGCATAAGCTTTCCCGGCAAACAGAGAAAAAGTAATGTTAAAGACTCCGTCATTCAGAATATTCAACCATCCGGGATCACCTGTAGGATAAACCGGAAAGATAAAGTGTTCCAAGTTATGTACCAAGAGAATTGCCATCACAGCAAATCCCCGCAAAGCATCTACCACTTCGATACGTGGCAGTTTTTCTGATAATTGTTTTTCCATGAAATAGATATTGTTAATAAATAGATACAAGCAACAGATCCTCCACTTCGTTCAGAATGACAAAGTAATAGACCATTTTAGTCTTGACGCATTCCTTTTTTTCAATTGAGTGCAAAGATAACCTTCTTTTTCCAACTATTCATTCGCATAGATCAAATTCTTTCGAATGCATCTGCCTCATCCTGAACGAAGAAGAAACATACAGTCCGACAGTATGTAAAATTTAACTATTTACTCTTCCGCCCAAACTATTATTTTTCTACATTTGTTATCATTGAAACTTTAAATACGAAAGACATGAAAGCAAATCCTGTATTTAGTTTGTACATCCCTACCAAATTGATATTCGGTTGTGGGGAAATCAATAAGTTATCAAGTGAAAAACTACCGGGAAAGAAAGCATTGGTTGTTATTTCTGCCGGAACTTCCATGCGGAAATATGGATATCTGCAAAAAGTACTCGCCCAACTGAGGCTGAATCATGTAGAAACGGTAGTTTACGATAAAATACTTCCCAACCCCATCAAAGAACATGTAATGGAAGCAGCCGCCATCTGTCGTGAAGAAAGATGTGACTTTGTGGTCGGACTGGGAGGGGGAAGTTCTATCGATTCCGCCAAAAGCATTGCTGTAATGGCATGCAATGATGGTGATTATTGGGATTACGTTTCAGGAGGAACAGGTAAAGGACGTCCCATCAGCAAAGCTCTGCCTATTATAGCCATTCCGACAACAGCGGGCACAGGTACTGAAATGGACCCATGGACAGTAATCACTCATGAAACGGCACAGGAGAAAATAGGCTTCGGCTGTCCCCTCACCTATCCTACCCTTTCCATTGTAGACCCTGAATTAATGGTATCCATCCCGCCCGAACTTACCGCTATTCAAGGATTTGATGCCTTTTTCCATGCTGCCGAGGGTTTCATTGCCAACTGTGCAACCCCTATCAGCGACCTATATGCATTGGAAGCTATCCGCTTATTATATAAATACCTGCCGGTAGCCGTAGCCGACGGACAAAATCTAAAAGCACGCGCCAAAGTTGCCTGGGCGAGTACACTCGCCGGAATGGTAGAATCTACCTCCAGTTGTACTTCCGAACATTCACTGGAACATGCCATGAGTGCCTACTATCCGCAACTTCCCCATGGAGCCGGATTAATAGCACTTTCCGAAGCTTATTTTGAAACTTTCCGTCACGACTGCACCAAACGCTACATGAAAATGGCCGAAGTGATGACCGAAAAGAAGAGTAATCGTGCATCCGACTTCATCGATGCACTAGTAACAATGCAAAAAGAATGCAAAGTAAAAGATTTAAAATTAAGTGAATATGGCATCCGGCCCAATGACTTTCCTAGAATATTGCAGAATGCACGTGACACCATGGGCGGTTTATTCACACTTGACCCACATCCCATAACCGATGACGAAATACTGAATATATTAGAAAAGTCTTATCGATAAATACAAGAAGGGCTATAGCTTGATTTCCTTTGCCATAGCCCTTCTTTACATTATATTTCTACTCTCCCACATTCTTTATATTCAAGATTCTTCATACATCGACAACATTCGATAACATCACCCCCTTCACCCCCCTCTATTTTCCGTTGTCTAAAGAAAACCCATATCACAACATTTTAATCATTTACTAAGTTCTTTTAGAACTTTGCAATAATTTATATTTAGGTTTACGCTGCAAATATATTATATCTGTCTCTTATACACATCTGACGCTGCCGACGAAGCTA
>ENA-UAOZ01001247-UAOZ01001247.1-human-gut-metagenome-genome-assembly--contig:-NODE-1247-length-11806-cov-12.875160_pt1 | contig 11806 bp, 8 predicted proteins | sample MGYA00243474_ERZ654565 | MGnify/ENA primary metagenome ERZ654565 (study PRJEB26926, sample SAMN06164854) | human gut metagenome | biome: ENVO:00009003; feature: ENVO:2100002; material: ENVO:00002003...
TCTACACTTCTAGCTTCGTCGGCAGCGTCAGATGTGTATAAGAGACAGATCTAAAATATTGCGTATTATAGGGGGATTGATTATAATAGAAAGTACGGAATTATCTATTATGGAAGGAATCAGGACACATGGGAGCACAGGACAATACGGAAAAGGTACTGCGCAGTCTTCACGTTTTGCTGTCGAAGAGTGAGCCGTATCCGAAAGAGCCGAGTAAAGTTATCATAGATAAGCAGCAGGTGATTGATCTGCTGGCAGAATTAAATACCTGTATTTATCAGATTATGGATGAATACGAGCTGACCATTCGAAGCCGTGACAAGGCAGAGCGCGATTTCCATAAAAAGGGAGATCAGATCATCTGGGATGCAAGCCGTAAGGCAGAGGACATTTATGCGGCATCTGTCATGTATATGGATGAAACGTTAAACCGTATGCAGGATATTATGCAGGAGGCGGACAAAAAGGTCGGTGCCATCTATCAGGAAATTAAAGAACAGATGGAAAAAGAAGAACAGGAATTAAGAACCAACAAATCCGAACTCAAAGGACAGCTGCAGGATCTGGTTGATACCGAAAAGTACTTAAAGATCATCGAGGAACGGAACCGCGAGATTGAGAAGGAAAAGATGGAAGGAAGACCGGAGTACGAGCAGGAGAAGCGGGAAGAAAAAGCAATTTACGCAAACCGGCAGACCGATATTAAGATTAACCAGGAATATCTGGATAAGCTTGGACTTTCCGTACCGGAAGAACCGGTAGAAGACCTTGCGGAAGAACCAGTAGAAAAGCCAGTGGAAAAGCCGGTGGAAAAACCAAAGAAGCTGTCGCCGAAGCCGGAGATTCCGGCACCGGTTACGGTAGAAGATGACGATGAAGAGTTAAAGCAGCTGGAAGAACAACTGCGTGTGAATCTGGATGCTGATTATTTTAAGTGGAAAGATGAACAGGAAGAACAGGAAGCAGCAGAAGAAAAAGAAAAATCCGCCGGCTTTCAGAACAAGATCAAGAACCTGATAGGAGGACATCCGCATGACGATTCTGGTGTGTGATGATGACAAGGAAATTGTAGACGCAATTGAGATTTACCTGATTCAGGAAGGATACCAGGTAGTAAAAGCATATGACGGGGAACAGGCTCTGGATATGCTTCGCACAAAGAAAATTGATCTGATGGTGATCGACGTGATGATGCCGAAACTGGATGGAATCCGTGCGACATTCCAGGCACGTAAAACAAGCAGCATTCCCATTATCATCCTGTCTGCCAAGACAGAAGATGCGGATAAGATTCTGGGGCTGAACGTGGGGGCGGACGATTATGTGACCAAGCCGTTTAATCCGCTGGAACTGGTTGCCCGTGTGAAGTCACAGCTGCGGCGTTATACCACACTTTCGAGCACTCCTTCCGGTGATGCCGTTTATGAAGCCGGCGGTCTGGTTATTAACGATGAATTAAAAAAAGTTACGGTAGATGGGGAAGAGGTCAAACTGACTCCGATCGAATACAACATTCTTCTGCTTCTCATGAAAAATAAAGGAAAAGTATTTTCCATCAGTCAGATTTATGAGGAAATCTGGAATGAAGAAGCAATTGGCGCTGACAATACAGTTGCTGTCCACATCCGGCATATCCGGGAAAAAATCGAAATCAATCCGAAAGAACCGCGGTATCTGAAAGTGGTCTGGGGTGTCGGCTATAAAATCGAAGCGGGGGCGTAGCTGTCTATGAAAGAATTCTCCAGCGGAAAAAAGGGCGCAGCCATTGTCATGCATCAGATGTTTCTGATTATGATGCTTTGCGGAATCTATGGGATCGGATACAATCTGCGCAGACATATCGGAGGGCTGGGTATTCTCAGCCTGTTTATGGTGATCGGCATGGTCGGAAGCTTTGTATTCCTTGCCTATCTGACAGGTGTTGCAGGGCGCCGGTCAGAGGAGGATGCAACCATTTACCTGACCTGGATTGATAAAATTTATACGGATATCCAGATGGCACTTTTTGTGGCATTCATTTATCTTGTGCTCTTTTTGGGGAGAAATCTCCATGACATCCAGTTTGAACTGTCCGGACTGATGGTAGCGGTCGGAACAGTCGGGTATCTGGTCGATGGTGTATTCCTGCTGTTTTATTTGAGCATTGTCCGGCGGGTCAAAAACAATACCCTTCTGACATACAGTCTGATCTATCAGGCAGGAAGCTTCCTGAGACGGGTGTTTATCTCCGGACAGAATCCCAGACTGTGTACGCGTAAGGCGCGCGAAAGATATGAGATCCAGCATGCAATTGAAAAAATTGCGGCAGGGGCACTGGATACGACACTGGATGTGGAACAGTTTCACGGACAGGAAAGAGGCATTGCAGCTTCTGTGAATAATATCCGTGCAGGGCTGAGCGAAGCCATTCAGGAGCGGATCCGGAATGAACGGATGAAGGCAGACCTGATCACGAATGTTTCCCATGATATCAAAACACCGCTTACTTCCATTGTCAATTATGTGGATCTGCTCAAACGTGAAAACCTGGAAAACGAAAATGCACGTAATTATATCCGGGTTCTGGATGAAAAATCCCAGCGGCTGAAACAGCTGACGGAGGATCTGGTCGAAGCATCAAAGATCAGTTCCGGAAATATCCAGCTGGATATGCAGACCATCGATCTGGTAGAACTGCTGTACCAGACGGGTGGTGAGTTCAATGAACGTTTTGAGGCACGGGGGCTGACCATTGTGACGAAACTGCCGCACAATTCGGTGATGATCCGGGCAGACGGACGGCAGCTCTACCGTGCAATTGAAAATCTGTATACCAATGCGGCAAAATATGCACTCGAAAATACCCGGGTTTATGTAGATCTGGAAGTAGAGGAGAACAATGCGGTTTTCCGTATCAAAAATATTTCGAAAAATCCGCTGCCGGAACAGGGAGCGGCGAGGAAAGACCTGACGGAGCGTTTTGTGAGGGGAGAGGAATCCCGCACGACAGAGGGAAGCGGTCTTGGACTGTCCATTGCAAAGAATCTTACACAGCTGATGGGCGGTGAGTTTGCAATCCTGGTAGATGGCGATCTGTTTGCGGCATCCATTACGTTTGCAGTCGTTGCATAAAAATACATTTTATTATATAATTACCATTAACCATGATTTCGAAAACAAGGAGGAAACTATGAAGTTATATGAGAACGGCGCATACCTGGTCAACGGCAGGGATGTTGTCATTAATTCACCGGAAGCGGCATCTGCTGTCCAGGCAAAGACAGGAAAGACTGTTACACCGGAAGATGCAAAGAAACAAACCATTGCATACGGAATTTTAAAGAACCACAATACATCCGGCAACATGGAAAAACTGCAGATCAAATTTGATAAGCTGACTTCCCATGATATTACATTTGTCGGCATCATTCAGACCGCCAGAGCATCAGGTCTTGAGAAGTTCCCGATTCCTTATGTACTCACCAACTGTCACAACAGTCTGTGTGCAGTCGGTGGAACCATCAACGAAGATGACCATATGTTTGGACTGACATGTGCAAAGAAATACGGTGGAATCTATGTTCCTCCTCATCAGGCAGTTATTCACCAGTTCGCAAGAGAAATGCTTGCAGGCGGCGGAAAGATGATCCTTGGATCAGACTCCCATACCCGTTACGGAGCACTGGGAACCATGGCAATTGGAGAAGGTGGTCCGGAGCTTGTAAAGCAGCTTTTGAATAAGACTTACGATATTGATATGCCGGGAGTTGTCGGCATTTACCTGACAGGTACCCCGCAGAAAGGTGTCGGTCCGCAGGATATCGCACTTGCCATTATCGGTGAAGTATTTGCCAACGGATTTGTAAAGAATAAAGTGATGGAGTTTGTCGGACCGGGCGTGTCCAATCTGAGTGTTGATTACCGTATCGGTGTCGATGTTATGACAACAGAAACAACCTGTCTGTCTTCCATCTGGAGAACCGATGACCAGGTGAAGGAATTCTATGAGATTCACGGAAGAACCGGAGATTTCGAGGAACTGAATCCGGGAGAAACTGCATACTATGACAGTTTTATCGAACTTGATTTAAGCGAGATTAAGCCAATGATCGCGATGCCGTTCCATCCAAGCAATACATACACGATCGAGGAATTAAATGCAAACCTGATGGATATTCTTGATGACTGCGAGAAGCGTGCACAGGTAAGTTTTGATGGAAAAGTAGATCTTGACTTAAAGAGCAAAGTAAAGAACGGAAGACTGTATGTAGATCAGGGTATCATTGCCGGATGTGCCGGTGGTGGATTTGAAAATATCTGCGACGCAGCAGATATCTTAAAGGGTTCTTCCATTGGAGCGGACGAGTTTACGTTGAGTGTATACCCGGCGTCTACTCCGATTTATATGGAACTGGTTAAGAACGGTGCCGTTGCCAATCTGTTAGAGACAGGTGCTATTGTCAAGACTGCATTCTGCGGACCATGCTTTGGTGCCGGAGATACGCCTGCGAACAATGCATTTTCTATCCGTCATTCTACACGTAACTTCCCGAATCGTGAGGGATCTAAGGTACAGAACGGACAGGTTGCTTCCGTAGCACTGATGGATGCGCGTTCTATCGCTGCAACCGCTGCAAATAAGGGATTCCTTACCGCAGCTACCGATATTGATGTAAACTACAGCAAGCCGAAATACTTCTTTGATAAGACCATTTATGAAAACCGTGTATTTGACAGCAAGGGTGTGGCAGATCCGGACGTAGAGATCCAGTTTGGACCAAATATTAAGGACTGGCCGGCTATGAGCCCGCTTCCGGAGAATCTTGTGCTGAAAGTTGTTTCCGAGATTCACGATCCGGTGACCACAACGGACGAGCTGATTCCTTCCGGAGAGACATCCTCTTTCCGTTCCAACCCACTGGGACTGGCAGAGTTTGCACTTTCCAGAAAGGATCCGGAATATGTTGGACGTGCCAAGGAAGTACAGAAGGCACAGAAGGCTGTCGAAGCAGATACCTGTCCGGGGGATGCACTTCCGGAGATTCATCCGGTTATGGATACCATCCGTGCAACGTTCTCCGATGTCAACCGCTCAAACGTTGGTTTTGGAAGTACGATTTTTGCAGTAAAACCGGGAGACGGTTCTGCGCGTGAGCAGGCGGCTTCCTGCCAGAAGGTACTTGGCGGATGGGCAAACATTGCAAATGAATATGCGACCAAGAGATACCGTTCCAACCTGATTAACTGGGGTATGATCCCGTTTGTTATTGATCAGGGAGAGCTTCCGTTCCACAATCTGGATTACCTGTTTGTTCCAAAGATCCGTGAGGCGATCGCAGACGGAAAAACAGAATTTGAGGCATATGTGGTAAAGGATGGTGCTTTAAAGCCATTTACCCTGCGTATGGGAGAACTGACACCGGATGAGAAAGATATTATTCTCAAAGGCTGCCTGATCAATTATTACCGCGGATAGGAGATCTTGTATGACAGACGTGGAAAAACAAAAACAGATGGAACAGATCAAACAGAGTGAGGATGGCATGCGTCAGACGGTTCTTCTGATTAAAATCGGATTGATGGTATTTCTCACCTTTGCCTGTTGTACCGTATTTTTCTTCCTGGTGCTCCGGTACAAGGGGGTTGCAGATACCTGGCATCTGATTACAGGTGCATTGCAGCCGATTATTATCGGACTGGGACTTGCTTATCTGCTTAACCCGGTTATGAAATTTCAGGAGCGGCACTGGCTGCCGTTTCTGAAAAAGAAAATGAAATCAGAAAAATCAGCGGCTAAAGTGGCACGTGGATTGTCCATTGCCGGGGCAATCCTGTTCCTTCTGGTGATCCTGGTGCTTTTGATTGCCGCAATTGTTCCTTCGGTGGTATCAAGTGTTACCGGGCTGGTGGAAGCACTGCCCGGCAATGTAGAAAGTCTGATCCGTATGGTGAAAAGCGGAAAACTCGGAGCCTATGGAGTGACAGATACCATCAGTGATATGCTGACAAAGCTGACGGATTATGTGGAAAACTGGGCAACGAACGATCTGCTTCCACAGATGCAGCAATATCTGCTGCAGATTACTTCCGGCGTAATCACGATGGTCAAATCCATATTAAACTTCATCATTGGAATTATTGTTGTTGTTTATGTCTTATCCATTAAAGAAAGCCTGGTGGGACAGGGCAAAAAGATTGTGTATGCGATCTTTAAGCCAAAACAGGGAAATATTATTATCGAAGTTTTCCACAAGGCAGATGAAGTATTTGGTGGTTTCATCATTGGAAAGATTATAGATTCTGCCATCATCGGAGTAATCTGTTATTTTGGATGTCTGATCCTGCATATTCCGGATACGATACTGGTTGCGGTTATCATTGGAGTAACCAATGTCATTCCGGTGTTTGGACCGTTTATCGGTGCGATTCCGTCACTTCTTCTGGTTGTGATCCAGAGTCCGCTGCATGCGTTGTATCTGCTGATATTTATTATCGTTCTGCAGCAGGTGGATGGAAATATCATTGGACCGAAGATTTTAGGAAATTCCACTGGATTGTCTGCATTCTGGGTAATGTTTTCAATTCTGATCGGAGGCGGACTGTTTGGATTCCTGGGAATGCTGCTTGGGGTTCCGGTGTTTGCGATGATTTACTATATTATCCGCAGACTGGTAAACCACAGTATACGAAAGAAAAATCTTACAACCGTAACGGAGGCATATGTGGAGGCGGCCGGTGTGAATGAGGCAACCGGTGCGATCATATATTACGGGGAAAAACAAAAGAAAAAGAGAACTTTAAAAGATTCCGGGAAGAAAGACGAAACAAAGAAAAACCAGTAATTTCAAGGGCTGTACGCGTTTGTGTGCAGCTCTTTTTTTCGGATTATTTTTTGACACTAATTGCCGCCTATGGTATACTTGAAAATAGACAGATAGACCTGTTTGGGGATACTTTAAGGAGATAACAATTGGACAAATACGAATATAATCTGAAGCTTGATCAGATGAAATCCCGCTATGCGGAAGAGAAATACGATGAGGCAGCAGATATTGCAGATACCATCAATTGGAATAAGGTTAAAAATGTAAATGGTCTGGTAAAAGCTGGGGAAGTGTACGAAAAAGTACAGCGTTATGAGGAGAGCCGGGAAGTTTTGCTGATGGCATATGATCGCTCGCCGATCGGAAGAATGATTATTTACCGTCTTGCGGAAGTGGCGGTCAAGATGAAAGATTTTCAGGCGGCACAGGATTATTACGATGAGTTTGTGGAGATTGCGCCTCATGACACCCTTAAATATGTACTTCGCTATGATATACAGAAGGCACAGGGGGCTTCCTATGAAGAACTGATACCGATTCTTGAAGAACTCAAGGAACAGGAATACACGGAAGAGTGGGCATATGAGCTTGCTTATCTGTATCACAAAGCAGGGATGAGTGAGAAGTGTATTGATGCATGTGATGAGCTGGTTCTCTGGTTTGGAGACGGGCCATATGTAGAGCGTGCATTGGAACTGAAAATGCTGTATCAGCCGTTGACAAAAACACAGGAAGAAAAGTATCGGTCGTTTTGTCAGGCAAAAGATGACAGAGCAGGTTTGACACACATTGATGTGGATGAGATGGCGCGTGCCGGGGAGACCGTGCATGATCCGGTCGCAATTCCAAAAGTAGAAGTAAACACAGAACGGTTTAATACCGTCAATCTTCAGGCGGAAATTGCAAAGGGTATGCAGCAGATCATGGATGCAACCGAAAAAGAGACGGTCACGGATACGCTGGACAATATCAATCGTATGGTGGAAGATGTCCCTTATCTGAAAATGCAGATGGAGGAAGAAAAGCCTGAGGCACAGCCGGAACAGAATACACGGCACATTGAGACAGATGAGGAGATTGATGGTTCACTCAAGACAAATTTCAAAGAGTTGTTGGGAGAAGACTCCGATGGTCAGATGAGCATGATGACAAATGAGAAAAACATGATTGAGCATCAGATCACAGGCCAGATGACAATTGAGGAAGTGCTGAGTGAGTGGGAGAAAATGCGCAAGGCTGCGGAAGCTGCATTAGAAGATGCCAGAAAGCGGAAACTCGAATCCGCCAAAGCGCGTGCACTGCAGGAGGCAGGCGATATTATGGACCGCCTGACAGGAGTATTGCCAAAACTGGATGCGGTACTGGCAGAAAAGGCGGATATTGTGGAGGAAACGACGGAAACACCGCCACAGACGCCGGAAAGGGAAACACCGCCGGAAGCGGATGATCCAAAAGAACGAAAGGAAGAAGAGGAAGAGAACAAAAAAGAGGAACAGCCTGCCAGGGATACAGACGGCGAAGAACTTTGGCCAGAGGGAGTATCTTTAGAAGAAATGGTACGTTCCCAGCAGAAAAAAAAGACGGAAGCTGCCGCACAGAAACCGGCAGAAGAGACATCCGATGTGACAGAAGATGACCAAAACTTAAATGAGAATCGTGGTGTAGAAGAAATGGAAACAGAAACAAAGAAAAAGGATTTTGAGGAGGTTCCGATCGAGGATCTGCCACAGAAACCAACACTTGCACAGGAGAGGGAAGAAGAGTTTGCTTTTGTAAGAAGAAAAACAGATCGCTCTTCCTGGAAAGGAAAAACCATACATATCCCACAGGTAGACACACCGGTGGATCTGGGAAAAGAGGAAAAACAGAATATCCCGCTTGTAGAACTGACCGATGAACAGAAAGCGATTTTTTCGTATTTTATGCCGGTGAAGGGCATGGAGGATCAGCTCTGCAAAGCGTTGACAGTTGCTTCGTCCCATCTGAAAAATAAGGAAACTGCATCGAGGGGGAATCTCGTAATTAAAGGCGGACAGGGAAGTGGAAAAACAACACTTGCCACCAGCATGATCAAAGTCCTGCAGCAGGAGACCGGGGTTTTGGATGGAAAGATTGGAAAGATCCATGCGGAAGCATTGAACCAGAAAAATGTCGGCGGGCTGCTGGATAAGGTGGCAGGAGGATGCCTGATTATTGAACAGGCAGGAGATATGGAGAAAAAGACCGTGTCGGAGTTATCCGGATTGCTGGACGCAGATGAGAGTGGTCTTTTCGTTATACTCGAAGACACATCCAAGGGCATCAAGAGATTATTTGCGCAGAATGAAACATTTGCCAAAAAATTCAGTGAACAGATTTCTGTTCCGATTTTTACGAATGACGAGCTGGTTACGTTTGCACGTTCTTATTCCAGGGAACTTGGATACAAAATTGACGACATGGCGGTTCTGGCATTGTATAACCGGATCAGCAATATTCAGAGACTGGATCAGGCTACAACCCTGACAGAGGTGAAAGACATTGTGGATGAAGCAATTCATCGGGAGGCACATGGAGGGTTAAAGAAAGCTATCAGTATTCTGACCGCCAGCCGTTATACGGATGATGACAGAATTGTACTAACGGAAAAGGATTTCGAGTAAGATAGATAAGAGAAGACAGGGAGGGTATTTATGAGTAATTTTACAGAGATGGATTGTTACCTGTTTGGACAGGCAACACATTATGATATTTATCGCAAAATGGGTGCTCACAAAATGACAATTGAAGGAGAAGAGGGAGTATGCTTCGATGTCTGGGCACCGCATGCGGACCGTGTATACGTGATTGGGGAATTTAACGGCTGGAATGAAACTTCCCACGAGATGAAACGTGTGACACCGGAGACGATGGGCGTATACGAACTGTTTGTACCGGGTGTCCAGATTGGCTGTATGTACAAGTTCCTGATTATCGCGCAGGATGGAAGAAAGCTGTACAAAGCAGACCCTTATGCAAACTATGCACAGCTCCGTCCGGAGACCGCTTCCATTGTCACGGATATTTCCAATTTTCTCTGGTCCGATACGGAATGGATGAATGCCAGAAAAAAACTTTCCAAAGAGGAAGTATATGAGCAGCCGATGGCAATTTATGAGGTACATCCGGGTTCCTGGATGCGGCATCCGGGGCGTGAGGATGATGGATTTTATTCTTATCGGGATCTGGCAAAGACCTTGATTCCTTATGTGAAAGACATGGGATATACCCATATCGAGCTGATGGGAATTTCCGAGTATCCATACGATGGTTCCTGGGGATATCAGGTAACGGGGTATTATGCACCGACTTCCCGTTATGGAACACCGGAGGATTTTGCACATCTGGTCAACGAATGCCATAAGAACAAGATTGGCGTGATCCTTGACTGGGTGCCGGCACATTTCCCAAAAGATGCACATGGATTGGCAGAGTTTGATGGTACTGCAACTTATGAATATGCAGACCCGCGCAAAGGAGAGCATCCGGACTGGGGAACCAAAATCTTTGATTACGGAAAGAATGAGGTCAAGAACTTCCTGATCGGAAGTGCGCTGATGTGGATTGAGAATTATCACGTAGACGGACTTCGTGTGGATGCAGTTGCATCCATGCTGTATCTGGATTACGGGAAGGAAGATGGACAGTGGGTTCCGAATATTTATGGTGGAAATAAAAATCTGGAAGCCATTGAGTTTTTCAAGCACATCAATACGCTGATTCTCGGAAGAAATCCGGGTTCTGTGATGATTGCAGAGGAATCAACGGCATGGCCGAAAGTGACGGGTACGGTAGAGGATGACGGACTTAATTTCAGCTACAAGTGGAACATGGGCTGGATGCATGATTTCCTTGACTATATGAAGCTTGACCCGTATTTCCGAAAGGACAATCACAACAAGATGACCTTTGCCATGAGTTACAATGAGAGTGAGAAGTACATTCTGGTATTATCCCATGATGAGGTCGTACATCTGAAATGCTCCATGCTCAACAAGATGCCCGGACTCGAAGGGGATAAGTTTAAAAACCTTATGGCTGGCTATGCATTCATGATGGGACATTCCGGCAAAAAACTTCTGTTTATGGGACAGGAATTCGCGCAGGAGCGTGAGTGGAGCGAGAAGCGCGAACTGGACTGGTTCCTGCTGGATGATCCGAAACACAAACATATGCAGGATTGGGTAAAGGCATTGCTTCATTTGTACCGTAAGAATCCATGCCTGTACGAGCAGGATACGACCTGGGCAGGATTTGAGTGGATGAATGCCAACGACTACGAACGCAGTATTTTCAGCTTTGTGCGAAAGAGTAAGGATGGAAAGAATAACCTGCTTTTTGTGATCAGTTTCACACCAGTAGAGCGTGACGATTATCGGGTAGGTGTGCCGGGCAGACATACCTATAAGCTGGTATTAAACAGTGCAGATCCGCAGTTTGGCGGAAGCGACACAGAAGATACGAAACGTCCGGTTTCCTACAAGGCGGAAAAGAAGCCTTGCGATGGACGGGATTATTCGATCGGATATAAGCTGCCGCCTTACGGAGTAGCAGTATTTAAATTTTAACTAAAAAAGTGGAACCGGGAGTTCATGTTTACAACGTGGATGCCCGGTTTCTTTTTTAATTATTTGATCGTAATACGGGGAATCGTGTTAAATAATGTATAATTTTAGAAATAATTCATGCAATTTAGTGTAAAAACAAATGAAAAATACGTTGATTTTTACATGAATAATTGATATGCCAAAAGTAAACATTTCATGGAGGTGCAGTGATGTATAGAAAAATAATGGATTATTTAAAGGAATGGAAGCATAGTGAACATCGCAAACCTCTTATTCCGTGGGGATATCCGGTTTGTTTTAAGAGTGTTTGTGTTTCCTTAAAGGAGAATGCGGCGCTCCAAGCATATTGAACTGGAATACGATATTAATTCTGTCTCTTATACACATCTCCGAGCCCACGAGACCTCTCTACATCTC
>ENA-UAOZ01001262-UAOZ01001262.1-human-gut-metagenome-genome-assembly--contig:-NODE-1262-length-11725-cov-6.229906_pt1 | contig 11725 bp, 8 predicted proteins | sample MGYA00243474_ERZ654565 | MGnify/ENA primary metagenome ERZ654565 (study PRJEB26926, sample SAMN06164854) | human gut metagenome | biome: ENVO:00009003; feature: ENVO:2100002; material: ENVO:00002003...
AGAGAGGTCTCGTGGGCTCGGAGATGTGTATAAGAGACAGATTCAGTAAGAATTGAATGGTCGTTTTTTTTATTTAATAAAGCGGACAGATTTGTCCGGTTACAAATTTAAAAAGTACATAGGTGTCCTGATGAGTTTTTCTTTAACTGATAAGATAGGAACATCAAGAGAAAGGAGGCAATAAAACATGAGCCGAGAAGAATATCTGGAATTTATCACACATCAGCCTTATGACGCAATGGGGGATTTTAGTTTCCTTTTGGATGAAAAGACTGATAAGGCTGAAAACACTACAGTAGAAAACGAAAACATGAACGCTGATTAATCTGCGTACAGAGAGTATTCCTGTATAGCTGATTGATACATAAAGCAGCAAAGAGAGGCTTCGCAAGCCGCTCGGTATAAAAAAAACCGGGCAGATCGGAGTCTTTTTTTGCTGCTTTTTTTGTCTGTTGACAGCCCGGAGCCGAAAGGCAGAAAGGCGGTTGTCATGCTGACACTTAGAAAACTGAAAGAAATGGTGGAATCTCCAAAGAAAGGCGAAAAGAAACCGAGTTGTAAAAGTTTACGGGAGGGAAAATGCCCGGTTGTTGCTCAGAAGATTATTCAGAACGAAGTAGGCGTAATCACGATCACTGTTTACAAGAACGGATATGTGGTCTATCAGGCACAGAACCGGGTAACGGTATTTCCTATCGAAGATATTTCTGGTTATCGCTATTCTTCTGTGGCTGGAAATGGATATGGATGTGATCTGACGGAATCTTACTTTGAAGAGGCTGAGTGGTATCTGCGTTTTGTTCTTCGTGGAGAAGATCGCCTGAGCATCAACTTGGATAGCTGCAATCAGAAACGTTGTATCTCTTTATCTTCTGCTATGGAAGAAATGCAGCTTGGAGAGAGTGTAGCACCGGACATGGAGGAAATGATTGTTCAGCAGATGATGACGGAAAGCATGATGGACATTCTGACGGATAAGCAGAAGGAGCTTATTTATGCCCTTTATTTTGAGAAACAGACTTATCAGGAATATGCCGATATTCATGGAATCAGTTCAGCAGCAGTCAACAACATGAGAAATAAGGCGGTTGCCAAGCTGAGAGCCAGTTTGGAAGAACTTTCAGAAAGCACTGCGAAAAAGAAATTGAGAAAAAAATAAAAAAATTTGCAAAAGGGGGTTGGTAAACACCCTTTGCCGAGCTTTATAGGTGAAGGGTTAATTCTACAGAAAGGAAAAGCCCTGACTTGTACCTTGACAATTTCATACCAGCAGTGAGAGGATACCCGGAATTATCCAGCTACGCATTCTTGCGGCGGAATCCGGTGAAAACGTGAGGGGATACAGATGGGAGGCACCCTTTGCAGGAAAGATTACGAATTACCTCTTGCGGCTTAAATGCTTGATCCTTATTAAAACTGTTATTTCCATTTTTATGGAGATGACAGCAGATACCATGTGGCGGTGCTTCGCTTCGTGCAGGTGCCGCCATATGCATGTGCTGTTATCTTTTCAGAAATGTACAGGTATCGGTAACAAAAATATCGGGAGGTGGTTCCAATGATTGAATAGTGCAGGTATAGACCTGCTGAAAAGAAAAACTTTGATAAATGAAGAAAGAGAGGATTAAGTCAAAATGAAAATGAAGTTCAAAAGATTCTTATCAGGAGTCATGGCAGTTGCTACGTTAGCGTCTGTAATCGTTCAGCCGGTAGCTGTTTCTGCATCGGAATTGGAACCGGAAGAAATACCGTTTGAACAGCAGTATCCGGAATTAAAAGAGGTACAGGATTCTCTTGATCCGGATGAGATTGTGGCAGCAAATGACATTGAGATTGCCTATGGAGATGAATTTGAAGTGGAAGTTGATCTGTCCGGTATTGACGGAGTGGATGAAAGTAAAATGAAGATTTTATTCCATGAAGCAAAAAATGAAGCCGGAGCCGAGTTTGATACCCATACACCGGATACCTACAAGGCAGTATATGCGGTAGAGCCGGTAAGTGGTCATCCGTCTTACAGAATCAGCAGAAATATCACTGTAAAAGAGCCTGAAACAGAAACGCAGTCAGAGAGTTCTTCTGAGATTGCAGTTGACGATGACAGCGGTACTGGAGATACAGAGCAGAGTGATGACGATTCAGAGTCGCACCAGGAAAACACAGTTGATACGGAAACTGAACTTACGGTGCCTGAAGTGCTGGAACAGGCAGAAACAAATGGAATTGATCTGTATGCAATGGATGCAGGAGAAACCGTGACCTTTATGGCTTCTGCAGGAAATGCAAGAAGTTCACAGCAGGTTTCTGTTACAAGGGGAACCATGTATCGTTATGCAGATTATGGATATGGTAGTTACCTTACTTATCAGTATACTGTGAAGTTTGGTAATGTATCTGCCACAGCATACTGTGTACAGCCATCCAAGCCGGGACCAGGAAGTGGAACTTATACAATCAATAAGGTAGGAGATGGAAAAGCACTTGCTAAGGTATGTTATTACGGCACAAAAGCTTCTGGAGATGATGGATTTTTCACAGAAGAGAATGGATATGGAAATTTAAGTGCCGGAGCCAGATTTATTCTGGTACACCTTGCAGCATCTTATGCAAATGGTAGCGGGGACGCTTTTTCAGGTGCAAACAGCACTGCACAGAATCTTGCAAAGAAACTTTATAATTATTGCGTTTCTCAACCGGATATTCCATCAGTGGCAATGTCTTTTTCAGATGCAAACGTAAAAGCCTATGTAGACGGTAACAGTCAGAGAACAAAGGATATAACGTTTAAGGCAGATGCATTACAGACAATTACTATGAAACTTCCGGCAGGTGTAAAACTTCATAACCTGTCAACAGGAAAAACAAGTAAAGCTGGAGCAAATGTAGAAATCTGCGGTGGTACGAAGTTTTATCTGTCAGCACCACTGACACAGGTAAGTGATGTGGCAGAGAGCTGGTCTACAACAATGAAAGGAAGCATTACTAAAGATTATTCAGCTTATAAGATTTCTACAGGTTCTGGAAATCAGGATCTGGCTCTGGTATTTGGAGAAGGCGTGGATGATGAGAAATATGTGGACTTTAAAGTATCCTGGATTGAACTTGCAATTGTAGAAGTTGTGAAGAAAGATTCAGCAGCAGATGTAAACCTCGCGGGAGCAGTGTTTGGTATTTACAGTAATTCAGATTGTAAAAATCTGATTACAACTATGCCAGAAACGGACAGCAATGGAAAATCTTCTGCAACGATTGTAAAAACTCAGGATACCGTATATCTGAAAGAAATCACAGCACCGAAAGGTTATGTGGTAAATACAACCGCTTACAATGTGAAGCTGGTAGCAAGCAAGACAACGACAACAACTGTACCGGATAAAGAACAGCTTGGAGAACTGACCGTATATAAGGAAGGACAGATCCTTGCGGGGGCTGACGTCAGTGAGAATGGCACTGTATTCCAGTATGAAAACAGACGTCAGAAAGGTGCTGTTTATAACGTATACGCAGGAGAAGATATTATCTCTGCCTATGGTGCGAAGATTTACAGCAAAGGCGATCTGGTAAAAGAAAACCTTTCTACAGATGAAAACGGTGCTTGTATCCTGAAAAATCTGCATCTTGGAACTTATGTTGTCAAAGAAATGCAGGCACCAGAGAATTTTTATAATGCTGGAGAGGAAAAAACAGTCACACTTTCCTATGCAGGACAGAATGTGGAAGTAGTCTTTTCTGATGTGACATTCACAAATGACAGACAGAAAGCTGATGTGAGTGTTGTAAAGAAAGACAAGGATACAGAAAATCCATTATCAGGTGGCGTGTTTGCTATGTATGCAGGCAGTGACATTACTGATGCAGACGGAATTGTGGTAGTAAAGAAAGGTACACTGATTGAAAAGGCAACAACTGGAGTAGATGGAAAAGCGGCATTTAACGCAGATCTTCCGATTGGATTTTCTTATGTAGTTAAAGAAGAACAGGCACCACAGGGATATTTGAGAAATTCTAAAGATGTTTATACATTTAAGTTCTCATATACCAGTGACAGCGAGCCGAAAGTTTCATTCACTCATACATTTGTAAATGAGAGAGTTAAAGCTAAGATTTCTCTGGAAAAGAGAGATGCGGAAACAAAACAGGCGGTTGCACAGGGAGATGCGACACTGGAAAAAGCAGTTTATGGACTGTACGCTCGTAACGATATTGTTCATCCGGACGGTATTACCGGTGTGATTTATAAAGCCGGGGAGCAGGTGGCTACTCTTACGACAGATAAGAATGGACAGGCTTCTGTAGATGGATTGTATCTTGGAGATTACTATGTGAAAGAGATCAGTCCGTCAGTGGGTTATCTGGCAGACGAAACAGAACATGATCTGGTCTGCAATTATGAAGGAGATCTGGCAGCAGAGGTAAAACGTGACTGTGTTTCATTAGAACAGGTAATGAAACAGCCGTTCCAGATTATCAAAGCAGCCAATAATGGCAAAACAGACGCTGATCTGTTAAAAGGTGCAGGATTTACGGCATATCTGGAATCTTCCCTGACAAAGAAAGCAGACGGAAGCTATGATTTTGCTTCTGCAACACCAGTTGTGATCGGGGAAAATGGTGCAACAGAAATGTTCACAGACGAAAAGGGTTATGCTTGCAGTATCGCACTTCCATATGGAACTTATATTGTGCGTGAAACAACAACACCTCACAATTACACTCCGGTAGATGATTTTACGGTGTGTATCACAGAGAATAACCCGAATCAGCCGCAGACGTGGAGAGTGCTTCTGGATGATGAGTTTGAAGCGAAGCTGAAAATCATCAAGCAGGATGATGAAACCAAGAAACCGGTATTACAGAAAAATACAGAGTTTAAGATTTATGACTTGGATCATAAGAAATATGTAGAACAGGTTACAACCTATCCGACAACGGTTAAACACAAATCTTATTTTACAGATGAAGAGGGATATTTGATTCTTCCACAGAATCTGAAAATCGGAAATTACCGTATCGAGGAAGTGAATGCCCCGTTCGGTTACACACTGAACGAAAATTATTATGAGGTAACAGTTGATTCCAATACTGCATATCAGATGGATGGAACTTCCGGGGATGTGATCATTGAAGCAGTTTATGAGAACCATCCAGTTAAGGGAGAACTGACTATCGTGAAAAAGGGAGAAGTTCTGGACGGATTCAAGGATGATTTTACATATCAGACAGAAAATCTGGAAGGGGCAGAGTTTGCCATTTATGCTGCGGAGGATATTTATACTGCTGACTTCCAGAAAGATGACAATGGAAACCGTATTCTGGAATATGCAGCCGGAACACTGGTAAAAACTGTCACAACCGATGAAGATGGAAAAGCGGTCCTGAAGAATCTTCCACTTGGAAGTTATAAGATTGTGGAAACGTCTGCGCCAACAGGATTTGTTTTAAACAGCGAGGCACAGACCATTACTTTCTCTTATAAAGATCAGGAAACACCTGTCATCGAGCAGACAGCTACTTTTGAGAATGAACGTCAGAAAGTAGAAATTTCAGTAGTAAAACAGGATGCTGATACAGAAAATGCAGTTGCAGGGGCAGAATTTGGACTTTATGCGAAGAATGATATGGAAGCTTATGGAACTGTGATTGTGAAAGCAGACACACTTCTTGGAAAAGCTGTTTCCGGAGAAGATGGAAAAGTTGTATTTACACAGGATCTGCCATTTGGAGAGTATTATATCAAAGAACTGGCAGCGCCGAATGGCTATGTATCTTCAGATGAAGTTCTGGAAGTAAAAGCAGAGTACCAGGGACAGGATGTTAAGGTCGTGCAGTTATCGTCTGTATTTAAGAATCAGCCTACAAAAGTTGTGGTTTCCAAGTCTGATCTGACTACTGGCGTGGAATTATCTGGTGCTACTCTTACGGTACTGGACAAAGATGGCAATGTAGTTGATACATGGAAGTCTGTAAAAGGTGAGCAGCATATGATTGAACGGCTTACTGTAGGGGAAACCTATACTCTCAGGGAAGAAATGGCTCCTTATGGATACCTCAAGGCAGAAGAAATCAGATTTACGATTGAAGATACCGGGGAAATCCAGAAAGTGGAAATGAAAGATGATGTGCCGGCAGGAACGATCATCATCAATAAAAGTGGAGAGTTTCTGGATAAAGTAACGGCATTGGATTCTGTTGGAGGATGGATCAGCCATTTATTCCAGTATGTAACAGGCAGTCTGAAAGATGTTACCTTTGAAGTATTTGCTTTAGAGGACGTGAAATCTGCTGACGGAGAAAGTGAAGATTATTATAAAAAAGACGAACTGGTAGCAACCATTACAACGGATGATACCGGCATTGCAAAGTTATCCGGACTTCCTCTTGGCAAATATTATGTCAAAGAAAAAGCTACAGTGGATGGTTTTGTACTGGATAATGAGGCAAGAGAGATTGACCTGACATATCGTGACCAGGATACTGCAGAAGTCACTTACTCTGCTGACTGGCAGAACAACCGCCAGAAAGCGGAAGTGGAAGTTGTGAAAAAAGAGAAAGATTCTGATCGTGTACTGGAAGGTGCAGTATTTGCCCTTTGTGCTAAGAATGATATTACAGGAGCAGACGGAAAAGTTATTCTGGAAGCGGATACTGTGATTGAAGAACTGGCAACGGATAAAGAAGGCAAACTGACTTTTACAGCAGATTTACCGATTGGTTTTGAGTATTATATCAAGGAAACTTCCCCGGCACCTGGATTTGCAACGACGGATGAAATACAGGAGTTTACATTTGAGTACGAAGGTGCAGAAAAGGAAAAAGTATCATACTCCTTTACTTTTGAGGATGAACCGACAGTAATCGAGATTACCAAGACTTCCCTGACAGACGGAAAAGAGCTGGAAGGTGCCAAGTTACAGGTAACGGATGAATGCGGTAAGGTTGTAGATTCCTGGACTTCCGGCAAAGAAGCTCATATCATCAAAGAACTGGTAGTCGGACAGAAGTATACCCTGACAGAAACAAAACCGGCAGACGGTTTTGTGACAGCGGAAAGCATTACATTTACCGTTAAAGATAACGCAGAAGCACAGAAAATCGAGATGAAAGACGATGTGACTAAGGTGGAAATCTCCAAGACGGATATTTCTGGTAAAGAACTGCCGGGCGCAAAACTGACAATTCTCGACAAAGACGGTAAAACGGTAGAGAGCTGGACTTCTGAGGAAAAACCGCATTACATTGAAATGCTTCCGATCGGGGAGTATACACTTCGGGAAGAGTCTGCCCCTGAGGGCTATCTGGTAGCTGAGGACGTGAAGTTCACAGTGGAAGATACCGGGGAGATTCAGAAAGTTGTGATGAAAGATGAGGTAAAACCGGAAGAAACATCAACACCGGAAACACCATCTACACAGGTAACAGATACACCGAAAACCGGAGATGATACACATATGCTGCTTTGGATTCTGCTTGCAGTAGCAGGTATGGCAGGTGTAGTGTCAGCGGTATGGGTGGCAAGAAAGAAGAAATAAAAATTAGTTAGTTAAGAGGGCATTTATGGACGAAAAAGATTCATAAATGCTCTCTTTCTGGTTAATACTAGGAAAAATGAAGGGAGAATGTATTATGAAACAGGTATTAATTATAGCGGTTGTAGCAATTATTGCAGCAGTTAATTTTGTGATGTACTGCTGTCTGAGAGTAGCATCACAGGAAGATCAGATGTTGGAAAAACTGAGCAGGAGAAAGGAGTCAGAAAGCGATGGCGATTAGATATGCAGAGGACAAGCCGAAATCCTGTGAATATTGTTATTTCTGGAATGAAAAGAAAAAGGAATGCAGGCAGATGAGATGCTTTTATCAGCTTCCTGAAAAGCCACCTGATCCAGATCCGGCACACAGGTTTTGGGTTCCATGCAAAGGTTGTCCGTATGGAAGAAATCCCTGTATTGGCTATTGCATGGCTAAAATTCTAAAAGAGCAGAGGAAAAAACAATCTGGATAAGGATACATACATATTCCCGTATCACTACGGGGAGGAAGCAGAACAGTATACGTTCTATCGGATTCCCAAGATTCTCTTTACCAGTCCGGTATTTGGAAAACTGACCTGTGAAGCTAAGTTGTTGTATGGTCTATTGCTAGACCGGATGCAGTTATCTGTGAAGAATCGGTGGATGGATTCGGAGGGAAAAGTGTATATATATTTTTCGCAGGAGCAGATAGCAGGGCTTATGGGATGTGGAGTAAAAAAAGTCCGGTGTTTGTTAAAGGAACTGGATGACCGGAAAGGAATCGGATTGATTACGAGAGTCAGACAGGGATTGGGAAATCCCGATAGAATCTATGTAAAAAAATGCGTATCACCAGAACGGTTCAAAGAGAACTTCCAGACAGGTCAAAATGACTTCTCAGGAAAGGTACAAATGACCGATGCAGACAGGTGTAAACTGCCAGGTAATGATATAGAGGATAGTAATACTGAGAATAACGATACAGAGTATCTTTCTTTCTATTCAGATGCCAGTGAAGTGAAAAGGAAAGAAGCTGAAAGGAATGCTTATCAGCAGATTATCCTTGAACACATTGGATATGACTATATCGTAGATGATTTCAACCGGCATATGTTGGATGAGATTGTGGGGTTAATGGTAGATGTGGTGTGTTCGGAACAGGAGTTTATACGGATTGGAGGGGACAGAAAACCTTTATCCGTAGTAAAAAGCCAGTTTTTAAAACTGGATGCAGAGCATATTCGGTTCGTATTGCATTGCATGAAAGAAAATACCAGTAAAGTAGTAAATATGCGTCAGTATTTGTTGGCAGTATTATATAATGCACCGCTGACCATCAGCAATTATTACTCATCTTTGGTGCAACATGATATGTACGAAGGGAATATATGAATTTTAGATTTTCAGGAAGGGAGTGATTTTATTGCAGGAAGAAGTAAATGAGAAAACCGTATCGTTATGTATCACTGGTGGAAAAGTGACAGTCCGTTTATTGAAACAGGCAATGATGCGTTTTTTGGCGGCAGTGGAGAAAGAAAAAGCAGAGAAAGCAAGAAAACAGCAGACAAAGGCACCTCCGGATAAAGAATATCATGGAAAGCAGAGTTTAAAGAAGCTGACACAGCAGAATATTCAACTTTCCAACATTGAGATTACAGATAATAACATTAAGGCTTTTGAAAAGGTTGCAAAAAAATATGGTATTGATTTCAGCCTAAAACGTGATAAGTCTGTAGATCCACCAAGATATTTTGTTTTCTTTAAGGCAAGAGATGTGGAGGTGATGACAGCAGCATTTCGGGAGTTTACCGGAAAGACACTGAATAAAACCAAGAAACCATCTGTCCGTAAGAAATTACAGCAGGCAATCACAGCCCGTAACCAGGACAAACAGAGAGAACGGGAGAAATCAAAAGAGAAGCAGAAGGAGCCAACATTATGAGTGGGATAAAAAATATAAAGAAAAAACTGAAAGGTTTTCAGGTGCGTCCCCCGAATGTGGAAGTAATAAAAAAGGTTATGCTACATATACCGTATGTGGTTGTGTTTTATGTGGTAAATAAATGTACCTGGCTTTATCAGTATTGCAGGGGCAGTACAGTAGTAGACAGGCTGATGGTTCTTCTTATGAATTATCCATTAGCTTTTAAGAAGCTGTTGCCAAGCATGAAGCTGAAAAGTCTGATTGCAGGAACAATTGCAGCTGTCGGTATATGGGCAGTGGTGTATTTTAAGGGAAAGAATGGAAAGAAGTTTCGACAGGGTGAGGAATATGGTTCTGCCAGATGGGGAAATGAAAAGGATATAGCACCTTTTATTGATCCGGTTTTTGAGAATAATATTCTGCTGACACAAACGGAACGTCTGACCATGAACAGTAGACCAAAGAAACCGAAGTACGCCAGAAACAAGAATATTATAGTGATAGGTGGATCTGGAAGCGGTAAGACTCGATTTTATGTAAAACCGCAGCTTATGCAGATGCCGGACAATGTAAGTTTTGTGGTCACCGATCCAAAGGGAACGATTATCGTGGAATGTGGTAAAATGTTAGCACGAGGGACACCGAAGAAAGATAAAAACGGAAAAATTTTGCGTGATAAAAATGGCAGGGTGGTAATGGCTCCTTACAAAATCAAGGTGCTGAATACCATCAATTTTTCCAAGAGTATGCATTATAATCCATTTCATTACATTCGTTCTGAAAAAGATATTCTGAAACTGGTAAATACAATCATGGTAAATACCAAGGGCGAGGGAGAAAAATCTTCCGAGGATTTCTGGACGAAAGCAGAACGTCTGCTGTATTGTGCTTTGATTGGTTATATCTATTATGAAGCACCAGAAGAAGAACAGAATTTCTCAACCCTGCTGGAATTTATCAATGCCAGTGAAACCAGGGAAGAAGATGAAGAGTTTAAAAATGCTGTGGATCTGTTATTTGAGGAGTTGGAAAGGGACGAGCCGAACCACTTTGCAGTAAGGCAGTATAAAAAATACAAACTGGCTGCAGGAAAAACGGCGAAGTCGATTTTGATCAGCTGTGGTGCCAGACTTGCTCCGTTTGATATTGCGGAACTTAGGGAACTGACTTCTTATGATGAAATGGAACTGGATATGATTGGAGATCAGAGAACGGCACTGTTTATTGTAATTTCGGATACAGACGATACTTTTAACTTTGTGGTTGCTATGATGTACAGTCAGCTTTTCAATCTGTTATGCGACAGAGCCGATGATGTTCATCATGGAAGACTGCCTTATCATGTGAGAATCCTTTGTGACGAGTTCGCAAATATCGGTCAGATTCCGAAGTTCGACAAGCTGATTGCAACGATCCGAAGCAGGGAAATTTCTGCTTCCATTATACTCCAGTCCCAGTCGCAGCTCAAGACAATTTACAAGGATGCAGCCGAAACCATTACGGGAAATTGTGACACAATGTTGTTCCTGGGAGGTAAGGAAAGTACCACTCTGAAAGAAATTTCAGAAACACTGGGTAAGGAAACCATTGACTTATATAACACTTCTGATACAAGAGGACAGAGTAGATCTTACGGTTTGAACTATCAGAAAACAGGAAAAGAATTGATGAGTCGGGATGAACTGGCAGTCATGGACGGTAACAAGTGTATTTTACAGCTTCGTGGTGTCCGTCCGTTTTACAGTGATAAATTTGACATTACAAAACATAAACGGTATAAGCAGTTATCCGATTATGATAAAAAGAATGAGTTCCATGTGGAAGAATACATGAAACATCAGATGGAAGTCCGGTTAGATCCGGAAGAACAGTTCGACCTTTATATGTATGAAGGAAGTGAACTGGAAGAACAATCAAATAATGAAAATGAAGGCACAGGGCATGTAACGTAAAACATACATAGCTCTTTTTTTATGCCCTTTTGGGAGGTAGCGATATGCACAAGCATGAAAGACCGCCCATCAGGGCGGAACCCTCCGAGTAGTAACCAGTAAAAAATCACAATGAAAAACAGGAGTTACGAAAGGAGAACATAGATTATGGCGTTTTTTACATCAGCAATTAATATTTTACAGACACTCGTTGTCGCAATCGGAGCAGGACTTGCAGTTTGGGGAGTTATCAATCTTCTGGAAGGTTATGGTAATGATAATCCGGGTGCGAAGTCACAGGGAATCAAGCAGCTTATGGCAGGTGGAGGTGTCGTTTTAATCGGTACACAGCTTGTACC
>ENA-UAOZ01001290-UAOZ01001290.1-human-gut-metagenome-genome-assembly--contig:-NODE-1290-length-11592-cov-16.307966_pt1 | contig 11592 bp, 10 predicted proteins | sample MGYA00243474_ERZ654565 | MGnify/ENA primary metagenome ERZ654565 (study PRJEB26926, sample SAMN06164854) | human gut metagenome | biome: ENVO:00009003; feature: ENVO:2100002; material: ENVO:00002003...
ACAAAAGTAATATCACATTTTTAGAATGAAAGGGGGAGTTTATCGAATGCTTACGGTTATCCGTATAGTATTCCACAAGGGAGTCCATAAATTCATACGTAACGGGGACGGCAGCCTCCATCCGGCCTCTGTCGTTGATCGGATGCAGTTCGAGATAATATGTCCCGTGTCCATAGCGGCCATCACTGTATTCGTAAGCAATCAGTGCCGCTTTGGGAACCATCACCTGTTGAAGTTTCTTAGTCAGTTCATTCATTTCATTCGTTTTAAAAGTTGTCATCAATATAGTCTGTAAAACGCACCAACCATCTGGAAAGCCTTTCCGGATAGTCATCCATCTGAAAAAGACAGTCCGTTTCCGGTGTCAGTAGCTTGTAAGTGACCGGAGTAAGGGCATAGACCTCCCGGTAGTCCGAATTCATATACTCCTTGACACACTCCATCAGCGTATCACCAGTAGAATAGACCAGCATGACCTGGCTTTCCATTCCCACCGGGGGAAAATCGCATTCCTCTTCATAAGCCCAATCGTACTGGTAGCCTGTCAGGACCGGGCTTTCCGGAGTAATCAATGCCATGCCGTCCTCTATCAGTTCCAACAGCTTCAGCTCTTTTTCCTTTTTTGTCCGGTAATTCCGCACAGCCTCTTCCAAAGACTTGCAGAACGGTTTGCCCGACATCCGTCTGAGTGCTTTCATCCGTTTTCCAGACTGATAGGAATCCGCCAGTCGTCTGTTCGCCCTGATCTCCTTCGGGGAAGCATCGGAATCCCGGTTTCCCCAGTCTTCCAGCTCTTCTATGGCCAAGTCATAATAAAATGTCTCGGTAACATCGTACAGCCCGTGATGCCGGACAAATTGCCGGATGAACTCCCTGACAATGTCCTTTAATGGTACCGGAAGCCGTTCCGTAAAATCAACCGGAATCCAAAACAAAGCAGGTTCCGGCCAGTCATGATGGCGGAACAGACAGAAATGCAGCCTTCCGCTTTTCTTTTCCAGATTGATACACTCCGGTACACACTCTTCCATAACTCTGTACAACTCGGCAATATTCAGGCGGGGGCACCCCCCTTTCCTGTATCGGAAAGGGAGTTTTATGCCCATAAGTTCCGCATATCTTGATGCCGACCGGTAGAGATAGTCAAAATTTTCCGGAGTCGTGAGATTGACCGGAGAATCATTATCCATATCCTGATGCCAATAATCCGGTGCAAGGGGTGTGATTCTACCGGTCAGAAAAGCATTGTGCTTCCCGGTGGCAGAAGTATCCTTCTTTTCCGTTCCGAGGTTCCCCTTCGGATGTGGGACGAACTTACTGAGAGAATAATCAGCCGTGCCAGTCCATCCTTGGCTTGTTCTGAAAGCTGTCTGCATGTTTCCTTATCCTTTTTTTTCTTGTTCATACCGCTTACCCTTTCACTCCGATGGTTGTCTTGAAGCGGTAAACCGCCTTGTCGTCCTCCCACTCAGGACCATGTACCGTTGCCGTAGTCAGTTCAGGGTAGGTCATGGAATAGAAGTCCATCACCTCGTTTACGGACAGTTCGCTGTTCGGATCATCCAACACGAGCTCCACGGAGTCCTTCTTGAATTTGAATACTCTCTGCAATCCTTTGATTTCAAGTGCCATATTATTTTTCTTTTATAGGGTTTAACAATATACCATATCCATTTGTGCCATATCCGTCATGCGGCATTCCTTCGGAAAGTCCGGATATTCCGCATAAGGGTCCTCCCTGAGCAGCTCCCGGTCATCCTCGTAATCCTTGTCGAAGTTATACATTGCAGCCTCCTGCACCGTTGCATACTGTGACGGAGCCGGTTGTTGCATCCAGCGATTGTCCGCCAATTGCGGTTGCGGCACCTGTACCGGTTGATGGAACTGGATGTCTTGCGGTTGTGGAGCAGCCTGCTGAGGAACCGGTTGCGGTGCAGGTTGCCTATATTGTACGGGCTGTACTTGCGGCTGTGCAACGGGTTGCGGAGCCGGAGCAGGCTGTTCGGGCATGAACATCGGAACTTGCTCTCCGCTCCGGTATTGTGGCGTCGGGGCTGCCATCGGTTGTGGAGCCGATTGCTGCAAGGATGGCTGTGGAGCAGTTACCGGCGGCTGTACCATGTCGAACAGACTTCCCTCGGATGCCTTCTTCTGCACTTCCGCCATTTTTTTGTCAATGTCCGCCTGTTTGTCCGGCTGTGCCAGTACCTTAGCCTGCCTGAGCCAGGTTAATGCTTCGGAATAATGCTTTCCTGCCGTGGCATCCTCAGCTTTCTTCAGCAGTTTTTCCATCTTTTCCCGTTTTTCACGGGCTTCCTTGGACTCCTTTTCCACCGTAGGCTTGGAGGTTTTGCTTTGTGAAACCGCCTGCTCTGCCTGCTTCTCGAACGATTCCAGGTTGGTAAGGATACCTTGCGCTTTCTGTACGGGTGCACCGACAGCCTGCAGGAATCCTGCATCCAGTTCTTCCGGCGTACCGTTCAGGATGAGCGGGACAATGCGTTCTCCGGCCTTTACTCCCGACCGTCTGGGAACGACGGCTACCGTCAGATTGTCGTTTACCCGTCTGATGTTGATACTCAGGTCTGTGCCTGCCGTAATCATTTGGTTGATTGCTTGAAAAAACATAATGGTAAAATTTAAAATGTTATACATAAGTTTCCTTGAAAAAATCCTTCAGGATTCTCTGCCTGTCCGGATTCGAGGCGATGCCTTTCAACGGTTCCAGATAGTAGCCGATACGTCTGGGCCCGTCTGTCGTACAGGGAGGCTGTCTTTTGACAGGTGTTGTCCGGTTTGTGGCAGGCCATGCAGCCGGCATGACCGGAGCCGAGGAGGTAAATGTGTAAGTTCTCATATCTTCTGTATTTGATGGTTATACAAGCATGCCCATGACAATCAGGACAAGGATTGTTTTCAAGACAAAGGTGAATGTCCTGAAGGCGAGACGGACCAGTGTTCCGGACATAAGGAACAGGACAGACAGGTACACGGGAATGACGCCCTTGCAGTAAAGCAGGCATATTCCCGTAAGCAGAACCAGTGCGACCACTTGCCTGCAGATGTTTTCGATGAGTTTCAGTTTCATGTCTTTAAATTTTTAAGAATGAATAATCCCATCGGGATATGTTTTCCCGATTTTATAGGCCTCCGGCCCTTGGATTGCCTTTTTGCGCAAGGCTTGGCAAAAGAAAATACCGCAGCGAAGCGAGGATGATTTTCTTTTAGCCGACCAGCCCCTGAAAGGGGCCGCCTTGCGGCAAAAACGAGGCAATCCAAGACCTTTGCCGCTTAAAAGCGGAAAAACGTATCTTGTACATATATAAAAAAGAGGCACAGACCCCAGTCTGCACCTCTTCTGTTCCGTACCTTCCGCCCAGCCGTCTATATGGAACCATGCGGCTGTCCATCTTCCGAAAGTTTCCGGAAAATCTCACCGGTAACCTCATTTACCGTTTCCAATACGCCATCCAGAAATTCTTTCTGTGTGAGTTCTCCCTGTTCAATCCGTGCCAGCTCCGCTTCCCAGCCGGAGGTGAGGGAGGCGTCAGCCACTTTCATTCCGCGTACCGTTTCATATAAAAGAAGACCTTTCGGGGTCGGGATAATGTATTTGCCCGAATACCGGATATATTTACGCTCCAGAAGCGTACGGATGATATTCGTGCGCGTGGATGCGGTTCCCAGACCGGTCTTGTCCATATAGTCCGCCAGTTCCTCATCCGTATAAGGGGCAGCGGGCAGCGATTTCCTGTGTATAAGGCTGCATCCCGTTACCGGCAGCTTCTCCTCCCGAAAAAGTTCAGGGGGTACGGGACAGAGGTCGTTGTCTTCCGCGACAAGCCGTTCCCTCTGAAAGATACCGAGCCACCCCGCTTCCAGAATACGGTATGTACGGATGCGGAACTTGCGTGCGGCACAGACCGCTTCAACCGTCGTATATTCCACCTTGCAGGGCGGCATGAACGTTTCAAGCATCCTGCCGACAACAAGGGTGTAAACCAGCCTTTCCTCCCTGTCCAGTTCCCCCGGCTGTATGCCGGTGATGACAATGGCATGATGCTCCGCCGTGTCCTGATTTCCGGTTACGCCTTTCCTTGCAGCAAGGTCGACTATACCGGCATATTGACGGAATTCCTTGCCGGACAGCAGCTTTTCCATAACCGGAGGCAACATGTCATACACGTCTCCGGGCAGCAGACGGCTGGAAGTGCGCGGGCAGGAGATCAGTTTTTTCTCATACAGGCTTTGGGTAATTTCCTGCACCCGTATGGCTGTCAGGTTATGGTAACGGTTCGCATCCTTCTGAAGCCCGGTCAGGTTATAAAGGGCAGGTGCGGTGATTTCCTCAGTCCGGCTGTTGACCGCCGTGATACGGGCATATCCTGCCGCCTTGCAGTCCTCGTAAAGTTCCAGGGCATCCCGGCGGTTGCAGAAATCTTCCACATGCCGCATCTTTATTATCTTCCCGTTCTTGCAGAGGCTGACGAATACGGGCCAGCTGTCTGCGGGAATGTGATTTTCCCTTTCCCGGTACCGTCCGCTTATCGCTGCCAATACAGGGGTCTGTACCCTTCCAAGCGAGTTGTTGCCGAAACCGACCGCCTTGCAGACGGCATAGCTCGAATTGACTCCAAGAAGCCAGTCGGCCTTGTTGCGGCTGTCTGCCGCCAAGAACAAGTTGTCGAACAGGCTGCAGGGACGAAGGTTTTCCATTCCTTTGGCAATGGCTTCGTCCGTCAAGGAGGAGATCCACAGGCGGAGGCAAGGTTTCCTGCATCCCAAAAAACGATAAAGATACCGGAACAGCATTTCCCCCTCGCGGGAAGCGTCGGTTGCCGCAACAATGGTGTCACACGCATCGAACACCCCGGCTATCACCTTCAACTGGAGCACCGCATTGATGTCGGGATTCCATCCCGTGTCCGTCTTTACATGCCGTACCGTCAGAAAAGGAGGCGGCAGCAGGGGGAAGTTCTCCCGCTCCACCCATGCCGTACCGGTATCTTTCGGCATCGCCAGGGAAAGCATGTTGCCGTATGTCCATGTTACCATGTATCCGTTTCCGCTCATATATCCGTTCTCTTTTCTGTCAGCTCCCAAAACCCTTGCTATCTCTCTGCCCACATTGGGCTTGTCAGTCACTATCGCTATCATATTCTTTTTCCTTTTGATGTTCCGTACCGTCAGGAACGGCACGGAACGTGAGTTATACTTATTGTTTCCCGGTCAAACTGCCTCCTCCTTCTGACGGAGACCGTTTATTTCCATGACCGGCCTGCCGTTGCCGTCGGGTACCAGCTTCAGCGTGGCATCCATTGTCAGGCTGAGGACCGAAATATGGAGTTTCAGCGGAATGATGCCCGTTTCCTTTCCTTGCAGCAACAGTTCCATGTTGCCTTCCGCTTCCAGTTGTTTCTTACTGATACCTGCGGCCTTCAGACCGTCCCAGTCGATATCTTCCGTCTTATAAATATGACGGGTATTCTGATCCGTATTCATACGATTCGTTTTTTTAGGTTTGTATGATTGATTCTGTTTCTCTCCGGGCAGGTCTATACCGCCTGCGATGCACCCTTCTTCTGCTCCTGCTGCTGTCCCTGTGCGGTCTCCGTCTGTGCGGCACGGCGGGAAGTGTCCCTGCGGATGTCCGGATTTTCCTGAAAATACTGCAACTGCCCGGAATAGGGATTGACTTTCAGGTAGGAACTGAAGGTCTGCCCGTTGTTTTTCAGCCCTTCGACAAGCAAAGTCTTGCCATCCTGGAGGTTCGCTTTTTCCTGTGCCGTGAACACGTGCCCGTAAACCTCCGCCGGAATACGCGGTGCCTGCTGCTCGTTGAATCCGTTCGGCGTGCGTGAATACATCGTCCTGCCGGTATTCATATCCAGCTTGACGAACGAGGAGAATTCCTCCCCGTTGCGCCCGATCATGTTTTCCAGATAGACCGGCTGTCCCTTGCGCAGGGTTTCCCTGTCTTCGGCGGTCAGCTGCACGTTGCAGATTTCCTTTGGAATATAAATCTCTCCGGTTTCCGGATTGTGCCGCGTGTAGTTCGGGCGCCCCGTTACCTTGTCTATCGTTACAAAGGACGAGAAGGTGTCATTCCTGTTCCTGAACTTCATGTCTTCCACCAGAATGGTATGTCCTTCGCTGAGCATTTTTATCTGGGTGGGCGAGAGAGGTACGCCTCCGATGGAACGTTCGTTGAAAATCTGGTTTTTCGGAAAGATGAATTCCAGTCCCCTGCGCTCGGCACTGTACTGGAGTGTGGCATCGAATTCCTTGCCCGCTTTGGAAGTCATGCCCTCCACTTTGACAGGCTGTCCCTCCTTCAGCAGCCTGATTTCCTCTGCGGTAAGTTTGACCCCGCTCACTTCCTGCGGGATGTAAACGTGCTCCTGACGGACGGCAACCAGCTCGTTGGTGCTCTTGTCAATGGAAATCAGACAGGGGGTATATTCACTGCCGCGCAGATTGAGTTCCGCCACACGCCCCATGTTGCCGGTCTCACGCAGGTTCTTCTTGTCCTCCTCGTTAAAGTTAAACCCGAAATAAGGACGTTCCAACTGCGGTTCCTTGCGTATGCCGTGAATGGCCAGTCCCACCTGTCCGTCCTGTTGCGGGATGAGTGAGAGCCTTGCATCCAGTTTGGCTGTCAGCAAACCGGAAAGATGGATGGTCAGGGGCACCAGTTTGTTGGTCTTGTAGCCCTTCAGCATGGAATCAAGGAGTCCCTGCTGTTCCAGCGAAGCCTTTGAGATTCCGACCTTTTCCAACTCCTCCCAGTTGACCATGTTCTCATTATACCGGTAACGCGGTCCTTGCGACTCCTGCGCTGCCTGTTGAGCCTGGGGCTGCTGCTGTTGCTGTGCCGCCTGCTGTACTTCGCTCTGTTGCAGGGGTTCCTGCGGTTGTGTCTCTTTGTCTGCCATAGCTGTTTTTTCTTTTGGGTTTACACTTTGTTCCTTCTTGTTTTCTCTTGGACGGATTTCGTAGCGTTTGAGGAACTCTTTCACCGCATCCGTCTGCTTTCCCTCCGACAAATCCCTGATGGCCTGCTTGTTCACCTTGTAGTCGTGGTAGGTCATGCGGAGCAGGCGGAAATGGGTAGGTTCCTTGAGCTGGCTCCAAAAATTCTTGATGAAGTTTTCGAGAATACTCGAATTCTTGTCGAATTTCAGGAATGAGTTTTCATTCTTCTCGTCCGCCGGAACCGTCTTCGCTTTTCCGTCCTTGTCAATTTCACTGACAGCCTGTACTCCGAATTTCGGATCGTTCTTGTTATGAACCAGCATCAATTCCGTAATCTGTTCCACCGGAAGAGCATCACTTCCGGCCTTCGGCTTCCGGGTCCGTTTGGGCTTTTCGTTCGGGGTCTTTTCTTGTGCCATACCTTTTCTTTTAGGGGTTAATGAATTGCTTTGACGCTTCAAAGGTATGGGGTATTTCCAAATAATATGCTGATTTTCAAAAAGGTGTCATCAGATGTCATCAAATGTCGTCAGATGTCATAAACATAACTGTTTCCAACGGCTAAACCGTGAACGGAGAAGAAGGGAAGTGAATAAACGGAAAGAGAGAAGATACGTGAGGCAGAAGGGAAAAAGCCTGCGCATCCGACACCAGAAAAAGAGCGGGCGGGCAGGCAAGACAAAACCATGCAGAACAGAGGGAGCTGAAGCCCCCTGTCTTCTCATGCCTTCCGCTTTTTTACAGCAAGACTTTCATAAGACCTGTATTCCGGCTGGATATGTGGAATTTCATGGATTATGAAACACGGCCTCTTCAAGCAGCCCATATCCTTTATCCATGCGTCACGTCGGTCGCAGTTTGCCCCTGTAATCGTTTTTCAAATCGAATCTGGATTGCCGCCGCATTCTTTTTCGTGAAAATTTTCCACGGCGAAGCCGCAAGGAAAATTTCCACGAAAAGATTCGGCAAATGCGGCCGGCAAGACAAATTCGATTTTCCTTTGATGAGGGGGAAAACTGTATCGCAAACAAACCTATCTGGAAATTCCGTGCAGGCTCATTCTCTTGTAAAGGGTCGGGCGGCTGATTCCCAACAAGGCCGCTGCCTGTGTCAGGTTCCCTTTAGAGATGGAAAGAGCCGTCTTGATCTGCTCTATGTTTCTTCTTTCATCTTTCTGCAAACACTTGTCTATCTTCTCTTTCCCCATGGGGTCAGAAACGGACTCTCCCGTATATTGGAGCCGTAAGGAATTGGGGGTAATCAGTTTTCCTTTGCATATCAATACCGCCGCATGAATGACCTGCTTCAATTCCCGTACATTTCCCGGCCAACTGTATCCCAGCAGCATCTTCTTTGCCGGTTCGTCAAAATCCAAGACCTCTTTCCGGAGCAACCCGCAAGATTGCTCCCGGAAAAAATCCGCCAAAGGCAGTATGTCCTCCAGGCAATTATGCAATGCAGGTACGGTGATGGTAAAATCCTGAAAGCGATAAAGCAGATCCTTCCGGAAACGCTTTTCCGCAACAGCCTCCTGCAAATCCTCATTGGTGGCCGCAATGATGCGCACATCCATCAGCCTGTCCCGTTGTCCGCCTACCGGACGATACCGCCGTTCCTCCATGGCACGCAACAGCATCCGCTGCGTTTCTATCGAAAGGTTCTCCACCTCATCCATGAACAGGGTGCCTCCCTGCGCTTCCTGAAAATATCCTGCCTTTTCCTCTGTGGCTCCGGTAAACGCCCCCTTGACATGACCGAAAAAGGCGGAAGGTGCCAGCTCTTTGGACAAACTGCCGCAATCGACCGTTACATACGGCTTGCCGGATCTGAGGCTCTGCCTGTGAATCTTTTTTGCCAGGTGTTCCTTTCCCGTTCCGGTGCTTCCCAATATCAGTACCGTCATATCCGTCGGCGCTACCATGTGAATGTACCGGTTCAACTCGCAAAAAGGGGTGCTTTTGCGTTCATAGATTACCTTGGTGAAAGCCTCGTTCACCGTCCTTATTTTTTTGATGACGGGCAGCAGCCTGGTTTCAACCAGCGGTTTGAGGATATAATCTTCCGCACCCAGCTTCATGGTATGAACCGCAGAATGTATCTCTTCATAATTAGTCATCATGATGAACGGGTGCATATAGCCGTTCTCCCTCATCCACTGCAACAGCGTGGTACTTTCCCCGTCAGGCAATCTTAAATCCGCCAATACGATGTCATCCTCACGGACGGATGTCCCAATGACCTTCTTAGCCTGTGCCAGCCTGTAAGTCCTTACAGTATCCAAATCCGCCTTCTGCAAAAAATTGCAGATATAATTACAGAACAAGACATTGTCCTCAACAACAATTACTCTCATAAGCCTTCTTAGCCTGTTGTGCCAAACATATTATTTCTTTTCCTTTATCCAATACCTGCTGTACAGTCCGCCCGAACTCGTCCACAGAAAACTCTCCCGAATCCTGAAGCAGTGCAAACAACTCACGCAGCGGCTTGCCGGCATGAATGATCTCCCACGAGCCTGTCAGATGATGTATCCATTCTTTCAGTGCCTCATGATCATTCTTTTCTGCACATTCAGCCATAGCCTCCATATCCTTCCTTGTCTCCCGAATCAGGGTATCCAGCATCTTCCTCCTGTTCCCATATTTCAGCAGGGCATCGAGGTCTATCTGTTCAGACTGCCTTTCACTTCCCAGACATTCCGTACATACCTGCAAAAGTTCTTCGGCGGAAAACGGCTTTTTCAAACAGCCCGAAAATCCTGCCGCATACAAATCCCCCGTATCGCAGTTTCCCGATGCGGTACTCGCGATAACCGGAATGCTCCGTGAGTTTCCCACATTGGCCATGCGCAGGAGATTCAACACCTCGAATCCGTTTGTCCGGGGCATTTTCAAATCCGTAATCAAAAGGTCATAACTACGGCTGCGGACATGCTCCATCAGATCACGCGTGTTCTCACATACCGTGCAAGCCACCCCGTGATACGCAAACATTTCCCTGATTGCCGCCAGCAAAACGGTGTCATTGTCCAATACCAGTACCGTATAGGACTGTACGGAAATCCGGCTCCTGCCGCTCTCCGCCATCGCTTCCTCTGCCACAGCCAAAGGAAGACAGACAGTGAACCGGCTGCCCACCCCTTTCCGGCTTGCCACTTCAATCCTGCCGTCCAACAATCCGACCAGACCTTTTACTATTGAAAGTCCCAGTCCGACCCCTTCTTCCGCAATCGCATTGGGAAGCCTCTCGAATGCAGTGAAAATGCGTGTCTGCTCCTCATCGTCCATTCCGGTGCCGGTATCTTCCACGATAAGCGTCAATATGCCCTGGTCAAATTGTGTGCGAACCGTTACACTTCCCCGCTCCGTAAACTTGATTGCATTGGACAACAAGTTGCTTCCTATCTGTATTATCCTGTCCCTATCTCCTATAACAACCGCATCTCCGGCACTCAGTACGTTCAGCAAAAGGTTTTTTCCTGCTGCCAGCGGCATAAAATCCGTTTCCAAAATCTCGGTGACGGAACATAACCTGAACGGGACAGGAACGGCCTTTTCCCCGCCACTCTCCAACCGGAAAAATCCCAACAGGGAATTCAGCATGGAAGACATATGTCCCGCCACCTGCCGTATGTTCCGGCTGTATTCCCTGCACTTCGACACTTCTCTTTCCGTGGAAAGCAATTCCGCATAGCTGCTGATAGAAGCAAGCGGCGCGCGCAAGTCATGGGTTACGGCCAGCATGATTTTCTTTCTTGCCTCAATCAGTTCCTCGTTTTCAAGAACGGTCTGCTCCAACTGACGGACTGTGCCTTCCAGCCTTTTTTTATAACGGTTTATACGCATCATATCCCGGTGTATCACCATATAGGACCATATCAGCAGCAAAACCATGAATGCCGTCAGACCGATGACCGTGGCAAATGACCGTTTCCCGGCTTCCGCAACTTCTTCTTCCTGTCTCTTCAATTCCGCTTGTACCGTTCCGTCCATATTCTCAATCATCTGCCGCAACTGCACGTTCAGCCTTCTGTTCATCCCATCCAAGCTGTCCGTCCGTTCTGCCAGCTTCCGGGCATACGCCTGCTGTCTGCCCACCACGCTCCGGTTAAGTTCATGAAGCATGGATGCGGCAGAAGGAGTATCCGCCTTGTGGCGTTTTGCGAACAACCTCTTCAGGAATCCCCCTTTGGGGGCATTTTCCCGTTCACTCTGTCTGGCAATGGCCGGAATCTGCGCTGCAATTTCCCGGTCGGCTTCCTCCTGCCTGTGTACCCAATATATGATTTCCCGCATATACCGCTCCTTGGCTCTCCACAAATTACGGATGCTGTCTGTATGTGAGCCGGAAGAGGAGTACCTCAAGCTACACAACAGGCTGTCAATGTGCCGTCTCCGCTTCTGAAATAATAAAAAATCCTGCTCACTCCACTCCATAAAGGTTTCACAGAAGAAAGAAAGCCTGAGCATTTTCACATATATATCATTTATCTCATGCTTTTTCCGGTTAATCATCCGTACTTCCATTTCCCTGGCCTTAGTCTCTTTCCATTCGCAGATGCCAACGTCTGTCTCTTATACACATCTGACGCTGCCGACGAAGCTAGAAGTGTAGATC
>ENA-UAOZ01001296-UAOZ01001296.1-human-gut-metagenome-genome-assembly--contig:-NODE-1296-length-11563-cov-7.218891_pt1 | contig 11563 bp, 10 predicted proteins | sample MGYA00243474_ERZ654565 | MGnify/ENA primary metagenome ERZ654565 (study PRJEB26926, sample SAMN06164854) | human gut metagenome | biome: ENVO:00009003; feature: ENVO:2100002; material: ENVO:00002003...
CGTAGCCCTCGTCGGCGACCTTGTCGGCGAGCGCGGTCATCTTCTTGCCGGTCTCATAGACGTTCTTGCCGTCCTCGACGTAGCCCTCCTGGCTAAAGTGCATGATCTCGATCTTCTCGGTTTCCTTCATGGCTTTTCCTTTCTGTCCAGCACGCGAATCTATACATCGCGTTTCTTTTCGATACCAATTATAGACATACACCCAACGTGTTTTTAATACCACTTTTCAATCTGTTCCAATCCTCGGTGAACGGTCGAAATTCTCTGGTGAGTGGTATCAAATTATAATTTGATGTATAGCTAACGCCCCCGGCGTCTCCCTTGTGTGACAAAGAACAGCGTTCCTACCAGCGCAATAATGGTCGATGCTCCAAACAGTACCGTCTGGACGCCCAAAGCCTCCGCCAAAAACGGAGCCGCCAGCAGCGGCACCACGCCGGCGCTCATCAGGCCAAAACGCACAAAGCCGGTAATGCGCCCCAGGTATTTGATGTCGGCACGCTCCTGAATCAAGATCATCTGCAGCGGCTCCAGGAACCCCCAGGCCAGACCGTTAATCGCCTGACCGACAATCGCGACCCCCAGCATATCTGTGCCCACGTACACCATGGACCCAATGCCCACGGCCATGAGCGCGCCGAGCAGCAATCGTAGGTTGACATGGCGAGCAGAAAGCTTGGTCAGGATGAACGCGCCCACCGAGGAAGTGAGGCCCACGACAGAGGACAGCCAGCCCAGCCAGACGATATCCACGTTGAGCACATCACGGTAGAACAACGACTCAAGCGAATCAAACGCGCCAAACGCAAAGAATCCCAAAAAGCCCGAGATAAAGATGAGGCGCAGGTCGTGGTCGCGAAACGTAAGTCGCGCACCCTCGGCCATGCCGCCCAGAATACCGCCCTTCGGCTTTTCCCCTTTTGCGGGAACAACGCACTCGCGACAGCCCAAGGAGAGCACGGCCGCCACACCCATCATGCCCGCCATGAGCAGGTAGACCGATTGCGTGGCAAAACAGCTCACGATGGCACCGCCGAGCAGCGGGCCAGCGGTATAGGCGATATTGCTGTAGAACACCATGAGACCGTTCACGCGGGTACGGCCCTCGGTGGTCGACTCCAGGTATCCCGGAAACGCATGCGTGCAGGTGTTGATAAAGCCGCCCGCAAGCCCCAAGACGCACGCGGCAAACACAAGCCCGGGGACAGACAGCGGCGCCAACCCCACGCCAAGCGATAGCACAGCCGTAATCACGCACGTCACAAATGACGTCCGGCGCGGTCCAAAGCGATCGATGACCGAACCCGACACCATATTGCCCGCCGACGTCATAAGATTGCGCACGAGCGTAATGGCGGCAACCAAAAAGGCCGTGCCGGCCAGATCATACGTGGCCGCACCGATAAGCCCCAAAAAGTAGACCGCGTTGTTGGCGCACCACTGCAGGGACTCAATAAGAATCAGCCTGACCTCTGCCGGCGTCAGGCGCATTGCTTCGCGATCCTTCGCGAACATACGAACTCCTTCTATACAAAAAGGGGATGGAGGGCATAGGCCTGCTCCATCCCCTTTCCAGGTTGCAACGAAAATCTATGCAGCCGGGCCCTTACGCCAGCACGCCGAAGAACGCGCCGATGATGCCCACGACCATGGTGGCCACGATCAGCACCATGGGGTTGATCTTCTTGGACAGCAGCCAGTAGTACAGCCAGAAGGCGATCATGCCGAGCATGCCGGGCATGATGCCGTCCAAGATGTCCTGGAGGGTCTGGGCGTCCTCGCCCGAGCCGATGGCCACCGGGATGCTGGCCCAGAACATGTCCTTGCACATGGCGCCCACGACCATGACGCCCACGATGCCCACGCAGGTCATGATCTTCTGCATGAGGCCGGTCCTCTGGGCCTCGTCCAGGAAGCCCACGCCCAGCTCGTAGCCCTTGACGGCGCCCCAGACGCGCAGCGCGAAGCCGGGGACGTTGTAGATGAGCAGGAAGGCGATGGGGCCGAAGGGGTTGCCGGCCTGGCACAGGCTGATGCCCACCGCGGCGGCGACCACGCGCAGCGTCGACAGGAAGATGGAGTCGCCGATGCCCGACAGCGGGCCCATGAGGGCGGCCTTGACGTCGTTGACGCTCTCGGGCTCGATCTCGCCGCGGGCGACCTTCTCCTCCATGGCCATCGCGATGCCGCCGACGAACGGGGCGAACTGGACGGTGATGTTGAAGAACGCGCAGTGGCGGTGCAGGGCCTCGGCGTAGTCGTCGGGGCGGCCGGCGTAGATCTTCTTGAGCATGTTGGCGACCATCAGGCAGAAGGCGATGTTCATCTGCTTGTAGTAGGTCCAGGAGAACTCCATGCCCAGGGCGCCGACGTTGACGGCGCTCTTGACGAGGTCGGAGCGCGTGATCTTGTTCTCGGGACTAGAAGTCATCGTCCTCATCCCCTTCCGCGGAGAGCTGGGGCTGGGCTCCGCCCAGGCCGAGCAGGTCGAACTTGTCGATGCCGATGATGATGGCGATCAGGGCGACGCCCAGGACGGGCACGTTGGCGTAGGAGCACAGCAGGAAGCCCAGGAAGTAGAAGGGCACGAGCTGCTTGGTGAGCACCAGGCGGCCGAGCATGGCGAAGCCCATGGCAGGCAGGATGTTGGCGGCAACGCCAAAGCCAGCAAGGACAAAGGGCGGGATGAAGTCGAGCATGCCCTGGATGGCGTCAGCACCCAGATAGAACGACAGCGAGCACAGCAGGAACGCCATAATGATACCGGTCAAACCGATCAGGAAGTGCATCGCATAGACACCCTTAAGGTTGCCCTGGCCGGAGAAGACATCAGCGCGGTCAACCAGGATCGGCAGGGCGGCGTTGAGGATGTTCTTGATGGCAAGGCACAGCGTGGCGATGGGCATGGCAAGCGCGATGGCTGCCTCGGTGCTCTGGCCCAGCTGGATAGCGAAGGCGCAGGCGAGCACGCCGCCGATCGTCTCATCAGGCGGCACGTAGGCGCCGATGGAGATCGAGCCCATGAACAGCAGCTCCAGACTCGCACCGATCGCGAGGCCGGACTGCAGGTCCCCCAGCACCAGGCCCACGAGCGGGCACAGGACGATGGGGCGGAACGCGTAGAGGGTGCCGAGCTGGTAGTCGAGACATCCAAACGCTCCGACTAAGCCGACGAGGATTGCTTGGACAAGCATAATTCCTCCCAATAAGGAATCTCGAACCGTCGTCACTCCCGTCGCGCGCGTTGTTGATATCAATTCCGGGAGTTCGATTCCACGGCTCGAAGCGTACCTGGTGTGCTGCTAACACCCATGCCAGGCACAAATGATTTGATACCAATTATAGATATGCAGGTTCTTACTATTTAATACCACTCGCTCAGCGGGGTGTTTTTTACCGTAAACGGCAGACGTATCTCATCAGGCGCGCTCTTTGTTTCGATGGCGGACAAGCGCCACCAGAAAGCCATCGCCAAAGGCATCGGATGCCAAGTTGGCCACAATCACCAAAACGATAATCGCCGCGCCCAAAAACTCGTTCCAGCGAAAAACCTCGCCAAAGAAGAGTGCCGACCAGCAGGGAGCGAGCACGACCTCGCTCATGCAAACCAAGTTGGCCGCAAACGCGTTGGTTCGCGCGATCCCCTTGGCATACAGCACGCTCGCAAGGCCACTGCAAAAAAGGCCATGCACCAGCATGAGCCCCCACTCAAATGGTCTCACGGAGTCTAGGGCGCCAGCAAAATAGACGATCGGCAGCATCGAGATACCGCAGGAGATGAGCGAGGACACCATGGGCGACGCATCGGGGCGAGAGTTCAAAAAGAAACACAGCCCAAAGGTGGCTCCCGAAATAACGGCAAGCAGGTTGCCGAGCATGCCCTCGGCGCTCAAATCGCCTAAAAAGAAAAGTCCCATACCCGTAAAAGCAACCAACACGGAGGCAATCTTCGCAGGCGAGGGCAACGTGCGAGTTGCGAGCGACTGATACACGATAACGAAAATCATCGAGGTGTACTGCAGGACGATCGCGTTGCCGACCGTCGTGAGCTGGTTGGCAAAGTTAAACGTGGTGCCCGTCACGAAGTTGCAGACGGCCACAAGGACAATAAGACGGCTGACGCGGAAGACGGGCCTACCGACGAGCAGGATAAAGAGCGCCATAAATATTGCCGTAACGGCACCGATCAAAAGAGCTGACTGCGAATTGGCGCGAACGAGGATGCCGATAAAACTCCATAAGAGCGCCGTGCCAAATAGATACATCGCCCCGCTCACGCCATTATCGGGTGGATTGTCAGATCGAATCACGAAGCACCTCCAGCTAGCTTTCGGTAATAAAAAACGGCGACCGCAATGGGTCGCCGTTTCCCTTGGGGGCAGATAATAGGCCGGGCCCTTACGCCAGCACGCCGAAGAACGCGCCGATGATGCCCACGACCATGGTGGCCACGATCAGCACCATGGGGTTGATCTTCTTGGACAGCAGCCAGTAGTACAGCCAGAAGGCGATCATGCCGAGCATGCCGGGCATGATGCCGTCCAAGATGTCCTGGAGGGTCTGGGCGTCCTCGCCCGAGCCGATGGCCACCGGGATGCTGGCCCAGAACATGTCCTTGCACATGGCGCCCACGACCATGACGCCCACGATGCCCACGCAGGTCATGATCTTCTGCATGAGGCCGGTCCTCTGGGCCTCGTCCAGGAAGCCCACGCCCAGCTCGTAGCCCTTGACGGCGCCCCAGACGCGCAGCGCGAAGCCGGGGACGTTGTAGATGAGCAGGAAGGCGATGGGGCCGAAGGGGTTGCCGGCCTGGCACAGGCTGATGCCCACCGCGGCGGCGACCACGCGCAGCGTCGACAGGAAGATGGAGTCGCCGATGCCCGACAGCGGGCCCATGAGGGCGGCCTTGACGTCGTTGACGCTCTCGGGCTCGATCTCGCCGCGGGCGACCTTCTCCTCCATGGCCATCGCGATGCCGCCGACGAACGGGGCGAACTGGACGGTGATGTTGAAGAACGCGCAGTGGCGGTGCAGGGCCTCGGCGTAGTCGTCGGGGCGGCCGGCGTAGATCTTCTTGAGCATGTTGGCGACCATCAGGCAGAAGGCGATGTTCATCTGCTTGTAGTAGGTCCAGGAGAACTCCATGCCCAGGGCGCCGACGTTGACGGCGCTCTTGACGAGGTCGGAGCGCGTGATCTTGTTCTCGGGACTAGAAGTCATCGTCCTCATCCCCTTCCGCGGAGAGCTGGGGCTGGGCTCCGCCCAGGCCGAGCAGGTCGAACTTGTCGATGCCGATGATGATGGCGATCAGGGCGACGCCCAGGACGGGCACGTTGGCGTAGGAGCACAGCAGGAAGCCCAGGAAGTAGAAGGGCACGAGCTGCTTGGTGAGCACCAGGCGGCCGAGCATGGCGAAGCCCATGGCAGGCAGGATGTTGGCGGCAACGCCAAAGCCAGCAAGGACAAAGGGCGGGATGAAGTCGAGCATGCCCTGGATGGCGTCAGCACCCAGATAGAACGACAGCGAGCACAGCAGGAACGCCATAATGATACCGGTCAAACCGATCAGGAAGTGCATCGCATAGACACCCTTAAGGTTGCCCTGGCCGGAGAAGACATCAGCGCGGTCAACCAGGATCGGCAGGGCGGCGTTGAGGATGTTCTTGATGGCAAGGCACAGCGTGGCGATGGGCATGGCAAGCGCGATGGCTGCCTCGGTGCTCTGGCCCAGCTGGATAGCGAAGGCGCAGGCGAGCACGCCGCCGATCGTCTCATCAGGCGGCACGTAGGCGCCGATGGAGATCGAGCCCATGAACAGCAGCTCCAGACTCGCACCGATCGCGAGGCCGGACTGCAGGTCCCCCAGCACCAGGCCCACGAGCGGGCACAGGACGATGGGGCGGAACGCGTAGAGCGTACCGAGCTGGCAGTCGAACTTACCAAATGCGGCGATAAGTCCGATGAGGATTGCTTGGGTAAGCATACATCCCCCTTTCCATATAGGACACTACGAAGAACCCGCAGGCTCTTCGATATTAAACGCCTAGAGCACGCTGGCGCAGTCAACCTTGGGGTCATCGGCCAGGGGTCGAATCTCGACCTCAACGCCACGATCCAGCATCTCGCGCACATCGGCTTCCTCGGCCGCGGTCAGGAAGATCTGACGAGAGACCTGACGAGCATCGGGACGCTTCTCGTCCTTGGGCTTGGTGTTGCCCAGGTTGACCGACTTGATCTGCGGGCAGCCCTCAACAAGCTGCTTTGCCTCGGCGATGGTGGCGACGCAGATGATCATCTTGTATTTGTCAGTCACGCCCGAGTTAATGGCCTCGATGGCATGCTCCATATCTTTGATGACGAGCTTGCAGCCGGCAGGCTTGCCCATCTTGAGCGTCGTCTTCCACACCGGGTCGTTAGCGACCTTATCGCCCACGCAGAAGATGCAGTTGGAGCCAAGGCCCTGAACCCAGGAAACTGCGACCTGGCCATGAAGCAGGCGATGGTCAACGCGAAGTAGCTGAATCATAATGTGACCCCCCAAAGGTCTTGTGCCGTCTTACGGCGTGTCAGTAGGTGCTGCGGATTAGAACTCTTCTTCCTCGTCGTCATCGACCAAAAGATCGTTGACAAACTTCACGCGTGTATCGTCCGCAGCGACGATGGCGCGAATCGTCTCCTCAACCGGCGCCGACTCGTCAGAGAACAGCAGCTGGATGAGCAGAGGAAGGTTCATGTTGGTAACGAGGTACGTGCGGGGACGCGTCTGGACGATCTTGGTGAACTCGTTGTTGACGCTGCCGCCAAAGAGGTCGGTGCACACGACGACCTCATCGTCCGCGGCAAAGCCGTCCAGAATCGCTGCGGCCTCCTTGGTCAGGTCCTCGTTTCCGTCGACATACATAGAGAGCGCATGGACGTTTTCGCGCTCGCCGGAAAGCAGGCCGATGCTCTCGACGATTCCAGACGCAAAATGAGCATGGGACGCCACGATAAACTGCCTCATTCGATTCCCCTTCCTTGCGAATTTCGGCATAAAAATGCCCGGACGCATGCGCCCGGGCAGGGTGCTTCTTAAATGAGTGGTCAACTATTAGTAGTCGAACTGGTGATAGTAACGACGGTAGTTGAGGTTGTGCTTGGTGACCGTCTCGTAGTAAGCGGCAAGGCGATCGGTGATCAGCGAGGAGAGAATCCACGGAGACACGATGACGCGGAACTCGTCGTCAAGGCCGGGGATCGCGAACTCGGCGGTGTCGATGACGTTGATGTCGGTGTCGCCGGTCACGCCGCGGTTCAGGAACGCGCGGACGCGCTCGTCGAGCTTGCGGTTCTCGTCCTCGCCCATGAACAGGAAGACCGGGACGCCGGGCTCCACGAGCTCGAGGGTGCCGTGGAAGAAGTCGGCCGAGGTGATGTAGCGGGTGCGCTTCCACTGCATCTCCTCGAGGATGCACATCGAGAACAGGATGGTCTCGCCCCACAGGGCGCCGGAGCCGATGAACATGGTGTAGGGGGCCAGGGCGTACTTCTTGGCGAGCTCCTCGGCGCGCGGCTCGAAGCTCTTGCGGATGTCGACCAGGTGGGTCCAAACGTCCTTGGTCTGCTCGATGAACTTATCGAACTGCGGGAAGCAGCCACGGCGGTTGAGCAGGCGCAGGCCGAAGCAGTCGGCGAGGTAGTAGCCCTTCTCGCAGCCGCCCGAACCATGGTCGGAAGCCATGGCGACGCAGTTCTCGGCACCGACAGCCTGGCCGATGGGGCCCTCGGGCTTGGTCATGGCGTAGACGCGCACGCCCATGTCCTTCATCTTCTTGACGGCCTCGAGGACCTCGGGGGTGGTGCCGGACTCGGAGGCGGTGAGCACGACGGACTTCTCGGTCATGCGCTTGTGGCCCATGACGTTCCACTCGGCGGCGTGGATCAGGTAGACCTCGAGGTCGCGGTCGCCGAACTTGTTCATGAGGTACTCGAGCTGCATGAGCTCGTCCCAGGTGCCGCCGACGCCCATCAGGAACACGGCGTCGTAGCCCTCGTCGGCGACCTTGTCGGCGAGCGCGGTCATCTTCTTGCCGGTCTCGTAGAGCGCCTTGCCGTCCTCGAGATAGCCCTCCTGGTCGAAATGCATGATCTCGATCTTCTCGGTTTCCTTCATTTGTCTCTCCTTTCTGGGGTTGTCTTCACATCCCCCATGCCAACGGGCATCAAACCCGCTTACATTCCGTAACACTCGGCCGCTTTGGCCTTAAGCGCATTGACTGATTCTTCGTAGCCCTCTGCCTTGACCTCCATTTGCTTGGAGACGGCATCAAGATACGGGTGCACGTCCCATGACTTCAGACGCTCGGCGATCATTGCCGCAATCGTCTGGAAGAACACCAAATTGGGAATTGCGCTGAGCAGCGGAGCCACCTGAGGCACCGCAACCTCGTGAGCCTTACCCCTGGGATGGGCCGTGAGCAGCACCGTTTTTGTCGTAACGTTCGATAGCGCATCGGCGATATTCGCAAGACGCTCCGACCCCTGCGGATCGTCAACGATAAACACCAGATAGCCCGGAACGATCTGCATCTCGGGACCGTGAACGAACTCCTCGCCCTCGTGATGCATGGCAGGAATCTTGATGGTCTCGCTCAGCTTGAGCGCCGCCTCCTCGGCAACGCCGTAGTTGGGGCCGTTGCCGACGACCATGGCGGGCATGTGCTCAGAAAGCTCGAGCATGTGGTCTTGGACATATTCCTCGGCGGTCTTGCACATCACGGCATTGGCCTGGATAGCTTCGCGCAGGTCGTCAAGACGCTGGGCAACGCCTTTGGCGTCAACCGTTCCGCGCGCCTGACCGCCGTAAATACCAAAGAGCACCAGATACTCAACGAGAACCTCGACGCCCAGAGTTACAAAGTCCACCGACTCGACGCCCACACCGTAGTCAAGAACGATGTCAGCGTGTTCCTTGATGGGTGCCTCGACGTTTGCCGTGAGCGCAACTGCAGCCATATCGTGTGCGCGCATGTAATCGAGCGCCGCAATCGTATTGGTCGAATAGCCACTCTGCGAGACGGCGATGTTGAGCGCATGCTGCGGATAGGTGTGTTCAAAATCGACGAAGGCCTCGGGCGTCACAACGGACACCTGCATCTGCAGCGCATCTTGCAGGTAATCGCGGGCGCAATCGGCGGCATGGCGCGACGAACCCGAAGCAACGATGCGCAGTGCGTTAAAAGAACCGGACTGGAAAATATCAACGAGCTGCGCTACCAGCTCAGACGAACGCTCGAGGTTCTCCCCCATACGCACATGGGCAAGCTGAACGTAATCGAGCATCTTCATCGTCTCACCTCGTTACAAATCATTAGTATTTGATACCAATCACAGTTACAGGTTACGGCTTTTTGATGCCTCTCTGTCGATTAATTTATCCCCTTCGGCGAACGGTCGATTTTGGGCCCTGTAAGGTTGTATATACAGTCTGCTCAACGAATCAAAATTCCGTCAACTTTTCAGCCCGTTATGCAAAAAACCAGCTAGTACGTATAGGTATATCCACCCGCATCACCGCGGTTAAACGATTTGACGTACTCGATCGCTTGGCCGCCCGCATCGAAGCTTACGCACTCCAGCGTCAAGGCAAGATCGCCCTGCTCCAGTCCAAGCAGGCCGGCATCTCGCGCGCCCAGCGCTTCGATATCGAGCTTCTCCTGTGCCATAACTGGCTTTCGGCCCAGCATCTCATAGGTCTCGTACAAACTGAAGACCGACACGTCAATATCTTCGATGGTTGGAAACAGCAGGCACGGGATGAACGCCATCTCAATCGATACGGGATCACCGTTGGCGAAGTTCAAACGCCGAATCGAATACAGCAAATCGTCCTCGGCAATGCCAAACAGGTTGGCATAATAAGGGCCCGCATAACGCTTGGAACGCGCGAGGATGCGGACGGACGGCTCGCCGCCCGAAGCACGGACCGATTCACGGAAACCGCCCGTGCGTTCAAAAAAAGCAGGTACTTTCTGCGCCACAAAGGCACCTTTTCCCCGAACACGGCGAATCTGCCCGCGCCGAACCAGCTCATCGACAGCGCTTCGGATGGTCAAGCGTGTCGTACCAAATTCCTCGGCGAGGTCTTTTTCGGACGGAATCATGGAACCCGTGGGATATATACCGCGCTCGATACGCTCCTCGATGCGGCGTCGAATGCGCATATAGACCGGGGTGGCATCTACTGTTTCAGCCATTGTTCACCTGCCACGCTCCTCATGCCGTTCTCTTCGCCGTTATCGGCAAAGCGGAACTTTGTGGGCAAAATCACCGATTTGCAATGCTCCACAAAACGCATGTCCTTATCCAATTCGATCGTGCTCTCATAGAACACCGGCGTTCCCTCTTCTTGCTGGAGCAGCTCGGCCTCTTCGGCGTTCAAACGCGAGATGGAGATATGCTCACGTCCATGCTCAACACGCACGCCACCTTCTTTGAGCAAGACATCGTAAAGGCTCTCGCACTCAAAATCGTGCTCGATAAGCGATGGGCACAGGGACAGGTTAACGTGAGCCGTCTCGATTGACGCCGGCTCGCCCTCAATAAGTCGAACGCGCTGCATGCGAAGCAAAGGAGCGCCTACAGACACCCCAAGCTTGTCGGCAAGTGCCTCATCCGCCTCGATGGTCCCAGTGGAAACCAGACGAGAAGAGGGGTGCAGGCCGGCAGTCCGCACAGCATCGGAGAAGTTATACGTTTCCTGGAAGATGTTCAGCGGCTTGGGAGGGCACACATACGTACCCGATCCGCGACGGCTCTCGAGCGTTCCACACGAGATGAGCCGCGTGATACCAGCGCGCAACGCCGTACGCGAAACGCCGATCTCTTCGCACAGCACGCGCTCGGCCGGCAGGCGATCGCCGCCGGCAAGCTGATGGTGCTGGATATACCAAAGTATTCCCTCAACAGCACGATCTTTGGGGGGAATTGCATAAGATTCGCCTGCCATTGCACAGACTCCTCATTCAGAAACGTATGCCGCCAAAATTAGGCCAGCCCTCCCATGGCATCAAATTCGGCCTTAATCCTCTCGGCGACATTCCGATACGACTTATATAGACTTGAATCGCGTTTGACTTCGTCGGTCATAACGGGAATCTCTAATTTGGAAACCTCGTCTTTTCCCGTCTGAACCGCCACAACAACGCCCATACCAAGACACATATTACGTTTGGCAGCGTTCATTTTTGCCGCCTTAGCGGGATTTGCCAGAATGCGCTGGGCAAATTCCTGTTTAGAGACCGCTTCATCGGCCTCCGGATCGCCCGCCTCGGCTACTTCGCACTGCAACACGTCCGCATAGTCAAAAATCTTCGGCTCGCCGCCGCGCTGATGCACGGCCCACTTGCGACGCGTGGCATCCTGGTAGATAGCCGGCAAAAACGTAAACCGCGGCGGGTCCAAAATCGTATCCGTGATGGTAAACACATCGGAATCAAAGGCATCCTGCGGGTTTTTCTTCTTGAACAGCCCCTGTCTCTTATACACATCTCCGAGCCCACGAGACCTCTCTACATCTCGT
>ENA-UAOZ01001318-UAOZ01001318.1-human-gut-metagenome-genome-assembly--contig:-NODE-1318-length-11443-cov-5.028188_pt1 | contig 11443 bp, 10 predicted proteins | sample MGYA00243474_ERZ654565 | MGnify/ENA primary metagenome ERZ654565 (study PRJEB26926, sample SAMN06164854) | human gut metagenome | biome: ENVO:00009003; feature: ENVO:2100002; material: ENVO:00002003...
GGGCTTCGCCGTAAATGCGGCAAGGTCTGTTCCCGATTTGCATTGTATGTGCGGTCATTGCGGCATCCTCCCGAAAAAATTTGATAAGCCCAGTATAGCAACCGAAAAATCATTTTGCAATTCAAAAGGCGTTCGCATTCGCAAGCAGTGTCTTCGTAAAAAAGCTGGCACCTGATTTGAAGTTGTGCGAGGCTTCCAGAGTGATGTATCAGCAGTTTTTGAACGATCATGCCGTAGCCCATAAGCGGCAGACGAACCGGGCACGTGGGATCTGAACAGGGCAGCGTTATTCAATACCGCTAAGCTCGCGGTACAGCGTGCGGGCATAGGAATCTGTCATGCCGCTGATATAGTCGGTGACCATCAGCAGCCGGAGGTACAAGTCAAAAGATTCCGTGCCGGTTCGGGCGTTTTGGTAATCCTGCTTGTAATTGCCGGAGAAGATGGCGAGAAGCTTTTTGTCGGCCTTGGAAGGTGCCTGCCCGTCGGTGCAGTATGCAGAGTCATAGTACAGCACGGCGGGAACAAAATGATCCAGCAGAAAATCGAGAATGACCTGTCCGGACAGCTCCAGTTTCAGGATACCGGGCGTATCGAAGGCGAATTTCCGCATGGCCCCTTTCAGAATGTCAATGGTGATGGCGTGATTGGTTCCTTCAAACAGATCACCGCAGTAGGTTCCGGCCATGATCTCTTTATATTTGCAGGAAAAACGGTAGATGGCTACATACATCAGCCACTGACGCGTTTGGGTGAGCCATTTTTTAAATGCAGCGCTGTCGTTTTCTGGGGTGTGGTCTGCACCGCGCAGCGCGGAAAGTTCTTGGATCCGCTCATCGGAGAAGTACTCAGGGCTTCTGTGGGGAACGATCTTTGAATGGTCATAAGAATTTGTGTAATATTCAATGAACTGGTCAAGGGTGAACAGGCCCTTTTTAAAGGCATCTTCCAGATCGGCAGTAGAGTATGCAATGTCGTCAGCTGCTTCCAGCAGGTAGGTCAGCGGATGGCGCACGATGCCTTTGTCGGGAGTGGTGGTCCCAACCGCTTCCGAGATCTGCTCAAAAGTCTCCTGTTCTGCAGCGAAGAAGCCGAGTTTGTGCTTTCGGATATCCGCACTGCCTTTATCAACGGAGCAGGAGTCGGTGGGATATTTTACCAGCGTGCTGATGATCGCTTTGGACAGATTGAGGCTGGAACCGTGTTTTGCTTTCAGCAGGATCCGCAGCGCCTGTGCATTGCCCTCAAAATTTTCCAGATCAGCGATCATCTGCTTGGATAACCAGCTGCGAAGGGGCTGTCCTTTGTATTTTACATGGTCGAGGTTCTCTTTGAACCAGTCACCGATCACGGTCTCGCCGAAATGCCCGAAGGGCGGATTGCCGAGGTCGTGCAAAAGGCCGGCGCAGAGCAGGACCGATGCGATGGCTTCGGCATCCTCCGGCACAGCAATATCAGTTGGCTTGTACGGTGTTGTGTTTTTGGAGATCATGATGCCAAGCTGCCGGGCGATCGTGGAGACTTCGATCGAGTGCGTCAGGCGGGTTCGGATGAAATCACTCTTGTCCAGAGGAAACACCTGCGTTTTATCCTGCAGCCTGCGGAATGCAGCGCTGGAAACGATCCGGCTGTAGTCCTTTTCAAATGCATTGATGGGATACTCCTTGAACGAATCGGGCTCAGGAGGTTCAGAAGAAAGCTTTTCAGTTGACAGCAATTTTGCCCATTCCATAATCAGTACACCTCGCTTTTGAAACGTCGTGATTAAAAACCTGCAAAAGGCATCGGCCTTCCATCACTGCCATTATACAAAAGAAACGCTGCTCCGGCAACAAAAAACGGATTCTCTGAAAAAAACACAAAAACTGCAGCTTGAACATGTGCAGAGTTCCAATTTATTTCGGGATCCGAAAAAAGGAAAGCGGAGTGTTATGCTGCGGTGTACTACTTCCGTCAGATGCACCCGAAATTGAATCAGACAAAAGCTTCCCTTTTCGTGGGCTGCGTGCCTGCGGCGGGGAAACTTTTTTGTATGCCTGCGGGGCAGGAACGGCGGGATATCAGCCAGATTGCACAAAACGCATTGCACAAAATTGAACAGCTTTTCAGGAAAAAATCTTGCTATTCCGCTTGCGCTCATGTATAATGGACTTGACTTGAAAGGTAGGATGTTTAAAAACACTCTGCCGTATGCTGCTGCAGATGACTTGAAAGGTGGAACATGGGATGTTGTATAAGAAAGCTTCTGAGATGAAACCCACTCCGATCCCCCATTGCATGGGCGGCGAGGGCACCGTGATGATGGAACGCCTGCTGGATGCGCCTGCCGAAATGCTGGGCAAGGGCCGCGCCTACGTGCGCCACACGCTGGCACCGGGCGTGACCATTGGCAGGCACACGCATGAGCACGAGATGGAAAGCATGGTCATCGTCTCCGGCCGCGCTGTCCACATCATCAACGGCGAGGAGCAGATCTTGGAGAAGGGCGACATCATTGCCGCCATGCCCGGCGACACCCACCAGATCGCCTGCCTGGGCGACGAGCCGCTGGTGCTGATCGCACAGGTGCTGTACGAATAAAGGAGGAGCTTCAGATGGAACAGATCCGCAGTGCCGATGTTCTGGCTAATTTTCCGCAGGTGGATGAGGAAAAACTGAACGCCGCCCTTGCCGCCGAAGCTGCCGCCAGCAACCGCAAGATCATTGTGCTGGACGACGACCCTACCGGCGTACAGACGGTACATGATATCTATGTTTATACAGATTGGACGGTAGAAAGCCTGCGCAAGGGCTTTGCTGCGCCGGAAAAGCTCTTCTTTATTCTGACCAACAGCCGCGGCTTTACCGTGGTCGAGACCACCAAGGCCCACCGCGAGATCGCGGAGAACACCGCCAAGGTGGCCCGCGAGTTCGGCATGGATTACCTTATCATCAGCCGCGGCGACTCCACCCTGCGCGGCCACTACCCGCTGGAGACCGACCTGCTGCGCGAGGTGACGGAGGCTGAGAACGGTTACAAAATGGATGGCGACATCCTGTGCCCCTACTTCCGCGAGGGCGGACGCTTTACACTGGACAACGTGCATTATGTGCGCTACGGCGCAGAGCTTGTGCCCTGCGGCCAGACCGAATTTGCCAAGGACGAGACCTTTGGCTACCACTCCAGCAACCTGTGCGAATACATTGAGGAAAAAACCGGCGGCAAAGTCCGTGCAGGAGACGTGACCTGCATCTCGCTGGAAAGCCTGCGCGCCATGGACTTTGACGGCATCGAGGCCCAGCTGCTGGCGGTGCACGATTACGGCTATGTGATCGTGAACGCAGTGGCGGACTGCGATGTGAAGGTGTTTGCAGTGGCACTGTACCGCGCCATGGCAAAGGGCCGTCACTTCACCATCCGCAGTGCGGCCGCACTGGTCAAGGCCATCGGCAATATTTCCGACCAGCCGCTGCTCACCCGGGAAAAGATGGTCACGCAGGAAAGCAAGGCAGGCGGCATCATCGTGGTGGGCAGCCACACCAAAAAGACCACTGCCCAGCTGGAAGAACTGAAAAAAGTACAGGGCATCGAGTTTATTGAGATGGACAGCGACAAGGTGCTGGTGCCGGGCGAGCTGGAAAAGGAAGCAGCCGCCATCGTGGCCCACTGCTCACAGCAGATCGCAAAGGGCATCACCTGCTGCGTGTCCACAAAGCGCGTGGTGCTCACCCTGCCGGACGACACCCCGGAAGCAGCCCTCGTGCGCAGCGTTGCCATCAGCGATGCACTGCAAAGCTGCGTGGGCAGGCTGACCGCTTCCCCGGCTTTTGTGGTGGCAAAGGGCGGCATCACCAGCAGCGACGTGGGCGTGAAGGCCCTGCGCGTGAAATGCGCCAAGGTGCTGGGCCAGATCCGGCCGGGCATCCCGGTATGGCAGACCGGTGCCGAAAGCCTGTTCCCCGGCACTCCGTACATCATCTTCCCGGGCAATGTGGGCGAAGTGTCCACCCTGCGGGAAGCGGTGGAAATTTTGCTGGGCTGACAGCTTGACGATTTAGAATTGTCTCCGCTCTGCTCTGACAATATCAGAGGAAAAATTATTTTAAATATTGCAAACAAGCCAGCCCTGCGGGGCTGGCTTGTTTGCTTTTTCACGGGAAGGAGTCGTGGCGGTTAACGGCGTATTGCCTGCGCTGGCTCCCTGCGGGAGCATTCGCGCGGCAGATAACGCAAACGTTATGTTCAGGCCCCGCTCCCCTGCGGGGAGCTGCCGCCGTAGCGGCTGAGGGGCCTTGAAATCGGCGCAACACAAAAAATCCTTTAGCGCAGCGACTTGGATTTTTTGTATGGAGCCCAACTGCTTTGGGGTTACTAGGGGCGAGCAGCCCCTAGTTCGTGCCTCCCGCGCCTCGAAAGTAGCGGGTGCTTTTCTGGTTCTCTTTTGGCACGCAAAAGAGAACGTATCCGGCGGAGAAGAATTTTATAAAAGCCATAAAACCTGCCCTACACGATTGCGCTCTGCGCGGGAAGCCGAAAAACAAAAGCCGGAAAATCCGCAGATTTTCTGGCTTTCTGTACGCGTTATCAATCTTTTTTTGCTTTCTTTTTCTTCTTTGCTGCCTTTTCCTCCGGCTTGTTCTTCATCAGCCTGCCGAGGGATGCGGCAGTGTATACGCAGAAGCAGCCCACCACCACGATCAGCACGACGGCGCTTGCGTCCAGCGCCACGGTGCCGGCGCGGACAGCGGCCAGATACAGTGCCAGCAGCACCACGCCGCCGCCCAGCCACAGGCTGCTGCTGTTCACCTGCTTTTGCCACTCCTGCTGCGGCGTGAGAGGATGCTGCTGCGCCTTGCCCTGCCGGGCCTTCTTTTTCCAGATGTTATCACTTTGAAACGGATTCATGTTCCGGTGGCTCCTTCCCTGTCTTTTTCTTTAAGGGTATTATACGCCGCAAGATGGGATGATGTCCAGAAAGAAGTGGATTTTTCACCACTTGCATCCCACATTTGTGCAGAACGACCAAAACCGGCCCGAAATATCGGCTATTCGCCAATTTACTTTTTGCGGACCGAAGAGTAATCTAATGGTAGGATGTAAAGACGGACAAGCTGTTGAGATTGAACTAAAGGTAGGATGTAGCAAAGAGCCTTTGCTGCGGGCTTGTCCGGCACGAGAACACGAAAAACAAAAGGAGGCTTTTCCGTTATGAAGGTAGGTCTGATCTATACCAGCACCACCCCGGAACTGATCGAACTGGTGGAGCAGGAGGTCAAAAAGCAGCTGGGCGATGATGTGGAGCTGTACAGCCTGCAGGACCCCAGCATTCTGGCAGATGTCCGCGCGGCAGGCTATGTGACCACTGCACCGGCAGCACGCCTGATCGGCATGTACATGAAAGCTGCTGAGGAAGGCGTGGATGCCATGCTGAACCTGTGCAGCAGCGTGGGCGAAGTTGCCGACAGCGCACAGGACGTGGCAAAGTACATTGGTGTGCCTATCGTCCGCGTGGACGAGGAGATGTGCCGCGAGGCTGTCCGCAAGGGCCAGCGCATCGGCGTGATGGCTACCCTGCCCACCACGCTGGAACCCACCAAGGGCACCATCCTGCGCATGGCCCGCGAGTGCAACAGGCACGTGGAACTGGTGGACTGTCTGGTGGACGGTGCATTCGGTCTGGATCAGGACCAGTTCAAGGCCCGCATGACCGAGATGGCCGGTACCATTGCCGACAAGGTGGATGTGATCGTGTTTGCACAGGGCAGCATGGCCTACTGCGAACAGTATATCGCCGATAAGTTTGGCAAGGTGGTCCTCAGCAGCCCCCGCTTTGGTGCAGCCGAGCTGAAAAAGGCGCTGGAAAAGAAAGGCACCATTTAAAAAAGGAACAAGAGCCGGAGCACGAGACCGGCTCAGGAGAAGATATTTTTTGAAGGAGAATTCTTATGAAAAAGATGATTTCCCGTCGTGACTTCCTGAAGGTGGCTGGCATTTCCGCTGCTGCTCTGGGTCTGGCTGCCTGCGGCGGCTCCGGCACCAGCACTGCTGCTTCCACTGCCTCTACTGCAGCTTCCACCGGTTCTTCCGCTGCCGCTTCCGGCTCGGCTGTCACCCTGAAGCTGGGCTTCTCCACCAACGAAGAAGACCCCCGTGCAAAGGGCGCAAAGCAGTTTGCAGAAGAAGTTGCCGAAAAGACCGGCGGCGCTGTGGAAGTTCAGCTGTACCCCTCCGGCCAGCTGGGCGGCGATGCTGACCTGATCAACTCTATCGCTCTGGATTCCGGCACGGTGGATATCATCATCACCGACGCTTCCAACTTTTCCACCTACGATGCAAAGATGGGCATTTCCGCACTGCCGTTCCAGTTCGAGACCTTCGACGATGCATGGGCATTCATGGACAGCGACATCGAGGCTGCCGCTGAGGAAGGCCTGCTGAGCCAGAATATGCGTGTGCTGGCCCACTACTGCAACGGCTTCCGCTGCGTGACCAACTCCAAGGGCCCCATCAACAGCCCTGCCGACATGAACGGTCTGCTGATCCGCACCCCCGAGAACCCCGTCATCATGGCTACCATGACCGCTCTGGGTGCCAACCCCCAGCCGCTGAGCTTCTCTGAGCTGTATCAGGCTCTGCAGCAGAAGACCTACGATGCACAGGAGAACCCCATCCCCGTTATCTACAACAATAACCTCTACGAAGTTCAGGAGTACCTGAGCATCACCAACCACATCTACTCCGGCATGTGCTTTACCATTGCCGAGAGCAGCTGGAACAAGCTGAGCGCTGACCAGCAGCAGATCGTTTCCGACGCTGCAAAGGCATCTGCCGATTATGACCGTGAGCTGAACGAGCAGCAGACCAACGACCTGGTCTCCGCTCTGGAAGAGAAGGGCATGAAGATCAACAGCCCGGAACTGGCTCCGTTTGCAGCTGCGACCGAAAAAGTCCTGACCGACAACGCTGATACCTACGGCGACCTGCTGGATCAGCTGAAGGCATGGAAAGAAGCCCGCTGAGATCACTGACCAGAAAACCTTGAAATAAAACCGAAGCAAAGGGACGAGGGGGCGTGCCCTTCGTCCCTTTGCATTTTATCTGAATCGCACTTGGAAAGGAGTTTGTACTGTGAAAAAACTGCAAACCACTCTGGACAAGATCACCACCCTCATTTCCGCCATTCTCTGCGCAGCTATGATGGTAATTCTGTTCGCAAACGTTGTGCTGCGCCTGATCCCCGGCATCGGCGGCTTCAAGTGGTACATGGAGAGCAGCCAGTATCTGAACGTCTGGTCCATGCTCATTGTCTGCATCGGCATCAACGCCATGGGCACCAACCTCCGCGTGGAAGTGGTGGATTCCATCCTTGGTAAGACTCCGCTGGGCAAAAAGATCGTTGTCATCATCCGTGATGTGTTCATCATCCTGTTCTACGTCATGGTCACCTACGGCGGCTACCAGCTGTGCACCCGCGCAAAGCAGGCCGTTTCCACCATGCCGCAGTTCACCATGGGTCAGGTGTACACCATCTTCCCCATTGCCGGTGTGCTGTGCATCCTGTCCGCCGTTCTCAACCTGATCGTTGAACTGACCGCAAAACCGGAAGGGGGCAAATCCAAATGATCGCATGGCTGCTGATCTCATTCTTCGTTCTGCTGTTTCTGGGTGTGCCCATCGCCATGAGTCTGGGCCTGTCCGCCATGGGCGGCATCCTGTTCCTGGGCGGCGGCAGCACCGTCACCATTGCCCAGCGCATGTTTGAGGGCATGAACAGCTTTGCACTGCTGGCCATCCCTCTGTATACCTTTGCCGGCTTCACCATGTCCAAGGGCGGTATTTCCAAGCGCCTGATGGACTTCTGCTACTCCATCGTCGGCCACATCTACGGCGGTCTGGCTCACGTGAACGTGCTTTCCAGCATGATCTTTGCGGGCATCTCCGGTTCCGCTGTTGCCGATACCGCTGGTGTTTCCGGCATGTTCATGCCGGAAATGATCCGCAAGGGCTACTCCAAGAACTTTACCGTTGCCGTTACCGCCATTTCCTCCACCATCGGCATCATCATTCCTCCGTCCATCCCCATGGTGGTCATTGCCGGTATCTGCGGCATTTCCACCGGTAAGCTGTTCCTCGGCGGCATTATCCCCGGTGTCCTGTGCGGTCTGGCACAGATGATCGTCAGCTACTTCCTCGCTAAGAAAGAAGGCGTGCCCAAGGAGCCCGGTCACTTCACCATCGGCCCTGTGCTGCACGGCCTGTGGGAGAGCTGGCCCGCCCTGCTCATGCCTATCATCATCGTGGGCACCATTACCATGGGTATCGTCAGCCCCACCGAGGCAGGCGTGATCGCTGTTGTTTACGGTCTGTTTGCCGGCGGCATCATCTACCGCGAACTCAAGTGGGAAGACATCAAGTTTGCCTTTGCAGAGACCGTCCGCACCAGCGGCCGTATCTTCATCGTCATCGGCGCAGCAAAGCTGTACACTGTTATGCTGACTACCGCAGGCTTTGACAAGTGGGTGGCCAAGACCATGCTGGGCTTCTCCACCAACCCCACCGTCATCCTCATCATGATCCTGCTGATCTTCTTCATCGTCACCATGTTCATGGAGTCCATCGCAACGCTGACCCTGTTCATGCCCATCCTGTATCCCATTGCTCTGGGCGTGGGCATCAACCCCATCGTGCTCAGCGTTCTGATCACCGTGGTCATCGGCATTGGTCTGGTCACTCCCCCGGTGGGCATGTGTATCTACGTTGCCTGCGACCTGATGGATACGACTGTTGGTGAAGTGTTCCCCACATTGGTGCCGTTTATTGCGGCCACCTTCGTCTGCATTGCCCTGATGGTCGCCTTCCCTCAGCTGATCCTGCTGCCCACCTATTTGATGGCGTAACCGTTGCGTCCGCTTTTCAGATATGGTAAAATAGTGGTGGAAGTTCAACGTGTGATGTTTGGAGGCTTTCTGCCCCAGAACGTTCCACGTTGAACGACCCCGAATATCCACCGAACCGGATTTGGAGGCGGAACTATGTCAATGGAACATCCTGAAAAACAGAAGAATGCGGTAAAGTCTGTAGTCGATCAGGTCATGGATGGGATCATCTCCCAGATCATCGACGGCACCCTGCATCCGGGCGACAAGCTGCCTACCGAAATGGAACTGTGCAAGCAGTTCGGCGCGGGCCGCAACTCGGTGCGGGAAGCTGTGAAAAAGCTGCAGGCCTACGGCATCCTGTACATCAAGCGTGCCGACGGCACCTTTGTGAGCGAAAACTACAACCAGAAAATGCTGGACCCGATGCTGTACAGCATCATCCTGCAGAAGAACAGCTGGCAGGAATTTGTGGAACTGCGCTCCGTCATCGATATCGGTACGCTGAATATTATTATCCAGCGCAATGATATCACATCCTTTCTGCCGGACCTGTACCGCACCTTCGGCGAGCTTTCTGCCGAAATGCACTCGCCGGAGCCTTCGGTGGACAAGGTGCTGGAGCTGGATAGCCGGTTCCACACCCAGATCGCCAATGCGGCCCAGAACCCCATGCTGGCCACCATCACCGAGTATATCACCCGGCTGACGCTGCCCAGCCGTCTGGAGACCACCCGCAAGGTGCTGGCCAAGGGCGAAGAGGAGATCGAGCGGTTCGTAGAGCTGCACCGCCAGCTGCTCAGCGTGATCGAGCGCAGGCAGGTGGACGAGATCGCCGCTACAGTGCAGGATCACTACATCTTCTGGAAGAAGTAAGCATACAGGCCTCCTGCCTGCCGTAAAAGGCGGGCTGGGGACTGTGAGTTTACAAGATGGGATGTTTGCGCTAAAATGACGTTAGCATCCTTTGTTAAGCTTCTCCAATGCGACATGCAAGGAGTGTTCATCCAATGAAAAAAATCATGATCTCCGTGGCCCCCGTTGCGGCCACAGACATTCTCATCAATCCGCGGGCCATTGCCCGGGATGTGTATGAGTGCTACAAAAACGGCGCGTCCATGGTGCATCTGCACTGCCGCGACCTGAACGGCAACCTCACCCCGGATCTGAGCCTGCTGGAAGAAACGGTGGCCTACATCCGCGAGATGTGCGACATCGTGGTGGAGATCTCCACCGGCGGCGTGTCCAACCTGACCATTGAGGAACGTGTGCAGCCCTGCTACCCCTCCTGGGTGGAAGCCAACAGCCTGAATGTCGGCTCGGTGAATCTGGGCACCTCGGTGTACCAGAACCCCATCAAGGATGTGGAGTACTGCGTCAAGACCATCATGGACAACAAGAAGATCCCGGAGACCGAGGTCTTTGAGCTGGGCATGATCAACACCGTGCGGGAACTGAACGACAAGTTCCACTTTGTAAAACCCATCCTGTTTGCACTGGTGTTCGGCCATGGCGGCGAGATGCCTGCCACGGTGCCGGCCCTGCGCCACATGATCCAGGCGCTGGAAGAGAACTTTCCCAACGGCGACTACCTGTGGGGCTACACGCAGGCCCACCGCGAGGACTGGGAAATGGTCAAGACTGCGCTGGATATGGGCGCTTCCACCGTGCGCATCGGCTTTGAGGATTCGGACATGATCGCGCCGGGTGTCCATGTGGACAACAACGCAGCGCTGATCGCAAAGGTGTCGGACATCGTAAAGTCCAAGGGCATGATGCCCATGACTCCCGACGAGGTGCGCGCCATGCTCAAGATCCCGCCGCTGCGCCGTTAAAAAGGAGGAAAGAAACGTATGGTGATTCAAGGCGTTACTTACCTCTCAGACTTTGAGGCAAAAAAAGCCATCATGGAAATGGCCCGTCGGCTGGAAGCCAAGGGCTGGCTGGTGGCCGGTGACGGCAGCATGAGCGTCCGCGTCGGCCCGCAGGCCGTGTGGGTGACCGTTGCCGGTGCCGACAAGGCCGCGCTCACGCAGGATATGCTGGTGCGCGTGGATATGAATGGCAAGGCGATGCTCAGCGCAAAGCCCAAGCCCCTGCCCGAAGACCTGCCCATCCATCTGAAAATCTATCAGGAAAACGAGAACGCCCAGTGCGTGATGCACACCTATCCGGCCTGCGCGGCTGTGATGGGGATGCAGGGCCAGACCGTGCAGCCTGCAGCGTTCAGCCCCGCAGTGCGGGCGCTGGGACGGGTGCAGCTGCTGCCCGCCCAGAACGTGGACGCGCAGGCACAGGCTGTCAGCCTGTTGTGCCGCACCGATAAGGCTGTCCTGCTGGAAAATGACGGCTGCCTGACCTGGGGCAAGACCCCGGCAGATGCGGCCCATCTGGTGGAAGCACTGGATTACTACGCAGCCGTCACCGCAAAGCTGGGCTGCGCAGGCTGCTCCAAATGCGGCAGCTGCGGCGGTCACTGCACCGGCTGCAGCAAGTGCGGCGCACCTGCCGTGCAGCCCATGGCTCAGCCCGCTGCACAGCCTGTGGCAATGGCAGTACCCGCCGCACCTGTCTCTTATACACATCT
>ENA-UAOZ01001321-UAOZ01001321.1-human-gut-metagenome-genome-assembly--contig:-NODE-1321-length-11433-cov-8.031288_pt1 | contig 11433 bp, 6 predicted proteins | sample MGYA00243474_ERZ654565 | MGnify/ENA primary metagenome ERZ654565 (study PRJEB26926, sample SAMN06164854) | human gut metagenome | biome: ENVO:00009003; feature: ENVO:2100002; material: ENVO:00002003...
CACCTACACAACCGAGACGGTCTTTGTCTACAAACGATTCTTTAGCCATCTCGTCAATAGCTGTAAAATAATCCTTCATACACTGACCACCGTAATCACCACTGATGGCTTCATTCCATTCCACTCCAAAGCCCGGAAGTCCGCGGCGGTTGGGAGCTACGATGATATAGTCGTTGGCAGCCATAATCTGGAAATTCCAGCGATAGCTCCAGAACTGGCTGACGGGGCTTTGAGGCCCTCCCTCGCAGAAGAGCAGGGTGGGGTACTTCTTGTTCGGGTCGAATTGGGGCGGGTAGATAACCCAGGTCAGCATTTGTTTGCCGTCGGTGGTCGTCATCCAGCGGGCCTCTACTTTACCCATCTCCAGTTGGTCGTAGATTTGCTTGTTCTCGAATGTTAGTTGCTCGGCCTTGGCGAAAGCATTGCCGCTGCGTGTGTTGTTTACGGCATATATCTCATCTCCCATACTCATGGAGTGGCGCTTGGCAATGAGCTTGTCACCGCAAAGGGCAAGAGAGGCGTAGTCGTGCATGCCGTCGGTAAGCCGGTTCAGACTGTCATTGTCGGCAAGACCGATGTTGTAAATCTGCGTTTCACCGTGCCATACGCCGATGAAGTATATGCTTTGCGAGTCTTTGTTCCACAAGAAAGCATCTACGTTGGATTCGAAGGCGCGGCTTACGAAACGCTTCTCTCCGGTTGCAAGGTTCATGACGAACAGGCGGTTGAGGTCTGCCTCGTAGCCGTCGCGTTCCATGCTCTGCCAGGCTATGTACTTGCCGTCGGGCGAATATTGGGGATTGGTATCGTACCCTTTGTTCTCTTCGGTGATGTTTTCCGTTTTCCCGGTGGCAAGGTCATAGATGTAAATATCGGAATTGGTGGAGACGGCATAGGCCAGTCCCGTCTTTTTGCGGCAGGTATAGGCCACTTTGTCCGAAGCAGGACTCCAGGCCAGTTGCTCGATACCGCCCCAAGGTTTCATCGGGCTTTCGTAGGGTTCGCCGTCCAGAATATCCTGTACGTTGCTGATGCCGTTGCCGTCGAAGTCTGCAACGAAGGGATGCGGAGCGGTTGTCACCCATTCGTCCCAATGCTTGTACATCAAGTCGGTAACGATGATACCGGTTGCCTTAGGCAGGTCGGGATGCTTGTCGGCGGTGCTCTGCACGGTTTTTACCTGCGCAATGAAAAGCAGCTTCTTGCCGTCGGGCGAGAAAGCGAATCCCTCGATGTCTCCCTCGTACCGGGTGAGCTGTTTGCGTTCCGTACCGTCCGGATTCATCTCCCACACCTGGCTGCTGCCGCTTTCGTTGCAGAGGAAAGCGATTTTCTTGCCGTCTTTAATCCAGATGGGTTGGCTTTCCTGCCAGCTGTCGCGGGTGATTTGTCTGTTGCTGCTGCCATCGGCATTCATGACAAACAACTCGTTGTTGCTCTTGTTTTCCGGTACGCTGTAATAGGCTACCGAGTAAGCAATCTGTTTCTCGTCGGGCGATACGGCTACGCTGCCGATACGGCCCATTGCCCAAAGCGCTTCGGGCGTCATGCGCTTACCTTCAATCTTTATATCCGATCTTTCGATAAGCGTTCCGTTCTGTCCTGCGTCTTTGGTTCCGCCGCAGGATGCCAACATCATTGCTGCCGACATAAATAATAGGTTTGATTGTTTCATATATGTTTGAAGATTTATTTCGGTAACGAAGATAGGAAATTAATTTAAATTTTCTTCAGACTCCATTTCCCTTTCTTCATGTAGAAATAGCAAAGCACCAGGATTCCTACGGAATAAACAATTTCCGATGTCCATGCAAATGCCACGTCCAGTTTCAGATAAGCTACGATGTATGTGATGTAGCAGGTATAAACCACCAGTGTTATCATCTCCAGGGCCAGGGCCGTACGCGTGTTTCCGGTTCCCGATACGGACTGGAAATAGACGTTGGCGGGTACGAGGAACAGATAGGCGGAGCAAAGTACCCAAAGCGAGGGAACGGCTGCCTCTTGCAGTTCCGGCATATCCGTGTACACGCTCAGTATCAGCTTGGGGCACAGCGCAAAGAACACGGCAAGCGGCAACACAAACGCATAGGCTATGCGGATATGCTGCCGTATCGTACCGGGCACGCAGTCGGTGTGTCCTGCTCCGATAAGGTTGCTGACAAGCGACCCGCAGGTTGAAGCGAATGCCATCATAACCATGAACATTATGCCCGATACGTTGCGGATGATGTTGGTAACGGCCAGCGAACGTTCTCCCAGATGCTCTACGTAAAGGAAGAGCAGGAACCACGTGGAGAGTGACAGGAAATTCTGTACCATCGTCCAGAAAGAGACGTTGAGCATGCGTTTGAGTATGTTCCAGCGGATACCCGGTATTTTGTCCAGTCCGTACTTGCGGATGTCGATGCGGTGACGGGTGTAGAGGATGAAGAATATCAATGACACCAATTCCGCCAACGACGAGCCTATGGCGGCTCCGGCAATGCCGAGCTGCGGCACTCCGAATTTTCCGAATATCAGGATGTAGTTGAATACGACATTGCTCAATACCATGACGATTGAGTTCAGCGTCAGCGTTTTGGTCTGTGTCGTTCCCAGAAAGAACGCACGGAACATCACTGCCGTAAAGGAGAAAAAGAATCCGAATACACGCCAGTTGAGGTAGCTCATTGCCGCATCGTAGATGTGCTGGGAAGAGACAAGCCGTTTCAATATCACCGGAGCGAAGCTGTAACAGAGGGCAAACATAACCGCTGCCATTCCCAACTGGAAATAGACTCCCTGGTAGAAGAGGTTGCCTATCTCTTTATATTGCTGTTCGCCGTTGCGCCGTGCTATCAGAATTTGCGCTCCGATACTGAAACCGAATGCCACCATGAACATTACTATGTAGAAGATACCTGCAATGGCGGATGCTCCTAATTCTATCTCGCCCACGCGTCCCAGGAAGGCAGTGTCTGTCATGCCGATCATCTGCTCCATGAGCAGGCTGATGAGAATAGGGTAGGCTATAAGCCAGATTTCTTTGTAGGTGTATTTAGTCTGCATATTCAATAAATAGGTTTTTGGGATACATTCGATAACTCTTTTTTGGGGAGACTGATATACTTGAAAAAAGGAAAAGGAAGCCGGGCAAAGTGCATTGTCCGGCTTCCTTCTGAGAAAATATCTTGAACGGAAGTTTATTTCCTGTTCTGCTTTTCTTTCATCATCTGCTCCTGTTGCTTCTGCATAGCTTCAAGGCGGGCAGCGAAGCCGGTCTTTTTCATTTTCTTCGGATCTTTCCTGTTCGCTTCCAGTTGTGCCAGAAGCGCTTCCTCATTCGTCATTTTGCGCATGATGATGGTAGTTACCACACTGACAAGCGTCGAAATGAAGTAGTAGTAGTTCAATCCCGAAGGATAGTCGTTCAATATAAACAGGAACATAACGGGCATCAGGTACGACATCCATTTCATGGCTGCCATTTGCGGGTTGGCGCCTGTGTCCTGCTGCTGCATCATAAATTTGGTGTTCAGGATATTCGTTACTGTCATCAGCAGGCAGAAAAGGCTGAGGTGACTGCCCAGGAACGGAATATGGAACGGGAAATTGATGAACGCATCGTACGTGGACAAGTCATCGGCCCACAAGAAACTTTGCTGGCGCAGCTCGATGGCACTCGGCACGAACATAAACAATGCCATTAGAATGGGGAACTGAATCAGCATCGGCAGACAACCGCCCATCGGACTCACGCCGTATTGACTGTAAAGCGCCATTACTTCCTGCTGTTTCTTCATGGCATCTTCCTGCTTGGGATATTTCTTGCCTATTTCGTCTATTTTCGGTTTCAGTACACGCATTTTGGCAGAGGAGATATACGTTTTCCAAGTTGCGGGAAATACCACTGCTTTTACAATCAATGTCATCAGCAGCAGAACGATACCCATGCTCAATCCCCAGCTGGACAGCCAGTCGAAGATGTTGATGGTGAACCATTTGTTTATCCAGCGGATTAACGGCCAGCCCAGATATACCAGGCGGTTGAGCTCCCACTTGTCCTCGCGTCCTTTATCGAGCGCGGTCAGCGTTTTGTAGTGGTTGGGACCGAAGTAGAAGAACAGTTGCGTCGGAGTCTTGCCGGTCGGGTCGAAAGCAGTGCTCATTTCGGCAGAGTAATCCTTGATGTAGCCGCTTCCCTGTGTCTCCAGCTTTGAGTTCAGCTTCGTTTTCTCAAAGTTGGCATCGGCGAGGAATACGGAAGAGAAGAACTGGTTCTTGAAAGCAATCCAGTCCAGGCGTTCTGCCACTTCTTTCTCATCGTTCTTGCCGGCAGACAGGTAATCGGTTCCGTCTCCGGTAATTTTATAGGTCAACTCCGCCAGGCGGTTCTCATACGTATATCCCTTTTCTATCTGACGTGCACGCTGCGACCATTCGATGTCTACATAGTCGGTGTTTGCCAGCTTGTTTGCCATACCTACGGCATCGATTGTAAAGTCTACCAGATAGGTGTCATTGTGCATGGCATACTTAAAGTCGATATAGCTGGCGCTGTCTGCCGCCAAACGCATGGTTACGGTGCTGTCCGTACGGTTCACCACCGAAAAATAGTAGTTTTCCGTCTGTATGGTTTCCTTCTTGTTGTAGAAAAGGAAGTTCATGGAAGCATCGTTGCCGCTGAATAGGGTAACAGGTGTCTTTTTGTCCTGTCCCATATACTCTTTCAACGTAGCTGACGAAATACGTCCGCCCTTGGTGGCAACTGTCAGCTCTGCCAGATTGTTTTGTATTGTAACCTGTGAGTCGGTTCCCTGAAGAGCGTTGAAGAAGAGAGCGGTAGAGTCTGCCGTCTGTTCCTCTTTGTCATTGGCCAAGGCAGCTTCCGCCTTTGCTTTCAGGTCAGCTTCGCGTTGTTGTACTTGGGCTATGGAGTCGTAATAGCGTTGCTGTGCAGCCAGTTGCTCCTTGCTCGGACGGCTCAGAAAGCTGAATCCGACTAACAGGATTGCTATCAAGACAAGGCCTGTGATGGTGTTTTTATCCATTTAATCAAATATGAATTTTCAATTATTAATTAGTGATGATTACTTTGTTTCGTTTTCAATCGCAGCCTTTACGAAAGCTACAAATAGCGGATGCGGGTGCAGTACGGTACTGCTGTATTCGGGGTGGAACTGGGTTCCGACAAACCATTTCAAGGCGGGTATCTCTACTATCTCCACCAGGTCCGATTCCGGATTGATGCCCGTACACTGCATGCCGGCCGCTTCATACTCTGCCTTATATGCGTTGTTGAACTCATAGCGGTGGCGGTGGCGCTCCTGTATGTGTTCCGTACCATAGGCCTCGTAGGCTTTGCTGCCTTCTTGCAATACGCATTCGTAAGCGCCCAGACGCATCGTGCCGCCCATATTGGTAATGGACTTCTGCTCTTCCATGATGTCGATAACGTTGTGCGGTGTCTTTTCATCCATTTCGCGCGAATTGGCATCAGTGTATCCCAGTACGTTGCGGGCAAATTCAATGGCAATGCATTGCATACCCAGGCAGATACCGAATGTCGGAATATCGTGCGTACGCGCATATTTGATGGCTACGAACTTTCCGGCAATGCCACGTTCGCCGAAGCCCGGTCCGATGAGAACGCCCGACATGCCTTTCAATGCTTCCGCTACGTTTTCGTCCGTCAGCTTCTCGCTGTTTACGAAATCTACGGATACCTTGCGGTCATTGTATGTTCCGGCTTGTGAAAGGGCTTCGCGGATGGATTTGTAGGCATCCTGCAAATCGTACTTGCCCACCAGTGCGATGTGTACCGGTTCGGTCGTTTCTGCCTTATGACGGCGTTCGAGGAAAGCGCGCCACGGACCCAGCCCCGGAGTATCGCCCACGGGAAGTCCCATTTTCTTCAGGATAGTTTCGTCCAGTCCCTGAGCCTGCATCAGAATAGGCACTTCGTAGATAGTAGGTGCATCGATGCTCTGTACAACGGCTTTTTCGTCTACATTGCAGAAAAGGGCCACTTTCTTGCGCAAGGTGTTGCTCAGCTCATGTTCCGTGCGGAGTACCAGCACATCGGGCTGGATACCGGCGCTTTGCAACTCTTTTACGGAGTGCTGGGTCGGTTTGGTTTTCAATTCGCCGGCTGCTGCAAGATAGGGTACATAAGTAAGGTGTACGCACAAGGCGTCTTTACCCAGTTCCCATTTCAACTGGCGGATGCTTTCCAAGTATGGAAGAGACTCGATGTCGCCTACCGTGCCACCGATTTCGGTAATTACGAAATCGAATTTATATTTGTTGCCCAACAGCTTTACATTACGCTTGATTTCATCCGTAATGTGAGGGATTACCTGAATGGTCTTTCCCAGATAATCGCCGCGGCGCTCTTTGTCGATAACGCTTTTATAGATACGTCCGGTTGTAATATTGTTGGCCTTTGTGGTCTGGATACCCAGGAAGCGTTCGTAGTGCCCCAGGTCGAGATCGGCTTCATGGCCGTCTACCGTTACGTAGCATTCTCCGTGCTCATAAGGGTTCAGCGTACCCGGGTCGATATTGATATACGGGTCGAACTTCTGAATTGTTACTTTATAACCTCTTGCTTGCAATAATTTACCGATGGATGACGAAATAATACCTTTGCCCAATGAAGAGGCAACGCCACCGGTGACGAAAATATACTTTGTTTCTCCCACAGCTATACTGTTTTTAAATGTTTTCTCTAAAAATTAAAGCGCAAAATTATGAAAAAAAAGAGGAAGTACATAACAGTTTGGTGAAAACAATTATAAAAAGTGGAATATCTGTGCGTAATAAGGTTCTGATAAACTTTCACTTTCCACCTTTTGTAATCTGAACATTTTGATTTAATTTTGCGTTCAAATATAGATTTTAAGAAAAGTATGAGGAATAGACGTATTTTAATAGGATTGGTTGCCGCACTGCTTTCTTTTCCGGTGATAGCCCAGAATGCTGCAAAGAGTACAAGAAAGCGGGCTGCAACGGAGAATGCGGATACATTGTCGGGTATTTGGAGCCAGAACTGGATATTGAAGCTGAAACCCTGCGATAACGGGTACCGGTTGGATACAGTCTCTGTGCTGTATGAAAAATATTTCGGGGTGTTGGATTATTTGAACGATCCGGCTACTCCCGAACGGTATATTGCATACAATCCGGACTATTACCGTATGTTTGTTCCCACCACTTATTATTATGCTCCTATGGAACGCCTGTCGCAGGTTGGCTGGACTTTCCAGAAGCCGGATACGGTACCTGCGATGACGAAAGAGCTCTTGCCGTTCGATACATTGAGCTTCTTGTCGAAAGAGAATGCAAATAGGGTTGTGGACCGCGTGATGATGAATACGTACGTCAATCGTCCGGACTTGGTGGTAATGACCGAGAAAGAGATTAAAAAGAAAAAACTTTTCAAGGACAATATCGAAAAGGAAATCTCTTCCAAGCCTTCCGTGGTGAAGCTCTTTGGCCAGGAGAACATGGCAAGAGTGAAAGAAGAGGCGGAAGTCGTGATACAAAAGCCCAACTGGTGGGTGACCGGTGGAAACGGTTCGTTGCAGATTACGCAAAACTATATTTCCGACAACTGGTATAAGGGCGGTGAAAGTACGAACTCCTTGCTTGCCAACCTGCAGTTGTTTGCCAACTATAACGATAGGGAGAAACTCCAGTGGGAGAATATGCTGGATGCCAAGTTCGGTTTCAACTCAGCTCCTTCCGATGAGTTCCACGATTACCTGGTAAGTACCGACCAGTTCCGCCTTTATAGCAAATTGGGTATTCAGGCTGCATCCAAGTGGTATTATACCATTACTACGGAATTTAAAACACAGTTTTGCCATAGTTACAAGGCGAATAGCGAAGAGCTGGTCTCAGCATTCTTTGCACCCGCAGATTGGTCGTCCAGTATCGGTATGGACTATAAGCTGAAAAAGGAAAAGTTTAACTTGTCTGTTTTTATCGCTCCGCTGACCTATATGTTGCGCTACGTGGGCAATAAAGAGGTGGACGAAGTGAAGTTCGGCCTGGACGAGGGTAAGTGCGTCAAGCATAATTTCGGTTCTCAAATACAGCCTACGCTTTCGTGGACTATCATACCTTCTATCGTTCTGGATTCACGGTTGGACTTCCAGACCAGTTACGAGTGGACACGTATTGAATGGGAAAACACCATTAATTTTGTGCTGAACCGTTATCTCTCCACCAAACTTTATGTGCATGCCCGTTTTGATGACAGTGCCAAACCGACCGAAGGCGACAGCTATTTCCAGGTGAAGGAATTGTTGAGCTTCGGTATCAATTACAAATGGTAACCATATCTGTTGCGAATGATTAAAGGGGGCGCTCCGCTGACAGCGGGGCGCTCTTTTTTGTTTTTCAGAAGAAAAAATAGCGAAAAACTGCGAAAAACAGGAAAAAGAGCGTTTACGTACACAGAAAAAGCAGTCTAATCCCTTGCAGTTCGCAAATAATGCGTAAATTTGCCGCGATTTGTAATGCACACTTTGCAAAATGGCGGATACTATAAGACATCAGGGTATTGTGGAAAACATAAACGGCACTCATCTTCAGGTGAGGATTGTTCAAACTTCAGCATGTGCTTCATGCAGTATCAAGGGACATTGCAGTTCTGCCGATACAAAAGAAAAGCTTATCGATGTTATAGATGAAAGTTCTTCTTATCAGCCCGGCGACCGTGTATGGGTTGTCGGAGAATTGTCTATGGGGGTAATGGCGGTTTTGCTTGCGTTTGTGTTTCCTTTTCTTGTTTTAATCTTTTCCCTTTTTGCTTTTATGGCTATGTGGCACGACGAACTGGTCTCTGCACTGTGTTCGTTAGGGCTCCTTATACCTTATTATTATATATTGTGGCTGAACAAGTCGCGATTGGGAAAGAAGTTCTCTTTCTCGATTAAACCGATGAACTAACTAATACATAAAACAAATAATTAATAAACAACTAATTTATGAATGTAATTCTGATTGCAGTAATTTCATTGGGGGCCATAGCGCTGGTTGCGGCGGTTATTCTTTACGTGGCTTCCAAGAAATTTGCCGTGTATGAAGATCCGCGAATTGCACAAGTGGCAGCCGTGCTGCCTCAGGCAAACTGCGGTGGATGTGGTTACCCGGGTTGTAGCGGATTTGCCGATGCTTGCGTCAAGGCAGGTTCGTTGGAAGGTAAACTTTGTCCGGTGGGCGGACAGCCTGTCATGACGAAAGTTGCCGAAATCCTGGGATTGGATGCTGCTGCTGCCGAACCGATGGTTGCAGTGGTAAGATGTAACGGAACGTGTGCCAACCGCCCTCGTGTCAATCAATACGACGGTGCGAAGAGCTGTGCTATCGCAGCTTCTCTTTACGGTGGCGAAACGGGATGCAGCTTTGGCTGTTTGGGATGTGGCGACTGTGTGTCTGCCTGCCAGTTCGGTGCTATCCGCATGAATCCCGAAACCGGGCTTCCCGAGGTGGACGAAAGCAAGTGTACTGCTTGCGGCGCATGTGCCAAGGCTTGTCCGAGAAATATTATCGAAATCCGTCCGCAAGGCAAGAAATCCCGCCGCGTTTATGTGCAGTGCGTAAACAAGGATAAGGGTGCTGTAGCCCGTAAGGCCTGTACCGTAGCCTGCATCGGCTGTGGCAAGTGTGTAAAGGTATGTCCGTTCGAGGCAATTACGCTGGAGAACAATCTGGCATACATCGACCCGAACAAATGTAAGTCTTGCCGTAAATGCGAAGAAGTTTGTCCGCAAGGTACGATAATCGCCCTCAATTTCCCGCCGCGTAAACCGAAAGCGGAAGGAGAGGCTGTTGCTTCCAAGGCTGCAGAGCCGGTGAAGAAAGTTGCGGAAGCTGCGAAGAAGCCAGTGGAAACTCCTGCAAAGCCCGCAGAAGCTCCTAAAAAAACAGCGGAAACTTCCAAAGCTTCTGAAACTGCTGCTCCGGAAACTCCGAAAACTGAAGCATAATATTAAAAGAAATTAAACGACTAAAAATACAGAATTGTATGTTGAAGACATTTTCAATCGGTGGAGTTCATCCACACGAAAATAAACTTTCAGCACATCAGCCTATCGTACAGGCAGAGATTCCGGCAAAAGCCGTTATCTTGTTGAGCCAGCATATCGGCGCTCCTGCAAAGCCTATCGTTGCTAAAGGTGATGTTGTGAAAGTAGGTACAAAGATTGCCGAACCCGGCGGCTTCGTATCAGCGGCTATCCATTCGTCTGTCAGCGGAAAGGTCGCAAAAATCGACACTATCGTCGATGCCAGCGGATACGCCAAACCGGCTGTATTCATTGATGTAGAGGGGGATGAGTGGGAAGAGACCATAGACCGTACCGATACATTGGTAAAAGAGTGCAATCTCACAGCCGAGGAAATCGTGAAGAAGATTGCGGATGCCGGTATCGTAGGTTTGGGAGGCGCTTGTTTTCCTACACAGGTGAAGTTGTGCCCGCCGCCTGCATTCAAGGCGGAATGTGTCATAATCAATGCCGTGGAGTGCGAGCCGTATCTTACTGCCGACCACCAGTTGATGCTGGAGCATGCCGAAGAAATTATGGTAGGTGTTTCTATTCTGATGAAAGCCGTTAAGGTGAACAAGGCATTCATCGGTATTGAGAATAATAAGCCCGATGCTATCCAGCTGATGACGAAAGTAGCTGCCGGCTATGCCGGTATCGAGGTTGTGCCCTTGAAAGTACAGTACCCGCAAGGCGGTGAAAAGCAGTTGATAGACGCTGTTATCAGTCGCCAGGTTGCTGCCGGTGCATTGCCTATCTCCACGGGTGCCGTTGTACAGAATGTAGGTACTGCATTTGCCGTATATCAGGCTGTTCAGAAGAATAAACCGCTGTTTGAGCGTGTCATTACCGTTACCGGCAAGTCTTTGTCCAAGCCTTCCAACTTCCTGGCACGTATCGGTACGCCGATGAAGCAGTTGATTGACGCTTGCGGCGGTCTGCCCGAAGATACGGGCAAGATTATCGGCGGCGGTCCGATGATGGGTAAGGCGCTGGTAAATACGGATGTGCCGACTGCGAAAGGCAGTTCCGGTATCCTGATTATGAACGATAAGGAAGCCAAGCGCGGTGAGGTGCAGCCATGTATCCGTTGCGCCAAATGTGTGAGTGCCTGTCCTATGGGGCTGGAACCCTACTTGCTTGCTACCGTATCGGCTCACGGCGATTTTGAAAGAGTAGAGAAAGAAGATGTCATGTCGTGTATTGAATGTGGCTCATGCCAGTTCACTTGTCCTTCCAACCGTCCGTTGCTGGACTATATCCGTTTGGGTAAGGGTAAGGTAGGAGCGATGATACGTGCACGTCAGGTAAAAAAATGAAAGAATTGATTTAGTATAATCTTATGAATAAATTAATCGTATCCCTTTCGCCCCACGTTCACGGCGGTGACAGCGTG
>ENA-UAOZ01001338-UAOZ01001338.1-human-gut-metagenome-genome-assembly--contig:-NODE-1338-length-11351-cov-5.623052_pt1 | contig 11351 bp, 10 predicted proteins | sample MGYA00243474_ERZ654565 | MGnify/ENA primary metagenome ERZ654565 (study PRJEB26926, sample SAMN06164854) | human gut metagenome | biome: ENVO:00009003; feature: ENVO:2100002; material: ENVO:00002003...
TTTGTCATTACCGTCAAAATATCTATAATAAATATTATTTGATTCTTCGACTACGCCTCTTGACGAATACATATTTGCAAAAAGATTCTCTCCGTCATATGTGATTATTGAATTACCCGACCAATAGTAACCGTCATCTACATTTAAAGATATCTTTAGGTCGTGAACCTCATACTTTTTGGCAGTTTTATTATAGTATATCGAAAAACCGTCGTTAACATTTCCCACTCTTTTTAACTTACCGTCTTCAAATTTGTAAACAACAGAATGGAAACCATACTCTTTGGAATCAGACTTTTGTGCAACAAGTTCCGGAACTCCGTCAAAGTCGAAATCCAAAAACATAACACCTGACAAATTGTGATTACTTCCCAAACTTGGCATCCATTCATCAGTATGATTCATCATATAATTGATAAAAGCGTCCCTTGTTTTATCGGATGTCTTATATCTGTATGTTACACCGGTTGGGTTAAACATCGTAGTAAACTTTTTACCGTCTTTTGAAACACCTCTTACCGTATAAGTGTTACTGCCGGACCTTGCACCCTTGTGAACATAATAGTTGTCATAAGTTTCTGCTATCTTCTTCCAAGAACCGTTTTCTTTAATATAAACACGGAACTTTGGCGCATCTCCCGTCCAATGCATTTCAACGCCGTTGTTTACTGCACCAATGCTGTAAATTTCGGGACAATCCTGATGATTGCCAATAGGCTTACCCTTTGAATCGTAGCCGCTTGTAAAACTCTTGGCATCCTTGCTGATACAACGAACCGTGTAATAAATATCATCAATGCTTAAATCAAATTCCTTTGAAACAACATTCATATCAAGCATTGTCGTGCCTGTTGTATCGGCAAGCTTTGTCCAACCGTTTCTGTCCTTGTAGTACACACGATACTTCTCTGCACCTGCAACCTTGTTCCATGTCAGCTTTACACCGTCATATGTAACCTCAAGTTTTGAAATTTTCGGTGTGGCTACATACTTTACCGACTTGCCTGTCGGGTTATAACCGCTTGTAAATTTCTTTGCGTCTGATGTAATACATCTTACAGTATAAGTGTAATTTCTGCCGGATGAAACATCCTTATCGGTATATGAGGTTGAAGTTGTATCAACCATTTTTGTCCAACCTTTACTGCCCTTGTAGTAAACTCTGTATTTAGTTGCACCGCTTACTTTGCCCCAAGAGATTTTCACACCGCCGTTTACATTTTCAAGCTTTGAAATTTCGGGGGCAGCAATATATTTTACACTTTTGCCCTTTGAATCATAACCGCTTGTAAAGCTCTTTCCGTCAGCAGAAATACATCTTACAGTATAGGTGTAATTCTTGCCCGATGAAACATCCTTGTCGATATATGAGGTTGAAGTTGTATCGACCATTCGTGTCCAACCTTTACGACCCTTGTAGTAAACTCTGTACTTAGCCGCACCGCTTACTTTGTTCCATGTAAGCTTTACACCGCCGTAAACGCTTTCGGCTTTTGAAATTTTCGGAGTTGCCAAGCTTGCCCTTGCAACCTGTGCATACTGGACGGGTGTGTTAAGCGGTTCAACCGCATTTGCAGAAACTGCCGAAACCGCAACCGCAGACATCGACATTACCGCCGCCATGGCTATAGGTAAAAACTTTTTCATAGTTATCCCTCACTTTGTAAATATTCTACGCATTATTAAAAACTTTCGCTAAATTTTATGCAGGTTAATTGTAACATTAAATGATATAAAAAGCAATACATCTTGATAAACTATCACAAATTTTTAAGCTAAAACAAATAAACCGTTCACAAAAGCGAGAACGGTTTATTTTATATATTCTGTTGATGTTTTGAATTATTTAAAATAATTTCTGCGTTTTGCAAAAATTACTGCACAACCTGCAAGCATTGCAACAAGAAGAATTACAGCAACGCTGTTCTGTCCTGTCTGTACAGCACCGCTGTTGTTCTGTGAATTGTTCGGTGTGTCATTTGTTGCTGTGTTGCTTGTTGAAACAGGCTTAGTTGCCGAAGTTGTATCGGGTACTGTTACAGGTTCGTCAACTGTTGCAACCGAAGTTGTAGGCTCAGTAGGAACAGTTGTATTCGGTTTATTAGATTCCAAACCAAAATTCATTTTTGACAATTCTTCAAGAATACTATCGTCAATAACTCCGCTTTCGTAAGCATTCTTCATTGTGTAAATTTTGCCGTTGTTGTAAACGAGCAACTCATCAGCTGCAGTATATGAGTAGGTATAGTTGCCAAGCTGTGTTTCATAAGCCGCCGATGGGTAATTCAAATCGTCAGTATGCTCAAAATATACACTTCCATTTTCATTTCCTCCGACAATACGGATTTCAAGCTCTGTAGGCTTTGTATCTGTATAGTAGTTGTCGAGCATAGCCTGTTTGATTATCGCCTGCATATCTTTTGCAGGTGCTTCATCAGGAGTTGCCGCAAAGGCGGTAACGGTTACTGCACAGCACATCATAACTGCGATTAAGATTGATAATAATTTTTTCACGAAATTTCATCCTCTTTTCTTCTAAAACTAAGCTGACTGTCAGCTTATACTAGGATTTTAGCAAAAAAAGAGGTGATTTTCAAGCAACTTTGGTTTACAAAAAATGCCACCCTCGTTGATGAAGGTGGCATAAATGTTAATTTTAGTTGTCAAATCAAACAGGGTGAACCATATTTTTCTTGTCAAGCTTGTCGCCGTTGATGCCAACCTTGGCATTTCTTCTCTTTTCAAAGAAGTCGAGGGCAACCTTCGGGAACTGTGCATAAGAAAGAACATCCTCAGGCTGTTCAATCCACTGCTCAATCTCGCCACGGAGCTTATCAAGCTCAGGCTTAAGCTGATCTGCAGGACGGCCTTTGATAATCTTCTTGTCACCGATAATCTTCTTCTGAAACTCAGGATCAATCGGCATTGGAGTTGTACCGTACTCACCGGCAACAAGTCCCTTGAACTCGTTTGTGCACATTGAGTAGCGCTTGCCTGTGATTACATTGAATACAGCCTGTGTGCCGACAATCTGTGATGTCGGAGTAACAAGCGGAGGATAACCTGAATCCTTACGAACACGGGGTACTTCTGCAAGAACTTCGTCAAGCTTGTCTTCTTTACCGGCCTGCTTGAGCTGTGAAAGAAGGTTGGAAAGCATACCGCCGGGAACCTGATAGATAAGAGCGTTAGCGTCTGTTGCGAGCATCTTAGGATCAAGAAGTCCTGACTTGATGTACTTCTCACGGAGAGTCATAAAGTAAGCACGGATGTCAGAGAACTGTTTAAGGTCAAGACCTGTGTCGAACTCTGTGCCTGAAAGAGCGGCAACCATTGATTCTGTAGGTGCGTGTGATGTACCGAGAGCGAGTGGGCTGATTGCTGTGTCAATGCCGTCGGCACCTGCCTCAACACCCTTTAAAAGGCACATTGATGCAAGACCTGATGTGTAGTGGGTGTGGAGCTGAAGCGGAAGCTCCGGAACAGCGGCTTTGATAGCCTTTACAAGGCTTTCGGTTCTTGTCGGAGTAAGAAGTGCAGCCATATCCTTGATACAGATTGAATCTGCACCTGCGTCTGCAATTCTCTTAGCATACTCAACATAGTATTCATCTGTGAATACAGGACCTGTTGTGTAGCTGATAGCAACCTGTGCATGACCGCCTTCTTTGTTAGCGGCCTTGATAGCTGTTTTAAGATTCTTGATGTCGTTAAGAGCATCAAAAATACGGATAATGTCAATACCGTTTGCGATTGAACGCTGAACAAGATACTCAACGCAGTCATCGGCATAGTGACGATAACCGAGCATATTCTGTCCTCTGAAAAGCATCTGGAGCTTTGTGTTAGGGCAATGCTCTCTGATTGTGCGGAGTCTGTCCCACGGATCTTCGTTTAAGAATCTGAGGCATGAGTCATATGTTGCACCGCCCCAGCATTCGAGTGAGTAATAACCGATTTTATCGAGTTTGTCAAGAACAGGGAGCATTTCCTCTGTTGTCATTCTTGTTGCAATGAGTGACTGATGAGCGTCACGCAGAGCAGTTTCGGTAACTCTGATTTTTTTTGCCATTTTACAGCATCCCTTTCTCCGAATTATTGATTAGTTAAGTGTTACGAGAACCTTACCTGAGTCAACAGACTCACCCTTTGCAACATCAACCGTTGCAACTGTGCCGTCCTGCGGAGCCTTAACGGGAGTTTCCATCTTCATAGCCTCGATGAATACGAGGTCATCTCCGGCCTTAACAGCCTGTCCTGCCGAAACGACAACATTAACAACTGTACCGGGCATAGGAGCCTTTACAACAACAGAACCCTGAGCGCCTGCGGGAGCTGCCGGCTTTGCTGCAGGAGCGGGAGCGGCTGCCGGAGCAGGAGCGGCTGCTACGGGAGCTGAAGAACCGCCGAGTTCTTCAACCTGAACATCATATGCTGTGCCGTTAACTGTAATTCTTAAATTCTTCATTTTTAGTATCCCCTTTTATTTTAACAAGTAATCATTTATCAGATAGTTGAATGCTTCTTTGAAAGTGTTGAAACACGCTTGCCCGAGAGCATATCAAGAGCAGAAATAAGAGTCTGACGGAGCTGAGCTTCTTCAACAATACCGTCAACATAGCCGTTCTGAGCGGCATTGTAAGCAGAAAGATTCTCGTCAGCAAACTTCTGAGCAACCTCAGCCTGCTTATCTGTGGCAACATTCATAACTTCGGGAGCCATAATGAATGCGGCAGCCTCAACATTAACAGGTGAAATAACCGCATCGGGAAGTGCGTAAACAACATCTGCATTTGCGCCTGTGCCTGCAAGAGCAACATAGCCTGAACCGATTGCCTTGCCTGTAACAACAGAAATCTTAACTGTTGTTGCCTCAGCATAAGCGGCTGACGCCTTTGTTGCCGACTTGATTGACTCAAAGCCCGGGCAGTTTACGAATGTTACAACAGGGAGTGAGAAAGCGTCGCAGAAACGAACAAACTTTGCTACCTTGTTTGCAGACTTGCAACCAAGCTCCTTGCCCTTTGTAACAACAATACCTACAACCTGACCGCCGAGTCTTGCAAAACGAACATTTGCTTCCTTGCCGTAATCATTGAAGAGCTTTACAATGCTGTTGCCGTCAACTGTTCTGCTGACTACACAACCGCAACCGTCCTCTGCCGGAGCTTCTTCAAATGACTGAGGAGCCATTGTGAGGTTATTTGACGGAAGATAAAGGATAAGTTCCTTTGCAGCCTTGATTGCCTTGTCTGCATCTTCACAAACGATTGAGGCAATACCGTTTTCAGCATTGTAAGCGGCATCGGAATGCTTGCCTGTTACCGAAAGTGAAAGCTGTGCGTCTTTGCTCATGATAACGATGTCTGCGCTTGCGGCGTTAAGAGCGTTTGTTCCGAGGCAAGTGCCGAGAACAACCGAGATCTGCGGTACAACACCGGAAAGTGACGCAGCCGCATTGAGAACATCACCGCAACCTGCGAGAAGCTCTGTACCCTGATTAAGTCTGCCGCCAACGCTGTCATAGAAACCTACAACAGGAGCGCCTGTCTTGAGTGCAAGACCATACAGCTTTTTAAGCTTGGCAGCCTGTGCCTTACTCATGGCACCGCCGCAAATGTCGCTGTTCTGTGCAAACGCATAAACAGGCATACCTTCTACTGTTCCAAAGCCTGCAACAACCTCGGCAAAACCTTCACCGGATTTTGCAAAGGCATCAATTTCACAAAAGCTGTCTGCATCAAAAAACGCCGTAATTGTCTTATAAGCGGAAGTTGCGGCAATTTCAGCCTTTGCCTGATTGATCTTTTCAATACTCATCTTAAAATCCTCCAATACCATGTATTGAATATGCACGAAAACTGAGCGTGCATACTAATTTTCTACACGATACATTATACTCTATAATCTTCAAAAGTACAAGAAAAACACGCTGTACTATTTCAATTTTGAACACATTTAATAGTTATTACACCAAAACCGTAAATTTATTGTCAAATTAACGAATAGTTTTATTCACCGTTTCGGAAGTATTTTTCAAAAACAGAAAATTAAAGCTGTTTGCCGTTTAAAAACGGGTTTGCAAGCAGTTTTTTAACCTCTTGTTCGGTCAAATCTCTCCAGTCGCCCTGTTTGAGCATACCCATTTTTACACCGCCGATCTGGGTGCGTTTGAGTCTTGCAACTTCAAGCCCGACAGCCTCGCACATTCTTCTGATTTCACGGTTCTTGCCCTCGTGAAGAATCATTTCAAGAACTACTCTGCCCTGCTCCTTGTGAATTACATGGACATATGCAGGAGCGGTTTTCCTACCGTCAAGCTCAACGCCTGTTTCAAGCTTTACAAGCTGATCCTCGTCAATTGACGGTCGAACGGTTACTCTGTAAATCTTGTAAACATTGTTTTTCGGGTGCATAACCTTGTTTGCAAAGTCACCGTCATTTGTAAAAACAAGCATACCCTCGCTGTCTTTGTCAAGTCTGCCGATCGGATAAACTCGCTCGCCGACATTCTCAACAAGCTGTGCAACACACTTTCTGCCACGCTCATCATTCATTGTGGTAATGAATCCACGGGGCTTGTTGAGCATAATATATCGGTAATTGCCGCCCTTCGGCACAACAATTCTCTTGCCTCTTACAAACACCTTGTCTGTAGGAAGAACCTTATCGCCGAGAATTGCGGTTTTGCCGTTCACCTTGACATGACCGCCGAGAATAAGCTCCTCGGCCTTTCGCCTTGACGCAATACCGCATTGCGCTATGAATTTCTGAAGTCTTATAGGTTCAATTTTAGCCATATGTAAATTCCTTTTTATTAAAATTTTCTGTATATTTAAGCTGTCACGAAAACAGATTTCCTATTGCCGAAAATATTGACACACTCTTTTTATCCGATTTAATCTTTTCGCCTGCAACAATGTTGCATTTATAAAGCAGCTTTCCGCCAAGTGTGTATTCAATTCTGCCGACCGACTCGTTTTTTTCAATCGGAGCATACAAAAAGCTGTCTATGAAGATTTTCTTCTTGATTTTATCGCAGTCCTCACGCTTTAAAACGATTGTGTTGTTCTTCTCACCTGTAACCGTTACGCTGTCCTTATCACCGCCCACGCACGGAATATCGGCACAAAAGTCAGCGTCCTTGCAGTCAACTCCCCTGTACTTTTCAAAAGCGTAATCATAAAGAGAAATATGGTCATTCCAATCGTTGCGGTCATTCAGAGTGACGCACACAAGCGTTACACCGTCTTTTTTTGCAGAGGAAACAAGGCACCGCCCTGCCACCGTTGTATAGCCTGTTTTTCCGCCTGTACAGTAGGGATAAAGCGACAAAAGCCTGTTATGATTTGCATATGCGGTTTTCTTTGATTTCGGTTCAAGAAATTCAACGGTCACGCTCTTCTTAGCCGTAAGATTTGCAAAATCGTCATTTTCAAGTGCATATGACATAAGCAGAGCCATATCCTTTGCACTTGAGTAATGGTTGTCATCGTCAAGTCCGCTCGGCGTTACAAAATTGGTATTCGTCATACCGATTTGCTTTGCCTTTTCATTCATTCGTTGTGAAAACTTTTCGGGACTGCCCGAAATCGTATATGCCGCCGCATTCGCCGCATCATTACCCGACGCCATCATCATTCCTGACGCAAGGTCTGAAAGTCGGACTTTTTCACCGACTTTAAGATACATCGAACTGCCCTCGGCAACCATTTCCTGTTTGAAGGTTACTTCGCTGTTACAGGATGCCGCCTCCTCAAGCGTTATGAGAGATGTCATAATCTTTGTAGTGCTTGCAGGTTTCATCCTTTCATCTGCATTTTTTGAACAGATAACCGTGTTGTTATCGGAACAATAAAGGACAAATGCCTGTGCAGAAATTGTGGGAGGAGTATCCTCCTCAGTTTTTGCGCCCATAAGCACAAACGGCATAACAAAGCACACCGCAAGCGAGATTATTTTTTTCATAAGGACACCCCCTGCATAAATCTATGCCGAGGGGTGCTGCAATATTACGAATCAGCCGTCAATATCGTCCTGTGTGATTTCGGAAAAATCGTCTGCGGATTCGCTCTTATCCTTTTTGAAAACTCCCTTTACCTTTTTGAGAACATCGGGAATCATATTAACGAGCTTGTCGGCTGTGCCTTCTTCACTATCAACGGAAACAAGCCTTACATCGCCCTGATAAACGGTAAGAAAGGCAACAGGCTGAATAGTAACACCCGCACCGCTTCCGCCGCCAAAGCAGTCCTTGTTTTCTTTTTTTGTGGGCAAATCAGAACCGCCTGACGCAAAGCCGTAGCTTACCTTTGAAACAGGAATGATGAGTGTACCGTCAGGCGAGGTAATTGGATCGCCGATGATAGTATTGACATCAATCATTTCCTTAATTTTTTCCATTGTAGTATTCATCAGATTACCGATAGGATGTTCCATAGCCATTCTCCTTTTTATATTTATATAAATCATCAGTTATTTATAGTTCGTTTTTCACTTCTGCAAGAAGCTTAAGTCCCTTGATTCCGTGCTTAACGGCAAGAGCGACAAGCCGAAACACAAATACTCTTGCCACAAAGTCAAAGTTAATTTCAGTTTCTGCTTTTTCCGAAAAATTCGGATTTATGTCAACTCCGTAGCCTTTGCATTTTACAACACGGACAATTGTGCCTACTGCCGGATAAACAACGGCACAGTATTTGCCGTATTTTATAGCCGTATCAGCCGCATCGTCACCTGCAACGCTGATACTCAGCGACAATTTTTTAACCAGTATGTGGCTGAAAAAGTCCTGCAATGCAGATACTGCAAGCTCTGCAACTCTTTTTATCAGGTTCAAAAGCCACTCAATGCCGTATTTTTTAATAAGGCTCGGCTTTTTTTCTGTCGCTTTTTTAGGCTGTTCGGTTTTCGGAGTTTGTTTTTTAACTTTCTTCTTCTTTTCTTTTTTAGGCTTTGCCGGCACAAGCTGCAGCTTTACAAAGCCGATATACACGGCACACCAAAACTTCTCTTTATATGATGCACGCAAAGTAATCGGAATAAACATCACAAGCGCAACAAACAGAGCAATTCCGAGTAAAATATATAGCCAAAGCAAGGGTATTCCCCCTAATTTTTACTGTTTGTCATCAGGCTGTATCGAAAACAAATCCATCTGTTCTCCGCCGTTTTCGATTTTCTCCTGTTCTTCACCGTTTTCTTCGGACTCCTTGTCCTCATCACTTTCGGGAAGCGGAGGAAGCTCATCAAGACTTGAAATGTTAAAGCAACGCAAAAAGTTTTCGGTTGTGCCGTAAAGCAACGGTCTGCCCGGTAGCTCAAGTCTGCCCTTTTCTTCAACAAGTCCCTTTGTTGTCAAACTGCCGATTACACCACTGCAATCAACACCGCGCACCTGCTCAACAAAAGCCTTTGTAACAGGCTGATTGTATGCAACAACCGCAAGGACTTCAAGAGCCGCCTGTGAAAGCGGAGTGTTCCTCCTCAAATCCATAACGGTACGAATCTGCGGAGCAAATTCCTTTTTTGAAACCATCTGACAGGAATTGTCAAGCAATATTATAGTTATGCCCCGTCCTGCTGCCTCATAATCATCAATCAGTGCAGAAATATGCTCTTTAACCTTTTTTTCGGAAATTTCAAGTGCCTGCGCTATTCGGGAAAATTCAACCGACGCACCGTTTGCGAACAAAATCGCCTCAATCGCACCACGAATATTTTCAACAGCCATTACTGCACCTCCTCATTTTCATTGTTTTCGTCCTCGTCAGCCTGCGGCAAAGGCATTGCGTTTTTATCCTCAATCATATGAACAACGGCATTTTCACCACTGCCCTCAATTCTGATACGCTTACCCTTTACAAGCTCCAGCGTTGCAAGAAATGTTGCCACAAGGTCGCTTTTGCCCTCGCACACCTCAAAAATTTCGTGATATTCAAGCCTTTTGCCGTGCCATAGCCTTCTCATAAGATGGATAATCTTACTGTTTACCGACACGATTTTATGCGACACAATACCCGAAAATGCATCTTTTGACGGCGGAAGCTTACGCTTGCCTCGTCCGACTGCGCTGACATATGCCTTTGCAATATCCTCACTCGGATGAATACGGTTGTAAGTCAAGTCAAATTCAACGGGAGAAGCCTCTCTGTAAAAGCTGTCAAAGTCATAAATATCGCCCAGCTTTGCCGCCATTTCACGGCAGACTGCATATTCAAGAAGTTGACCCGAAAGTTCTTTCTTGAGCTCTTCAGCCTCTTCCTCATATTTTGGCAGGAGCATTACAGACTTGATATATACAAGCCTTGACGCCATTGTCAGAAATTCAGATGCGATATCCATCTGATTTTCCTGCATCATATTAATCTGCTCCATGTACTGGTCGAGCAATTCGGAAATGCTGATGTCGTAAATATCTATTTTGTTTTTAGAAATCAGCGTCAGCAAAAGGTCAAGCGGTCCTTCAAATGCCGACAGCTTATATTGAAGTTGTTGTGTTTCCATAGATAATTTCTTTGTTGTAATTTTTGTTGCGGATGATTAAATTAACCGACAAACGGCATATACGGCAGGCTTGCAAGCCAGCTGATGAAGTCAAGAATCTGATTGCTCACCCAGTTAATCGGTGTGTTGAGAACTCCTACATATAGGAGAACAAAAAGACCGATGAAGAAATACATCTGATATCTGTAAAAAAACTCAACAGCCTTGTCGGGCAAAAATACAAAGAGAACCTTTGAACCGTCAAGCGGAGGAATGGGAATAAGGTTGAACACTGCAAGTCCGACATTGCACGAAATGTAGAAGCTCAAGAATTGAACAACATATCCTCCGATTGTCGAAAGCGGAAATGCGCCTGTAAAAAGGATAATCGGATAATAAATGAGAAGTCCTGCCAATGCGGCAACGATATTTGCAATCGGTCCCATAATTGCGGTGATTGCCATACCGACCTTTGGATTTTTAAAATTTCTCGGATCAATCGGAACAGGCTTTGCCCAACCGAATCCGAACAAAAGCATACACAAGGCACCCATAGGGTCAATGTGGCTGAGCGGATTGAGTGAAAGTCTGCCTCTGCCCTTTACAGCCTTGTCGCCGAGAAGTGACGCCGTGAAAGCGTGCGCCCATTCATGGAATGGGAGAATTAAAAATATGATGACAAGCACAGCCAATATTTCGGCAATTACGGCACCGAAGTCGAGATTTCCGTTTCTGATTCCGTTAAGTAATAATGAGAGCATAAGAGCCTCCTGAAATTCAAAATTTTAGGTAACAATCGTGTAACTATATTTACCTGTCTCTTATACACATCTGACGCTGCCGACGAAGCTAGAAGTGGAGATCTC
>ENA-UAOZ01001353-UAOZ01001353.1-human-gut-metagenome-genome-assembly--contig:-NODE-1353-length-11286-cov-15.628439_pt1 | contig 11286 bp, 16 predicted proteins | sample MGYA00243474_ERZ654565 | MGnify/ENA primary metagenome ERZ654565 (study PRJEB26926, sample SAMN06164854) | human gut metagenome | biome: ENVO:00009003; feature: ENVO:2100002; material: ENVO:00002003...
ACGGCAGGATCGGCGGCAACCTCAATCAGATTGCCCGGTATCTGAACGAATACGGCGTACCCTACAACACCCTTTCCGGCGAGGTACGCGCCGCCATATCCGACCTTGCCGTCCTCAAGTATGAAGTCCTCAAGAAAGTAGGTGACGCGGTTGGCAACACTCAAGCATATCAACTCTAAAAACGCCGACTACGGAGCCGCCGAGCAATATCTTCTCTTTGAGCATGACGAGTTTACCATGAAGCCCGTCCTTGATGAAACCGGCAGGCTTATCCCCCGCGAGGACTACCGGCTGTCCACGCTGAACTGCGACGGGGAGGATTTTGCCGTTGCGTGTATGCGGGCCAATCTCCGCTATCAGAAAAACCAGCGGCGGGAAGATGTGAAAAGCCACCACTACATCATCAGCTTTGACCCGCGGGACGGGCCGGACAACGGCCTGACCGTAGACCGGGCGCAGGCGTTGGGGGAACAATTCTGTAAAGAGCATTTTCCCGGCCACCAGGCCCTTGTCTGCACCCACCCGGACGGGCATAACCACAGCGGCAACATTCATGTGCATATCGTCATAAACAGCCTGCGGATTGAGGAAGTGCCGTTCCTGCCCTACATGGACAGGCCGGCCGATACGAAAGTCGGCTGCAAGCACCGATGTACCGACGCTGCCCTGCGCTACTTCAAATCCGAAGTCATGGAGATGTGCCACCGGGAGGGGCTTTATCAAATCGACCTCTTGAACGGCAGCAAGAACCGCGTCACCGACCGGGAGTATTGGGCGCAGAAAAAGGGACAGGCCGCGCTGGACAAGCAGAACGCCTCCATGATTGCAGGCGGTATCACGCCCCGGCAGACCAAGTTTGAAACGAACAAGGAGAAGCTGCGGCAGACCATACGCGCCGCGCTGTCTGCGGCGACCTCATTCGAGAACTTTTCCTCTCTGCTGCTGCGGGAGGGTGTGGCCGTTAAGGAGAGCCGGGGGCGGCTATCCTACCTCACGCCAGACAGGACAAAGCCCATTACCGCCCGTAAGCTGGGCGATGATTTTGACCGCGCCGCTGTCCTTGCCGTTTTGGAGCAGAACGCCCAGAGGGGCGTAACGGTTCATTCCGTCCCCCAGCCGCAACCCCACGCCGCAGGAAAGGCCGAAGCCCTGTCTATCAAAGACCAACTGCGGGCAGACAGAGCCGCCCGAACTGCCCCGAATGTGCAGCGGCTTGTGGACATTGAGCAGAAGAAAGCCGAGGGCAAAGGCCGGGGCTATGAACGCTGGGCGGCCATGCACAACCTCAAACAGATGGCCGCGACGCTGAATGTGTATCAGGAATACGGCTTTACTTCCCCGGAGCAGTTGGAAGCCGCCGTTGATACCGCCTATCAGGAAATGCGCCAGACCAGCGGCGAACTGAAAGCACTGGAAACGAAGCTGCAAGGGAAAAAGGAGTTGCAGCGGCAGGTACTTGCCTATGCCAAGACCAAGCCCGCACGCGACGGGCTGAAAGCGCAGAAATCCGAGAAAGCCCGCGCCGCATACCGGCAGGCGCATGAGAGCGACTTTATCATAGCCGACGCAGCCGCCCGGTATTTCAAGGCGCATGGCATTACCAAGCTGCCCGCCCGGAAAGCGTTGCAGGACGAGATCGAGCAGCTTGTTTCCAAGAAATCCGGCCTGTATAACACCTACCACGAACAGAAGCAGAGGTACACGGAGTTGCAGACCGTCAAGCGGAACATCGACCAGATTTTGCGCCGGGAGGAACCCCGCCGCAGAAAGGAGCAGAGCCATGAGCGATAACCTGCCCCGCATGGACTACCGCCAGTACCGGCGGGCGCGGCGGCTGGTACATGAGTGCTGTAACTACGACGGGGGGAACTGCCTGCTGTTAGACGACGGGGAGCCTTGCGTATGCGTCCAGAGCATTTCCCTTTCCCTCATGTGCCGCTGGTTCCGTGTGGCTGTCCTGCCCCTTGACGGGGAGCTGGCCGCAGCCCTCTTGTATCGGGGGAGCCGGAAACGGTGCGCCGTCTGCGGGGCGGCCTTTGTCCCCAAATCCAACCGGGGAAAATACTGCCCCGACTGCGCCGGACGCATGAAGAAAATCAAAGCCGCCGAGAGAAAGCGGAAACAAAGGCATAAATGTCACACTTTAGACCCTTTCAAACCCGCATAAATCAAGGCTTTTTTCGTGGGTGTCAAAGGGTGTGCGATACATTTATCCTTTTCCCCCGAAAACGCCGTCCTAATGCGTGACAAACCGCTAAAATCAACCCGAACACAGGGAGGTGATCCTATCGCTGATTATATCATGGCAGACACGCCGCTGCCTCTCTTTCTGCCTTATCCCCGTTTCCTGCTGAAAATGGAGATTTCACAGACCGCCAAGCTGCTGTATTCGCTGCTGTTAGACCGCTCCACCCTTTCACAGAAGAACAAGTGGCAGGACGACAAGGGCAGGATTTATATTATCTATCCCATCGCGGAGATAGCCGAAATACTGGATAAAGGCAGCACCACCATAAAGGGGGCGCTGAATGAACTGGACATGGCGGGGCTATTGGAACGGGAACGGGGCGGCTTCTCCGCACCGAACCGGCTGTATGTGAAAGTGCCGCGTGTGCCACAGGTACAGTTTTCCGACCAACTGATGGCCGGAAAACCGACCCTCATAGAGCCGGAAAACCGACCTACTGATGGTCAGAAAACCGACCTTATGATGGTCGGAAAACCGTCCCCTAACCAAACTACTATAAACAACCTTACAGAGAGCCAAACAATGGGAGCGAGTGGGGAGCCGCCCGCGCCCTATGGCCGATATGGAAATATTTTTCTGTCACAGACCGAATACGACGAGTTGCAGGCAGAGTACCCCGACAGGCTGGAACGGTTCATCGAGGAAATGAGCCGCTACCTTGCCGCCAGCGGGAAAAGCTACCAGAATTATGCCGCCGCCCTGCGGATATGGGCGGGGAATGACAAAAAGGGCGCCCCGAAAAAGGGCATACCAGACTACTCATGCAAGGAGGGCGAGAGTTTATGAAGAACGAAATCAACGCTGTTTTGGAGAATATGACGGCCATCACCCCGGAGCCGGAAGACTACACCGGCGAGGACGGTTTACTGTACTGCGGCAAGTGCCGCAAGCCGAAAGAAGCCTATTTTGCGCCGGACAAGGCCGCTATCTTTGGGCGCGACCGCCACCCGGCAGAGTGCGACTGCCAGAGAGCCGCCCGCGAGGAACGGGAGACCGCCGAGAAGCGGCGCAGGCACCTTGACACCGTAGAGGAACTGAAACGCCGGGGATTTACCGACCCCACCATGCGGGACTGGACTTTTGAGAACGACAACGGCAGGAACCCGCAGACAGGGATTGCCCGCCGGTATGTGGAACACTGGGAGGATATGCGAACCGACAATATCGGCTGCCTGTTCTGGGGCGGCGTGGGAACCGGGAAAAGCTACCTTGCGGGCTGTATCGCAAACGCCCTCATGGAGAAAGAAATCCCCGTCCACATGACAAACTTTGCCCTTATCCTTAACGACCTTGCCGCCAGCTTTGAGGGGCGCAACGAGTACATTTCCCGCCTTTGCCGCTATCCGCTGCTTATCCTTGACGATTTCGGCATGGAGCGCGGAACGGAATACGGGCTGGAGCAGGTTTTCCATGTGATTGACAGCCGTTACCGCAGCGGCAAGCCGCTGATCGTCACGACCAACCTCACGCTGGACGACCTGCGAAACCCGGAGGACACCGCCCATTCCCGGATTTATGACCGGCTGCTTTCCATGTGCGTCCCGGTACGTTTTACCGGCGAGAATTTCCGGCAGGAAACCGCGCAGCGGAAAATGGAGAGCATGAAGAAACTGATTACCGACTGAAAGGAGTATTGCCTATGGCAGATAACAAGCAGCCCGACACCCGCACCGCCCGCCGCCCCGACTGCGTGACGGAAATCCGCATGGGCAATTCCGTCCTTGTCGTGTCCGGCTATTTCAAGAAAGACACCACAACCACAGCCGCCGACAAAATGGCGCGGGTACTGGAAGCGGAAGCCGCTGCTACACAGGAGCCGACTTATCCGGCGTGAACCGGGGCATGGAAAAGCGGCCATGCCAGGGAGCATGACCGCTGGAACGAAAATCGGAAGTGCTTTAGCAATTCTTAATCTCATTCTCTATAAAATAATTTGCAATTTCAAAGGCTTTTATTCTTCTCTTTGCCAATGTGATTTGTGATTTATAACGCTCGGAATTATCCTTTGATTCAAATGTTTTTACTGTTTCTCTTAGCTTGTGCAGAGTTGAATCAATTTGCCTTTTGGCCGCGGTTAATTCATCTATTGTATACTTCATGTTTTCTCCTTTAACTTCTGATTTTTTTGTTAAATCAGAGTATACCACGGAGTTATGAACTTTTCTACTGCAAATATGGGACGACAACCCATACCATAAAAATCGGAAAATTGAAAAGCTGTAAAGAAGCAAATTTAACGCTTTTGCCGCTGTACAGCCCCCGCCGTTCCGTGGTACAATGAAACCACGGAATAGTGGGGCTGGCTGTCGGAAACGGAGGATTTTATGTTAAGACAAGCCACCCAAAACCTCATTACCGCCCTTTATCCGAGATTGTCCCATGAGGACGAATTGCAAGGCGAGAGTAATTCCATATCGAACCAAAAACGGATACTCGAAGCCTTTGCAAAACAGAATGGCTTTACCAACCTGCGCTGGTACACCGATGACGGCTATTCCGGCGCGAACTTTCAAAGACCCGGTTTTCAAGCCATGCTTGCAGACATTGAAGCCGGGAAAGTGGGTACGGTCATCGTCAAGGACATGAGCCGGTTAGGGCGTAACTACTTGCAGGTAGGGTTTTACACGGAAATGCTGTTCCCTCAAAAGGGCGTGCGGTTTATCGCTGTCAACGACAATGTGGACAGCGCAAACGGCGGCATGGACAACGATTTTACCCCTCTGCGAAATCTGTTCAACGAATGGCTGGTGAGAGATACGAGCAAGAAAATCAAGGCAGTTAAGAGAGCAAAAGGCATGAGCGGCAAGCCCGTTACCAGCAAGCCGGTGTACGGCTACCTCATGGACGAGGACGAGAATTATATCGTTGACGAGGAAACCGCGCCGGTAGTCCGGCAGATATACCAGCTTTGCCTTGCCGGGAACGGCCCGACCAAGATTGCCCGTATGCTTACGGAGCAGCAAATCCCCACGCCGGGGACGCTGGAATACCGCAGGACGGGCAGCACCCGCCGCTACCACCCCGGCTATGAGTGCAAATGGGCGACAAATACCGTTGTCCACCTGTTGGAAAACCGGGAGTACACCGGCTGTCTGGTAAACTTCAAGACGGAGAAGCCCTCTTACAAGACCAAGCACAGCGTAGAGAACCCCATCGAGAAGCAGGCCATTTTTGAGAACCACCATGAGCCTATCATAGACCGGGAAACATGGGAGCGCGTGCAGGAGTTACGCAAGCAGCGCAAACGCCCGAACCGCTATGATGAAGTGGGGCTGTTCTCCGGTATGCTGTTCTGCGCCGACTGCGGCCATGTGATGTACCAGCAGCGGTATCAGAACAAGACCCGTAAGCAGGACTGTTACATCTGCGGCAGCTACAAGAAGCGCACCCGTGACTGTACGGCGCACTTTATCCGCACCGACCTGTTGACCGCCGGTGTCCTCTCCAATCTCCGGCAGGTGACGGAATATGCCGCCAAGCATGAGAGCCGCTTTGTGAAGCTGCTTATCCAGCAGAACGAGATCGGCGGCAAGAGAAAGACCGCCGCAGCCACCAAGCAGCTTGAACAGGCGCAGGAGCGCATTTCCGAAGTGAGCCGCATTATCAAGCGGCTGTATGAGGACAATGTGAACGGCAAAATCAGCGACGAGCGTTTCATGGAACTGTCGGCAGACTATGAGCAGGAACAGCGGGAACTGAAAGACCGCGCCGCCGCTTTGCAGGAGGAACTTTCCAAGTCGCAGGCCGCCACCGTCAACGCGGAAAAGTTTATGGGTATCGTCCGAAAGCACCTTGCCTTTGAGGAATTGACCCCCACCCTCTTGCGGGAAATGATTGAGAAAATCGTCGTGCATGAGTGCAGCTATGACGAGAACGGCACCCGCAGGCAGGACATTGAGATTTATTACAGCTTTGTCGGCAAGATTGACTTGCCCGAAGCCTAACGCCCGACCTATCCGACACAATGCGCAAGTGCCGGATAGGAACGGCAAAATTTTTTACACTTCTATTGCTTCTTTATCACACATCAATAAAGAGCCAGGGCATGAAGCAGCTCATGGCTAAGTAGATGTAATCAAGAGAAGAAAGGAAAAGCACAATCCAGACGGAACCGGCGGTTGTATCAAGAAATATTTGTGGAATAGCAAGAACTTTGATATAATGGGAACAGAAACCCCGGAACCGGGAGAAAGGCAGGAGGATAAATGCACATAAGCTATAAACCCCTCTGGCACACGCTGGTTGAGCGCAACATGAGGAAAGAGGACTTGCGGATTGCCGCCGGTCTTACCACAAATATGATTGCCAACATGGGTAAGGGCAAAAATATCAGCATGGAAACGCTGGTTCGTATTTGCGAAGCCCTGAATTGTGGCATTTTGGATGTAATAGAATTGGAGAAGGAAGACCATTCTGTTGATAAAGCAGAGTGATAAATTTGAACGTGGAGTATTTACAAAAATGCACCAAGGGGAGAAGAATACATGGCAAAACAAAATATTTATGATAATGATAGCTTTTTTGAAAATTTCAAGAATCTTCGCAACAACAAGATTAATTTCAATGATTGCATAGAAACCCCGATTCTACTTGCGATGATTCCAGAAGTAGATGGAAAAAGGGTACTGGACATAGGTTGTGGCATGGGACAACACGCAAAGCAGTATTCTGATATGGGGGCTGAATCTGTATTGGGTATTGATATTTCTGAGAAAATGCTTGAGTATGCAAAGGAACATTTCCATGCAAAAAATATTACTTACCGACAAATGGCATTGGAAGATATATGTCAAATTGATGAGCAGTTCGATTTGATTACAAGTTCCTTAGCATTTGATTATGCCGAAGATTTAGACAAACTAATGAAAAATATATATGGTCTATTAAAATATGGTGCCCATTTTGTATTTAGTATGTCTCATCCAATGGCAACCGCATGGGATGGTCAATATGATAGATATACCCGGACAGAATCGGGCGAAAGACTTTATGCGAATATCAGCAACTATATGGTTGAGGGAAAAAGGACAGTCAAATGGGTTGTCGAGGACTATGAAGTTTATCATCGAACATTTTCCAGTATTGTTAATACTATAGTAAATGCTGGATTTTTGATTGAAGAATGCGAGGAATCTCATGTATCCGATGAAATGAGAAAGCAGTATCCAGCCCAGTTTGGTGGAACACTTCACCGACCAGATTTTATATTTTTTAGATGTAAAAAACAATCGTAAAATGATGAATCCAGATTGAAATACTGAAGTAAAAATTCAATTCATTACACAAAGCTGCCGTTGCAGGAACACTCATTCCCACAACGGCAGTTTTTCATTTTCTCTTGCGCCGGAAGTTGAAGGGACTGTTCTTGATGTTCGGGGATTTTGACAGTATCCTTTTCAATATCTTCTGTTCATCCGGCGGCAGCTTGTAAAAGTCAATGCCGAGCATATTGAAAATGACCGCCCACACTTTTCCGAGATAATCCCCGGAAGATTGAATAGCCTTTCGGATTTCCAGAGCCATCTTCTTTGCAAGGGAATAATCCGGCGTGCTGTCAATGTCATGCTCATGGGCTTTCCGTATGTCATGGAGAATGGCGTCCCATGTTTTGTGCGTCACATGACAGAAGAAATCTTCTTCCTTTACCTCTGCGGCAAGGATGGTCTTTGAATAGAAATCATTTTCCGCCTGCTTGTATTTCTGGATGATGGTCTGCCGCTGTTCTTCCAAAGACTCATAAAGGGTGCGGAAGGTGGAGGTTGCATGGCCGTCTATGTAAATCTCCGTGTCGGTCATAAGCTGCTCAAATTTATCGTTGGTAGCAATCTCACACAGGAGCCGGTTGTTGATACGGCCACTCTTTAGAAGCGCCACCATTTCATCATTCAGGTGCAGTTCCATCAGGGGCGTGTTTATCTGCTCCCGGTTTTCTGTCCGGCAGAACAGATAATCAAGAGATACCTCATAAAAGTCGGCCAGCGTGATAAGGTTGCCGTGGTTGATTTCCTTATTGTCGTTGGCTTCATAGCTGGCAAGGGCTGATTTTGAAATGCCGGTTTGCTGCGCCAGTTCTTCCAGATTTAAGCCTTTATCTTTGCGTAACTCCCAAAGGCGTTCCTGTATGGTAGTTACCCTCAGCATAGGGCGCTCACTCCTTTCCGACGGCTGTTTTCCTGCCGCTAACTGGATTATACCATACTTTCCATAATCGTGGAAATTTCCGTTTTTCGCCCCGAAATCCTACTTTGTGGATATACGGCACAGGGAACAAAAATGGTCTATGATACAGGTAGTTCATCGATGGATTATTCCAATCGAATGACCGGCCTGTATGGGATATGCTCCCCGGCGATGTAGCGCAACGACTTGCGGAAGGGAAATGGAGGAACCCTGACCGCAACGAGCGTACCAAAGGGAGCAAAACGCCGTTGTGAGAGCCAGGGGCAGGAACGACATCAGGGAGAACCGGCGAAAATGAACACCGAATTGATACTGAAACACAACAATCCGATAGGGCGTAGTCTGCCCTATCCGTAATACTTCGGGGGATTTCCGGGCGGTTCTATGGCCGCTTTTTCCCCGAAAATCGCCCCGAAACACGACACTAAAATCTGCTATCCGTCTATTGCGGCTGTTACGGCTGAAATGGGCGGATTTTTGTTTAAGGAGGCACCATGCCGAGAATGCCGAAAAAGAGGAAGCTGGAACTATCCTTCTTCCTCAATGAACGGGGGCGGGTAACGTACAACGACCTCTGCCGGAAATGCCAGCGCACTTGCAAGCAGAGTTTCCGGGCGGTCATTGTGGACTGCCCCCATTATCTTTCCAAACGCTCAAAACGAAAAGTAAAGGAGGACACCGATTGAATGGAAGTTGAATTTATGACCGCAGACACCGCCCTGCCGCCCTGTATGCCGCTGCCAAGAGCCATGCTGCGGCTCCCGATCAGCAGCACCGCCAAGGTCATGTACGCCCGGATGTTGGATATTGTTTTCCTGTCCGGCATAGAGGACGCCAACGGGATTTTATTTATCCATTTCCCCATCGTGGAACTGGCGGCGGCACTTGCCCGCAGCACCATGACCGTGAAGCGTTCCCTGAATGAATTGGAGGACGCCGGACTAATACTGCGAGTGCGTCAGGGCTTCGGGGAACCCAACAAAATATATGTACTCATTCCCAAGAAGGAGGACAGCCGCCTATGAATGAAAAGCTGGAAAAACTCAATCAGGAGATAGAGAAAACGGAAAAGAAGCTGCGGAGGGCGCAGCATGAAGAAAAGATATTGGAACACCAGATAAAGACGCTGACACGGAAGGAACGGACGCACCGGCTTTGCACCAGAGCCGCCATGCTGGAAAGCTACCTTCCCCACCCGGAAGCCATCACGGATGAACAGGTCAGCGTATTTTTGAAGCTGCTGTTCCACAAAGACAGCACCCGCCAGCTTATGGAAAAAGTATTCGCCGGAAACGGCACAGAGAAGGAGGGCGCAGAATGAAGATGAATTTTTCTAAAGACGAGTTGGCTATGGTCTATCAGTACGCCGCCGGTACGAAGGAAGAAACCCTTGCGGGACTGAAAGAAATCGTTCCGGTTATCCGTGACCGGCAGACAAGGGAGATTGTGGAGAGTACCATCCGAAAGCTGGACGCCATCCCGGAGCCGGAGTGCCGCCGCTTTATCGCTGATACAAAGCAGCGGTTTATCCAGAAGCGGGACCATTCCATCCGGCGCAGGCTTGCCGAAGCCAAGGCACAGGCGAGGACGGAAAAGCCACATCCCAAGAGAAAAGAGCCAGACCGGGAACGGTCATAATCGCTTCCAGAGCCGCAGCCCGTGGACTGCCCCTCTGAAAGAGGGCGCAACTATACACCACCTGAAGGTAGTGTGTTGCGCCCTGCCGGGGGCTTCCTGCGGAAAGCGGATGATTGCCCGCAGCGTTCCGGCTCCTGTCAATCATCACAGGGGAAGCTACACTTCCCCTGCGCTGGCTGCCGCCAGCTACCCCTTTGTGGACTTGCCGCCCGGAAACACCTTGCGCTGCAAGCTGTTCCCGTCCAGCAAGTTTTATCAGTCGAGCTATCCTTATCTACGGTAATTTAGTATAATAAGGTCAAAAAACAGAACGCTATCATTGTGCAACCGATATGCAACTGATAATTGCTTGATAGTTGGTGGTAGCAACACGGTAATTCAGATAGAATAAAGCCAACAAAGAAAGGAGGTCATCCAAATGTTAGTAAACATCATTATGATTGTAGTCGGAATAGTTTTCTCATGTATCTTTGTCGGCTTGCTTATCCTTGTTATTCGTGCATTGCTTAAATATATCCGTACAGAGAAATGAAGCCAACAGCAACATTAGGAGGTGGTCAAATGAAAGTAACCGTATTTATGATAATCGTTGGAATAATTTTCTTATGTATCTTTGTTGGTTTGCTTACCCTTATTGTTCGTGCATTACTCAAATATATCCATTCAAAAGATGTACGGCAGGAAAAATCCGTAGTGAGGAAATCGTTGGGTGAAGCACTCAAAGTACACAGAACACAGTGCAAAATGACGCAGGAATTTGTTGCTGAAACGATTGGTGTTAGCAGGCAGGCTGTTTCAAAATGGGAAAATGGAACATCCGACCCTTCCACATCAAATCTTTTTGCACTTGCAAAACTTTACGGTATTTCTGTTGAAGAATTACTAAAAGAAGTTGAATAATCTTCATGCAGATATTTTATTTCATCATCGGGCCACCCTGACCCGAACTTTCAAAACTGAATACCAGCCGCCCACCGGCGGCACCACCGAGCAGGAAATCTGAAAAAGGTCTCCTGCTTTTTTTCTGCCCAAAATGAGGTGGTAAAACGCCACCCCATCCACCAATTACCGAAAGGAGGGACACGAAATGCCCTGTCCACACAACGAAATCACGATTGTTCAGCGCAGCCAGCGGCAGTCTGCGGTTGCCGCCGCTGCTTACCAAAGCGGCGAAAAGCTGTTCTGTGAATACGACCAGCAAGTGAAGCACTACCCGGAAA
>ENA-UAOZ01001358-UAOZ01001358.1-human-gut-metagenome-genome-assembly--contig:-NODE-1358-length-11265-cov-4.822569_pt1 | contig 11265 bp, 8 predicted proteins | sample MGYA00243474_ERZ654565 | MGnify/ENA primary metagenome ERZ654565 (study PRJEB26926, sample SAMN06164854) | human gut metagenome | biome: ENVO:00009003; feature: ENVO:2100002; material: ENVO:00002003...
TCTAGCTTCGTCGGCAGCGTCAGATGTGTATAAGAGACAGTTGCACCTCTGTCAATACTTGCTTAGCGATAGAAGAGGATACTTGAGCGTAGTGTGAGAACTGCATTGAAGATGTAGCGCGACCTGAAGTAATCGTACGCAAAGCTGTCACATAACCGAATGTCTCAGCCAATGGAACCTTAGCCTTCACGATACGGGCTCCCGTACGGCTAGTCTCCATACCCTCAACTTGTCCACGACGCTTGTTCAAGTCACCGATAACGTCACCCATGCTCTCTTCTGGAGTAACAACCTCCATCTGCATGATCGGCTCCATCAATACAGGACCTGCCTTGGCGGAAGCGTTCTTGAACGCTTGGATAGCGGCGATCTCGAAAGACAACTGGTCTGAGTCTACCGGGTGGAAAGAACCATCGATCAAAGTCACTTTCAGCTTGTCAAGCGGATAACCTGCCAACACACCGTTCTTCATAGCCTTCTCGAAACCTTTCTGTACGGACGGGATGAATTCCTTAGGAATGTTACCACCCTTCACCTCATCGATGAATTGCAAAGTACCCTCGAAGCTCTCGTCAGCCGGCTCCATACGAACGATGATATCAGCGAACTTACCACGACCTCCAGATTGCTTTTTGTAAACCTCGCGAAGCTCAACCGGCTGCGTGATAGCCTCCTTATAAGTAACCTGCGGACGGCCTTGGTTACATTCAACCTTGAACTCACGACGCAAACGGTCGATGATGATATCCAAGTGAAGCTCACCCATACCGCTAATAACGGTCTGACCTGTCTCCTCGTTTGTCTGTACGCGGAAAGTAGGATCCTCCTCGGCCAACTTAGCCAAGCCCATACCCAACTTATCCATGTCTTTCTGAGTCTTAGGCTCTACAGCGATACCGATAACCGGTTCCGGGAATTCCATAGACTCCAATGTGATCGGATGGTTTTCGTCGCAAAGCGTATCACCTGTACGGATATCCTTGAAACCAACACCTGCTCCGATATCACCACAACCAATCACCTCCATCGGGTTCTGCTTGTTAGAGTGCATCTGGAACAAACGGGAGATACGCTCTTTCTTTCCGGAACGAGTGTTCAACACATAAGAACCAGCGTTGATAGAACCTGCGTATACACGGAAGAAGCACAAACGACCTACATACGGGTCGGTAGCGATCTTAAATGCCAACGCCGTCAATGGCTCCTCGAACAAAGGTTTACGAGTGATTATTTTATCAGGATCTGAAGGATCCGTACCCTCGATAGCCGGAGTATCTTCAGGAGAAGGCAAAAACGCGCAAACTGCATCCAATAAAGTCTGTACACCTTTGTTCTTGAAAGAAGAACCACAAGTCATCGGGTTGATCTGCATAGCCAACGTACCCTTGCGGATAGCAACCATGATCTCCTCTTCCGTGATCGTAGAAGGATCATCGAAGTATTTCTCCATGATAGCGTCGTCGCACTCAGCCAAAGCCTCAAGCATCTTGTCGCGCCACTCCTCAGCCTCAGCTTGCAAGTCTGCCGGGATCTCCTCTACGCTATACTCGGCACCCATAGTCTCATCGTGCCAGAAGATAGCCTTCATCTTGATCAAGTCGACAACACCCTTGAAAGTCTCCTCAGCTCCGATAGGGATCTGGATCGGACAAGGATTAGCTCCTAATACGTCCTTCAATTGGCGTACTACCTCATAGTAGTTAGCACCCGAGCGGTCCATCTTGTTAACGTAACCGATACGAGGTACATTATATTTATCAGCCTGACGCCATACAGTCTCAGACTGGGGCTCAACACCACCTACGGCACAGAATGTAGCAACAGCACCATCCAATACACGAAGAGAACGTTCAACCTCAACCGTGAAGTCAACGTGTCCCGGAGTGTCAATCAAGTTGATTTTATAACGGTTGCCCAAATAGTTCCAGAATGTAGTCGTAGCAGCGGAAGTAATCGTGATACCACGCTCCTGCTCCTGCGCCATCCAGTCCATTGTAGCAGTACCATCATGAGTCTCACCGATCTTGTGTGTCAAACCTGTGTAAAACAAGATACGTTCAGAAGTCGTTGTCTTACCAGCGTCAATGTGAGCCATGATACCGATGTTCCTAGTGAACATCAATTGCTTATCGTTGTTTGCCATATTCTTTTTATTGCCTTAAAAATTAAAATCTGAAGTGAGCGAACGCACGGTTAGCCTCAGCCATACGGTGCATATCTTCTTTTCTTTTGAATGCGCCACCTTGGTTATTGAAAGCATCTACAATCTCTGCAGACAACTTGTCAGCCATAGTCTTACCTCCACGTTTACGAGCGAAGATAATAAGGTTCTTCATAGAAATTGACTCTTTACGATCCGGGCGGATTTCAGTAGGGACTTGGAATGTAGCACCACCTACACGGCGTGACTTAACTTCGACTTGAGGAGTAATGTTATCAAGCGCAGCTTTCCAAATTTCGAGAGCGGACTTTTCCTCGTTAGGCAATTTGCCCTTAACGGTTTCCAAAGCGGAATAGAAAATTTCGAAGGCAGTATTTTTCTTGCCATCATACATCAAATGGTTAACGAATCTCGTAACCTTTACATCACCGAAAACAGGATCCGGAAGGATCTGTCTTTTCTTTGGTTTTGCTTTTCTCATTTTGTTTTCAAAAATTTGTTCTTGTCGTTGGTTGCCTTTAATTTGTCTTCAACGGTTCCGCTGAACCATTTACTCAACCTTATAGCCTATCCAAATAACTCAAACCTGTTTTAATACTTAAATTTAAATCTCAGTTTGAAGGCATGTAATTAATTACTTCTTCTTACCTTTTGCGGCAGCTGCTGCTTGACCCGGTTTCGGACGCTTAGCTCCATATTTGGAACGTCTTTGCGTACGGCCGTTAACACCCGCTGTATCCAACGTACCACGTACGATGTGATAACGCACACCCGGAAGGTCCTTTACACGACCACCACGTACCAATACGATAGAGTGCTCTTGCAAGTTGTGTCCTTCTCCCGGAATATAGGAGTTAACTTCCTTACCATTTGTCAAACGTACTCTCGCTACTTTACGCATTGCAGAGTTAGGTTTCTTCGGAGTCGTAGTGTAAACACGTACGCAAACGCCACGTCTTTGAGGACAAGCGTCCAATGCGGGTGATTTACCCTTCTCCACCAAAGTTTCCCTTCCTTTTCTAACTAATTGCTGAATTGTAGGCATTTCTTTCTTTTTTTAAACTTTGAATGTGTTATTATTATTTATCTAATCTTTTCCTATTTCGAGCCGCAAAGTTACGCATTATTTTCGGACAATCAATAAGTTGTGCCTGTTTTTTTCGTATACTCCGCACTAAAAACGGTGCAAAGGTACATATTTGTTCCCGTTTGGCAAGGTAGGCCCTAGCCGTATTTATTAATATTTAACATTCACTATCTCTATTTACCTCACTGGCACGTAAAGCGACTGGTGGCGGGTGCCGATATCACGCAATTTACCCGCCTCGACAAATTGATGCAGGCGGCGGCTGGCCGTACTGCTCGTCAGGCCGCAAAGCCGCTGGAAGGCGACACGGGTCATATATTCATGCTCGGCAAAATAACTCGCGAGCAATTGGTCGATACGATCAGGCTCCAATTGGCGGGAATGGGATTTGTACTTGGCTCGTTCCAGCGTCATCGTCTTCAAGCTATCTTTCAGCTCTACCTCGGGACGGAAAGCCACGGACTTGAAACGGATGGACTCCGCACGTATCTCGTGCGTGGATTGTACGGCCGGGCATTGCAACGTGACTTGCAAATACCCCAACCCATCGATATGTACACGTTTTCCTTCACGCAAATATTCCGCTGTCACCTCGCTTAAAGAGATAAGCACGGCGGCTACGTCTGCCGGCGTGACGGTACACCGTCCATGGATACGTTTGGCCAGATCATCCGTATCGATCGTGCCGGATGATACGATACGTGCGTGAAAACGAGGACGCTTCGTGCTGTCCTTCGATACCGGAGTCTTGTAAAAGTCATATTTTGCTGCCATATATCTAGTATGAGATTAAAAGGTTATTCATCGAAACATCGTATGCTATTAGTCATTTCACAAGGGTGATATGATCTTTTCACCTATGTGAAACGATCGTTTCATGATTGTGATACGTTCTTTTCACATAGGTGAAAAGATTATAAGCACTTAACAAAGGTACTACATCCATACCACTTAAACAATAGTTTTCCCTAGTATTTCGCACAGATTACTTTTATTTCAAATGACAATATAAACATTTGGAAAAACGCAAGTTAACAGCTTATATCCGCAAAATGAAACAGTAAAAACAACCTCTAAAACATAGCGTCATGAAAACTGTATTGGATTTTTTAGGCCAATTATGGCTTCGCTTCTTAAAACCGGACGGGTCGATCACCGTACCACACCCAAACGAAGGTAAAGCGAAACGATCGAGCAACAGCAACTCTATCCTTCAAAAGAGTCTGGAGACTTTCCTCCAAGAACGGATCGAATTCCACTTCAACTTGTTGAGCGAGGAGACTGAATATCGATACAAACAATTGGAAACGGATCGCTTCTATCCGGTGACGCAACGTGACCTAAATAGCATTTGCATGGAGGCAAGACGGACGGGGATCGATTGCAGGGATCGGGATGTGAATCGTTTCGTATATTCAAAAGAAGTAAAAGAGTATCATCCTTTCCGGCAATATATGGAGTGGTTACCCGAATGGGACGGGAAAGACCGGGTAAGCGATCTGGCACGACGGGTCTCCTCAGAACCGTTATGGGTGGAGGGGTTTCATCGCTGGATGCTCGCCTTGGCCTCGCAATGGATGGGTTCGGACCGAATGCACGCAAATAGCTTGGCTCCCATTTTAGTCAGCGAGCGTCAAGGATGTCAGAAGTCTACCTTTTGCAAGTCGCTGATGCCTTCTTCGCTAGTCCGCTATTACACAGATAGCGTAGACCTTAGCGGCTCGACGCAAATGGAGCAGAAGCTTGGATTGTTCGGACTCATCAACCTCGATGAGTTCAACCGGTTGTCCGACCGTAAAATGGCTTTACTGAAAAATTGGATGCAGATGGCCGGAATGAACGTACGCAAGGCACACGCCAAGCATTTCCCCCCTACCCCGCCTAGCCTCATTTATTGGCACTACGAACCAGAAGAACCTATTAAGCGACCCCACTGGAAGCCGCCGTTTCCTATGCGTGGAGGTGCAAAGCAAGATTAATTGCGAAGGTATCGAGCATGATCAAATCTACGCCCAGCTGAAAAACGAGTTACAAAAAGGAGAGCGCCATTGGTTCACCTCCGCAAAGGAGGAGGCGATCATGCGATCGAATGAGGCTTTCTATAAACGTCCGATCGAGGAAGATGTGTTCCACGCCTGCTTCCGGGCCGCATGTCCGGGAGACCTAAATGTAAATGCAGCCGTGAAACCTATGTCATCGAAACCATCCCTAGCACTTAAATCTTCTCTCCAGCTCCTCATCTGTCAGCATGGAGATAATCGTCTTTCCATCCGGGGTCAGGTTCGAGTCCGAACAAGAGAACAGGGAGGCGATCAGATGATCCATCTCTTCCAAGGATAAGGATTTGCCGGGACGGATAGCGGCGGCTTTGGCTAAAGACAAGGCGATGGCCTCGCAGATCTTCTCATGCACTGCGCATCCGGTCTCGATCGCCCGGTCCACGATATCCTTTACCAAATTTACCGGATCAAGGTTCTCTATACCGGCGGGCAGGCCATTGATCGCGTAATTGTCATTTCCCAGATTGCTCAGATCAAAGCCGACGAAGCACAAATCCTCCAATAAGGAAGGCAGTACAGCCGCCTCAGCAGCGGTAAACTCTACGATCTCCGGGAATAAGACTTGTTGGGATACACCTTGTTGCTGACGGATATTCGACAGGTATTGGTCAAACAAGATACGCACATGCGCACGATGCTGGTCAATAATCGCCAGACCCGATTTCAAGGATGTCACGATATATCGCCCTTTATATTGATAGCAAGGATTGCTTACCTCCGTAAACAGTTTTTCCGGATCCGAAGCCTCGGCCGGCAATTCCTCGATCGGGGCATCCTCGAAAGTCTCGGACTCCCGTTGGACAGCCACTCGGTCGTTCTCAAACCCTTGATATAATTTAGACCAATCGAATTCCGGTTTTTTATAGGAAGTAGTGTCAAACGGATTATAACTGGAATCCACTTGCACTTTCGGGGCCTTATAAGTACTAGGCTCACTTTTCTTGACCGGGTTGTAAACAGGAATATCGATCGCGTCCTCCACATCGAAATCAATCGTAGGGATAGCGCTCGATTTAGCCAACGCCTCCCGGGTAGCGGCCATCAAGATCTGCCAGATCGGTTGCTCGTTCTCAAACTTAATCTCCGTCTTTGTCGGATGGATATTGACATCGATCGAGGAGGGATCCAACGTGAAATAAACAAAATAATTCGGCATATCCCCGGCAGGAATCAATTGCTCATAGGCCTGCATGATCGCCTTATGGAAATAAGGATGCTTCATATAACGACCATTCACAAAAAAAAACTGCAATGCCCCTCGCTTCTTCGCCGAGTCCGGACGCCCCACGAAACCGGAAATAGTCACCATGGAACTTTGGGCATCCAGAGAGAGCAACTTCTGGTTTAAACTCTTACCATATATATTAATGATGCGCTGACGTAACCCCGACTCGGGCAGATTGAATATCTCCGCATCATTATGATAAAGAGACATACCCACCTGCGGATTCACCAAGGCGATTCGCTCGAACTCATTGATGATATTCCGGAATTCCGTCTCATTCGACTTCAAGAATTTCCGGCGGGCGGGAACATTAAAGAAAAGATTCTTTACCGAGAAGATACTTCCCTCGTTACAAGCCTCCGGCTCGATACTCTCCAGATTGGAACCCGCGATGGATAGGCAAGTGCCAAGCTCGGTCCCTCTAGCCCGGGTACGCAACTCTATATGGGCGACAGCGGCGATAGAGGCCAATGCCTCACCTCGGAAACCCATCGTATGCAAAGAGAATAAATCCTCGGCCGTAGAAATCTTAGAAGTAGCGTGCCGCTCAAAAGCCATGCGAGCATCCGTCTCGGACATACCTTTCCCGTCATCGATCACCTGTATCAATGTCTTACCCGCATCCTTAATGTTCACTTGGATATTGGAAGCGCCAGCGTCCACCGCATTCTCGACCAACTCTTTAACGACAGAGGCCGGACGTTGAATCACCTCTCCCGCCGCGATTTGATTGGCGATATGGTCCGGAAGTAAATGAATGATATCGCTCATTACCAGAACAAATACCAAAAGAAAGCAGCCAAGACCGCCAAGGCCACCGCCAGTTTCACATTCTTATACCTACGAGCCCGGGAATCCTCGCCTCGCCCCACGCTTTTCTTCAGATGCGAGGTACCTTCAATGAAAGTTCCCTTGATATGCGGCTTATATTCCTCCAACGGCTCCTCTACACCCATTTCACGTTTGACCTTGCTTATACGTTCCTCCAAGGCTTCCTTATGGGGGTCCCAATAAATAGGCTTATGATCAAATTGACGCGGCTTGCGCATGTTATAAAACGAGAAAAGTGCCATAGCTTTACCTATTAATTATGAATACGACGCTAATGTACGAATTTATTGCTTCTTTTCGGAGCATCTTGAGCTTTTCTTTTCACGACCTGATAAATATCATCCTTGTCTTTAGGACGGATATAATCAAACCAATAAAAGTCTTTCAAGTATTTCTGGTCGGGCTTCAAATCAGGAATAGGGGTCATCGTACCTGTTGGAGTCGGCCAGATTTTCAGTTTATCCAACTTATTGTCTTTTAGCCAGATCGTAAGGAAACCGCTTTTGGTCTCGTTCATGCCGACCATCGAACCGTCCTTCTCCAAGGGGAAAAATATAGATTCGGCGTTGCCCGACACATCGATCTGATTCACGACCTGTCCCTCGAAATAAGCCTTCAAGTCATTTCCCTTTAATTGATTGAATGCGGTAGAATCGATTTGCTGTATCGCGAAAGCGAATTGCTTCACGTGAGCGAAATCGATCGAGCTATCATTCATAAATATCAAGATCGTATCCCCATAGATCTGATACTGTTCATTCCAAACGATAGGGTCCGTATACATATATAATATAGAGTCTCTTGTATTAAACTGCATCGAATCGCAAACACCTTGCATATCCGTCCGATAGAAACGGACGCCGTAATAAGCTTTTACTTCCCGGTAAAGGGAGTCCACCGTAGTCATCTTCAAGGTATCACCATGCAGAAACAATGTATCCCCTTGGCTGAATTCCAAGAAACGGGCGCTATCCGTAGCGAAAGCATACTCGCTCTTCTCATTGTAAAAGCCATATTGGCCTTCCAGCATGACATGCTGCGCCGTGTCTTGCAGACTCATATTACCGAACGCTTCCCCAAAACCCAGTTCCCGGTTGTAGGCGATAGAGTCGCCCGTCAAGATACGGTCGCCGGAAACCACCTGAGAACGATCCAATAGCAAAGAGGTATTATTCACGGTATCGTACCAACCTCTGGAAGAATAGATCGTGCCGCTATCCGAGACGATTATGGATGGTCCGAGGATCGTGGCGATCTTCGAGTCCGTATTATAATGCAAGGTATCGGAATACAACGTGAATTGCTCATTCTCCAGACGGACGCTATCATTGAAGATAGCCAATTTCGTACTAGGCGAATATTGCCCATAAAAAGAAGAGAGCTGATTCAAGGAATCGACAATCAGACCTCCGTCGAAATAATATCCGATATCCGGGATTCGCTCATAGTTCAAGCTATCCGTAAACAGGGTAACCTGCCCATTCTCCATGCGGACATTCTCCCGCAAATAAGCGATCTGGGTATTTCCATCGTAAAACAGGTAATTTCCATACACGAACAAGGTATCCCCTTGTTCCATCCGGACATTACTAAACGCTTCCAAGGAATTGGTCTGCTCAAAGAAATATGCGCTATCGCAATACATATACGAACTATCATGGCGAAAACAAACATCACCATTCAGTACTTGAGCCTCGGCGTTCCTCTCCTTATCGAACGAAAGCGTATTCGCATGCTCCAAAAAGACCTTCGTCTTCTTGGGAGCGACACTATCTTTGGCGGCTACCACCGTGCTATCTTGCGTTTGCGCAAATACGCCAACCGATAAAGCACACGATAAGAGCGCTAGAAATAACCTGTTAATTAGTCTCATTCCTTAATCCAACCCGGATATTTGAAATCACAATTCCTCCAACCGTCACTAATACGCACGTAGGTTGATTTTTGTTTCTTCGTGATCCAGTCGTTCAATAATTCCTCACGTTTCTTAGCCTCTACGATCGCTTTCAAAGCTTGGAAGTCATCGGCCAAATTCGCCTTATGTCCTTCCGTCCGAGCTTTCAGCTTAACAATAGCTACTACCTCTTTCTGCTTGTTCGTCAACATGGTAAAAGGCTTGGAGATCTCTCCGACTTTCATGCCATATACCACCTTACCGATTTCCTGCGGAAGTTCTTGCATCTCGAACTTAGGGGTTCCCATATTGCTGCTCTCGTAATCTTGGTTTACCATCAAACCTTTATTATTACGTGTATCCTTGTCGTAAGAGACGAATGTAGCGGCTTCCTCAAACGTGAACTTATTCGCCTGCAAATCATTGTACAATGAATCCAGACGAGTGGTAGCATCCGCCAACTCCTTATCGGAAACCTTCGGTTTCAATAAGATATGGCGGCAGTTGATACGGTCTCCACGCTTCTCGATCAATTGGATGATATGGTAACCATACTCCGTCTGTACGATCTGGGAGACACGTTTCGGGTCTTTCAAGTTGAACGCAACGTTCGCGAACTCCGGCAACAGCTGTGTCTTGCTCATGAAACCTAACTCCCCTCCTCGAGACGCCGAACCCGGATCTTCCGAGTACAAACGAGCCAACGTAGAGAATTCCATCTTACCGGAATTAACTTGCTCCGTGAAATCACGTAAGCGGGCCTTGATAGCGTCTGTTTCCTCAAACGGAATCTTCGGTTCCAAGGTAACGATTTGCACCTCTACAGTCGTAGGGATGTTCGGCAGGCTATCCTGAGACAACTGGCTGAAATATTTACGCACCTCGGAAGGTGTCAGCTTGATCTCGCCGATCAATTGATGCTGCATCTGTTGCACTACCTGCTGCTCCCGCACCATCTCCTTACGCTCATCCTTGATCTGGGAAAATTTCTTACCGAAATATTCCTCCAATTTCTCGCGAGACCCGATTTGGTTCACAGCCATGTTCATCCATTGATCCACGCTCTGGATCACTTGGTTCTCGTTCACGGTAATACTATCGATCTTAGCTTGATTCAGATATAGTTTCTGTATCGCCATCTGCTCCGGGATCACGCAATACGGGTCGCCATCCAAACGAACCCCCTCGTTTTGATTATACAAACGCTGCGTCTCAATATCCGAACGTAAAATAGCGTCATCTCCTACCACCCACACAATTTCATCGATCACATTGTCTTGCGCCATTACAATGCAAGAACAACAGGCAAGAAAGAATACACTTAAAATCTTTTTCATCATGTCTACTCATTTATAAAATTAGAGATCACGGCTCGGAATGGAATTCCACGTCACCGCTCCGGATCGCATCGTTATATAACTCGTCTTCAAATTTTTTCAAGAATTCAACTTTTCGTTGGTTGACCAGCATTTCCGTGACGTGCGGACTGGCATAATCATATGGCTCCACACTGCCGGAAGGTAAATATTCCTTGATATTCAACAGATAACAATAACTGCTATCCGCCACCTCAACATACTTATTCGCCTTCAGAAACGCATTCGGATTCGACACATGGATCGGTATATTATCCATTACCTCATCGAAATCAACCCATTTGTCGTAAAAGTACTCATAAATCGTGGCATTTTGCACACTATACTTCTCAATTTTTTCTAAAGAGGCCACATCTGTGGATTTGTACCACTTTTTGACGTCGGTAAGTCCCGGGGCATCAACCGGGATTTTCAAGAATAATCCCTTGATCAAGCCTTTATCCAAGATAAACTTTTTCTGGTTTTCCTCGTAATAGTTTAATTTATCACTTTCCCGGATATCAGTTTTCAGCTTCTCCTCCACCAATCGTTCCTGATAACGGTAACGAACCAAGGAACGCCTGTACTCCTCTACCAATTTATCGACCTCCTCTTTCTCATCCCCTAAGTTACGCAAAGCCACATCGTACAC
>ENA-UAOZ01001386-UAOZ01001386.1-human-gut-metagenome-genome-assembly--contig:-NODE-1386-length-11098-cov-8.324459_pt1 | contig 11098 bp, 7 predicted proteins | sample MGYA00243474_ERZ654565 | MGnify/ENA primary metagenome ERZ654565 (study PRJEB26926, sample SAMN06164854) | human gut metagenome | biome: ENVO:00009003; feature: ENVO:2100002; material: ENVO:00002003...
GTCAAAGCGGATATTCGCAATCCGCTTCGCTACTTGCTCATAACCGAATAGCTGCTTATTGCTTCACGCAATAGAAGCAGTGGGTTGGGACTTGCTTGATTCGGTTAAAATACATCCAGGTCTTTTCCGTTCACGACATATCCGTCATACCCTGCATCCCGGATTTCATCCAGTATCGCAGTATCGCGCCATGCCATCTCGGCGGCAAGGTTTTTGTGGTTATCCTGTACATTCATATGGTAAATCCGGTGATACGTAACGAGCAGTTTCGGATTTGCCTTTTTTGCAACACCGGCAAGATCCGTGCTTAACGTATGCACTTCCCGGTGGTATTTCTGCCATTTTGGTTCGCGGCAGGAGATTCCGGCGGCGTATTCCACTTCGTGCAGCAGGATATCACAGCCTTTCGATTTTTCTGCCACGAGATCCAGCGGAGCGGTATCGCCGGTGATGACGATTGTGCGGTCCGGTGTGGTGAATTTATAGCCGTAGCATTCCAGTGTTCCGTGGCTGACCGGAAAAGCCTCCACCGTAACCAGGTCATCCCGGTAGACAATGCCGGATTCAATTTCTGTTACCTCAACGCGGTAGCCGGATTCGTTTGCTTTTTCGAAACCGTGAATTCGGAAATCAATGTCGGTTTCATAGGCCTGTAAGATATGATCGGTCATGTGCTGTAAGCCCTTTGGCCCGAAAACTTTCAATGGAACCGGGCGCTCCAGCACCCACGGAGTAAAAATCAGATCCGGGTATCCTGCGGTATGGTCTGTGTGAAGGTGCGTACAGAAGGCAACGGTCAGAAGATCCGGACGCAGGGCATCCACGCCGTTAAAATAGGCGGCTGAGGCCTGGCGGACAACGCCAGGGCCAAAATCTACCAGATAAGCACGGTCACCGACCACGACAGCGGAGGAAGGTCCGTTGGCATTCGGACACGCATTTGGTGTGCCGGTTCCGAGAAGAACAAGTTTTGTCTGCATTCTTTCTCTTTTCCTTTTCTTTTTTTGTTTCTATTTATGTTTATGATTTCCTGTTACGATTTCTGCTTTTGCCTTATTTCTCTTCTTTTGATTCATTGTTTTTGGTTTCCGGAAGATGCTTAATGGAAATTCCGGTAAATCCATAGAAAATACTGAAAACCGGGGTCAGGTAAAGCAGGAATAAGTACGGGAAAAATGCCGACCATGCAACACCAAGTGTGCCGGCCATGTATACGCCGTAGCCATGCCATGGAATCATAGGACCAGCCATAGTTCCGGAGTCTTCGAGGCAGCGGGAAAGAATTTCCGGTGCAACCTTGCGCTCTTGAAAGACAGGTGCCATCAGACGGCCGGTCAGAACGTGTGCCATCGGCTGGGAGCAGCTGATGAGGCTGGTCACGTAACCGACAATCATCGTTGCCAGGATCATACTTCCATCGCTGTTGATTCTCTTTACAATCGCCTGAAGAATGTGATCCAGTACACCGAGTTTTTCCAGCATGCCGCCCATGCCGACAGCAAAGCAGATAATGGCTACGTACTGGAGCATGCTTCCCATGCCGCCGCGGTTTAAGATGGATTGTAATACCGGTTCTTCGATTGCGGTTGTGTAACCGTTGTAAGCTGTGCGGATGATGCCCTGCAGAGTATCGTGCTGCACAAAATAGGAAACAAATCCGGCAGCGAAGCTGGAAAGACCAAGTGCAGAGATCGCATTTACTTTGCAGAGGAGCAATACAATAATCAGGATGGCAGGGATCATGGTAATCCATCCGAGCTGGAATTCACCGTTTAAAGCATCGATGTAAACGGTAATGCTTCCCTCGGTATAGCTTCCGCTGGTCTGCTGGAAACCGAGAATAGTAAAAAGAATTAAGGTTATCACATATGTTGGAAGGGTGGTCCAGAGCATCGAGCGGATATGATCACCAAGTTTGGCATCTGCAACGGCCGGAGCAAGGTTTGTGGTATCGGAAAGAGGACTTAATTTGTCACCGAACATGGCACCGCAGATGACAGCACCGGCTACCATGCCAGGATGGATACCCATGGCGTTTCCGATCGCCATCATGGCAACACCTGCGCTTCCGACGGAACCATAGGAAGTACCGGTTACAATACTCAAAATGGAGCAGAACAGCAACGTCAGAGGCAGCAGCCAGGACGGGTTAATCATTTTTAAGCCCCAGGAAATGATGGTGGCAATGGTGCCACTCTGCAGCCAGGTGCCGATCATGACACCGATGGCCATCAGAAGGCAGAGCGTCGGGACGACCATACGGATGGCATCGTATGCGCCGGCAACAATGTTGGCGTAAGAAATACCGAAAATCTTACAAAACAGATAGATAAAAATCCAGCTTGCAAACAGGCCGATCATAGGACCGCCGGTTTTCAGGCGGATACAGACTGCGACGGATACGATGATCAGCAGCAGCAAAAGCAGTGACTGTGGCAGATTGAGTTTTTTTTCTTTCGTTCCACTCATAAAAAAATCCCCCATTCATAGGTAAAATGATTTGTCCATTCAACGCGTTAAAGTAGAAAAGACATGTAATATATTATAATGGTGAAATGCAGAAAAAGCAAGGGAAATTCTCTTGATTTTTTGTTCTATGGTTGCTATAATAAGCGTGAGTGTGGGGCGGAGGATAAACTTCGGCCCTTTTGCAGCTAACTGTAAACGGAATCAACAAGATAAAGAGGTTAAATCAATGACAAGAATAGACATTATTTCAGGTTTCCTGGGCGCAGGAAAAACAACCCTGATCAAAAAACTCCTCGGAGACGCGCTGAAAGGACAGCAGGTTGTCCTGATCGAGAACGAATTCGGTGAAATCGGAATCGACGGAGGCTTCTTAAAAGATGCCGGTATCGAAATCCGTGAAATGAACTCCGGCTGCATCTGCTGCTCTCTTGTGGGAGACTTCGGCGCAGCATTAAAAGACGTTATCACCAAATATCACCCGGACCGCATCATCATCGAGCCGTCCGGCGTAGGTAAACTCTCCGACGTCATCAAGGCTGTAGACGGTGTAGAAAAAGAAGCAGGCGTAGCCCTGAATTCCGCAACAACCGTAGTCGACGTTATGAAATGCAAAATGTATCTCAGAAACTTCGGCGAATTTTTCGAGAATCAGGTAAAGAGCGCAGGAACCATCATCCTGAGCCGTACCGATAAAGCCGATACGGAAAAAGTAGAGGCAGCTGTAAAAATGCTCCGCGAACTGAATCCGGAAGCACACATTATTACCACACCGGTTGAAGTACTGGGCGGCAAGAAAGTACTCGATACGATGGAAGGTGCGATCATCAACCTTGAGCAGGTAGAAGAGGAAGAGCATCATCACCATCATCATGACCACGACGAGTGCTGCTGCGGCCATGACCACGATGAGGAGTATGAGCACCATCATCACGATCATGATGAGGATGAACATGAACATCATCACCACGACCATGACGGCGAGTGCTGCTGCGGCCACGATCACGACGAGGAGCATGAGCATCATCACCACGACCATGATGACGAGTGCTGCTGCGGCCATGATCACGACCATGAGCATCATCATCACCACGATGACGAGTGCGGCTGTGGTCATGAGCATCATCACCATCATCACGCAGACGAAGTTTTCACAAGCTGGGGTCAGGAGACTGTGAAGACCTTCACCAAAGAGCAGATCGAAGGCATCTTAAAGAAACTTTCCGAGGATACCGCTTATGGTATGGTTCTTCGGGCCAAAGGTATGGTAGCAGGCGCCGATGGACAGTGGATCTATTTCGATATGGTTCCGGAAGAGTACGAAGTACGTGACGGAGCACCGGAATTTACCGGAAGAATCTGTGTCATCGGTTCCAAATTAGCAGAAGATAAGCTGGCAGAGCTGTTCGGACTGTAAAAATACAAAGTAGCTGCGAAAATTACGGTCCGCAGGGTACCTGTGAACTGTAGTGAAGCTGCCGCATCAGAAACAAAATCCGATGTGGCAGCTTTTTTCTTGATTTAGAGACAAAGCAAAAGGCACGCCCGGAATCTCAGCCGCAAAAGCAAGTGCAGAAAGATTCCGGGAGTACGTCAAAGACAACGGAGGTACAAAATGTACGAAGAAGACGAAGTAGAAATTCCGATTTATCTCATAACAGGATTTCTGGAGAGTGGAAAAACCTCTTTTATCAATTTTACCGTAGCACAGGACTATTTCCAGATCGACGGACCGACCCTTCTGATCACAACCGAAGAGGGTGAGGTAGAGTATGACGAAAAAGAACTGCTCAAACACAATACAGTACTGGAAATCGTAGAAGGACCGGAGCAGTTTACTTTAGATTACCTGAAAAAACTGAACCGTAAATATCGCCCGGAGCGTATTATTCTGGAATACAATCCGCTCTGGAGTGTAAAAAAACTGGAAGAAATGGAGCTGCCGCGCGGCTGGGGCATTGTACAGGAGATTGTGACGGTCGATGCAAGCTGCTTCCAGATTTATATGCAGAATATGAAATCTGTTTTCATGGAGATGGCAAAAAATGCGGATATGGTTATGTTCAACCGCTGTCGTCCGGAAGATCCGCTTCCGGCATTCCGCCGCAGCATCAAAGTAGTCAATCAGGCATGCGACGTTCTGTTTGAGAACGAAGAAGGCGAAATTGACAACATTTTTGAGGATCAGATGCCGTTTGATACCGATGCCGATGTGATCGAGATTGATGACGCCGATTACGGAATCTGGTATGTCGATATGGGCGACAACCCGGAGCGTTACGAGGGCAAAACCGTTCATTTCCGGGGTATGGTATTAAAGAGCAAGGATGTCGGAGCCGATTTCTTTGTTCCGGGTCGTATGGCAATGACCTGCTGTGCAGATGATACTTCTTTTATCGGTTACGTCTGCAAATGCGCAAGCGCCAAATCTCTCGTGATGGGTTCCTGGGTTGACGTGACTGCAACGGTAAAATGGGGCTATATGAAGGTTTACGATGGCGAAGGCCCGGTTCTGTATGCAAAAGAAATCAAACCGGCCAAGAAACCGGAGAGCGAACTGGTATATTTTAACTAAAGAAAAGGAACAATCATACATCAGACAACAGAGGGCAGGGAAAGTTTTTTCTGCTCTCTGTTGTCTGCATTGCAGGAGGAAGTATGTTTATTATAGTAGGTTTGGGAAATCCGACGCGCCAGTATGAGGGCACGAAGCACAACGTCGGATTCGACACCATCGATTACCTGATCGACGAATATCAGATCCCGTCTTCCGGTGCAGGCCACAAGGCACTGTTCGGAAAGGGCATGATCGCAGGCCAGAAAGTCATTGTCGCAAAGCCGATGACATATATGAACCTGAGCGGCGAGTCCGTTCGGGAGCTGGTGAACTATTACAAAGTGGATCCGGAGAGCGAGCTGATCGTGGTTTACGATGATATCAGCCTGGCGCCGGGACAGATCCGTATCCGCAAAAAAGGAAGCGCGGGCGGCCACAATGGCATCAAAAACATCATCGCTAATCTTGGCACCGACCGCTTTATGCGTGTGAAGGTCGGCGTCGGTGAGAAACCGAAAAACTGGGATCTGGCGGACTACGTGCTGAGTCCGTTTACGAAAGACGAACGTCCCCTTGTAAATCTGGCGATCGAGCATGCGGCAAAAGCAATCGAGCAGATGCTGAACGGGGATGTGGACGCAGCTATGAATGAGTATAACCGCAAATCTGCAAACCCGGCAGAGTAAGGAAAATGAAAGCGTTATTAGAACCGATCAAAGAAATTGCCCGTTTTGACGAGCTGTTCCGTGATCTGAAAAAAGGAACCGCAGGTGTGACGGTGATCTCGGGCTGTTTGGAAAGCCAGAAAGCCCACATGATCGCAGGTCTCTCCGAGGATGCCCCGGTGCGGCTTCTGATCGCGGAAAATGAATTAAAAGCAAAAGAATTATATGAGGATTACCGGCTGTACGATGCGGAGACGCTGTATTATCCGGCGAAGGACCTGATTTTCTATCAGGCGGACATTCACGGAAATCTGCTGATCCGGCAGCGGCTTCAGGTCATCCAGGCACTTCTTGAGCGGAAGGAAGTTACCATCATCACCAGTGTGGGGGGATGTATGGACTTTCTTCTGCCTCTTGACGTGTTTGAAAAGCACTGTATCCATCTGCGCAATGACAGCGAACTCGATCTGGATAAAATAAGAAAAGAGCTGGTGCGGCTCGGCTATGAGAGTACCTTTCAGGTGGAGTCGACCGGCCAGTTTTCCGTCCGCGGCGGCATTCTCGATATTTATCCGCTGACGGAACAGAATCCGATCCGGATTGAGCTCTGGGGCGATGAGATAGATTCCATCCGAAGCTTCGATGCGGAGAGCCAGCGGTCGATTGAAAACCTCGAGGAAATCACAATCTATCCGGCATCGGAGCTGATCTTAACTGAGGACACGATTGCGCGCGGTGTGAAAGCGATTAAAAAAGAGGCAAAAGCGCAAAGCACAAAATTCCGCGACAAAATGATGACAGAGGAAGCGGCAAGGATCCGCCATGCAGCAGAGGAAATCTGCGACCAGATCGGAGAAGGCGAAATTCTGCAGGGAGCCGAACAGTATCTTCACTATTTTTATCCGGAGACCGTCTCGTTTCTTGAGTATCTGCCGGAGAACAGCCGCATTTTCCTCGATGAGCCGAACCGCATCATCGAGTGTGCCGATGCGTTGGAAGCAGAGTTTCAGGAGAGCGTGAGCCACCGTCTCGAAAAGGGATACCTCTTGCCGGGACAGGCGAAGCTGATGTGCAGTACGGCGGAGTTTGTGGCAAAACTGAACCGCCGCGGCTGTGTTGCCGTATCGCTGATGGAGCCGCAGAAGGGCGAGTGGAACATCCGCGATGAGTTCGGTGTGACGGTGAAATCGGTCAATTCGTATAACAATCAGTTCCCGCTTCTGGTAAAAGATCTGAAATCCTGGAAAAAAGCGGGTTACCGTATTGTACTGGCGAGTCCGTCGCGGACGAGGGCGCAGCATCTGGCGGAGGACCTGCAGAATGAGGAGATTCCGGCCTTCTACAGCGAGAATGAGGAGCGTGTTCTGAAACCGGGCGAGGTCATGCTGATCCACGGCGCGGCCCGCAGAGGCTTTGAATATCCGATGCAGAAATTTGTGCTGATCACAGAGACGGATATTTTTGGAAAAGAGAAGAAGAAAAACCGGAAGAAATCGGAGTATTCCGGTCAGAAAATCCAGAATTTTGCGGATCTATCGATCGGTGACTATGTCGTGCATGAGAGCCACGGTCTTGGTATTTACCGCGGTATCGAAAAAATTGAGATGGACCGCGTAACGCGTGATTACATGAAAATCGAGTATGCGGGCGGATCGAACCTCTATGTGCTGGCCACCCAGCTCGATACGCTGCAGAAGTATGCGTCCGGCGAAGCTGCAAAGGTGCCGAAGCTGAATAAAATCGGCGGTCAGGAATGGAATAAGACGAAAACACGGGTTCGCCATGCGGTAAAAAATATCGCACAGGATCTCGTGAAGCTGTATGCCGAGCGGCAGGCGTCATCCGGCTATCAGTTCGGAAAGGATACGATCTGGCAGAAAGAATTTGAGGAACTGTTTCCGTTTGAGGAGACGGACGATCAGCTTGCGGCGATCGAGGCGACAAAGGCGGACATGGAGAGCAAAAAGATCATGGACCGCCTGATCTGCGGCGATGTCGGATACGGCAAAACCGAGGTTGCAATCCGTGCAGCGTTCAAGGCAGTACAGGAGAGCAAACAGGTCGTCTACCTCGTTCCGACCACCATTCTGGCACAGCAGCATTACAATACGTTCGTTGAGCGCATGAAGGACTTTCCGGTGCGCGTTGATCTTCTGTGCCGGTTCCGCACGCCGGCAGAGCAGAAAAAAACGCTGGAGGATCTGAAAAAAGGACTCGTGGATATTGTCATTGGAACACACCGCGTTCTTTCAAAGGATGTGAAGTTCAAAGATCTTGGCCTTCTGATTGTCGATGAGGAGCAGCGGTTCGGCGTGACGCATAAAGAAAAAATCAAACAGCTGCAAAAAAATGTGGATGTTCTGACACTGACGGCGACACCGATTCCGCGTACCATGCATATGAGCCTGATTGGAATCCGGGATATGAGTGTGCTCGAGGAAGCACCGCAGGATCGCCAGCCCATCCAGACCTTTGTCTGTGAATACAATGAAGAAATGGTTCGCGAGGCGATTAACCGTGAACTGGCGCGGGGCGGGCAGGTTTACTATGTCTATAACCGTGTCCAGTCGATTGCGGATATGGCAAACACGATCCAGAAGCTCGTGCCGGATGCAAATGTAGGCTTTGCGCACGGGCAGATGAAGGAGCGCGAGCTCGAGAAGATCATGTACGGATTTATCAACGGAGAGATCGATGTGCTGGTGTCAACAACGATCATTGAGACAGGACTCGATATTTCGAATGTCAACACGATGATTATCCATGATTCCGACCAGATGGGACTGTCACAGCTCTATCAGCTCCGCGGCCGCGTCGGACGGTCGAACCGGACGTCGTATGCGTTTCTGATGTACCGCAGAAACAAGATGTTGAAGGAAGTGGCGGAGAAGCGTCTCCATGCGATTCGTGAATTTACGGAGATGGGAAGTGGTTTTAAAATTGCAATGCGTGATCTTGAGATCCGAGGCGCCGGAAATCTGCTGGGCGCGGAGCAGTCTGGGCATATGGAATCGGTTGGATACGATCTCTATTGTAAAATGCTCGCAGAGGCTGTCCAGGAGGCGAAGGGCATCGCACCGGCAGAGGCGTTCGAGACAACGATCGATCTGAATGTCAGTGCCTATATTCCAGACAGCTACATCAGCAACGAGGCTCTGAAGCTTGACACCTATAAGCGAATTGCGGCGATTGAAAATAAGGAAGAGTATGAGGACATGACGGAGGAGCTGACCGACCGCTTCGGGGAACCGCCGAAAAATGTACAGAATCTTCTGGCTGTCGCAGAACTGAAAGCGCTGGCGCACTGTGCGTATGTGACGGAGCTGAAACAGATGGGCGATTCGGTACGAGTCACCTTACAGCAGCATGCAAAAATCGATGTAGCGCGGATTCCGGAGCTGCTGCAGAAATACCGCGACGAACTGAAATTCCAGATGGAGTCGCTGGCGTTTGTCTACACGCCGCGGCGGAGAAATTCAAAGGAAAAGATCGATCTGCTGGAGAAGAGCCATGCACTGGTGGAAGATCTGCTGCAGATCACGCAGGAGTGAAACACTCGCATACCCACAAAATCGTGTGAAAAAGGCGTGAACAGGGAAGAAAAAAGTTGCCCTGTATCAGCAAAAAGGGTATAATAGAAAAAGCGTTTATAAAAATCGATGCAGGACCGGAAATTCGAATGTGTAAAAAAGTCGGGCATTTGAAAGGCCCGGACAGTTTTGAAAAGGTAAATTCTTTTTGAGCATACATTTCGCCCTGCATGAGGAGGAAGTAATGAAAAATTTAAAAGCAAAAGCAGTCTGCGTTATGCTGAGTGCTTCGATGGCAGCGATGGGACTGACCGGCTGCGGTTCCGACAATGTGGACGGAACAAAAACGGCAATTACTGTAAATGACGAGTCGATTACACTCGGACAGGCAAATTTCATGCTGAGATATCAGCAGGCAACCATGTACAATTATTATTCCAAGATGTACTCGATGTACGGAATGCAGATGCCGTCTGAGATGTACGACAAGGAAGGCGACGATGGAAAGACTACCGGGGAAACGTTCAAGGAGCAGTCTCTTGATACGATCGAAAAAGAGCTTCTGATGCGGCAGCACGCAGAGGAATACGGAATTTCCCTGACAGACGAGGAAAAACAGCAGGCGAAAGAGGCTGCACAGGCATTCGCAGATAAGAACGGTGACGATGTGATGAAAAAGCTGCACGCAACCGTTGAGGACATCCAGGATGCACTGGAGCTGTATGTTATTCAGACCAAAATTTATGATCCGATCATCGCAGATGTAGATACCGAGGTATCCGATGAAGAGGCAAAGCAGACCTCCATCAGCTACATCACGGTATCCACAGCAGGAACCGAGAAGGATGACGATGGAAAAACGATTGATTTGACGGACGAGGAAAAAGCTGCAAAGAAAGAAATCGCACAGAGATTCCTGGATCTCTTAAAAGAGTCTGAGGATCCGGCAACCGCATCGTTTACTGATCTGCGCAAGGAGCTGAACGATCAGTTAAATGCGGAGAATACCGCAGATTCCACCGATTCTGCAGATGGCTCCGATGAGAGCAGTTCTTCTTCCGATGCTTCCGACACAAGCGCATCCGACGCTTCAAGCGCGAGCACATCGAGCAGTTCCGACAGCGATTCCTCCTCAGAAGTTTCATATCTGACCTCTTCCGAGACATCCTTTGGAACCGGATCGGAGAAAGACGATGACGATACCTGTTCTCTTGGAGATAAAGTAGCGGAAGAAGCAGCAAAGCTGAAGGATGGCGAGTATTATGACGGTGTCATCGAAGGCGACGATGCATATTATGTGATCCGTGTAGATAAAGCATTCGACGAGGATAAAACCGAGTCCAGAAGACAGACTATCATTTCCAACCGCAAATCGGATAAGTACAACGATACACTGGATGGATGGGTAAAGGAGAGCGATATCAAGGTCGCATCCAACTGGAAAAAGCTTGAAGTAACCGACGCAGATCTGTATACGATGACAGTTGACAGCGCTTCTACAGATTCCACAGATGGAACCACAACCGACAGCACAACAACGGACAGTACAGCAACGGACAGTACAACGTCTGACAGCACGACATCAGGCAGTACCGAAACGACATCGACAAGCAGCACAGGCACTGCTTCGACGTCTTCAAGCACTGCAGAATAAAAGCATACGATACAGGACAAACGGCAGCCGGATCCGGGAGAGGGGTCCGGCTGCTGTTTGTGTCTGAAAATATTTTGGAACAAAAAAGGTAACGATTCAGAGCCCCATCTCGATTCCGCTTACGCTGCATCTCGATGTTGCTTCTCGCCATATGAAATTCCAGAAAAATAGCTCATTCATGTAAACATGATTCGCGATTTTTCTTCCATTTCGCATGGCTCTGAAT
>ENA-UAOZ01001401-UAOZ01001401.1-human-gut-metagenome-genome-assembly--contig:-NODE-1401-length-11018-cov-5.802609_pt1 | contig 11018 bp, 8 predicted proteins | sample MGYA00243474_ERZ654565 | MGnify/ENA primary metagenome ERZ654565 (study PRJEB26926, sample SAMN06164854) | human gut metagenome | biome: ENVO:00009003; feature: ENVO:2100002; material: ENVO:00002003...
ACGAGATGTAGAGAGGTCTCGTGGGCTCGGAGATGTGTATAAGAGACAGGCCCGAGGTCGATACCACGAATCCCCTGCTGGGTGAATGGAACACCCCGCACGAAACCCCGCCTTTCGACCGGATCCGCCTCACGGATTACGAGCCGGCGTTCGATGCCGCCATCGCGGTGTCGCGTGCCGAGATCGATGCGATCGTGAACAATCCCGATGCGCCGACCTTCGAGAATACCATCGTGGCGCTCGAGCGACAGGGCTACCTGCTGGGGCGTATCAGCGGCATCTTTTTCAACATGCTCGGAGCCGAAACCTCGGACGAGCTGCAGGAGATCGCCGTGCGGGTGCAACCCCGGCTGACGGAGCTCGAAAACGACATATCGCTCGATCCGGCGCTTTTCGCGCGGGTGAAAGCCGTCTATGACAATCCGGGCGACGGACTCTCGCAGGAGGACCGCAAGCTGCTGGAAGAGACTTACCGGAGTTTCACCCGCAACGGCGCCTCCCTTTCGGATGCCGACAAGGAGCTGTACCGCCGCTATACCACCGAGCTTTCGGACCTGACGCTCCGGTTCCAGAAGAATGTTTTGGCGGCGACCAACGCCTTTGCGCTCAACATCACCGACCCGGCACGCGTGGCCGAGCTTCCCGATTTTGTCCGCGAAGGGCTGGCCGAGGAGGCCCGCTCGCGCGGCGAGCAGGGGTGGACGGTGACGTTGCAGGCGCCGAGCTACGTGCCTTTCCTGACCTATTCGAGCCAGCGCGACCTCAAGGAGCAGCTTTGGAAAGCCTCCAACACGCGGGCCCTGGGCGGGGAGTACGACAACACCGCAATCCTCAAGCAGATCGCCAACCTCCGTCTGAAGATCGCCAACCTGCTCGGATACGAATGTTATGCGGACTATGTGCTCGAGAAGCAGATGGCCGAAAAGACGGAGACGGTCAATGCTTTCCTCGCGGAGCTGCTCGAAAAGACCAAGACCTGGGCCGACCGGGATTACGCGACCGTCGCGGACTATGCCCGCAGCCTCGGGTTCGAGGGGACGCTCATGCCCTGGGACTGGGCCTATTACAGCGAGAAATACAAGGACGAGAAATACGCCATGAGCGACGAGGTGGTCAAGCCCTACTTCAAACTCGAGAATGTCAAGAAAGGGGTCTTCATGCTCGCCGACAAACTCTATGGCCTCCATTTCACCGAGAATCGGGATATTCCGGTCTATCACCCCGACGTGACGGCTTACGAGGTGACCGACGAGCAGGGCGATTTCGTGGCGGTGCTCTACCTCGACTTCTTCCCCCGCGCCTCCAAAACCGCAGGGGCCTGGATGACCGAATTCCGGGGTACGCGCATGGTCGATGGCCGGGAGACCCGTCCGTTGGTGTCGCTGGTGATGAACTTCACCAAGCCGACGGAGACGACCCCTTCGCTGCTTACTTTCGACGAGGTGGAGACTTTCCTCCACGAGTTCGGACACTCGCTCCACGGGATGCTGGCTAAAGGTACGTATGAATCGCTGAACGGCACCAGCGTCTATCGCGACTTCGTGGAGCTGCCCTCGCAGATCATGGAAAATTGGGCGACCGAAAAGGAGTTCCTCGACCTGTGGGCCGTGCATTACAAGACCGGCGAGCCGATCCCGGCCGAGATCGTGGAACGGATCGTCGCGGCGCAGAACTACCTGGCGGCCTATGCCAACGTGCGGCAGTTGTCGTTCGGCATGACCGACATGGCCTGGCATACGCTTCGTCAGCCCTACGAGGGCGACGTGGTGGCGTTCGAGCAGGCTTCGATGGCTCCCGCGCAGGTGCTTCCCGTGGTCGATGGCACGGCGATGGCGCCCTCGTTCGGCCACATTTTCTCGGGCGGCTATGCGGCCGGGTATTACGGGTACAAATGGTCGGAAGTGCTCGAGGCCGACGCCTTCTCGCTCTTCAAGGAGAAGGGGATTTTCAACCGCGAGGTTTCCATGGCGTTCCGCGACAAGGTGCTGCGCAAGGGCGGCACGGAGCATCCGATGAAGCTGTATGTCGATTTCCGGGGACACAAGCCCGAAACCCGGGCACTGATCGACAAGATGCAGTTGGGTAAGTAGTAATAACCTGATCTGCTTCCGGTTGAGGTGTCCTGTGCGATTCAAGACCTGACCGGATGGCAACGCGAAGCCTCCCGCAAGCGGATTGCGGGAGGCTTTTTTTTGCGTCGTCCGAATGGAACGGTTTCCGTTGCGATTCGGTAAGGGATGCGCAAAGGCGTCGATCGGTGCATACCGGGCGGAATCCCCGTTGGCGAGGAAAGCGAAACCCGTCCGCTGATTAGGCGGACGGGTTGGATGGTACGGGGGATTAAGGCCGGACCGGGAGAAGCGGTTGCCGCGCCGGAAATGCGGCGGCGGGAAGGTCAGTGCTTGACCGTCCCGATCGCTTCCGGAACGTGCTTGTACTTGAATACGACGGCGAACACGACGGCCACCAGCAGGGCATAGGCGGCGAAGATCAGCCAGGTGGCCTGCCAGTCGCCGAGCAGGAACGAGGCGGGGCCTTCGGGGGTCATGACCTCTGTCCATTTGCAGAAATGGTTGACTACGGCGCCTGCGGCCAATGTGCCTACCGTTGCGCCGATGCCGTTGGTCATCAGCATGAAAAGGCCCTGCGCCGCACCCTGGATGGAGCTGTCGGTCTCTTTTTCGACGAACAGCGCACCCGAGACGTTGAAGAAGTCGAACGCAACGCCGTAAACGAGCATCGAGAGCACGAACATCCACAGTCCGCCGCCGGGGTTGCCGATTCCGAAGAAGCCGAAGCGCAGCACCCAGGCCAGCATGGCGATCAGCATGACGCGTTTGATGCCGAAGCGCTTGAGGAAGAATGGGATGAGCAGGATGCAGAGGGCCTCCGAGATCTGCGAAAGCGACGTGAGCGCCGTTGCGTTGTTCGCGCCGACGGTCGTGGCGAACTCGGGGTTGCCCTTGAAGCTGGTGATGAACGGCGTGGCGAAACCGTTGGTGATCTGAAGCGAGACGCCCAGCAGCATGGAGAAGATGAAGAAAAGCGCCATCTTGCGCTGCTTGAACAGGGCGAAGGCGTTCAGGCCGAACAGCTCCGAGAGGCTGCGTTTCCCGACGGTTTTGGATACGGGGCAGTTGGGCAGGGTCATGCAGTAGAAGGCGAGCAGCAGCCCCAGAATGCCGCAGACGAGCAGTTGCATGGCGGTGTACTGGAAGCGGTCGGGTGCGTCGGCGCTGAAGCCCAGCCAGCCCCCGGGGGTGATGTAGGCGAAGTTCACGAACCACATGGCGGCGATGAAGCCGACCGTTCCCCAGACGCGGATGGGAGGGAAATCCCTGATCGTGTCGTATCCGTTGCGGGTGAGGATCGAGAAGGCCACCGTGTTCGAGAGGGCGATCGTCGGCATGTAGAACGCCACGCTCAGGGTGTAGAGCGTGAAGAACGGGGCGAAGCTGAGCCCTTCGGGGTGACTGTATCCGTAAAACCACGCCCACAGCATGAAGAGCCCCGCCAGCGCATGGCTCAGGCCGAGCAGTTTTTCAGCGGGGATGTACTTGTCGGCGATGATGCCCAGGATGGCCGGCATGAAGATCGAGACGACGCCCTGGATCGAGTAGAACCAGGCGATGTGGTCGCCCAGTCCCGCCGCGCCGAGGTAGTTGCCGATGCAGGTGAGGTAGGAGCCCCACACGGCGAACTGCAGGAAGTTCATGACGGTTAGTCGGAGTTTGATGTGCATGGTATGACGTTTTAGAATTCGTTTCCGCGTCGGTTGTATTTCAACAAAAGTATAAATTTTTTTGCGATTATTCTTTGGAGAAGAAAAATTATGTACTACTTTTGCATCACCGATCCGGCCATTGAGCTATGGTGTAATGGCAACACAACAGATTCTGGTCCTGTTATTCCAGGTTCGAGTCCTGGTAGCTCAACAAGAGACGTCCGCAACTGCTTGCGGACGCCTCTCTTTTTCGGCCCCGACCGTCGCGGCCGTTTCGGATTCTCCGGGTTTCGTGCGCGCGGTGCGCGCGGATACTGGATGACGGAAAATCCCCGGCTACTATCGGCCGGGGATTTTTGTTATGTCGGGTCAGGATGCTTAGTCCCACTCGTTTACGACCCGTATGGGTCCGCTCCAGGAGCCCGAAATCATGTGGGCCGGACGGGCGTCGTCGTACATTTCAAAGTCGAGCGTCCAGATGTCGCCCTCCTTGCCGATGGTCAGGCTGCCCGTTTTTATGGGAGCCGCTTTGCCGTAGGAGCCGCCGGCGTTGGCCCAGATGTACCAGGTTCCCGCGAGGTAGGTGTTGATGAATCCGGGAACCATCGTGTTTTCCTTTGCCACGCTGCTCAGTTCATAGCTGCCTGTGGGAATGCCTTCGGGCAGGAATCCCACGTCGGGCATGTTGAAGTCGAAGATCATGCCGTCGATATTGTCGATGCTCTCGTCTTTCACATAGATGGTCCAGTTGTTCATTCCGTTGTTGTACCAGGTGCCGGAGTAAACCATCCTGCCGCTTTCGATGTGAGAGAGATCGACCACGCGATCCTCCTCGAGCTGGCTGAGCACGGGCTGCTCGGTGCCGTCCGTGAGGGTGAGGGTGCCCGAGTAGTTTCCTTTGATCATTTTGCCTTCGGGGGTTGTCAGATCGAAGGCCAGCGTATATTGGCTGCCCGACTTTTCGACCGTGACGGTGCCGGCGGTGGCGAATCCGTACGTATCGGTATTGCCGATGACCCGGCAGTAGGTGCCGACGGGGAGGTATTCCCAACCGGCTTTATTGTATTCCTCGCCGGGCGTGAGCGTATATTGGCTTCGGTCGGCATTGATGGTGTAGGTGCCGGGTTTGAGCACGTCGGCGCTGAACTTCTCGCTGCCCTCGGAGAGAAATTCGACGCTCATAAAGACGTCCGCCGAAGTGAAGCCGATGTCGATAAGGCTCGTGCCGTTTTTGTAGTAATCCCCGAAGTAGGTTCCTTCGGCGAGGTAGAACGAGGCATCGACGTTTGAAGTGATCTTGGGCAGATGGTGGGGAGATTCGTCGCTCACCCGGACTTTGCCGATGTACCGGTATTGATAGGGGTTGCCCTGTCCGTCGGTCAGATCGGCGGTGATGGTGAAGGTGTCGCCCTCGGCCGCGACCGTGATCGTTCCGCCCGTGAAGGTGACGATGGTTTCGTTGGGATAGGTGCGGCTGAACGTATATTCCGGTTCAAAGGTTCCTGCGCTGCGGTCGGTGTTCGCCGTAAAGCTGCCGTTAGGCAGGATGATGTTGTCGTAATCCTGCGGTATTTCCGATGTCCACAGTCCGAAATAGACGTTCGACCACCGATCGTAATCGTCCAGTGCGGTGGCGAACTTGAGGATGTAATTGGCCGCACCGGCGGTGTCGCCCATGTAAAAAGCTTCGATGGAGTTTAGTTGGGTGTAGGGATCGGGTTCGGGATCATCTCCCTTTTTGGCGGTGGTCATTGCGAGCTGCGTGACCGGGCTGTAAAGATCGCCGTTGCGGGCTGCGGCGAGGATGAGGTAGGCGGTTTCGGGGTTGAGACCGTCAGCGGTTAGCGTTACGCTTTGGTTGGGTGCAAAATCCCCCCCCCTTGCAGGATTTCCTGGGCAGTGGGTACGTTCTTATCCGCCTCGATAACGGTGTAGGCGCACTTCTCGGCATCGATCGATGTGGCCGTGAAAGTCAGCGTGGTGGCGCCGGACGTTCCGGCGGCGAGCTCCACGGATGGGGTGCGCGGTTGTTCGGGCGGCGTTTCCTCGTTGTCGCTGCATGCTGTCCACAGCAGTGCAGCGGCTGCGGCTGTCACCATTAGGGCGCAGGCACGTTTGGGTTGGATGGTTTTAAACATTGGATGTAAGTTGCGTCCGCAGCCCGGTGCGGACATTCAGGGGTTGATAGTCAGGGAGGCTGCCCCGCCGTAAAGCGGGCACCGACACGCGGAAATCGTTGGTAGTTTGCAAAAACGCTTTCCGGAATCCGATACGGGGGACAACTGTGTAAATATAATCATAATTTTTTAAACCGCAAATTTTTCATTTTTTATGGCAATTCTCGTTGTCTTTCTTTTTGATCTACGCTCTTTCGCCGGCTTTCTGACCGTCCACATTCCCGTTTGGGCGGGATTGGCTCGCGCGGCTCGCCGTTTCCTTGCCTGCCGGCGGCGCTCCGGAGGAGCGGGCAGGCGCATTTTTTTTGGATTGCACGGCATCGCCGGCCGGGACGGGATTGGCTCGCGCAGCTCGCCTTTCCCTTGCCTGCCGGGGGTGATTCGGCGATATGGCGATCCGGCGGAGCGGCGGGGGCATCTTTTTTCGGACTGCGCGGCATCGTTGGCGGGGCGGGATTGGCTCGCGCGGCTCGCCTTTCCCCTGCCTGCCGGGGGCGTCCCTGCAAGAGCCGGAAACCGCCGAACGGCTACTTTTTTATTCTGCAGGGCGACTTTGAGTAAACTCAGTCGCCCTGCAGAATAAAAAAAGCTGCGACTTCATCGCAGCTTTTCCGGCTCTTGCGGAGAGAGGGGGATTCGAACCCCCGATACCCTTTAGGGGTATACACGCTTTCCAGGCGTGCCAGTTCAACCACTCCTGCATCTATCCGTGCTTGCTTCCGTATGCCCGGCACATTTCCGTCCGGCGGCCCGAAAGGGGTTTAGGCAGGACAAAGATAAGGCATTTTGCGCAATCGGCCAAATTTTCAGTGCGGAATCTCTGCCGATCCTTGCCCGTCTGCGAGTTCCGTTGCAAATCCGTGGACAGCCGTCCCGGATCCCGGCCGGACGTTTTCCGCGCGATCGTGTGTCCGGGGAAAGCCGCGAATTGCCCGGCCTGGGGTCCGGAGAACATGGAACCGTCCCCGCACCTCGGATCTGTGTTCCGTCCTCGCGGTTGCGCGGGGTGGCCCGAAGCGTCGCAGAGTCGTCGGACGACAGCCGGATTGCGACCCGCCGGATGCGAGTGCCCTTACCGGACGATCTGCCCGATGGCGGTGTAACGCTCCGCCTTTGGCTGTCGGCATCCGCGGCAGGTTATTCGACAGTGACCTCGTTGTAGAGGAGCTCTTCCCATTGGGGGTGCCGCTGGACATAGTGTGCCACGAACCCGCATTGGGGAACCATTTTCCAGCCCTGGTCGCGGATGTCGCCGAGCACGGCTTCCACCAGTTCGGAGCCCAGCCCGCGGCCTTCGAGGTGTTCGGGAACGAACGTGTGCGTGAGGACGATGACACCCTCCTGCGGGAAGTCGTATTCGATGACGGCCAGCTCGCCGTCCACCTCCATTTCGTATCGCTCCTCGTCCCGGTTGTTCTTTACGTTGTGCTTTGCCATAGTTCCTTTGGTTTTGATCTCCGGTTATGCTATCAAATTTGGTTCCGCAACGCGCAGCGGGCGGCGCCGTCATCCGTTTTTTCGGCGGCGCAGCCAAAACAGCCCGGCTGTCGGGCCGGGCTGTGGGGTTTGCAGGCGGTGGGCCGTCAGGCTTTGCCGGCGGAGCCCAACACCTTCTCGCACTTGTGCATGTAAAGTCTCTTCAGCTCGTCGCGTGCCGGGCCGAGGTATTTGCGGGGATCGAATTCCGCGGGCTGGTCCACGAAGATTTTGCGAATGGCGGCAGTCATCGCCAAACGGCCGTCGGAGTCGATGTTGATTTTGCATACGGCGCTCTTGGCGGCACGGCGCAACTGCTCCTCGGGAATGCCGACGGCATCCTTGAGGGCTCCGCCGTGGGTGTTGATGATGCGGACGTACTCCTGCGGCACCGATGAGGAGCCGTGCAGCACGATGGGGAAGCCGGGGATGCGTTTCTCGATCTCCTCCAGGATGTCGAACCGCAGCTCGGGCGGGACGAGCACGCCGTCGGCATTGCGGGTGCACTGCTCGGGGCGGAACTTGTTGGCTCCGTGCGAAGTGCCGATCGAGATGGCCAGCGAATCCACGCCGGTCTTGCGGACGAAATCCTCCACGTCCTCGGGACGTGTATAGGTGTGTTGCTCGGCCGCCACGTCGTCCTCGACACCGGCCAGCACGCCCAGTTCGCCTTCGACGGTGACGTCGAAGCGATGGGCGTATTCGACCACCTGGCGCGTGAGTGCGACGTTCTCGTCATAGGGCAGCGACGAGCCGTCGATCATCACCGACGAGAAGCCCATGTCGATGCAGCTCTTGCAGAGCTCGAACGAATTGCCGTGGTCGAGGTGCAGCACGATGGGGATGTTCTTCCCGAGCTCCTTGGCGTATTCGACGGCGCCCTGTGCCATGTAGCGCAGGATGGTCTGGTTGGCGTACTTGCGGGCGCCCGACGAAACCTGCAGGATCACCGGCGAGGAGGTCTCCACGCAGGCCTGGATGATGGCCTGCATCTGCTCCATGTTGTTGAAGTTGAAAGCAGGGATGGCATACCCGCCTTTGATTGCCTTTTCAAACAGCTCTCGGGAGTTCACAAGGCCCAGATCTTTGTATGATACCATGATGTTTATTTGTTTGTGTAAAAAATTGTTGTCCTCGAAAACATACAAATTTACAAAATTTTTTCGGTTCGGGCCATACTTTTGCAATTCTTTTGACAAAGCCTCGGAACTCCCGCTCCAATGCCCATCTTACTGCCCGGCGGATCGTTTTTGGATCGTTGCGATTTCCAGCTCGAGGTATTTGTCGGCTGGTGAAATGACGGTTTCGCTCGCGGTACCGGTGACCACGACGCGGTCTCCGACGGCATATTCGGTGCCGTCGATGGTTATTTTATCTTCGGATTCCCAATGCCCGTTATAGGAGAGGATGTAGCTTTCGGTCTCGGTTTCGAGTCCGAGCATCAAATCGGGCGCGATCGGACTCGTTCGGGTGGGCAGGTCGAATAACGTAACAATCGTGCCGACGCAGGTGCGCTGACCCAACTGGGTCGTCACGGGGTAGTTCGTTCCTCCGTCGTCCGGGGAACCGTCGTCTTTTTCATGGCAGGAGCTCATGCCGCAGATGGCGGCCAAAAGGCACATCGCTAAAAATTTACAGGTTTTCATGGGGCTTTTATTTTAAATGGGCATTCTCTTTCGTTCTTCCCGTCGAACAGGCGGGCTGCCGGGGGCTGCGCCCTTCGTCGAGCTGCACGGAGGGTGAATTACTCGCCTGCATGACTCCCAAACAAAGATACAAAAATTACCGCAATAATGTACTCCTGTGAAATAAATAACAGGAGAAGAAAAATAGTTGCGCAATCCCGAGAGTTTTTCGTATTTTTGCAGGGATTTACATGCGTCACAAACATAAACAACCATACCAAACCATGTCGGATTTCATCTACCAGGAACCATTTCCTATCGACCGTGACACGACGGAATACCGTCTGCTGACCAAAGATTACGTGCAGATCGTCGAGTGCGACGGCCGGCGCATCCTCAAAATCGACCCTAAGGGGCTCGAGCTGCTCGCTCGCGAGGCTTACAACGACGTGTCGTTCTACCTGAGGGCCGCCCATCTGGAGAAACTCTCCAAAATCCTCGGGGACCCCGAAGCGACGGACAACGACAAGTTCGTGGCTTACACGATGCTGCTCAACCAGGTCGTTTCGGCCGAAGGGGAGCTCCCGACCTGCCAGGACACCGGCACGGCCATCTGCATCGGCAAGAAGGGCGAGGACGTTTATACGGGGGCGGACGATGCCGAGTGCATTTCGCGCGGGGTTTATGAAACCTACCGTGACCGCAACCTGCGCTACTCGCAGGTGGTGCCCTTCACCATGACCGACGAAAAAAACTCGGGCACCAACCTCCCGGCCCAGATCGACCTCTACTCCGTGCCGGGCAATGCGTACAAGTTCCTCTTCATCACCAAGGGCGGCGGCTCCGCCAACAAGACGTTCCTTTACCAGCAGACCAAGGCGCTGCTGAACGACGAATCGCTCGAGGCTTTCTTCCGCGAGCATATCAAGGACCTGGGCACTTCGGCCTGTCCGCCTTACCACCTGGCCGTCTGCATCGGCGGCACCTCGGCCGAAATGTGCCTCTCGACGGTCAAGAAGGCGTCGGCCGGCTACCTGGACGAGCTGCCGACCTCGGGCAACGAGGGCGGCCGCTGTTTCCGCGACCTGGAGTGGGAGGAGCGCATCCTGAAAATCTGCCAGCAGAGCGGCATCGGCGCCCAGTTCGGCGGCAAGTACCTGGTGCACGACGTGCGGGTGATCCGCGCACCGCGCCATGCGGCCTCGTGCCCCGTGGCGATCGGGGTAAGCTGCTCGGCCGACCGCAACATCAAGGCGAAGATCACCGAGGAGGGTATCTTCCTGGAACAGCTCGAAAAGAACCCGGCCCGTTTCCTGCCGGCACAGGCTCCGGCCATGTCGCCCGCGGTGGATATCGACCTGGACGAAGGGATGGACAAGGTGCGTGCGATCCTGACCAAATACCCAATCAAAACGCGGCTCAACCTCAAAGGCACGCTGATCGTGGCGCGCGATATCGCCCACGCCCGCATCAAGCAGATGCTCGACGAGGGAAAACCCATGCCGGAGTATTTCAAGAAACATCCGGTCTATTACGCCGGTCCTGCCAAAACCCCGCAGGGGATGGCTTCTGGCAGCTTCGGCCCCACCACGGCGGGCCGGATGGACCCCTACGTCGATCTGTTCCAGGAGCACGGCGGATCGCTGGTGATGGTGGCCAAAGGCAACCGCACGCAGCAGGTGACGGACGCCTGCCGCAAGCACGGCGGATTCTACCTGGGCTCCATCGGCGGGCCGGCGGCGATTCTGGCCAAGAATTCGATCAAGTCGGTCGAGGTGGTCGATTTCCCGGAGCTGGGCATGGAGGCCGTACGCAAAATTTACGTGGAGAACTTTCCGGCGTTCATCATCGTGGACGACAAGGGGAACGATTTTTTTGCAGCGTTCAAGCACTAAACTGCCGCGCTTTTCGTTAGGCGTGCAAAGGCGGATGCGCAGTCGGCTCGGCCGCTTGCGGCCGGCTGACTTTTGTGCGGAACGGGCTCCGGGCCGCGGGGTCGCGCATCCGCAGCACGAT
>ENA-UAOZ01001410-UAOZ01001410.1-human-gut-metagenome-genome-assembly--contig:-NODE-1410-length-10978-cov-8.213037_pt1 | contig 10978 bp, 7 predicted proteins | sample MGYA00243474_ERZ654565 | MGnify/ENA primary metagenome ERZ654565 (study PRJEB26926, sample SAMN06164854) | human gut metagenome | biome: ENVO:00009003; feature: ENVO:2100002; material: ENVO:00002003...
ATTTTATCTTACATCAGTTTGGAGGTTTACACAAACTTTAGGATACTCCCGTTTCACTAAGCTCTACTCGCTTGATTTCCGCCACTGTTTCGACGGTTCCCGTTTACCACAATCATCACAGGTCTGTGGCCAGTTGATTTTCCATTCAAAATATTCATCTCTGGTAATCGCACCAGATGTCAGTTCTTCTTTTCTAAGTGTCCATTCTTTTAGAAAATCATTGAGAATCCCATAATTAAACCACATACCAATAGGCGGATGAGCAGGCCAACTATCAGAATCATGGTAGCGGATAGCGGTATCGCCACTGGAATTTGATTTTTCGCTTGGATAAGTCTCTAATTGAAAGAGATTAATCATGCCAGGATTAAATTCGTCAATCCAGAACAGGATTTCCATCAGTTCAGAAGCATTCATCGTAGTTGGCTCATGCAGTGTCAGTGGATTCACATCCAAAATCTTAGCCATTTCAGTAACCAGATCTTTACGGGGAACCCGGTAATTAGTTTCATATTGGGCAAGGCGGTTTGCACCTTTATCGCCCCAGCCAAGAGCTGCACCGAGTTCTGCCTGTGTCATATTCCGGAATGTCCGGATTTTTTTTATTTTATCACCAATTGTCATATCAGATTTCCTGCTTTCTATTTGATAATTCCATTTTACTATCAAAATCTCAGAATGTAAACAGAAACATTCGCAACTAAGCGAATAAAATGCTTGACATTAACATTAAAGCGAACTATAATAACAGAACAGTAAAGTTCGCATTAAAGCGAAAGTAAAAGCTGAAATGTAAATATTTTGTGAATTATCGCAAAAGCAGGTTGGTAAATCGCTTCTGTCAGGCTTTATTAGTGAAAGGATTTTTTAAAATTCCAAAAATCGAATAACATTTTACCCTCGCAGGGCTGTATAGATGAGGGGATATTTAAAATCCTTCTTGTACCTTGAAAATTGAATGAGCTGTACACCATATTTTCCTTTATAGAAAATGTAGCTAACACAGATGCCAAGATCCATAGCTTTTTATGGGGAGCGTTGAAGATACTCCGGAAACGGTCGGTATGTTTGGAAAGAAGCTGCTGACATTCAGAATAATTCTGATAGAGGTTGATTGTAACATTGACAGCAGGTGTATGAATGGAAGCCAACACGCCGAACGGAATGGAAAATCATCGTAAGAAGTCTAAACAAAAAGTAGAGTGTACTGACAACGGGCATAACCGCTGTCTGGGAGGTGATGCAGAAGAATACGAAGGAAAGGAGGTATGTGCATCATGAGAAAAACAACAGAGTATAAGGCTGAGAACCGTCTGACGGTAGATATTGAAGGATTAATGGCAATGTTATCCTGCGGAGAAGTAACTGCAAAGAAAATTGCAGATTATGCAGAAGCAAGAGTGATTATTGGAAGACGTGTTCTTTATAACGTGGATAAGATAAAAAAATATCTTGATGCAATGGCAGTGTAATGAAAGATGAGAAGATAAAATACAACAACTTTCCTTCGGAATGAAAAGTAAAAAAGGGAAAATATTCCTGTAAAACAGGCAAATAAAAATTAGCATTTTGCAGGAATTTACCCTTGGAAATCATAAAATATTATGTTAATCTGTGAGCAGATATCAGACAGTAAATGACTGATACCGACAGGACAAAAATCATTCCGAATAACGAAAAATGAAGTGAAAGGAATGATGATATGGCAAGAAAAGATAATAAAGGCAGAAATTTAAAAACAGGTGAATACCAGCGTCCGGATGGACGTTATGAGTATCGCTACAAGGATGAAATTACCGGAAAGCGTAATTCGGTTTATGCAGCTGATCTGGCGAGTCTGCGAGAAATGGAAAAGAAGATCAATAAGGATATGGATGATCTGCTTATTACAGACGCCTCAGTCAAGAAGCTGACCGTAAATACGTTGTTTGAGCGATACATGGCAACAAAGAATATCAAGGAAAGAACGAAAAAGAATTATATTCGTATGTGGGACTATCGGATACGAAATACTTTGGGAAACATTCGTGTTGTGGATTTTAAGACATCTCACATAAGGACGTTCTTTTCCGCATTGTCAGATGAAGGACTGGCACACAGTACAATCAAAGGCCTTTATGGCTTATTGAATCCCAGTTTTGAACTGGCAGTGGAAGATGGGATTATCCGTAAGAATCCGGTAACTGGAACACTTGGAGATTATGGGGCTCCGGCAAAAGAGAAAGAAGCACTGACATTGGAACAGCAGGAAAAACTTCTGAAGTTTGTTGAACAGAGTAATGTGTATAAGCCTCATCTTCCAATGATGCAGGTTATGTTTGGGGCTTGCCTGAGAGTGAGTGAAACCATTGGATTAACCTGGTCAGATGTGGATATGAAGAATCGGGAGATCCATGTAGGTGGACAGCTTGTATATTATGAAGGTGATGAAGGATATTGTTTTCATGATTCAGAAACCAAAACGGATGCAGGAATCAGAGACATTCCTATGACACAGATGGTATATGATGCGTTCCGTAAACAGAGAGAGCTGAACTTGATGCTTGGTTTGCAGAGTAATGTAGAGATCGGTGGACGCAGTGGATTCATCTTCAATACAAAGCATGGACGTCCAATCATGCCGGCGGGAGTGAACAGCTTTCTGAAAAATATTGTCAATGCCTATAATAAGAAAGAAAGCAAACTGGCAGAAGAAGAGAAGCGAGAGCCGGAACTGATGCCTCCCATTTCATCGCATACTCTTCGTCATACGGGATGTACCAGACTGGGTGAGAACAATGTCAATCCCAAAGTTATGCAGTATGTGATGGGCCATTCAGATGCACAGATCACAATGAATGTCTACAATCATATTGCAGAGAAGTCTCATGTGGAGAACGAGATGCCTAAAATGAATCTGCCAGAAACCGTACCTGCTGTGGTATAAACCAGAAGTCGTTGTCGTAAAATGTGGTAAGAAAATCAGACGAATATATTTTTCCAAGAATTTGTGGTAAAAATGTGGTCAAATCAAGAAAAACGAGTGCGAAAGCAAGTGAAAAATCCCTGTGAAGCCCGTAAAATCAAGGCTTCACAAAATCTTCACAAAATAATTAGCACTCACCTCTTGACAGTGCTAATAACTAGTGTTATAGTACGGATAGAACAAAGAAAAGAAATTTTACATCCACGCTCTTTTTGTTCGGAGCGAATGTTAGCATTTGATAGATAAGGAGGAAGCCGATTATGAATATCAGTAAATTCACACAAAAATCGCTGCAGGCTGTACAGGACCTGGAAAAGACCGCATACGATTTCGGCAACCAGGAAATAGAGCAGGAGCATCTGTTGTATAACCTCCTGCATCAGGACGACAGCCTGATTCTGAAAATGATCGAAAAGATGGAAATCAACAAAGATCATTTTCTGAACCGTGTCGAGACGGCGCTGAACGACCGCGTCAAAGTATCCGGCGGTCAGCCGTATATCGGTCAGTATCTGAATAAAGCATTGATAAATGCTGAGGATGAGGCGAAAGCCATGGGAGACGAGTATGTTTCCGTAGAACACCTCTTCCTGGCAATGCTGAAAAACCCAAGCCCGTCCATGAAAAAACTGTTTCAGGAGTACGGCATCACAAGAGAACGTTTCCTGCAGGCATTAAGCACCGTGCGCGGAAACCAGAGAGTTACCACCGACAACCCGGAGGCAACATACGACACCCTGGAAAAATATGGCCAGGATATCGTAGAAAAAGCCAGAAACCAGAAAATGGACCCGGTTATCGGCCGTGATACCGAAATTCGGAACGTTGTCCGTATCCTGTCCCGTAAGACAAAAAACAATCCGGTTCTGATCGGTGAGCCTGGTGTTGGTAAAACCGCAGTCGTAGAAGGCCTGGCCCAGCGAATCGCCAACGGCGATGTACCGGAGAGCCTGAAAGATAAAACCATTTTCTCCCTCGATATGGGAGCCCTGGTAGCCGGAGCAAAATACCGCGGCGAATTCGAGGAGCGTCTGAAAGCCGTTCTGGAGGAAGTCAGAAAGAGCGACGGAAAAATCATTCTGTTCATCGATGAGCTGCACCTGATCGTCGGCGCCGGAAAGACCGACGGCGCGATGGATGCCGGAAACATGCTGAAACCTATGCTGGCACGAGGCGAACTGCACTGCATCGGTGCCACAACGCTGGATGAGTACCGCCAGTACATCGAAAAAGATGCCGCCCTGGAGCGCCGTTTCCAGCCGGTTCAGGTTGATGAGCCGACCGTAGAGGATACGATTTCCATCCTGCGTGGCTTAAAAGAGCGCTACGAAGTTTACCACGGCGTAAAAATCACCGACGGTGCCCTCGTTGCAGCCGCAACCCTTTCGAACCGTTACATCAGCGACCGTTTCCTGCCGGATAAAGCAATCGACCTGGTTGACGAGGCATGCGCTCTGATCAAGACAGAACTGGATTCCATGCCGGCCGAGCTGGATGAGCAGCGCCGTAAGATTCTGCAGATGCAGATCGAGGAAGCCGCACTGAAAAAAGAGACCGACAATCTGAGCCGCGAGCGTCTGGAAACACTGCAGAAAGAGCTGGCTGAGTTAAAGGATACCTTTAATTCTGCAAAGGCACAATGGGAAAATGAAAAGAGTTCCGTTGAGAAACTGTCCAAACTGCGTGAGCAGATCGAGGACATGAACCGCCAGATCCAGAAAGCAAAGAATGATTACGATCTAAACCGCGCCGCTGAACTGCAGTACGGTGAACTCCCGAAATTACAGCAGATGCTGGAAGCAGAAGAGAAAAAAGTTAAAAATGAAGATCTCTCCCTGGTACACGAGAGTGTAACGGATGAAGAGATTGCCAGAATTGTCTCCCGCTGGACCGGAATCCCGGTTGCAAAACTGACCGAAGGCGAGAGAACTAAGATCCTCGGCCTGGAAGATGAACTTCACACGAGAGTTATCGGCCAGAATGAGGCAGTCACCAAGGTTTCGGATGCGATCATCCGTTCCAAAGCCGGAATCAAGGATCCGACAAAACCGATCGGTTCGTTCCTGTTCCTTGGACCTACCGGTGTCGGTAAAACAGAGCTTGCGAAAACGTTGGCAGAAAAGCTGTTTGATGATGAGAACAACATGGTTCGAATCGATATGAGTGAATACATGGAGAAATACTCCGTCTCCCGTCTGATCGGAGCGCCTCCGGGATATGTAGGCTACGAGGAGGGCGGCCAGCTGACCGAGGCAGTGCGCAGAAAACCATATTCTGTTGTTCTGTTCGATGAGATCGAGAAAGCGCATCCGGACGTCTTCAACGTTCTGCTGCAGGTACTCGATGACGGCCGTATCACCGACTCCCAGGGCCGTACCGTAGACTTTAAAAATACGATCCTGATCATGACCTCCAATATCGGCTCCCAGTATCTGCTGGACGGCATTCAGGACGACGGCAGCATCTCCGAAGAGGCGAGAAACCTGGTCATGCAGGATCTGCGTGCACACTTCCGTCCGGAGTTCCTGAACCGTCTGGATGAAACAATTATGTTCAAACCATTGACAAAAGACAACATTGGTCATATCGTAGATCTGTTGCTGAAAGGACTGAACAAACGTCTGGCAGACCAGGAGCTTACCGTCGAACTGAGCCCGGCTGCAAAACAGTTTGTCATCGAGGGCGGCTACGACCCTGTTTACGGCGCCCGTCCATTGAAACGTTTCGTACAGAAAGAGGTAGAAACCAGCACCGCAAAACTGATCCTTGGCGGTCAGGTCAGCGAGGGCGATACGATCCTTCTGGATGTGGAAAACGGCGGCCTGAAGGCAATGATCAAACCAGGTGTGGAGGTAGTAGACGAATGATGCCGAAAGATCCCGTAATGTTGCTGAGCTATGTCAATACGCAGTTAAGAGATTTTTACCCGTCGCTCGCAGAATTCTGCGCGGCCATGCAGACAGAGGAATCCGATCTGCGGGAAAAACTGGCGCTCATCGACTATGAGTACGATGAGAAAACGAACCAGTTTGTATAAGAATAACCAGGCCCTGAAAAAAATGGCGGAAAAAGGCGTTCCGTATGTGGAAAAAACACATACGGGGCGCCTTTTTTTCGCAAAGCGTGTTTCTTATAACTGACAGGAAAAATCATATCTATAATAGAAGAAATGTGGTAAAATGGAGGAAAAGAAAATCCGCTGAAAATGGGGAAACAGCGGATCTGGAGAAGGAGGAAACAAATATGTATTTTGGTGTACAGATGTATGGGGTATCCAAAGAATGGAAACAGGATCCCGAAGGATTTTTAAAGAAAATCTATGAGGCAGGCTACCGCCAGATCGAGCCGTGTCTCGGATTCCGTGTTGATGCCAGGGACTACGGTTTCTGGATCCCGGAGGATCTGGAGCAGGCAATGCCGTTGCTTGCAAAATACCACATTGAGGTTCATGCGGTCCACATTTTCCTGGATGAATACCACTATGAAAGAGAACTTGCCATTCTTACAGAACTGGCGCAGAAATACCACATTTCCTGGTTTGTCGTAAAGAGCCCGGCACGCCTGACAAAAGATGTTCTGGACGAAACCGCTGCAAGATACCGCGAATTGGCAGAAGAACTGGAAAAAGCCGGAGCAGGTCTTCTGATCCACAACGAAAAAGAAGATATCTGTATCCGCGTGAATGGAAAAACAGCGTACGAATATCTACTGGAAGCCTGCGGTGAAAAAGTCGGAGCAGAAGTAGATGCCGGCTGGATGTACTGCGGCGGCGTCGACCCGGAAGAGTTCCTCTGGGCGCATGCGGACCGAGTCAAAGCCGTTCATTATAAAGATATGAAAATCACCGGCCAGGAAGCGCCGCTTGGAAAAGGCATGGTTAATCTGAAAGCCTGCTTCCAGTTCGCCCGCGCAAACGGTGCACTGCAGATTGTGGATATGGATGCGGCAACACTGGAGGATACCTGCCGCGCCGGAAAAATGCTCTCCGGATGGACAGGGGACAGAGACAACACCGACAGCATTCTCTGCACGATGGATGTGGAGACCGGAGAAGAAACCGTGCTGCATGAGTTTCCGGGAATCATCGAGGCACCGAACTGGCTGAACGATGGAAACACCCTGCTTTATAATGCGGATGGAAAAATCTACCGCTATGAGATCGACAAAGACCATGTGGAGCAGGTTGATACCGGTTTCTGCGTGCAGTGCAACAATGATCACGTTCCGTCACCGGACAACCAGCTGCTGGCGGTAAGCTGCATGCCGCCGGAACTCACAGATGGAACGTATGAATCCCACATCTACGTGCTCCCGATGACAGGCGGTGAACCAAAAGACCTCACCGGACCGGGTCTCAGCTATCTGCACGGCTGGTCGCCGGACGGAAAAGAGCTTGCGTACTGTGCCTTCCGCAAAAAGCCGGAGGAGGAGACCATGCGCATTGAGATCTGTACGATTCCATCAGACGGCGGCGAGGAAACCTGCCTGACGGACGGCAAAGGCTACAACGACGGTCCGGAGTATTCACCGGACGGAAAGCACATCTGGTTCAACAGCACCAGAAGCGGTCTGATGCAGGTATGGCGGATGAACCGTGACGGCAGCGGTCTCACCCAGATGACCGATTCCGATGCCAACAACTGGTTCGGCCACGTTTCGCCGGATGGAAAACACGTCATTTACCTGACCTTCGCTAAAGGTGAGCTGGAACCGAATGAGCATCTGCCGAACATGTATGTATCGCTTGGAATGATGGATTATGACGGACAGAATAAGAAAAAACTGCTGGATCTTTTCGGCGGCCAGGGCAGTATCAACGTCAACTCCTGGGCACCGGACAGCCGTAGAATTGCGTATGTGAAATATGTGCTTCATCACAAATAAAGGAATATCTTAAGAAAATCTGACGGGCCGTAAAAATTCATGGAAGTATTGTGAAAAAACGTTGAAAGTATTTTAGCGGAAATGCACAAGAATTCTTACGAATTTTTACGGCCCGTTGACTCTTTTTCTGACACACGTATAATGAAAGTAACAAGAGAAACTGCGGCCCCTGGCGGCTGCAAAACAATCAAAAGGAAAGGAGGATTTGTGTTATGAAGAAAACGAAAAAAATGCTTTCGTTTGTACTGTCCATGCTTCTGATCGTGACGATGTTCCCAACCATGGCATTCGCAAAAGAGGAAGCCAAAACGTGGAAGTTCGGAGAGCTTTCGCTGAAAGCAGGCGACGTTCTCGGCAAAGATACGGAGATTAAAAATGATGCAGAGAACAGAGAAATCCGAATACTTTCAGAAAAAACAAATCCGGATGAAAAGAAAGATCAGAAAGATGACAAAGAAAGAATAAAAACAGAAAAAGAGGCTGTGATCGCAGCGGCGGCTTCCTGGAATCTGAAGGATCTTACGGAAAAGGCCAAAAAGGCTCCGGCAGATTATCTGCTTAAAAAGGCAGACAGCTGGAACGGAAGCTGGATTGTAACAAAGATCGCAGAAACGGAAACAAAAGATGCCATTGAAATCCAGATAAGAACCTATGAGTACGCAGCTGTAACAGAAATCCAGGGCATACCGAAAGAAATCCCGGGAACCACCGCACTGACGGGCAAAGCAGTTCCAGAAAATGCAGATCAGAAACAGATCACATGGGAAATCACGGATGCCGGAATGACAGGTGCTGTTTTAGACGGCACAAACCTGAAAGTAACGAATGCCGGAACCGTAAAACTTCTGGCGACAATCAAAGACGGAAAGAAAACCGGCGTTGACTTCACACAGGAATTCACTGTGATTGTAAAAGCCGCAGATTACACCAAAGTAACAGAAGCGCTGGCGCTGATTCCGGAGGACATGGGCCGGTATACAGAAGAAAGCGCGGCAGCTGTTCAGAAAGCAAAAGATGCGGTAAAAGAGAACCTGCCATCAGCTGAACAGGAAACCGTAAATGGTTATGCGGCAGCCATTCAGACAGCAGTAAACGCATTGACGCTTCTTGGCGCAGATTACACAGAAGTTGATGCAGTACTTGCCAAAGTTCCGGGAGATCTTTCTATCTATACGGAAGAGAGTGTGGAAGCACTGAATGCAGTCATCGCATCCATCGACCGCACCAAAACGATAGAAGAGCAGCAGGCAGTTGCTGCTTATGCGGAAGCACTGGAGAATGCAATTGCAGCACTGGTACGCAAACCGGTTCCGGCAGATTATCAGGGAGTGGAAGAACTCCTGGGAAAGATTCCGAAAGACTTATCCATTTATACCGAAAAGAGCGTAAAAGCACTGAATGTGGCAAAAGAAGCCATTGTATGGGATCTGGATGACAGCAGACAGGAGGAAGTCGATCAGTTTGCAGAAAACCTGAAAGCAGCTCTTGACGGACTGACCCTGAAACCGGCGGACTACAGCACCGTAGACGCGGCTCTTGCTAAAGTTTCGAATGATCTGAGTATTTATACGGAAGAAAGCATTCAGCCGCTTCAGACAGCGATCAACAGCGTAGAAAGCGGAAAAACCATTCTGGATCAGGCAGAAGTAGACGGCTGGGCAGCAGCAATTGAAAATGCACTGGCAGGACTGCAGGTTCGGAAAGCAGATTATTCCAAAGTAGAGGAAGCCATCAAAAAGATTCCGGCGGACCTCAGTCTGTATACCGATGCGTCTGTAAAAGCACTGGAAGATGCAAAGAACAGCGTCGTAACCGAGCGGCCGGTCACAGAGCAGGAGAGCGTAGACGGTTACGCAAAAAAGATCGAGGCAGCGATTGCCGGCCTTACGTATAAAGATGCGGACTACAGCAAAGTAGATGCCGCAGTGAAGAAGATTCCAAACGATCTGAAGAAATACACGGACGAGAGCGTAAAAGCAGTCAATGATACAAAAGCAGCGATTGTACGCGGAAAGAATGTCACGGAGCAGAAGACGGTGGATGGTTATGCGGCAGCGCTGGAAAAAGCGATTGCCGGCCTGAAACAGAAACCGATGACTGCGCAGAATCTTCCGAAGATTACCAAAGGAGTCAATCAGTCAGGTATGCAGGGCAAGGAGCTTTCCTTCACCGCAGATTTTGAAGCAAAGGATCTCAAAAAGGTTCTCATCGACCAGAAAGAGATTGATGCGAAGAATTATGTGACGGCTGGAAAAGAGAATACGCAGGTTACGCTGAAGGCAGAGTATACAAAGAGTCTGGCAGAAGGCAAGCATACGATTTCGATCGTTTCAAGCAAGGGCCAGGCGGATACCGTATTCTATCTGAAGAAAGCAACAAAGAGTCCGGACACGGGAGACCGCACACAGGTGATGCTGTGGGTGATCCTGCTCGGCGTTTCTGCAGCAGCAGTGGTCGGAGCAGTTGTTTATCGTAAACGTGAGAAATAAGAGTTGAAAGGGAAAGGGCGCCGGAAGGCGCCTTTTCTTTTGGACGGTTTCGGATAGATTGTAAATAGTCAGATAAAATACAAAATATGCAGAATTAACTATATTTTTCTAAAAATAAGAAAATTCGAAAAAAGGTGTTGACTTTTGCTTTGGGCGGTGTTATTATAACTAAGCTGTCAGCGAGAGCTGATGCAAAAGAGTTCTTTTGAAACAGAAAAACCTAGTTCGGAGCCGGGTGGCTGCCGCGGGTTGTCAAAACTGCTTCAAAAAACTTGAAAAAAGTTCTTGACAAAAGCAAATGAGTTTGATAAAATAAACGAGTTGCTGATCGAGAGAACAGCAAAGAAGTTCGAAAGAGCTTCAAAAAATAAATTAAAAAAAGTTCTTGACAAACGAAAAGTTCTGTGATAAAATAAACAAGCTGATCCGAGTCGGAACAGCAAAGATCCTTGATAATTAAACAGTGAAACACATCCTCGAAAGTTCTGAATAAGTAATTCAAAACGATCGAAAGATCCTTTAAAACAGTAAAAGGGATAAATTAGCTAGTATGTTGATTTTGAACTTGGAACAAACATTTTATCAGAGAGTTTGATCCTGGCTCAGGATGAACGCTGGCGGCGTGCTTAACACATGCAAG
>ENA-UAOZ01001423-UAOZ01001423.1-human-gut-metagenome-genome-assembly--contig:-NODE-1423-length-10931-cov-6.192166_pt1 | contig 10931 bp, 16 predicted proteins | sample MGYA00243474_ERZ654565 | MGnify/ENA primary metagenome ERZ654565 (study PRJEB26926, sample SAMN06164854) | human gut metagenome | biome: ENVO:00009003; feature: ENVO:2100002; material: ENVO:00002003...
CTACACTTCTAGCTTCGTCGGCAGCGTCAGATGTGTATAAGAGACAGTAATTTTATTATGGAAGAATTAAAAAATGTAGTAGTAGAAAAAGAAGTTGCTAACAACAAAGTAAACAAAGTAAACAAAGTTAATGCAAATAAAGCAAAAGCGCAAGCAAAAGCAAATAACACTATTAAATTATCAGTTGATAGTATTTTTAAAAGTCTAAATGAAAAAACTAACGGACTTTTAAAAACTTCTTTAGGAAAGAAAACAGAAATTTACGTTGAAAGTCTTTTTGCAGAGTTGAACGAAAAGCAAAAGAAAGCATATCGAAAAAAATTAAGAAACACAACTTTTTCTTTGCTTGATTCGATTTGCAAAGCAAAAGAAGAAAAGAAACAAAATGAATTAAAAACACTTGTTTTAGCTTTCAACGATTTTTATAAGCAAGTTTATAAAATTCATGATTTTTCTTTTGCGTCTATTGCAAGCGAAAATACAAAGGACACAAAAAAAGAAGTTCTTACAAAAGGTTTGAATATTGTTAAGAATTTCAAGTAACTAACTGCAAAGGGAAAGATTTAATCTTTCCCTTTTTAAAATTTTAAAGATATGAACAAAGAACTATTAAAGAAATTTTTAAATCATTCGATTTCTAAGAGTGACGGAAAGATAAATATTTCTGTTTTAGATATGCAAAGCGAATCTTTGCAAGACGAAGAAGAAACAGAAAAGCGTTTAAATGAAACGTTTGAAACATTAGATAAAATGCTTTTGCAAGACGGACACAAAAAAATAATTGAATCAGATTATTATAATATCTATTTAAGAAAAGACGATAGTAGCGAATTATTTGTTTTGCAAAACAAAGATACATGTGTTACTTTGATTGAATTAATTTAAAATTGAAAGGGACAAATAAAAATGTTTGTCCCTTACTTTTTATTTTTGAATGTTAAATTTAACGTAACCGTTCCCCCCTTTTAGTACCAGGAAATTTTAGGCTTTCGTGATAAAGGCATACCAAGACACCACAACCACACATGCACACACAAAGAAGCCAGAGACCTAACATCCCTGGCATTCATCCTATAAAAGGATATCTAATATCTCCTTAATCCTATTCTTCCCTAAGACCCTTCTACCATTACTTATCTCATAGAAGAAAAGATAATACATCTCAAGTTCTTCCATCCAAATCCTATCTCCTCCCTTTAATAAGGGTTCTATTCTCATCATATCCTCAGGATTAATCCATAACCGATACCAAACCATATTACCTTCAGAACATCTTAGGATTCTCTTATTGCCATCATCCTTTATTACAGTTACCGTTACCATATTGCCTAAACATTTCTTGATTCATCCTAAATCCAGGCCTAGATATAATCATCCTCTGGATATCATGTATCTTCATCGCTATCTCATTTGCCTCCATCGGATGATTGATAGGTAATGCCAAAAACCTATTCCAAATCTCTTCGGTAAGCATAAGGATTTCCTCTTCCTCTTTGGTAAGCTTTGCTAAATCTTCCATCATGGGTATATTTTAGGTTCTTCAAATGTAAGAGGAGGGAGCTTAGGTTCTCCCTCCCTTTTAATTCTCTCTAAATCTTCAAGGGCACACTCTAGTATTTTAATACGGTTATCATTATGTTCCTTAGATATAGGAAACCAGAATGCTGTTCCTAGAAGGTATTCATGTCCTTCTAGGTTTTCTAATGGCATTCTATACCATATCCTACCTTCAATTCTTAATCCTTCTCCTTGCAATTTTATGATGGTAGGGTTATAATAACCAAAGTATACTATCTCGATATTAAACCTTTGTGGGGTGAACCATGGTTTAATTACATGTCTCCATAGGAAAACTTCTTCGACTAATGCAAATTCTCTACTGATAGTTCTGCTTACATCAATTAGGTCAGCACATAATCCTCTTGGAGAATCGGGTATATTAAGCCTTCCATATAGGACTGCTTCAAATGTATTCTTTACTGGAAGATAGTAATTTCTTATCCTTTCTTCGATTACCTTATTCTCTTTGGAATTATAATCGATTGCAGTGTACGTAGGCTTTTCCATCCTTCTCTAATTTTCTTTCAAACCATTGGCAGGTAATACACTTTGGACTTCCTACCATTATCTGTACTTCTCCCTTAATTACTGGACATGGGTTGGTAAGCTTCTTTTGCCTACCTACCTTCTTCGTCGTTATTTCTCTGTTCATAGTTATTAAAATATGTGATTAGTAAATATATCGAAAATAGAGGCATGATTAACCAGATAGTTAGGAAAAAGAACCCCACCCTTTTCATTGGGTGGGATGAGGTAATTACTCTGGTCATAAACCATGCAGGTATAAAACATATGGCATATATAATGCCTAAGATTATCCAGGTTATCATTGTTCAAAGTACTTATTTACGATTTTGGATATCTTCTTATCTAACTCTACAATTAGTTCGCTGAACTCTTTGTCCTTCATATCTTTTATCTTGGCTTCGATAAATTCCAGGTTTCTCTTAATAGAGAAATAAGATTTGAAGGCTTGGTAATCCAATTCAGATTTATCTGTTAGAGGTAATATTATACTTGATTTACCATCTAACCTTGTATAGAATCCATCGGGTCCCAGGGTTCTTGATACCTTTACTTTGTTACTCAGTACTGCAAACCCACCTTTCTTATCTATGGATTCTACGATTACTTTCTCCATAAGAGTTTTGCCGTCAGAGAAAATGACTTCTTCACCCTCCTTTAGCTTTTTGGTTTCTTTATTCTTTCTCATATCTTTATTATTAAATTGTTTATGCAAATATACAAAATTATTCTGATTTAATACAATTATTAATCATTATTTTTAAATCTGCTGCGGTAAAGGATTTCCTGTTAAGTAAGTTATCCAGTTGTTCTGGAGTTAGAATTATACCATTTGGAGTAAAAAGTTCTCTTAAGTGTGCCGGAATTATTCCCTGGAATCCCCAATTATTATACGAACCAATATACACTTTATCATCTACCATTGCAGCAATATATTTCTTGGTTGAACCTAATGACTCTCTTCTAAAGGTAGCGACTTCTAACCAAATCTTATTTAAGTGAATAGAATAATGCTGAAAATAGGGTGTAACCAAGGGAATCATTTCATAATTAGAATCCTCTATCAGGGTTTTATCCGATTCAAGGATTCTATGCCAAAAAGCACATCGAAAACAGAGTTGTTTTTCCTTCATTAATTGAGGTACTGTTTTGGCTAAATCGTAATCATCCAAATTTAATGGTGCATTACATAAGTGACATGTGAGTTTCTCTTCCATATTATTATAAATTTTATATAAGATAATAGAACTCCTAACTATCATCCAGATAAGGTATACGCAATACTTTCTTTTCTTTAATGAACTTTAAAATATAACGTTATGGATAAGTTAACTAATGAAATGATTGTGGCTTTAGCCAATGATTTAGGACTAGAGCCAGCTCTTCTCAAAGCAGTACAACTGGTTGAAGCAGCAGGTAGAGATGGATTTTTAGTAGATGGTAGACCTCAAATCCTGTTTGAAGGTCACATTATGTACAAAGAAATCAAAAACAAGTTCGGTTTAGACAAGTCAGTAGCTGCTCAAAAGAGTTATCCTACGATTTGTTTCCCAAAATGGGATAAATCGAAGTACTTAGGAGGAGCAAACGAGTACAAAAGACTCGAAATTGCCAAGAAAATCGATGAAGAATGTGCTTTGAAGTCGGCTTCTTGGGGAATGTTTCAGATTATGGGCTTCAATCACAGCTATTGTGGCTGTAAAGACGTCTTCGAATTCGTGAAAAAGATGCAAGAATCTCATGCAAGTCAGCTAAAACTTATGTATTACTACATGAATAACACTAGTTGCTTGAAAAATCTGAAGGAACATGACTGGGCAGGCTTTGCTCGGAAATATAATGGTCCTGGTTATGCTGAAAATGCCTATGACCAGAAGTTAAAAAACGCTTACGAAAACTTTAAAAACAAGATATAATGAAGGTAATTTACAACAAATTCATCCCTTTCAAGGGATACAAGGCAATGAACCTATTCGGAATTGTCTTTGTGAGAAAAGGTGCTAAGTTTGATACCTATGATTACAATCATGAGCACATTCATCTCAAACAAATGCAAGAGATGTTGTGGATATTCTACTACTTATGGTATGCAATCGAGTACCTAATCATCAGGTTCTTTGCTAAGTGGAACAAACAAAGCGAAAGATACCATGATGTAAGCTTCGAAGAGGAAGCCCATAATAATGACCACGACCTGGAATATATCAGGAAACGTAAACATTATTCCTGGGTTAAGTATGTAAAACTTAGAAGCTACAAGAAATAGGTCTTTTTAATTACATAATCTTTTCCCGTTACAATTGACCGAGCTTTAGTCTTACTTATTTTAAATTTTTGGGCTAAGTATCTTGAGGTAGTATTGGGATGTCTCAACTTATATCTATATACTCTAAGCCTTAATCTATCAGAGTAAACTCTAGCTCGGCCATCAGTTTGTTTTTGTGCATTATTTTCAGAAACTGTACCCCAATATAGATTTTTATAATGATTGTTACAAGGGTTATTGTCTTTATGACATACACAATTTTTATTATCTGGATTGGGAACCCAAGCTAAAGCCACTAATCTTGCCAGAGTTTGTCTGGAGTTACGTTTTCTACTTCTAACTCTAACACTAACGGTGGGCTTAATATAGGTTCCCTTTCTTTTTGAGTTAGTTCTATAACCTACTTTAAGCTCTTTTAGAGTATTATTAGATTGGATTTTAAAAGCTTTACCTTCTTTAGTAACATATAAGTTACAAAAACCGGGTACATTACATTGAACTAAATTTTTCATATATGAATATATTAGGTGTTTCAGCTGCCCAAGGGGCGTTATTATTTCCATTTTTACATAGTAAGAAATATAAAATACTAGCCAATATTGAACCAAGAGGAGTATTTCATACTAGTTGCGAGAGTCAATGGAAGTTAAACTTTGGGGATATACCCTTTTATAAGGGATTTTGTTTACAAGAATTTGATGAGAAAGTAGATATTGTGGTTGCTTCCCCAGATTGCGGGATAGCTTCAGTAATGAGGCTTTCAAAGGTAAAAGAATTGGGTAACCCTAAGGATAACAGGAGTTTAAATCTAGTAACTGCTGCAATATTAGAATATAAGCCTAAGATTTTTCTTATTGAAAATCTTCCTCGTTTGCTATCTTTACTTCCTTGTGAATTCTTTGAGGAAACCTTTAAGGACTATAAACTTATTTTTCATGAAAGGTCAGTTTCTGACTATGGAAACTCCCAAGTATCAAGGAAACGTTTAATTGTCATTGGAGTGCATAAGAAAACCGGTAAGAAATACTTGAATGCTTTTGATGAAGTATTCCAAGTAAAAACTCCAAAACTTACTAGAGACTTGCTCTTTGTATCTCCTTACGGGAGTAATTATAACATCCCAATAGAAAAGACCCTTGCAATGTATGACTATCGAAAGCTTCCAGAAAAGAAGAATCTAACCGTTGAGAAGATTCAAGTATTATGGAATAGTGCTTTCAAGCAGGAGAAGAAATGGCCCATTAAAACTGCTAAAATGAGTACTCTCCCAGGAGTATATCGATTGGAGTTAGATAAACCACCTCTAACTTTAAGACCTGCAGATAGGCAATTTAGACCTGATGGATACCCTCTTGGGATTAATGATTTCAAGGCAATCATGGGATTTCCTAAACAGTTTAAGATTTACATTGACCAAGAGAATTACCTTTATTGGTTGAATAAGGCAAGGTATACAATTGCCAAAGGTTCGGTATACGAAGTAGGGCTTTGGTTTAAGAAATGTATCAAAAATGTCTAGGTACACTTTCATGTTAATATATACTAAAGTATATATTACTCCAAACTGCCCTTTGAAAAATATAGATATATAATATACTACGTATATATATCTATATTTTTATATACGTATATAGCTATTGTTTGTAGTAGATATTGAATATATGTTTTAGGATATAGGAAATTTATCTCACTACGTTCGATAAAAGGTAATCGCTAAGCGATTACCGATAGTTAGTAATAATTAAATTTTTCGTGATGATGAAAACAGATAAAAACAAGTGGAAGAACTTTGTGTTCCTTTTGCTACTAGGATTTACTATTTACCTTTGCTTCAGGAATTACAAACTGAATTCATATATCAGACAACTTCCTGATTCATCGGTCATTGGCATTCCTGATACAATCAAATTGAAAGAGAACTTCAAACCTGTGATACCCTATACACAATTGGTTCAGCCCCAGAGAATTCTTCTCTACGACTTCTATCGAAACAGTAGCAATTCGACTAAACCCCAGGCTTCTGATTCAACAGCGGTTACTTCGAATAGGATTAGTAGAGAAGATTCTCTGGTCCAATTTACCTTGGATAAAAACCAATTGAATCTAAGTTTATTCAACAAAGAAACAAACTCCTATTCAACGAGAATGTTTAACATGGACTTAGATAAGTATAAGTACAATTGGTATGAAGGTCAATTAACTCAAAAAAGAATTAGAAAACTAACTCTAAGTCCATACGTTTATGGTAAATATAGGGTCTTTAATCAAATGTTAGACATAGGGACAGGCCTTTCAATCAAGACTACTAATTTCAATTATAAACTTGGTATAAATGCTTTTCATTATCCGAAGTTCTTTTCGGGAATAAAAGCTGACTTAGAGTTTTCAGTAACATATAACTTTTGATTATGGCAAAGAAGACTAACATAGAAACTAACACATCTGCTCTCACAAGGGAAGAACTAGCAACACTTGCTAAGGTTAGTAATGATGTTTTTTACTTTAGCCTTTTCACTTATGTGATACACCCTATGAGGGGAAAGGTAAGATTTGAACTTTACCCGTATCAAAAATCGGTTCTGTATAACTTCGTAAAAGAACGTTTCAATATTCTGCTTAAGTTCAGGCAGGCAGGTATTACGGAGCTTATATCTATGTACTGCCTATGGTTGGCAATGTATCATCCTAACAAGAAGATTAACATTATCTCAATCAAGGACACAACAGCAAAGAAGGTACTAAAGAAGATTAAGTTCATGTACAAAAACCTGCCATGGTATTTACAGACACCGATTATTAATGGACGTTCTGGAGAATATGGTTCTGCATCAATGATAGAGTTTGATAATGGCTCATTCATAGAATCTATCCCAACGTCTTCTGAAGCTGGTCGTTCGGAATCTCTATCCTTATTGGTAATTGATGAAGCAGCAGTAGTTAGATGGGCAGCCCAGATTTGGGCAGCCGCTTTTCCTACTCTTTCCACTGGTGGAGCTGCTATCATCAATTCCACTCCTTATGGAGTTGGTAACTTCTACCACTCAACTTGGGTTGATGCTATTGCAGGTGGAAACCCATTTAACCCACTACGATTGTATTGGCAAATGCACCCAGAACGAGATATTAATTGGTACAATGAAATGTCTTCTGCTTTGGGAACCAAAAGAACTGCACAAGAAATTGATGGTGACTTCTTATCATCTGGAAATACGGTCTTCGACTTAGCTGACATAAAAGCTATCGAAGACTGTCTTAGTGATTATCCGGTTATTAAGAAAAGATTCAATGGTCAATATCGGCAATTCTTAGAACCAGCACCAGATAAGGAATATTTCATTGGTGCTGACGTTTCAACTGGTAGGTCTTCTGACTACTCTGCATTTACTTGCATGGATAAACAAGGAGAAGAACAAGCAGTATTCAAAGGTAGACTTTCAGTAGATAAGTATGCAAGGTTACTTGGAGATACAGGGCATTTGTTTAACTTTGCTACCATTGCTCCAGAATCCAATGATGTTGGATTAGCAGTAACTTCTGCTCTTCAAACTGAAGGTTATCCTAAACTGTATTATTATCAGAAAATGCTTAAGAAGAAAGGTAAATCTAGACCTGAGGTAGATAAATCTCCAGGATGGTTAACTACACAAAAGAACCGTTCTGTTATTGTAGAGGGACTTGAACAGGATATTCGAGAAGATAATATTACTGTTAAAGACCCTTTCTTTGTTCAAGAAGCATATACCTTCATATATGATGGTTTAGGTAGGCCAGTTGCAATGGGTAAGCATAGAGCTAATAATTCTACAGTAGATGTAGACCTAGAGGGGGATGTATATGCAGATGACTCTATATTCGGTAAAGCAATCTGTAATCACATAAGAAAAGGAAAAACTAACGTAATAGTACAACCGAAATGAAAAAGCTCAATTTTAATTGGAGTTGGGGTAGAAAGAAAGACCCACCTCCTGAATCAAACAAGGAGCCAAGCAAGCCAAAAGCTGCTGCTATATCTCCTGGTAGAGTATCAGTAGATGAAGATAACTCTTTACTCAGTACTCTGAAAGGGATGACCGTAATGGTAGATCCTTCTTTTCGTGTTGAAGTAATCCCTTTGATTCGTGATTTATATAAGGTAAATCCGGATATGGGCATTGCTTTGCAGGATATGTTTAAGTTGGCAAACACAGGTCATACGGTAACATTCCCAAATAATTCAGATGCCGAAGCAGATAAGATGAGAAAACATCTTACCGAAGCTACAAAGAAATGGTCCAGGTATACTGCTGGTATAGACGGTCTAGTTAATAAGATGATTGTACAATGCCTTGTTAGTGGAGCTATATCTGTTGAAGGAGTTCCTAATGATAGGCTAGAAAGTTTAGATACAGTCTTATTCCTTAGACCAGAGAACATTGTTTTCAAAAGGGAGAACAATGGAGTATATTCTCCTTACCAAAGGAATAAGAATTACTTTGTTAAGCACCAAGATTATATCAAACTAAACCCAGAAACTTATGTGTATGCTGGTATGTTTAATGATACCGATGAACCTTATGGGATTCCTCCTTTTATGGCAGCATTGGATTCATTAAAAGGTCAACATGATATGAAGGTTAACTTCAAACACATAATGGAGATGGTTGGTATGGTAGGATTCTTGGAAGCTAAGATGACTAAACCAGACCAGAATCCTAATGAAAGCTTACAAGCTTACCAGAATCGTCTTGAACGTACACTAAAGGATTTGAAAAGAAATCTTCGTAATGGCATGAAGGACGGAATAGTAACGGGTTATATTGATGACCATGAGTTTAAACTCAATTCAACTACCAAGGAGCTTGGTAATATTGAGAAACCCTGGAACATGAATCAGCAATCAGTTGCAAATGGTTTGGGAGTTAATGGAAACCTTATTGGAGTTAGTTCAACAACGGGAGAGGGAGCAACGGGTATAATGCTGTCTAAATTAATCAGCCAGTTAAAAAATATCCAAATGCTTGTAACTTATGTATTGGATTTTCTTTATTCTCTAGAACTGCGTCTGGCAGGCTTTGATAATAAGGGAATAAAGATATCATGGGGAACTTCAACTATCTCTGATGAAGTTAAGGTTCAACAAGGTCTTCAGTATAAAATCCAAAACCTGGATTTATTATATAAGGCTGGTATCATTAGCCAAGACCAATATGCTTGGGCAATGGGTTATGATTCTCCTGATGAGAATGAACCAAGAGTTTCACTTGAGGACCAATTTGCTAAAGGCGGTAACTTAGACCCTCAAGAAGGAACTAAGAAGAAGCAAAGGCAAGATGATAAAAATCAATCTGCTCGTAGGTCAAGAGATAAAACTAATCCGGCTCCATCTCGTGGAGACCAAAATACAAAAGCAAGATGAGTAAATTTACTAAAAGAAACAAAGAGCATCTTGATTCAATGGTGATTGGCCAGGGTCATACCATTATGGCTGGGTATATCCCAGAAGCAGTTGGAGCCCAGGCTTTCTCAGAGAATTATTACAAATGGAAGACTCCGACACCGGATACCATTGCTCAATTTGGATTTTGGGGAGGGGATATAGATTATAATACCTATTATCCAAACCTTGATAAATCGGAACTTACTCCGAAGGACGAAGAGTTCATAGAACCAATGTTTAGGTTACTTTCTGAAACGATTGTATCCAAGAACTGGAATCCTACTGACTTTGGTCAGAATGGAGTACTTAAGGCTTCCATGAAACTGTTACTCGGGCAAACAGTAAATTGCGACCATGAAACAAATATTGGTAATGCAATTGGAGCTGTATCTCAAGTAATGTGGCAGGAGTCTTATAAGGATGGAAGCTTTACTATACCTGCAGGTATCAACGGTATTTTGAAGATTGATGGTAAAGCTAACCCAAGAATTGCTAGAGGTATTCTCATGGAACCTCCTTCAATTCATAGTAACTCGGTAACAGTACAGTTTAAGTGGGATAAATCACACCCAGGAATGGAAGATGGTGAATTCTATCAAAAACTTGGTACTTATGACTCTAAAGGTGAAAGGGTTCGTAGAATAGTTACTGAGGTAGTTCGATATATGGAAACATCCCTGGTATCTCATGGAGCTGATTTATTTGCTCAAAAGATTGGTGAAGATGGTAAAATCATTAATCCAACCTTTGCAAAAAGAACCTGGTCTTCTTATGAGGAATATCGGGATGACAAGTCCAAACAGTACTTCTTTACTGACTACAAAACGGACTTCAACTCATTCCAAGAAAAGGACAATACTCCAGATTCTTTTAATGATAATGGTACCCAAGAAAATCATAATCCTAATAAAGAAAATATGAACAAAGAATTGCAAGAATTTTTAGAAAAGCTTTTCGGAGATAATATGTTATCTCTGGCAGAGGGCAAAGAAATGACTCAGGAAGAAGTTATTTCTTGTATTCAAAGCTTGGTATCATCCAAAAACAGTCTTCAGACAACGGTAGATAATCTTACTACAGAGAAATCTTCTCTTACAGAACAGATTACCAACCTGAATGCAGAAGTTGCAAACTTGAAGGAAATGGCAACCGTAGGAAAGAATC
>ENA-UAOZ01001430-UAOZ01001430.1-human-gut-metagenome-genome-assembly--contig:-NODE-1430-length-10899-cov-3.971321_pt1 | contig 10899 bp, 7 predicted proteins | sample MGYA00243474_ERZ654565 | MGnify/ENA primary metagenome ERZ654565 (study PRJEB26926, sample SAMN06164854) | human gut metagenome | biome: ENVO:00009003; feature: ENVO:2100002; material: ENVO:00002003...
CTGGCTCTGATCCTGTTCAACTCCTCCGTCATTGCGGAGATCGTCCGCGGCGGCCTGAACGGTGTGGCCAAGGGCCAGTTTGAGGCCGGTTACGCACAGGGCTTCAACACCGCTGAGGTGCTGCTCTACATCGTGCTGCCCCAGGCATACCGCAACATCGTGCCCACCCTGCTGAGCCAGGTCATCACCACCATCAAGGATTCGTCTTATCTGGCAAACGTGGCCACCATCGAGCTGATGGCCCGCATCCGCCAGCTGCTGAGTGCCGCGGGCACCTACAACGGTCTGGGCACCGTGAATGTTTCCGACGTCATGGTCCTGTTCGGTGCCGCCTGCGTTATCTACTTCATCATCAACTTCACGCTCAGCTGCATCGTCCGTTCGATGCAGAACAAGCGGAAAAAAGCGCTGGTCTTTGCCCCGGCAAAGAACGCCGCGTAACATCTGACATTATCTTTTTCCTATTTTCCTATTTTTTTTTCTACCTCCCGGCATAACCCTAGAGCGCAAAACGCGCCCGGCGGTTCCTCACCGCCCGGGCGCGTTTTGCGTTTTGTGCTTTATGATTGAAAATTAAAAATAGATGAAACTTTTATAAAAGCGTCTTCTCCGCTGCTTCCACCACATGGCCCACCAGCACGGAGGTGGTCACAGTGCCCACACCGCCCGGCACGGGGGTGATGGCTTCCACCACGGGCTCGGCCTCGGCAAAGCGGACGTCCCCGCAGAGCTTGCCGTCATCGCCCACATGGATGCCCACATCCACAACGGTCTGGCCCTCCCGCAGGCAGTCGGCTCCGATGAAGCCGCGCTTGCCCATGGCCACCACGACCACATCAGCCTCTTTGCAGAGGGCGGGCAGGTTCCGGGTGCGGGAGTTGCAGATCGTGACCGTAGCGTTTTCGCGGTCCAGCATCATGGCGGCAGGCTTGCCCACCACAAGGCTTCGGCCCACCACCACGGCCCGCTTGCCGGAGAGGGGGATATCGTAATACTTCAGAATTTCCAGGCAGGCCTGGGCGGTGCAGGGCGGGTAGCCCAGCGCCGTGTTGGTAAACACGCCGGCCAGCGAGCCGTCCGTGATGCCGTCAATGTCCTTTTCCGGGGCCAGTGCCGCGCGGATGGTGCGGTCATCGAACTGCCTGGGCAGCGGGCGGAAGAGCAGACAGCCGTGAATGGACTTGTCCGCGTTGATTTTTTCAATGACTTCCAGCAGGGCGTCCTGAGTGGCATCGGCGGGCAGCAAAAACTGCCGGACGGCTACGCCCACCTTGCCGCAGCGGGTCATGACGCCCCGCTCATAGGAGAGGTCGTCCTCCCGCTCGCCCACCCGGACCACGGCCAGGGCAGGGGTGATGCCTTTGGCGGCCAATGCCGCACAGCGGGCGGCGTTTGCCTCGTTCATGGCCGCCACCACGGGCGCGCCTTTTAAGATCGTTGCCATTTAAACTTCCCCTCTCAATTGTGTTGCCATTTTTTCGTAGAGCGTATCGGCCAGCGGGACGTACTGTGCCAGCAGTGCGTCTGCCTTGGCGTTCAGGGCCTCGGCGTGGGCGCGGTCTGCCATCAGTTTGGTATTGATGGAGACATTCAGGCCCGAAGCCTGTAAGGCAGCCTTGCAGAACAGCGCCGCGCACCCGGCGTCGGAGACGGCCAGCGCGCTGCCCTTGGCGGCGTACTCCCGCGCCAGCGCAATGCCCTCACAGCAGGCTTCCATGGTCTCCAGAGGCACGGCACAGGCCCCGTCCAGCGCCTGCTCCAGCACCGCGGCCTTATGGGCCTGCTGTTCCGGCGTCTCTTTGGGCAGGCCGTAGGCGGCAGCCAGCGGCATAAACGCCTCCGCGTCGGCCTGCACCAGCGCTTCCAGCCGCCTGCGCAGGGCTTCCGCCCGGGCATTCAGGGCTCGGAGATCCGCCTCCACCGCCGCGTACTTCTTTTTGCCCACGGTCAGGCTGCCCACCATATTGCCCAGGGCCACGCCGGCCGCGCCCACAAGGGCCGCTGCACCGCCGCCGCCCGGGGCCGGGGCTTTGCTGGCAAGGCTCTCCAAAAAGCCCTCACAGCTCGATTTTGTCAGTTCCACGATAAATCCCTCCCTCGGTGATAAATGCGTCCAGCCGCTGATCGTGTTCGTCCAGAGCGGCGTGGGGGACGCGCTGTGCTTCAAACGCAATGCCCAGCTTCACCGCACGGGTGCAGCGGGGCAGGTAGCGGTCGTAGTAGCCTTTGCCCATCCCCACCCGGCCGCAGGCGGCGTCAAAGGCGGTGCAGGGCACTAAAATCAGATCCAGTGCCTCCGGCGGCAGGATCTCTGCCCGGCTCAGGATGGGGGCGCGGATGCCGTAGGCCCCTGCCTCCCAGCCATCCTCGCCGGGCACAGCCGCGGTCAGGCTGAAATTTTCCCCGCAGACGGGATAGGCCAGCGTTTTGCCCAGGCCCCGGGCCGTCTCGGCCAAGGTGGCCAGATCGGCCTCGCCGCCAAAGGCTGCGTAAAGCAGGATGGTCCGGGCCTGCCGGAAGCAGGGGAGCGCCGCCAGCCGGGCGCAGAGAGCTGCATTGGCAGCGGCACGGGTTTCCGGTGCCAGTGCCCGGCGGGCCGTAATGCCCGCTTTGCGCTGAACCTGTTTCTCTTCCGCAAGGGTCATGCGGCTTCCTCCGTTCTTCCGGGCGGTGTCCATGCAGACGATCTGCACAAAAAACACCCAGCATTTTATAGGAATATAATAAGCAATGCGGGCTCAAAAAGCAAGCGTTTTTGTCGAAATTGCGGTGGAAGAAAGGCTGGCATTTTATTATCATAGCAAATATCATAGCAAAAAACCGTCCGGCCCAATGCGGGGCCGCGCTTTTTGGAAAAGAAACATCTCAGAGAGGGGGAAGTTGTATCGTCTCGCCTGCCGTCATGGCGGCCATGGGCAGCATCCTGACCAACAAGTACGCCGAGGGCCTGCCCGGCTGCGATGGATTTTTATGCCGTGTTTTTTGTGCGTTCTTCACGAACTTTTGTGGGCGGCTTTGTGCAGAACCCAATAAAACAGGCGCAAATCTGTGATTTGTGTCCATTTGGACACTTGCGCGGACACGGGCATTTCTGGTAAAATATTTCTGATGAAAAAGAACCGGCTGTGAGCTTTTCCTCCCTGCTGTTTCCTGCACGGCAGAGAGGGGCGCAAAAACGGGAAACCGGCGGGAAATGGCCGCGGAAACGCGACATTTGTCCGGGAACGCGGAAAATGACGGAAAATGCCATAAAAATTCCCACCTCGATTTTGCGATCCGGGCTTGACAAGGCACCAGTTCCGATTCATAATTGTTCCATGGGAGAGCGCTGGAAAACCGCCCGGCGGCTGGGTGGAACGTGCCGCTCCCGGAATACCGGAAAGCGCCCGGGGAAATACGCTTGGAAAGAGAGGACGCGGTCTATGAAGCAGCTTTGGAAAAAGCTCGTGCTCTGCGTACTGACGCTGGCACTGTGCTGCAACCTGGTGCCCATGGCGTTTGCGGCGGACGCAAGCTATTACAACGTCTACTTGGAAGCACAGGGCGGTACATGTGATGTCATGCAGCTGTATGCTTACAAGTACGGCTCCAATTACCGGCTGACCAGTACGCCCACCCCCACCATGGAGGGCTATAAGTTTGATGGCTGGTACGACGATGTGGTGGGCGGCACCAAGATCACCACGCGGTACAACTTCAAGGACGATACCACCATCTACGCGCACTGGACGCCGACGGCCAAAAAGAACACAGCCACTGCAGCCAAGACAACGACGACAGCACCGGCAGCCGCTGACACAGAGAAGAGCTGGAAGCTGAAAGACAACCTCGGCACGGTGCTGGTGGTCACAACGGTGGTCGCTGTCGTGGTTACCGTGGTCGCCGCACAGGGTTCCTGATGAATTTGCTTTTCTATTGAGTTTACTGAAGAAAGGAAAATTATTATGACGAACTATGAGCTCAAAATGCCCGCCAATTACGCAGCCATTGATGCAGAGGAGATGACCTATCTGGTTGGTGGTGAAACCACCGGCTGGCAGATGTTCAAGGATATCGGCACCCTGTTCAATTACATTGCCCGTGTCTTCTCCGCCGGCAGCTCCATCATCAACAACGTGGTCACCATCGTGGACACCGTCAAGAAGATCAATAGCTTCGTCCCCGATATGGGAAGCACCAAGAAGTAAATAAAACGCGCGGTTCAACACTGTGTAATCAAAGAGCACTCCGGGTTTCCTGCCCTGGGGTGCTCTTTTGCTGTAAAAATACAAAAAGATGTTTTGCAAAAGGAATAAATCATGAAAAGCAGGAATCGTGGCAAAGAATCTTAGGAAAATTGATTGAAAACAGGAAATATTGGTGCTATACTGTTGTTGATAACACTTATCTTTATAACGTTTTTTTCGTGGAAAAAGAACGAAAATGTTTTCGTGGATTGCGCCGCGCTTTGCAGAGGACGGCGATTGAGATAAATTGGGAATGGAATGAAAGACAAAGCCTTGCAGAAGACTTTGCGGAGGAATTATGTCAGAGCGGAAATTGCGGCGGATGAGCCGCACGGAGCTGATCGACGTCATCGACACGCTCCGGCAGGAGGAAACGCCGCAGGACACCGAAGCTTTGCGGCGGGTGGATGCAGAACGGGAGCGCCTGACCGAGCGGCGGCGTTTCTGGCGGGTGCTGCGCGGTACGGTGAGCACCCTGATCGTGGTGGCGGCCATTGCAGTGCTGCTGGCCACGCTGCTGCTGCCGGTGCTGCAGGTGTCGGGCGACAGCATGAACCCCACCTTGCAGGACCGGGATGTGATCCTGCTGGTAAAAACGGACGATTGGAAGACGGGCGACTTGTGTGGCTTTTACTGGCAGAACAAGCTGCTGCTCAAGCGCATCATCGGCGGGCCGGGCGATGTCATCTCCATCGACACCAAAGGTGTCGTGAGCGTCAATGGAGAGGTGCTCGACGAGCCCTATGTGGATGAGCTGGCGCTGGGCGAGTGCGACATCGAGTTCCCCTATCAGGTGCCGGAGAGCCGCTATTTTGTGATGGGCGACCACCGCGTCACCTCCATCGACAGCCGGAGTACGGTGATCGGCTGTGTCGAAAAAAGTCAAATCGTGGGCAAGGTCTTTTTACGCGTCTGGCCCTTGTCCGGTTTTTCGTTGATCCACTGAGGAAAGGAATCCATTATGGGAATGAAGAATCGCTTCCAGGAAGCCATTCAGAACGTCCAGCGGCAGCGTCATCTGGCCCGGCGTTCGGTGGCAATGGTTCTGGTGCTGGCGATGCTGACCGCCATGAGCGTCAGCTGGCGGCTGCATCAGGATGGCATCGCGCTTGCCGCCGATGACACGCGCTATTACTGCGGGAAAGAAGAACACAAGCATACCGACGATTGCTACATCGAGGGCACCGAGCCTATCTGCGGCTATGAAGAGGGCGAAATCGTCGAAGAAACGATGGATTCGGCTGATGACGCAGGGGACGGGGACTCCAGCGCTGCGGACCGGGACGAAGCCGGGAGCGAGCCGGAAAGTGAGCCCGCCACGCAGGAAGAGCCGGAGCCGGAAGTGGTGCTGCACCACCACACCGCGGATTGCTACGAGGAAGAAGAGGTGCTGACCTGCGGCATCGAGAGCGACCACGTCCATCAGGATTATTGCTACGACCAGGAGACCGGCGAACTGCTCTGCACCGAGCATGAGCACACCGACGACTGCTATACCCTCGAAAAGGTTCTGGTCTGCGGCCAGGAAGAGGGCGAGCCGGAGAAAACGGATGACGGCGCCGCTCTGTATGACATGGACGAAAACAGCGCGGAGGAGAGCGATTCTGCCGAGGAACCGGAGACCGTAGCCGACCCGGAACCCGAAAAAGAAGCCACCAAACCCGAAACGGACGACGAGATCGACACGGGCTATACCGTCCACCACCACACCGACGAGTGCTATGGCAAGGTGCTGATCTGCGGCAAGGAAGAGCACGAGCATACGGCCGCCTGCCTCATCAACCCCAACGCCGAGATCGACGCGGAGTACGACGCCAAGACCCCAGACCGCACCAGCATGGATTGGGCCCAGGACATGGTGCTCGTGGCCCAGAGCCAGCTCGGCTATACCGAGAGCAAGGCCGACGTGGACGAGGACGGCAACGGCTACACCATGTATGCCGACCAGTATTATAAGGACAAGCCCATGGTGTATGCCGACTGGGACAGCACCTTTGTGGCCTACTGCCTGTACCACGCGGGCGTGCCGCAGGATATCATCCCCCAGTACGCCAGCATCAGCGCCCTGCGTGGCGAGCTTGCCCGCATGAACTCTGAATATTATACCGATGACCCGCAGGAGTTTGCCTCCATCCTGCCGGGTGATATCGTCATGTACAAAAATGCCGAGGGCCGCGAGACCATTGGCGTGGTGTCCGACGCGGCGGTGGACGAGGAGACCGATCTGACCACGGCCCTCACCGTCATTTCCGGCGATGTCGCCACCGGCTGCGAGTCCGACGGCGAGACCACCATCGACCAGGTGGCCGAGGTGGAAGTTGCCCTGAGCGAGGTCACCAGCTTTGTGTCCGTCAATGCCGCGGAGGGGTATGGGATCAGCGATTTGATGGAGGAGGACCCGGATGCTACGACTGCATCTGAAACGGAACAGGAACTTAACATCGTAACGAAGATTACCTCTGTTACTGTTTCAGAGCACAAGAATGGAGCATGGACCCCGATTGATAAAGACCATGTAATTACATTTGGAGATAATATCCAGACACAAGTGGATTTTGTTACGAAGTTAGATACTTTCAAAAATGGAAAGACGCTGACCTATCAGCTTCCATATGGCATGGAGAAATCAAAATCCGGCCGAATTATGGCGCAAAACCCTGATGATCATGATTCGGAAATTGATATTGGTGCGGTTACAGTGGATGAAAACGGCTTGGTGAAGCTGGTATTTGATTTTAAAGATGCACCTAATATGAAAAACGAGTCTTTCAATGCATACTTCAAGGTCGATTCGGTTGCCAGCAAAAAAGCAAATCAGGCTTCCGGAGAAGTAAGTTTCCCAGGAACAGGGACCACGATCAAGCTGCAAAACCCGACGGACATTCAGACGAAAAAAAGCGGTAGTGAAATTAAACTGGATGCAAACGGGAATAAGTATGTGGAATTTACGGTGACAGTAAGCTCTACACTGGGAACGGATGGAAAGAAAGTAAAAATTTCAGATATTATTGGAAAAAGCACGACAATTGCAGGAAATTATGATGAGAATAGTTTTTCTTTGAAGAAAGGAGAAGCCTCTGTTGAGCTGACAAAGGAAACAAACCTGAAATTTGGTACGGATAGTACAACAGGAAAACCATGCTTTGAAATCAGTGATCTTGACGCACTGGAGGCAGGCGAAAGCTATACGTTGACCTACCACTATAAATTGAACGATGCGGATACATGGCCCACAGGTGAAATCGGTAATACAGCCTCTGCGATTTATGAGGGGAAAAAGGAGCCCGTTCCGGCATCGTGGAGTAAGCGGTATAGCGGTTCTCTTATTGAAAAGAGCGGAAACTATGATACTGTGAACCGTAAGATGCGCTGGAGAATCAAAATCAACAATGTAGGGCCAAGCGATTTAAATGGGTATACGGTCAAGGATACTCTGCGGTATACAGGGGCAACGATCGTAGGCGGCACAGATGGAATCAAGGTGAAATACGGTAGCTCTGGCGATAACTGGGACAGCATCAACAAAACGGTTTCGTCGAAAGGCACAGTAACGATCACCCAAAATGAGGCAAAGCAGGAAACCGGATTTACATATACATTCCCGGCAGGTTCAACGGAAAAGTATTATCTGATTGAGTATTACACCACAGTTCCTGAAGGCATACAGGATAACGAATTATTGAAAAACGATGCTGAAATCGACAAAGATGATAAAAAGCAGGACGGCACAACTGGCAGCGGTAAAGTAGTACGTCAGGGATGGGAAGCCGTAAAGGGTAAGGCGAAAAGTGACCTGCAAGATGGTGCTGCAGACAACCAGAAAATCGCTCGCTGGAATGCAACCGCAAAGTCGCCGGAAAGTGCAAGTAGTATTACACTTTTTGATCGGTTCTTTGACCCTGTAAACAGTAGCGGGCAGACCCCCAGTGGAGCAGAAGATACACATTATGCACTTCTTGCAGAACTGGATCAGGATTTGAAAAATGGCATTCGTGTTTTCAGAGTGGGAGATACCTATACCCAGGGATTGACTATGTACCAAGCCCAAAATTGCGGAATTGAAACGGAAATTATTTATTATAATTCTGTTGATCAGACAGAAGCCAACGAAGTAGGCAATACCACTGAGAATAAGAATGTCAAAATTAGAAGCTTTAAAATTATTGTAAAAGAGGGGGAGGATTATTCTGGCAACAAGTTGCGTCAGATCAATGTAAATAACTATCGCACACACGTGGATTGTTATGATGTGATGTCGGGAGGTGAAACTTGGACAATTAAGAACAATCTGGTTGTTGAGAACAGCGAGACAAATGCTTCTTACACCATTACAAAGGAAAAGCCAGTTGAAAAAGAAGAATCCTTTGATAAGATGGTAGCGGTGGAATCAAATTTGCATTATTTCCAGGATAGTCTTGGCAGTGGAAAAATCGGATACAATGAAAGCGGAGACACTACATTCTGGTATAAACTCTGGATTTCGCCGAAAGATCTGTCTGTGTTCGATGGAACAGTGATCACAGATGAACTCCAGGAGGGAATTGAATACACTGGAGAATATGTGATTACATTTTCCGATGATAGAACAGCTGGTGTGGGTGATGGACAACAGATTGCAGCATATCATAAAGATTGGAAGTGGAATAAACCAAATCCAAACCATGTACAGATACAGTATACAAATAATAAACTGACATTTACATTGAGCAACCTCACTTCTATTGAAAAAAACAATAAGGACTATTCAGCCGTTGCAATCATGTTCCGTGTCAAGTTGGCAGACCAAGAAAAGTGGAACGCAGATGCAAGTATGAATGAAAATACTTACAAAAATACGGTTGTATGGAACGGCCACAAAGACGATGTAGATGTTACAGTCGAACGAAACAAATCGTATCTGGAAAAAAAGGGTGAGCAACTAAAAAAGAGTGAGGATCAATATCTGGAAGAAGTATTCTATCAGGTAAAGATCAATCCGGATGGCAAAGATCTGATCAGTACGGCAGACCAGATCACGCTAAAAGATACGTTCACAACTTCGCAGGGGGCTACAGCAGTCCTGCAGGATGTTCACCTCTACAAAGAAGATGGGACGACACTGGCGGACGAAGATATCCGAGGGCTCACGACCAAGACCGATGAAAGTGGGAGTGAGTGTAAGTATACCATTGAACTGACGGTCCCAGATGATCAGGCTTATGTTTTCTCCTATAAGTATAAGATTGACACGTCTAATCTTACACCGCAGCAGAAGGAAAATGTAAAGCTGAACAATAAAGCAAAACTGTTTGGCAAAGAGACGAAGAGCGATGAAATCCAGTACCATGCACAAGATATCAGCGCAGGAGCATACTCAAACGGACAGCTTTTGCTGCATAAGGTTCAGAAAAATCTTGAATCTCAGGATGTTGCGGGCGCGGAGTTTACATTGTCCAAACTGGACAGCAGTGGGTGGACAATCTGCAAGAACAGTCTTGTAACAGACCAGACAGGCGAGATTCATTTTGCAAAGGCTGCAATGGAGAACGCAAACTCGGCTCCGGTGAAATACGATACGCTTTATAAGCTGGTGGAAATAAAAGCACCTAATGGCTATCTGCTGAAAGAAAATACCTCTTATTTCATAATGCTGCAACCGGGTCAAACAGAGTTAAATGCATATCAGGCTGCAACACAAAATGCTGGGAGTGTTACACTTCCGAAGCAGGAGGATGTGACATTTGCAACTTATGGAAAGACAACGGTCCTGCAGGTGGAAAACAGCAAGCTGGAGCTGACAGTCCGTAAGGTATGGAAAAATGCAGACGGGACGATTATGTCTGAGGAGCAGAAAAACAAGCAAAGTGCAATCAAGGTGGATGTCTTCAAAAAAGGTGGCAACACAGCATTTGATACGGTGACTTTGAGCAGCGACAACGGATGGACAGCTCAGGTAAACCTGGCAAAATGTAAGGACCTTAAGAGCAACACAAAGTTTGAAGCAAAAGAGCAGGATGGTAATAGTTATATCATCAGTTATATGGATGGTTTTGGAGTAGAACATTCTGCGAATGATGCTTACCAAAGCGGTGATACCATTGTTGTTGTAAACCAGCTTAAGCCAACGGAATTGTCTGTAGTCAAAAAGTGGAACGGTCAGGACGGCAGTGTATTGCCAAGTGACAAAGAGCCGGATAGCATCCAGTTAAAACTCTTTAAGGTGGAGAGTACAGGCGGAAAGACTCTGGTTCAAGTGGACGGCAAAGATACTGTTACGATGACCAAAACGAGCGGTTGGAAATACACCTTTACAAACCTCGATCCCACGGCCCATTATGTCGTGGAGGAAGCCAGCGTAAGCGGCTACACGGTTTCGTATAGTTACCCGGAGGGCAGTAGCGATGTGGCTCCCGGCGGTACGGTGACCATCACCAACACCGAGGCCCCCACCTACGAGCTCCCCTCCACCGGCTCCCCGGGCGGCACGGTTCCTTACACGGCAGGCGGCGCGGCCATTGCGCTGGCCGCGGTGCTGTGTGGATATAACTCCAGGCGCAAGCGGAAAAGGGGGGAAGAGTGACTCCTGCAGCTCTGACCCCGGCAACAAACCGAACGTAGGAAAATAAATCCCCTCTCTGGCGTCTCAGAGAGGGGACGTAAGAAAGGTAGTAAAGAAATATGAAAAGAGTAAAAC
>ENA-UAOZ01001441-UAOZ01001441.1-human-gut-metagenome-genome-assembly--contig:-NODE-1441-length-10871-cov-8.506657_pt1 | contig 10871 bp, 7 predicted proteins | sample MGYA00243474_ERZ654565 | MGnify/ENA primary metagenome ERZ654565 (study PRJEB26926, sample SAMN06164854) | human gut metagenome | biome: ENVO:00009003; feature: ENVO:2100002; material: ENVO:00002003...
TCTACACTTCTAGCTTCGTCGGCAGCGTCAGATGTGTATAAGAGACAGGGTATAAAGACTCTTTTTTTAGATTTTATCCCTTTCTTTGTATCATCAGAATATTAATAACGTAAAATACAGACAATGAAAAAGAAGTTTTTATTAAGCTGCCTCTTGATAATCATGGCATGGCTTCCGTCATTTGCCCAAATTCAAGAACCAGTCAAGTTTAAAACTGAGTTGAAAACAATTTCCGACACAGAAGCACAGATTGTGTTTACCGGTAATATTGATGCCGGATGGCATGTTTATTCCACTGACCTTCCTTCGGGCGGTCCTATTTCCGCTACCTTTAATGTGGAAAAAATACAAGGTGCAGAGCTGATGGGAAAGCTCACTCCACAAGGAAAAGAAATTGAAAACTTCGACAAAGTGTTCGAAATGAAATTACGTTACTTCGAGAATACTGCAACTTTTGTTCAGAAGTTTAAAATCACAGATGCTTCCTATCAAATTGAAGGCTATCTGGAATATGGTGCATGTAATGACGAAAACTGCTTACCACCGACAGAAGTACCGTTCTCCTTCTCGGGAAAAGGGAATGCCGCTACCGCTACAGTTGCAACATCGGAAACCAAAGCCGAAACAGTAAACCAACCTGCTGCTGAAAATTCTGTTGCAGAAGCAACTGCCATTGACAGTGCTGCTACTGTAGCCTTATCCGATAACGAAACCTCTGTACAGGACTATTGGACACCGGTTATCAAAGAATTGAACAGCTATGGTGAGACAACTTCGCAGCAAGATCGTTCTTGGATATATATTTTCTTTGCCGGATTCATCGGTGGGTTGCTTGCCTTATTCACTCCGTGTGTATGGCCTATTATTCCAATGACCGTAAGTTTCTTCCTGAAACGCAGCAAAGATAAAAAGAAAGGTATCCGTGATGCTTGGACTTACGGTGCATCTATCGTAGTTATTTATGTTGCATTAGGTTTGGCTATTACTTTAATTTTCGGTGCAAGTGCATTAAATGCTCTATCTACCAATGCTGTATTTAATATCTTGTTCTGTTTAATGCTGATTATTTTTGCTGCGTCATTCTTCGGAGCATTTGAATTGACATTACCTTCCAAATGGAGTAATGCAGTGGATAGCAAAGCAGAACAAACAAGCGGTTTATTGAGTATCTTCCTTATGGCATTTACCTTGTCATTGGTTTCTTTCTCTTGCACAGGTCCTATTATAGGTTTCTTATTGGTAGAAGTTTCTACCACCGGCAGTGTCATTGCCCCTGCTATCGGCATGCTGGGTTTTGCTATCGCTTTGGCTTTGCCATTCACACTGTTCGCTATGTTCCCGTCTTGGTTAAAATCAATGCCGAAATCCGGAGGCTGGATGAATGTCATAAAAGTAACATTGGGTTTCCTTGAATTAGCATTTGCCTTAAAGTTTTTATCCGTAGCCGACTTAGCTTATGGATGGAGAATTCTGGACCGCGAAACATTCCTTGCCTTGTGGATTGTAATCTTTGGTTTGTTAGGATTCTACTTGTTAGGCAAGATTAAATTCCCACATGATGACGATGACAATACCACAAGTGTACCCCGCTTCTTTATGGCATTGATTTCTTTGGCATTCGCCGTATATATGGTTCCCGGATTGTGGGGAGCACCGTTAAAAGCTGTCAGCGCGTTCGCTCCTCCTATGACAACTCAGGATTTCAATTTGTATAACAATGAAGTCCATGCCAAATTTGATGATTACGATGCCGGCATGGAATATGCCAAACGCAATGGAAAACCGGTTATGCTCGACTTCACAGGCTACGGATGTGTAAACTGCCGCAAGATGGAAGCTGCTGTATGGACAGACCCGAAAGTAAGCAAACTGATGACAGACGATTATGTATTGATTACATTATATGTAGACAACAAAGAGCCATTGCCGGAACATATCAAGGTAATGGAAAACGGTAAGGAACGTACTCTACGCACAGTAGGTGACAAATGGAGTTATCTGCAACGTTCTAAGTTTGGTGCTAATGCACAACCATTCTATGTATTAATAGACAATGAAGGAAAGCCGCTGAATAAATCGTATTCATATGACGAAGATATAGATAAATACGTGGATTTCCTTCAGACCGGATTAGATAATTACAAGAAAGAAAAATAAACCCCCGGATAAGAAGGCTGTCTCTAAAGACCCGGCAGTCCCATCATCTTGTCATTCTGAATAAAATGAATCGGACAGCCTTCTTATTCATAAAAATTCTAAAACTATGATTGCCAAGTCAGAAAGAGAGCAAATCATTGCCCTGATTAACCGCGAAGTGGTTCCTGCTATCGGATGTACCGAACCTATAGCTGTCGCACTTTGTGTAGCCAAAGCAACTGAAACATTAGGGAAAAGACCTGAAAAAATAAAAGCACTGTTAAGTGCCAATATATTGAAAAATGCCATGGGAGTGGGCATCCCGGGAACCGGTATGATCGGCCTTCCCATTGCCATCGCTTTGGGAGCTTTAATCGGAAAATCCGAATACCAGCTTGAAGTATTAAAAGACAGCACCCCCGAAGCTGTAGAGGAAGGAAAAAAGCTGATAGATTCACAAGCAATCTGCATCGGGCTTAAAAAAGACATAGACGAAAAGCTATATATTGAGATAATCTGTGAAGCCGATAATGACAAGGCAACGGCTATTATATCAGGAGGGCATACTAATTTTATATATGTATCTCATAACAATGATGTTATACTGAACAAACAGGCTACAAGCTCCTCTGAAGAAGAACAACATGAACCAGAACTTAATTTGCGGAAAGTTTATGACTTTGCCACGACTACCCCTCTCGAAGAAATCCGCTTCATACTTGAGACCAAACGTTTGAACAAAAATGCAGCCGAACGCTCTTTTCAAGGTAATTACGGACATCAATTAGGCAAAATATTAAAAGAAAGTAAAAGCGAAAAACAGTTATTAGGCAGCAATACTTTCACTCATATTCTATCTTATACTTCTGCAGCGTGCGATGCACGTATGGCCGGAGCCATGATTCCTGTAATGAGTAACTCCGGCAGTGGAAACCAAGGAATTACTGCTACTTTGCCTGTGGTGGTTTATGCAGAAGACAACCATAAATCTGAAGAAGAATTAATTCGTGCACTCGTTCTCAGTCATTTGACTGTTATTTATATAAAACAAAGTTTGGGGCGTTTATCTGCTTTGTGCGGCTGTGTAGTTGCAGCAACAGGTTCCAGTTGTGGAATAACCTACTTAATGGGAGGAAATTACGAACAGATTACTTTTGCCGTACAAAATATGATAGCCAATATCACGGGAATGATTTGCGACGGAGCAAAGCCCAGCTGTGCCCTCAAACTGACCAGTGGTGTATCTACAGCTGTATTTTCCGCTATTTTAGCAATGGAGCATAAATGCGTCAGTTCCGTAGAAGGTATTATCGATGATAATGTAGACCGCAGTATCCGCAACCTGACCAAAATCGGCTCACAAGGCATGAATGAAACAGATAAATTAGTATTGGAGATTATGACTCACAAACAGTGTGACTAAAATACGGATACCAAAGAAGGCAGTGTGTCAAAAACAAACCAGTGTAATAGTTACATTGGATTTCCAACACACTGCTTTTTCGTCTTTATACCAATAAATCCCCGTATTGCGAATGACGTATGAAATATGTTTTTGCAAATGAACAAGTAGGTTTTATCTTCAATTGATTTATTTCGGCATATCTGGCAGCAACCGTTGTCAAATCTGCTGCTATTCCCATTCCTTCCAATTGTGGAGGAACCATGGTATGGAGTATATCCAGCACCCCGTCTTTTTCCTCATATTGCAGATAAGCAATCTGTCCCGATTCAAAAACCTCAAACCGATTTACCTTCTCATCATGTATGACTGTATGTTCCATTCTATTCTTATTTTAAATGTGATTATTACAAATAAAACAACTTCCAAATGGAATTGTTCTTATCATTCGCCTTGTTCTTGTTTTTCTTTCTCCTGATACACTGACGGAAGCATACCAAATTCTTCTTTAAAATATTTAGTAAAATACTTAGGATTATTGAATCCCACCTGATAAGCAACTTCCGATATATTCATCCGAGTCTCACGCAACAACTTAGCAGCATGCTTCAAACGAATAACACGAATAAACTCTATCGGTGTCTTCCCTGTCATAGCCACCAATCTCTTATATAAGTTTACACGGCTCATTCCCAGTTCACGGCTTAATTCTTCTACCGATAAATCGCTACGGGAAATATTACTTTCTACATATTTCATCGCGGCTCCCAATAGCTTCTCATCTACCGATTCATCATTACCACTATGGCTTACAGCTTTCTTCGTTCCTATCATCTCACTGATAGCAGGAGGGATAATACCATCAACCTTCTTACTTCCTGCAGTAATAATCACCTCCGGCAACTCATCTTCCGGTACTATATAAGTAGTATACTCGTCACTGTTTTCATCTTCTATAAGTTGGATAACTCTGGCCCTCTGGGTCTTGATGGTTGAAACGGTGTCAATTTCCTTTTTTTCCTCCAAAACAGATTCTATCGTTTTTATCTCTACAACCTCTTCTTCTTCAACTGCTTTCGAAACAACTTCATCCACAACTTCGGAAGATATTGATTCATCGTGAGCAAGTAAAACGGCACCGGATTCTTCTTCAGACGTCACCTTCTCTTCCGGTTTATAACTGCCGGGCTGTTCTAATTCTTCCGATTCCTCATCCGATTCATCCTCTCCTATCTCAGACTGCTCCTCTGATTGTCCGGATTTACGTTTGCCACCGCACATTTTACTGCACATTAACAACATAATGCCAACAAACAGAATAACATACAGTATACAAGCCCATGTAGACAGCCAAAACGGAGGTGTAACAACTATTTTCAGCGAAGCTTCTTCATTTCCACTGAATCCATCACTGTTTATTGCTTTTACCCTCAATAAATAAGTACCGGGAAATAAATTGGTATAAACCGCCTCTCCTGTCTTAGTCGTAATCCATTCATCACCGAATCCTTCCAGCTTATAGGCATATTCCACTTTCTCAGGAATAATATAATTATCTGAAGCGAACTGCACACAAAACATATTCTGCTTATAATCCAACTCCACTTGATCTACAAAATTCAAAGCCTTATCCAAAATGACTTTATCACCATATACTTCTCCTACTTCAACTTCTTTATTGAACAACAAGAAATGAGTAAAAAACACGTTAGGCAATACCTCGTTGTATTTAATCTTATCAGAAAAGAAACGATTAATTCCATATACTCCTCCTATTACGATTTCACCGGAAGACAACTTTTTCACAGAGCGTTGATTAAAACCGCTACTCTGTAAACCATCTCTTTCATCATAAATATTACAACGAAAATCATACATACCGGTCTTTGAGTCAAGCATCGGTATGATATGAGTCAATCCTTTGGCAGAAGTTATCCACATATTCGAGTTATCATCCTCCACAATTCCGACTGTCAACAGGTTTGACAAACCATTTTTCTCTGCAAGAATCGTCAATTCATCTATCTTCGGGTTATAAATATTCAATCCCTCACGAGTTGCTATCCATATCAGCCCACGACTATCTTCATACACCTGATTTATATTCTGGTTTGAGAAACGAGTTTTTCCCGATTTAGTTCCCGTCAAAGAAATAATCTTTTTTGTTGACAAATCCATGACAGACAGTCCCCGGGAAGTCCCTATCATTAAGGAGTTATCCCTAGTTATATACAATGAAGAAACAGTATTAAATGCAAGGTCAGACGTTGTGGTATTATAAGTATTAAATTCTCCTGTACGTGGATTGAGACTTTGCAGACCACCACCTGATGTACCTATCCAGACAATACCGGATTTATCTTCCGCCAACGCCACAATATTATTATCAGTCAATGATTTACTATTTTTCACCATATTCTTATAATGAGTAAATCGACCATTATCATAACAGTCCAATCCTCCTCCCAGCGTTCCTATCCAAAGCTTTCCGTCTCTGGTTCTCAATAAACAAGAGACAGCATCCGATGATAAAGAATTGGCATCGGATACCTCACGGACAAACAATTGAGGTTCACCGGTATTTATTTTCCAATGTATCAAACCATCATTGTTGGTTCCTATCCACAAATCCCCATTCTTATCTTCTTCAACAGCAGTGACATCACCCACATAATCAAGACTGAATTTGAAGATACTTTCATGATAATAAGATATTCCTTTCTTCCATGTGCCTAACCACATCATTCCATTAGGATCTTCATATAATGCAGAAACAGTATTATCTTGCAGACTGCGTTCATCGTCAGGTTGATGCATCAATGTTTTTATTTCCCCGGTAGACTTATTCAGGATATTTACCCCGTCATGTTCCCGTCCTATCCAAATACGTCCTTGCAAATCCTGAGCAACGGACAACACCGCACTCCGCGATTGCCGATTTATAAGGTCTCTTAACTTCTTTTGCCACTTCTTCTCTGCCGGATTATAAATCCAAAGTCCGGAAGGACTGTAAATCCAAATGTCATTCTCTTTATCTACGAAAAAAGAAAAAGTCTCATATTTATTATTTCCCAATTCTTTGGATATCTCCTTTAAATCCCAATTTATTTTATTTGTATCCCTGTTCAGACACACAATCATTCCCGTATTATACACAAGCAATACTCCATCACTACACTCTGAAATATCCGTTATCTCTCCTTCAGGCAATTGACCGGCATCAAACAAAAGCGGATAAAGCAACTGTGATTCAGGAATATAAAGATAGCAGCCTTTAGAAGCAATATAGAACCACATGTTCTTATTCTTATCAATATAAGTCAAAGCAGGGATTCCGTCAATACCGGCTTCCCACAACAAAGCATGCACATCACGATTAAAACTTTCTGTTTTAGAATCATAAATCGTATAACCGGCAGCGGTACGTATCCACAGTCTTTTCTTTCCATCTTCCTGTACCTTTTGAACACAATTATCCGGCAAAGGTCCCAAGTCAAGGTTATGGCTGCGATAAACTTTCATTTGGCAACCATCATAACGATTCAGCCCCGAAGCCGTAGCAAACCACATAAAGCCTTCTGAATCTTTAAATATATCGTTTACCCGATTACTAGACAAACCATCTTTTACTTCAAGATGCTTGAACATAAACCCACCTGCACTAACTGCCATAGAAAGACACAACAGCACAATGACAAGTCCCAATTTCTTCATATCCTTTATTATTTAAAAGCTAATTTCTTTTTCCTATGCAAATGAAAGAAAAAGCTTGATAATAACCAAGTTAATTCTTTCATTTTTATCATTTAATACCTATAATTTGTTTCATCCTTCCTCCTCCCTTTTGAGCATAAGCATTATTTTTCCTATTTTTGCAACCGAAATGAAGCCATTAACAGATACCCAATACATCCGGCAACTGGTCTCGGAGGGAGAACATTGCCATCAAGATTTTAAATTCGAAATATCGGATGCACGCAAGATAGCCCGAAGCTTGTCCGCCTTTGCCAATACAGAAGGAGGACGATTGTTGGTCGGCGTCAAAGACAACGGCAAAATAGCCGGCATTCGTTCAGAAGAAGAAATATATATGATAGAAGCGGCAGCCACAATGTATTGCTGCCCTAAAGTAGAAATCGAGACACGGACTTATTTGGTCGAAGGAAAAAGCGTATTAGAAGTTTCTATCGGTGAAATGGCAGTCAAGCCTGTCTATGCACTGGATGAAAAAAATAAGCCTTGGGCATACATCCGTATCAAAGATGAAAATATCCTTGCCACACCTGTACATCTGAAAATGTGGCAGCATACAAAAAAAACGGAAGGCGTATTGGTTGAGTTTACAGAAAGAGAACAACGGCTGCTTGACACACTGAAAGAACGTGGAGAAATATCTCTCAATCAGTGTTGCCGAATTTGTAACTTAAACAGGAAGACTGCAAGCGAACTATTAGCAGACTTTATTCGTTTTGGCTTAGTAGAGCCTGTATTTAGCGGACATAAGTTTTACTTCAGACTAAACCAAGAATAAAAACATCAATATTAAAACCTAAACTAAAGACAATATAAAGTAATGGATATTTTAACCCAATTAATTGGCAACGTAAATGATGTTATTTTGACATACATCTTAATTATAATGCTGCTAGGTTGCGCATTCTGGTTCACTTACAAAACGAAATTTGTACAATTCCGCATGATAGGCGAAATGGTACGCCTGCTTGGAGATTCCACCGGCAAGACAGAAGGTCGCGAACATCACATCTCCTCTTTTCAGGCATTTGCCATCTCCATAGCAAGCCGCGTGGGAACAGGCAATCTGGCAGGAGTAGCCACCGCCATTACATTGGGTGGTCCGGGTGCAGTCTTTTGGATGTGGGTAATTGCACTTTTTGGTGCCAGCAGTGCCTTTATCGAATCCACACTTGCCCAGCTATATAAGGTACATGGACATAATTCTTTTGTCGGTGGCCCCGCTTATTACATGAAAAAAGGATTAAAACAACCATGGATGGGAATTCTATTCGCCTTTTTGCTCATTTTCACCTTCGGGTTTGCTTTCAATTCCGTGCAGAGCAACACTATCTGTGCCGCATTCGAGGAAGCTTTCAATATTTCTCCGGCTCTGATGGGATGCATATTGACTGCACTTACATTAATTATTATTTTCGGAGGTATTCAGCGTATAGCCAAAGTCAGCAGCATCATTGTACCCATCATGGCCTTGGGGTATATTTTTTTAGCACTTTTCATCGTGATTATGAATGTCAAACATTTGCCGGGAGTCATTGAGCTGATTATTGAGAATGCTTTCGGTTGGGAACAGGCATTAGGCGGGGGTATAGGCATGGCATTGATGCAAGGCATCAAACGCGGATTGTTCAGCAACGAAGCCGGTATGGGTTCTGCACCCAATGTGGCAGCAACCGCCGATGTCACCCATCCCGTAAAACAAGGATTGATTCAAACATTAGGTGTTTTTACAGATACCTTGGTCATTTGCACATGTACAGCATTTATCATTCTTTTCAGCGGGCTGGCGTCTACAGGAGAAGCCAACGGAATTAAACTGACACAGATGGCGTTAAATAATGAAATAGGTGATATCGGAACAATTTATGTAGCAGTAGCAATTCTATTTTTTGCTTACAGTAGTATATTGGGAAACTATTATTACGGCGAAGCCAATGTACGATATATCACCCGCCAACGCTGGGCTATTCCGGTTTACCGCATCTCTGTATGCGGCATGGTAATGTTCGGTGCACTTGCCAGCTTGGACTTGGCATGGGGCCTGGCAGATATAGCAATGGGATTCATGACCATTTGTAACCTGATAGCCATCGTTCTATTAGGCAAATATGCTTTCCGCCTATTAGAAGATTATCGGATACAGAAACGTAGCGGAATTAAGAATCCTGTTTTCACGAAAGATAGAATGAAGGACATTGAGGAAGATTTGGAATGTTGGTAAAGTATTAAAAAAAAATAAGTATCTTTGCGGCAAGAACATAAAATAAAAAAGCCATGAGCATATTTTCAAAATTATTCAGTAAAAAACAAGCAGAAGGAGAAGAAAACGCCAAAGTAGGTGGAATGGAAGACTTCATGACGCTGATTCGTGTATATTATCAGTCTGTAATGGCCTGCAATATAGGTATTACCAATATTAATTTTCTGCCTGACATGGCAGTTTTCAAACGTACACTTAAAATCCCGACCCAAAACAATAAATTAGGAATTGCCGAAAAGTCACGCTGTAAAAAAATGTTAGTAGAACTTTATGGACTAAGTGATGATTTCTTCAAAGAAATAGACAATTCCATTAAAAAGAATTGTAAGAATGTAAACGATGTAAAGACATATCTTTTTATGTTCCAAGGATTCAGCAATGACTTGATGATGCTTATCGGCAATCTGATGCAATGGAAGTTCCGTATGCCCAGCGTAATGAAGAAGATGTTACGTAATATGACGGAAAAAACTATCCATGACATTATGACCAAAACAGACTGGAAAGATGACAGCGTACACAAAACTTGTATTGCTATCCGTAAGTATCAACACGCATTGGGATACTCTGAAAATTGGATGACCGAATACGTTTACAATATCGTTTTATTGGCTAAAAAAGAGCCGAAGCCAAAAGAATAAACTCGCATTGCGGTTTACTACTCTTGCCATTATAGCTTTGCTGTAGGGACGAATCCGAGTATTTGCCCCTATGGTAAGTACATATTTCGATATAGCTTCATAAACTTAATTTCCAAAGATTTCATGGATTCTCTATTAAATATCGAAGAACATCCATTAGAACCCTTTCTGCCGGCTAATGCTGTCCTGCTGATGCTTGGCAGTTTTCCTCCGCAAAAAAAACGGTGGAGCATGGATTTCTTCTACCCTAACCTGCAAAATGATATGTGGCGTATCGTCGGACTTATTTTCTTTCAGGACAAAGAGCATTTCCTGAACCCTGAGAAGAAAGTATTTGATAAAGACCGTATCATTGAATTCCTAAACGACAAAGGAATCGCACTTTATGATACAGCTTCAGCTATCCGCCGTTTACAAGACAATGCCTCCGACAAGTTTCTGGAAGTAATAGAACAAACAGATATCAGCCTGTTACTAAAACAAATTCCGATGTGCAAAGCCATTGTTACCACCGGACAGAAAGCAACAGACATTATCCGCGAACAAATAGAGGTAAAAGAGCCAACCGTAGGTACAAGCGAACCTTTCGAATTTGGAGACAAGGCTATGAAATTATACAGAATGCCTTCTGTCTCTTATACACATCTCCGAGCCCACGAGACCTCTCTACATCTCGTAT